>Ga0299913_10001672_pt1 | contig 16711 bp, 17 predicted proteins | sample RVTome_9_FD_201360 | JGI IMG/M metagenome (GOLD analysis project Ga0299913, IMG submission 201360) | Soil microbial communities from uranium-contaminated site in the Upper Colorado River Basin, Wyoming, United States - RVT155D38 (version 2) ... | reverse complement strand
CGCACGAGGCCGCCCGCCTGACAGCGCTGTCGATGCTCGCCTCCCTGCGGCAGGAACTGGGCGACCTCGACCGCGTCACGGCCTGGGTGAAGGCGCTCGGTCTCGTGAACTGCGCGCCCGGGTTCACGGGGATGCCGGCGGTGATCAACGGGTTCAGCGACCTCGTGATCGACCTCTGGGGCGAGGCGGGCCGCCACGCCCGCTCTGCGATCGGCGCGGCCGAGCTGCCGTTCGACATGTCAGTGGAAGTCGAAGCGATAGTGGAGGTGTCATGACACAGCAGACGACGGCACCCGACATGTTCGCCCGGTACCTGGACGATCTGGAGCCGGGAGACGCGTTCACGACCAAGGGCCGCACGATCACGGAGGCGGACCTCGTGAGCTTCGCCGCGCTCACGTGGGACACGTACCCGCTGCACGTGGACGCCGAGTGGGCGTCGAAGACCATGTTCGGCGAGCGCATCGCCCACGGGATGCTGGTGCTGTCCTATGCCGCGGGGCTCGTGCCGATGCAGCCGGGGCCGATCGTGGCCTTCTACGGGATGGAGAAGGTGCGGTTCTTCGCGCCCACCAAGATCGGCGACACGATCCGCGTGCACGTCGAGCTGAAGGAGAAGGAGGAGCGGGACGAGAACATCGGCCTCGCCACCTTCCACCAGGCGGTTCTGAACCAGCGCGACGAGACCGTCTGCAAGTTCATCACCACCGTCGTCCTGAAGCGACGCGCGGATGGCGCTGGCTGAGCCCAGCCGCCTGACGAAGCCGCTCCCCGGCGGGCAGGACGGCGCCACCGTCGTGCTCCATCCGATGGTGTGCGCCCACCAGGGCTCGCCGCCCGAGTTCATGGCGATGACGCGCGGCAAGCTGCGCGCCGCGCGGAGCTTCTTCGGCTCGAAGGAGGACTGGGTCAAGCTGCCGATCGTCGCGTTCCTCGTCGAGCATCCCGGGGCGGGGCCGATCATCATCGACACCGGCTTCCATCCGTCGGTCGCGGTCGACCCGAAGCAGAACCTCGGGCCTGTGTACGGGCGCATCTACCGGATCGACATGCGGCCCGAGCAGGCGATCCCGGCGCAGCTTCGAGAGCAGCACGGGATCGAGCCCGCCGACATCCGCGTGGCGATCATGACGCACCTGCACATCGACCACGCCTCCGCGATCTCGGAGTTCACGTCCGCCACATACGTGCTCGGGCAGGGCGAGTGGCGCGCGTTCCACGCCTCGCGCCTGGCGCTGAACGGCTACGTGCGCCATCACGTGGAGCACGCGGTCGAGTACAAGGAGGTCCCCTACGACAGCCCCCTGATCGACTCGTACGCGACCTTCGGGCGCGCGTTCGACCTCTTCGGCGACGGGTCGGTCCGGCTCGTCTACACGCCCGGGCACACGCATGGCCACCAGTCGGTGATCCTGCGGCTGAAAGAGCGCGAGGCGCTCGTCACCGGGGACGCCATCTACTTCACGCGCACGCTCGAGGACGAGCGGCGCGGCTGGGCGATGGCGGACGAGCACCGGTGGCGGCGCTCGATCGGCGAGATCCGGCTCTACCGGCGCGAGAACCCGGACGCGCTGATCATCCCCGGGCACGACCCCGCCGCGTGGGCGCAGCTCGAGCCGCGCTACGAGTAGCCAGGCCACCCATCAGCCGCTCGACGGCCTCGCCCATCTCCGCCCGCGCCGCCCGCGTGTCCTCCGCCTGGGCGATCACCATCGCGGCCTCGCTGAGGGCGCCGATCACGAGGTGCGCGAGCGGGTCGACCGGCTGCTCCTCGACCAGGCCGGCCTCGATCAGCGACTGGAGCGAGAACTGGACCAGCGCGAAGCCGTACTTCGACGCGATCTCCCGCCACGCCTTCGGCCCCAGGACCGCGGGAGCGTCGAGCAGGATGATCCGCTGCACCGCGGGGTCGAGGCAGGCGTCCAGGAACGCGTTCCACCCCGCGCGCTGGGCCTCCCACGGATCGGCCTCGGCCAGCGCCGCCTCCGCGGACTTGCGGGTCACCTCCTCCTCCACCTGCTCCGCGACCGCCCGCAGGAGATCGTCCTTGCCGCTGAAGTGGTGGTAGAGCGCCCCGCGGGTGACGCCCGCGCGGCGCACGATCTCCTCCGTCCCGACGTCGGCGAAGCCGCGCTTGGCGAACAGCCGCCGCGCCGCGGTCACGAGCGCCCGGCGTGTGGCCTCCGAGCGCTCCGCCTGCCTTCCTCTGTGAGTCTTCGCACTCATTGACATGCAGGCTGTATGTATGTTAGATACAGCCTGTATGTAAGCGTAACTGCCAGATCGGAGGATCGCGATGTCGATTTCGACCGAACTTGGAGAGCAGCGGGAGCTGCAGCTCCCGCAGGGGACGATCAGCTACCGCGAGCGCGGCACGGGCGAGCCCGTCGTGTTCGTGCACGGCGCGCTCGTGAACGCCGACCTGTGGCGCAAGGTGGTGCCGCGCCTGGCGAAGGACTTCCGGTGCATCGCGCCCGACCTGCCGCTCGGTTCGCACGGGTCGCCGATGGCGCCGGACGCGGACGTCTCTCCGCCCGGGGTGGCGCGGCTGATCGCGGACCTCGTCTCCGCGCTCGACCTGGAGAACGTGACGCTCGTCGGGAACGACACGGGCGGGGCGATCTGCCAGCTGGTCGTGACGCGGCATCCCGAGCGGATCGGGAGGCTGGTGCTGACGAACTGCGACGCCTACGACGTGTTCCCGCCCGCGCTGTTCAAGCCGCTGTTCTACGCGGCGCAGCTGCCGGGCTTCGTCCGGGCGATCGCCCAGCCCCTTCGGATCGGCGCGCTCCGCAACTCGCCGATCGCCTTCGGCTGGCTGGCCAAGCACGGCATCCCGGCCGAGATCACCCGCTCCTGGCTGGAGCCGGTCCTGAAGAGCCGCGGAGTCCGCCGCGACGTGAGGAAGCTCTTCCGGGGTGTGTCGCCACGTCTCACCCAGGATGCCGCGGCCCGGTTCGGCGAGTTCGACCGGCCGGTGCTGGTCGCCTGGGCACCGGAGAAGGACTTCTTCCCGGTCGAGTACGGCGAGCGGCTGGCGCGCGAGTTCCCGCGCGGGCGCCTCGAGCGGATCGAGGACTCGTGGACCTTCGTGCCGGAGGACCAGCCGGAGCGGCTCGCCCAGCTGATCGCGGAGTTCGCCCGCGAGCCGGCCGAGGCGGCCGCCTAGGGCAGAGCCGAAGAGCGGCTAGCGCTTGTCGCGCTGGCCCTTCGCGATCGCCTCCGCCAGCGGGTCCGCGCCGAGGCGGCGGTTGACGCCGGCGACCAGGCGCGGGGCGACGCCGAAGATGCGAGCGCCCGAGGCGAGCGGGAACGGGGCCACGTCGATCTCGGGCCGGTTCTTCTCGATGCCCTCGATCACCGCCTTCGCGACGTCGTCCGGCGTGCGGGTGCCCACGCCGCGCGGGAGCTTTGCCCGCGAGTCCGCAAACATGCCCGCCTCCCGGATGAAGCCCGGGAAGACGGTCGTCGCCCCCACTCCGCTCCCCCGCAGCTCCTCATTCAGGGCGAAGCCGAAACCGCGCAGGCCGAACTTCGTCGCGTTGTAGACCGATGCGCCGGCGCTGGCCATCTTGCCCGACAGCGACGAGATGAAGACCAGATGGCCGGAGCCGCGCTCCTTCATGCGGGGCACGAGCGCACGGGCGAGCTGCATCGGGGCGCGCAGGTTCACGTTGATCGCGCGGTCGATCTCCTCGACCGTGAAGGTCTCGAGCCGGCCCGAGGCCGGCAGCGCCGCGTTGGCGACGAGCACGTCGATGTGGCGGCCGAACACGAGTGCCTCGACCTGGGCCGGGTCGCAAAGGTCGGCGACCATCGGCTCGACACCGTCGACATCGCGGGCCAGCTCGTCGAGCACATCGCCCCTGCGCCCGGTCGCGATCACCGCCGCCCCCCGGGCCCGCAGGGCGCGCACGATCGCACGCCCGATGCCCCCGGTCGCGCCGGTCACGAGCGCGGTGCTTCCCTGTAGGTCCGCGGGCATGCAGCTACCTCCTGAGGTCGGCTAGGAAATAAGTCAGGGCCTGGTTCAGCACGTCCGCGCGCTCCCACTGGAGGAAGTGGCCCGCGCCCTGCACGACGAACGGCCCGATCCGCTCCGTGAACGCGACCTCGCAGCGAGCGGGGAAGTCGCGCTGCAGGACGTGGTCCTCGGGACCGTACAGGAGCAGCGTGGGGATGCCGCTCTGCTCGAACAGGCGCGGCGGCTCCGCGGCCGGGCGGGTGCCGACCGCGGTCTCGTAGATGCCGAACCCGGCGCGCAACTTGCCCGCGTCGGCGAAAGGCTCCGTCATGAAGTCGACGTCGGCGCGCGCGAACGTCCCCGGAGCGGCCCAGAACCGGGAGCCGTAGAACTGGGCGATGTACCGGCGGCGCCTGTCCGGCGAGTCGAGCTCCGCGGCGAGCTCGTCGGCCTCGCGCCCCTGGCGGCGGAAGTAGTCGCTCGCCACCCGCACCTCCCGCGGGATCTCGGGCGGGATCCCCGCCGCCGCATACTCCTCCGCCAGCAGCGGGGGCACGGTGTTGAAGAGGCACTGGCGCACGACGAACCCGTCGAAGCGCAGCGCCAGATCCTGGGAGACCACCCCGCCCACGTCGCCGCCGGCGGTCGCGCAGCGCTCGTGGCCGAGGCTGTCGTGGACGAGCGCGTACACGTCGCGCGCGAACGTGGCGGGGTCGTAGAACCCGTCGGGCGCGAGCCCCGAGTCCCCGAACCCGCGCAGGTCGGGGACGATCACCTCGAACCCCTCCCGTGCGAGGGCCTCGACGTTGCGCCACCAGATGCGCTTGGTCTCGGGCCAGCCGTGCAGCAGGACGAGCGGGAAGCCGCCCTCGCCCTCCCGGAGGTACGCGACCTCGAGGCCGCCCCGCACGAGGGCGCGGTTGACCGTGAACCGGTCGGCGGCCGGGCCCTCGGTAGCGTTCACCGCCCGAATCCTATGGAGGTGCGTGCATGGACTACGACGCCGTACGGCAGGGCCTCGAGCAGGCGATCCCCTACAACCGCCATCTCGGGCTCGAGGTGGCCGAGGTGTCCGATGGGCGCGGCGTCGTGCGCCTCCCGGAGGAGGACCACCTGAAGAACCACGTCGGCTCGCAGCACGCGGGCGCGCTCTTCTCGGCGGGCGAGGCCGCATCGGGCGCGGCGTTCGTGGGCGCCTTCGCCGAACGGATGGGCGACATCACGCCGCTTGCGCGCACCGCCGAGATCTCCTACCGCAAGCTGGCGCGCGGGCCGATCACCGCCGCCGGCACGCTGGGCGAGGAAAAGTCCGCGCTGCTCGAGCGTCTCGACGCCGACGGCAAGGTCGAGTTCCCGGTGCAGGTCGATCTCGCCGACGCCGACGGCAACACGGTCGCCGAGATGACCGTGCACTGGCACGTGCGCCGCAACTAGCGGCGGTCTGCGACGGCTCAGCTGGTCGCCGGAGCGCCCTGGCGGCGCTCGTGGCGCAGGCGCTCGAGCACCCCGCGCCGGCCCTGCTTCGTGAGCGCCTCGTGCATGGTGCGCACGCGGTCGAAGACCTGGTTCGCGACCTCCTGCGACTGCTCGCGCGTGGGATGCTCGGTCCGCGGGAACCGCACGGGCTGGCCGTACTGCACGGTCACCTTCGGGAGGCCTCTGCGCTTCGCCTCGCGCAGCCGCTCGGACCCGTGGATCGCGATCGGCACGACAGGCGCTCCGGACTCGAGTGCCAGCCGGCCGAGGCCGGGCTTGGGCTGACCCAGCTCACCGCTGCGGGAGCGCCCCCCTTCGGCGTACATCAGGACCATCCCGTCGCGGTCGAAGATCGTGTGGGCCGTGATGAAGGCCTCCTGGTCGCGCTGCCCGCGCCGCACCGGGAACACCCCGCCGTTGTTGATGTACCACGCCAGCAGCTCGGGATTGAAGAGCTGCGACTTCGCCATGAAGTGGACCTCGCGCCGCAGCAGCACCGCGACGAAGAAGTGGTCCCAGAAGCTGAAGTGGTTGGGCGCCAGCAGCACCGGGCCGCGCTCGGGCACGTTGTCCGCCCCGATCGCGCGGAAGCGGTAGCCGGCCAGGATCGGACCGGTGAGAACCAGCCGGGTGAGGCGGTAGGCGAACCCCGGGCGGCCCGACCGCACGCGCGAGTGGTACTTGTCGAAGTACTCCGGGGGGCGCGGGTCGATGTAGACCTGCGGCTTCATCGATAGGGGTTGCTACCCGACCGCTGCCGGCCGGTTACACGGCCCAGCCCTTCGCGCGCTCCACCGCCCGCCGCCATTCACGCAGCAGGCGGGCCCGCTCGTCGCCGGCCATCTGCGGCTCGTAGCGCGCCGCCTCGCGCCAGATTGACCGCACGTCGTCCAGGGTCCAGGTCCCCGCCCCGATCCCGGCCAGGAACGCGGCGCCCAGCGCGGTCGTCTCGGACACCTCGGGCACGACCACCGGCCGGCCCAGCACGTCCGCCTGGAACTGCATCAACCACGCATTCGCGACCGCACCCCCGTCCGCGCGCAGCTCGGACAGCTCAGTCCCGGATGCAGCCTCCATCGCCTCGACCGCGTCGACCGTCTGGTACGCGATCGCCTCCAGCGCCGCCCGCGCGAGGTGCTCGCGCCGCGTGCCGCGCGTGATGCCGATGATCAGCCCGCGGGCGTACGGGTCCCAGTGCGGGGAGCCCAGCCCGGTGAGCGCAGGAACGAAGTAGACGCCGTCGTTCGAGTCGACCGCGCGCGCCATCGCCTCCGTCTCCCCCGGCTCGGCCAGGATCCCGAGGCCGTCACGCAGCCACTGCACCGCCGCGCCGGTCACGAACACGCTTGCCTCGAGGGCGTAGACGGCGCGGTCGCCGATCCCCCAGGCGACGGTCGTCAGCAGTCCCGGGCGCACGGGCGGCGGCTGGGGCCCGGCGTTCTGGAGCACGAAGCTGCCGGTCCCGTACGTGTTCTTCCCGAGGCCCGGGTCGAGCGCGGCCTGGCCGAACAGGGCCGCCTGCTGGTCACCGGCCATCCCGGCGAGCGGCGCCCGCACCCCGATGAACGCGTCCGGGTCGGTGTCGGCGACCACCTGGGCGGAGGGCACGGGATCGGGCAGCGCGGCGGGCGGTACCCCGATCGCCTCGCACAGCTCGTCGTCCCAGCGCAGCGCGTGGATGTCGAACAGCATCGTGCGAGACGCGTTGCTCCAATCCGTCACCGCCCGACCGGTCAGCTTCATCGCGAGCCAGGCGTCGATCGTGCCGAAGCAGACCTCGCCGCGGTCGGCTCGCTCGCGCAGGCCGGGCACGCATTCGAGCAGCCAGGCGATCTTCGTCCCCGAGAAGTACGGGTCGATCACGAGCCCGGTGCGCTCGCGCACGAGCGGCTCGAGCCCGCCCGCGCGCAGCTCGTCGCAGCGCGCCGCCGTGCGACGGTCCTGCCACACGATCGCCCGGTGCAACGCCGCGCCGGTGCGCGCGTCCCACGCGACGACCGTCTCGCGCTGGTTGGTGATCCCGACCGCCTTCACCTGGCCCGGCGGAATGCCGGCGGCGGCCAGCGACTCGTGCGCCACCGCGCGCGAGACTTCCCAGATCTCCTCGGCGTCGTGCTCCACCCAGCCAGGTCGCGGGAAGTGCTGGGTGAACTCGCGATAGGCGCGCGAGCGCAGGCGCGCCTGCTCGTCGAACACGAGGCATGTGGTGCCCGTGGTTCCTTGATCTACAGCGAGAATCAACGGCGGGAACCTAACCGGCGCGACGCGTATACGCGCACGAACGACAGGAGCTGGCGTGCGCGGTGCAGGAAGCCGGCCAGGTCGCGACCGGTCGCACGGTGCTCGAGGTCGAGCTCCACCTCGCGGACCGCGATCCCGGCACGTGCGGCATCGATGGTCATCGCGGTCTCGAGCCCGAACCCGGGCGCGAACGGCAGCAGCCGGCGCAGCACCGCGCCGCGCATCGCCCGCTGGCCGGAGATCGGCGCCCGCAGCACGAGGCCCGTGAGCGACCGGATCGCCCACCGCGAGAAGCCGACCGCGATGCCGAAGCCGCCGCCGCGCCTGGTCGCGAACGCCGCGACCGCCAGCCCCGCCTCCCCCCGCTCGACCGCCTCCGCCAGCGGCCGCAGCTCGGCCGCCGACGCGCCCAGGTCCCCGTCGCACAGCAGGAACAGCCGCTCGTCGGCGCCGGGCTCGGCCAGCGCCCTGCGTGCCGCGAGCGTCGCCGAGCCGCCCTTGCCGCCGTGCGTGCCCGCGCGCATCACCTCGGCACCTGCGCGCGCCGCCTCCTCCGCCGTCCGGTCCTCGGAGCCGCCGTCGACGACGACCACGCGCGCGTCCGCGAACGCGTCGCGCAGCGCATGGACCGTCTCCGCGATCCGGTCACCTTCGTTGCGCGCGATCACGAGGATTTCGAGGGACATGGGCGGATTTTCTTGGGGCACGGGCGGGACTGTTTCAGGCGAGCGCCGCAGGCGCGAAGCACGGGACTTTAGGTGCGGCGGAACCGCCGGGTATTCTGCCGCCGTCCCGCCCGGCGCGAACATCGGAGGTCCATTTGGCCGACATCGAGGCGCACATCACAGGCACCGTGTGGAAGATCGAAGTCTCTCCCGGCGACAGCATCGACGAGGGCGACACCGTCGTGATCCTCGAGTCGATGAAGATGGAGATGCCCGTCGAGGCCGAGGAGTCCGGCACGGTGAAGGAGATCTCCGTCGAGGAGGGCCAGGCGGTGAGCGAGGGCGACACCCTGGTCGTCCTGGAATGACCGACCTCGCGTCGGGCAAGCTCGTCCTCGACCGGCCGGCCGAGGCGGTCGCCCGGCTGACCATCCGCAACCCGGGCAAGCGCAACGCGCTCGACCACGAGATCCTCGACGCGATCGCGCAGGCGATGGAGGACCTCGACGACGGCATCGCCAACCGCTGCGTGATCATCACCGGCTCCGACGGGATGTTCTCGGCCGGCTACGACATCGGCGACATCCCCGATGAGGTGTTCGCCGAGGAGGCCGAGCGGCTGGTCGCGCATCCGTTCAGCCGCGCGATCGAGGCGGTCGAGCGCTTCCCGTTCCCGACCCTGGCGGCGATCAACGGCCACGCCCTCGGCGGCGGCCTCGAGCTGGCGGTGACGTGCGACCTGCGGCTGGCCGCCTCCGGGGTGAAGCTCGGCATGCCACCCGGCAAGCTCGGGCTGATTTACAGCCACACCGGGATCCAGAAGTTCCTCGACACCGCCGGCCCGGCGCGCACCCGTGAGCTGTTCCTCACCGGCCGCAACGTGACGGGCGAGCGGGCCGAGCAGATCGACCTCGTGCACGAGGCGGTGCCGGCTCAGGACGTCGAGCGGCTCGCGGTGGAGCTGGCGGCCGAGATCGCGGGCAACGCGCCGCTCTCGCTGAAAGGGAACAAGCGGATCATCCGCGACCTGTTGACGTTCCCCCGCCTATCGGAGAGGGTGGAGAAGGAAGTGATAGACCTGCGGATGTCGTCCTTCCGCTCGGCAGACTTCCGCGAAGGCGTGAAGGCCTTCGCCGAGAAGCGCAAGCCGATCTGGAAGGGGCGCTGAGGCGCCCGGTTCCAGATGGGCGCAAGGGCCGGCCCATACTCGGAGAAAGGACCAGCATGGAGAACTCGGCGATCGTCGCCGCCCGCGACCTGCACAAGTACTTCGGCCACGGGGAGACCGCCGTGCACGCCCTCGACGACGTCACGGTCGCCTTCCAGCGCGGCCAGTACGCCGCGATCATGGGCCCGTCCGGCTCGGGCAAGTCCACTCTGATGCACTGCCTGGCCGGCCTCGACCGGCCGACCTCCGGCTCGGTCACCATCGACGGGGAGGAGATCACCACGCTCGACGACCGCCGGCTCACCGACCTGCGGCGCGAGAAGATCGGCTTCATCTTCCAGGCCTTCAACCTCCTCCCCGTGCTGACCGCGGAGGAGAACGTCACGCTGCCGCTCACGATCTCCGGCCGCGACGTGGACCAGGTGTGGGTGGACCGGCTGCTCGAGACCGTCAACCTCACGGATCGCCGCAAGCACCGGCCGTCGGAGCTGTCCGGGGGCCAGCAGCAGCGCGTCGCGATCGCGCGCGCGCTCGTCACCCGTCCCGCAGTGGTGTTCGCCGACGAGCCGACCGGGAACCTGGACTCGAAGTCGGGCGCCGAGGTGCTGAACCTGATGCGCAACGCCGTGGACCAGTTCGGCCAGACCGTGGTGATGGTCACGCACGACGCCGAGGCGGCTGCCATCGCCGACCGGGTCCTGATCCTCCGTGACGGGCGGATCTGCCACGACGCACCGTCCGGAAGCCGGGACCAGGTCCACGAGCTCATGCGCACCACCGGCATCGAGGCCACCGCCAGGCCCTCATGACCTCACTCACGCTCCGCGGCCTGGCGGCACGCAAGCTGCGTGCCGTCCTCACCGGGCTCGCCGTCCTGCTCGGGGTGGCGATGATCTCGGGCACCTACGTCTTCACGGACACGATCAACAGCACGTTCGACCAGGTCTTCGAGACCGCGAACGAGGGCGTGGACGTGGTGATCAGCGGCCGTTCCGAGTTCGACACGGATGCGGGGCCGGTCAGCAAGGAGATCCCGGAGTCACTGGTCGACCGCGTGAAGGACGTCCCGGGCGTCGAGACCGCGGCCGGCAACGTGGAGGACTTCGCCTCGATCATCAAGGAGAACGGCGACCAGGTGGAGACGCTTGGCGCGCCGCCGCTCCTCTTCTCGCGGCCCCCGGAGCGGTTCGACCCGCTCGAGTACGTCGAGGGCGAGCCGCCGGCGAGCCCCACCGAGGTGGCGATCAACAAGGGCACGGCCGATGACGAGAACCTGAAGATCGGGGACAAGATCTTCCTCGCCGGGCGCAGCGAGCGCCAGGAGTTCACGATCTCGGGCCTCGCCACGTTCGGCGACGTGGAGTCGCTGGGCGGCGCGACCGTGTCGGTCGTGACCCTGCCGCGCGCGCAGGCGCTCGCCGACCAGCCCGGCCGGGTGGACTCGATCCAGGCGGCGGCGGACCGGGACGTGACCGCGCAGGAGCTGGTGGTCCGCCTCGAGCGCGTGCTGCCCGACACCGTCGAGGTGAAGACCGGCCAGCAGGACGCCACCGACCAGTCCGAGTCGATCCGGGACAGCCTCGGCTTCCTCAACACGCTCCTGCTCGTGTTCGCGGGCATCGCCGTCTTCGTGGGCGCGTTCATCATCTTCAACACCTTCTCGATCACGGTCGCCCAGCGCACCAAGGAGTTCGCGCTGCTGCGGACCATGGGCGCGTCGCGCAACCAGGTGCTGCGGGCGGTGCTGTTCGAGGCGCTGATCGTCGGATTGGCCGCCTCCGTGCTGGGCCTGTTCCTCGGCCTCGCGGCGGCGCAGGGGATCAACGCTCTGTTCAAGGCCTTCGGCGCGAACCTGCCGCAGGAGGGCCTCGTGCTCGAGCCCCGCACGGTCATCGTCGCGCTGCTGGTGGGGACCGTCGTGACGATGCTGTCGAGCCTTCCCCCCGCCCGCCGCGCGACGCGCGTGCCGCCGCTTGCGGCCATGCGCGAGGAACTGGCCCAGGCGCAGCCGCCGACCCGCCGCCGCCAGGTCCTCTCCTGGGTGCTGCTGGCCCTCGGCGCCGCCGGGATCCTGTTCGGTCTCTTCAGCGGCGCGCCGGCGGAGCAGGCGCTCAGCACGCTCGGCCTGGGAGCGATCCTCCTGTTCATCGCGATCGCACTGCTGAGTCCCCGGCTCGTGCCGCCGATCGCGGCGCTCGTCGGCTACCCGCTCGAGCGCATGCGGGGGCTGGCGGGCCGCCTCGCGCGCGAGAACTCCCAGCGCAACCCGGGCCGCACCGCCGTGACGGCGGCCGCGCTGATGATCGGCCTCGCGCTGGTCACGTTCGTGGCGATCCTCGCAGACGGCGTCAAGGCGTCGATCGACGACACGATCAGCGAGGACATGAAGGCCCAGTTCGTCGTGCAGAACAAGGACGGGTTCTCGAACATCAGCCCGGGCACGGGCGAAGCGATGAGGCAGCTGCCCGGCGTCGAGACCGTCTCGTCGCTCACCAACTCCCAGGCACAGATCGAGGGTTACAGCGGCAAGCCGTTCGGAAGCGGGATCGACCCGCCCACTTTCAACCAGGTCTGGGAGCTGACGATCGACAAGGGGACGCCGGCCCTGCTCTCGAACCTGCGCTCACGCGAGATCCTGCTCGAAACGAATTCGGCCGAGAGCAACGGGTTCGACGTCGGCGACAGGGTCGAGATGACCACGCCGATCGGCAACAGGCCCGTGTTCAGGGTGCGCGGGACGTACGAGGACAAGGGCGCCCTCGTGGGCGACTTCGTCGTCACCAACGAGGTGATCAGGGAGGACTTCGGCGTGCGGGACGACTTCCTCGAGTTCGTCGTCGTGCAACCGGGCGCCGACCCGGAGGCGGTCCAGGCCCGCGCCGAGACGGTCCTCGAGCAGCGGTTCCCCGTGGCCGAGGCACTGAGCCGGGAGGAGTTCCAGGAAGGCATCAAGGATCAGGTGAACCAGTTCCTGTTCCTGATCTACGCGCTGCTGTCCCTGTCGGTCATCGTGTCCCTGTTCGGGATCGTGAACACGCTCGTGCTCTCGATCCACGAGCGCACACGCGAGCTCGGCATGATGCGGGCGATCGGCACCCCGCGCAGCCTCGTACGGCGCGTCGTGCGCTACGAGTCGGTGATCACCGCGCTGATCGGGGCCGCGCTCGGGCTCACTGTCGGGTTCATCCTCGGGGTCGTGACCACCGTGGCGCTGAAGGACGAGGGGTTCGTGCTGTCGATCCCGTGGATCAGCCTGATCGCGTTCGGCGTCCTGGCCGTGATCGCGGGCGTGCTCGCGGCGATCCCGCCGGCCCGCCGCGCGTCGCGGCTGAACGTGCTGGAAGCGCTCGCGTACGAGTGAATAGGCCGGATTTTCCTTAGCCGGAAAATCCGGGAGCTCTGAGGGCACACCGTCCGGCGGCGGGCCTAGATTCCGCCCGGATGCCATCCCTGATCACGTTCGAGGAGGCGGTCGAGCTCGGCGGGCTGACCGATCACGCCGACATCGAGCGGCTCGTGGACGTCGCCTGGCAGGTCCGCCAGGACTCTTTCGGCGAGTCCACCGACATGTGCTCGCTGGTGAACGCGAAGAGCGGCGGATGCGCGGAGGACTGCGGCTTCTGCGCCCAGTCGAAGTACGCGGACGCGGCCACGCCGATGCACGCGATGATGGACCCGGATCAGATCCTCGAGCACGCCCGCGCGGCCGAGGCCGCCGGCGCGCACCGGTTCTGCATGGTGACCCAGGGCCAGGGCCTCTCCAAGCGCGACTTCGCGAGGGTGCTCGAGGGCGCCCGGCTGGTGGCCCAGCACACGAACCTGAAGCGGTGCGCGTCCATCGGCCACATGTCGGCCGAGCGCGCCCGGCAGCTGAAGGACGCGGGCATCCAGCGGGTGCACCACAACGTCGAGACTGCCCGGAGCTACTACGACGAGGTCTCGACCACCGTGCGCTACGAGGGACGCCTGCGCACGATCGATGCGGTCCGCGAGGCAGGCCTCGAGACGTGCGTGGGCGGGATCCTCAACCTCGGCGAGACCCGCCGCCAGCGGATCGAGATGGCGTTCGAACTGGCGGAGATCGACCCGACCAGCGTGCCGATCAACCTGCTCAACCCGCGCCCCGGCACGAAGTTCGGCGAGCGCGACCTGATCGACCCGTGGGAGGCCGTGAAGTTCATCGCGATCTTCCGGCTGATCCTCCCGGCGGCGCTCTTCCGCCTGTGCGGCGGCCGGGTCGAGAACCTGGGCGAGCTGCAGCCGCTGGCCGTGAAGGCGGGGCTGAACGGCGTGATGATGGGGAACTTCCTCACGACGCTCGGGTCCGAGCCCGACGACGACCGCAGCATGTTCGAGGAGCTGGGGCTGAACGTGGCGCGCCAGCCCGACAACGGCGCCAACCCGCGGCCCGACAACCGCTCGGGCTGGCTGGCGGGCGAGGCGCCCTCGACGCCGCTGGACGAAGTCGTCGACTCGCGGTCCGAGGCCAACTTCTGGGATCCCTCGCGGCAGCTGCGGTTCCGTAAGAAGCGCAAGCCTCCCGTGTATCCCTCGCGCGAGGCCGCCTGACCTGACCACTCGAGGCCCGGGCGTGAGCGACATCCACGAACGCCTCGAGGACCTCCGCGACCGCGGCCTGTACCGTCGCATGCGCATGGTGTCGGGGCCGCAGGGCCCGCGCGTGCTGCTCGACGGCAAGCGCGTCCTGCTGCTGTGCTCGAACAACTACCTCGGCCTCGCCGACCATCCGCAGGTGCGCGAGGCCGCTGCCGCCGCGGCGATGCGGTACGGCGCGGGCGCGGGCGCGTCGCGGCTCGTGTCCGGCAACATGACGCTGCACCGCCGCCTCGAGGAGCGGCTGGCGGAGTTCAAGCACAGCGAGCGGTGCGTGCTGTTCGGCTCGGGCTACCTCGCGAACGTGGGCATCGTGGGAGCGCTCGCGGGCGAGGACGAGGTCGTCTTCTCCGACGCGCTCAACCACGCGAGCATCATCGACGGCTGCCGGCTGGCGCGGGCCGACACGTTCGTCTACGACCATCTCGACACCGAGCACCTCGAGTGGGGGCTGCGGCAGGCGGGCGGCCGGGGCAGCCTGATCGTCACCGACGGCGTCTTCTCGATGGACGGCGACGTCGCCCCCCTCGAGGAGATCGTCGAGCTCGCACGCCGCTACGACGTGCGCGTGATGGTCGACGAGGCGCACGCGACCGGCGTGCTGGGCCCCGAGGGCCGCGGCTCGGTGGCCGCGGCCGGCCTGGAGGGGGAGGTCGACGTCGTGGTCGGCACGCTCGGGAAGGCGCTCGGCTCCTACGGCGCGTACGCGTGCTGCGACGCCGACACCGCCCGCTACCTGGTGAACACCGCCCGCACGCTGATCTTCTCGACCGGCCCCGCGCCTCCGGCGGTGGCCGCCGCGCTCGCGGCCCTCGAGCTGGTACGCGCGAGCCCGCGCCGGATCGAGCGCGTGCGCCGCAACGCACAGACACTGCGCGAGGCCCTGCAGGGACAAGGGCTGCACGTGCCCGGCGGCGAGGCCGCGATCGTCCCGCTCGTGCTCGGCGACGCCGAGCGCGCGATGGCGGTCTGCGAGCGCGCGCTCGAGCGGGGCGTGTTCGCGCAGGCCATCAGGCCTCCGACGGTGCCGGAGGGCACCTCCCGGCTGCGGCTCGCGGCGATGGCGAGCCACAACACGGCCGAGCTCGAATGGGCCGCCGCGCAACTCGCCGCGGCCGCGCGTGAGCAGGGTGCCGTGCGCGAGATTTCGCCGCGGCCGGCCGGTGTCTTCGACCACGCCCGTGCCGCGTAGCCTTCGCCTCGGCCCAGGCCTGTTCGTCACGGGGACCGACACGGAGGTCGGCAAGACGGTCGTCGCGGGCACGGTCGCGGCCACGCTGGCCGAGCAGGGCCACGCGGTTTCCGTCTTCAAGCCCGCCGTGACGGGGACCGGCGACCCCGCGGCGGGTCCGCCCGACCACGAGCGGCTGCGAGCCTCGGCGCGTTCCGGCCAGCGACCGGCGGACGTGGCGCCCTACCGCTTCGAGCCCGCGGTCTCTCCGCACCTGGCGGGGCGACAGGCGGGGGTCGCGATCGATCCCGCGAAGTTGCGCGCGAGCGCTCGCCTGGCTGCCGCCTGCGGCGACGTGCTGGTGGCCGAGGGCGTGGGCGGATTGCTCGTCCCGCTCACCGACGGCTACCTCGTCCGCGACCTGGCGGTGGACCTCGGCCTGCCGCTCGTGGTCGCGGCGCGGCCTGGCCTCGGCACGATCAACCACACGCTGATGACGCTCGAATGCGCGCGCGCCGCCGGCCTTGAGGTGCGGGCGGTCGTGTTGACGCCGTGGCCCGCGGCCCCGAGCGCCATGCACCGCTCGAACAGGGAAACGATCGCTGCCGCCGGGGGCGTCGCGGTCGCAACGCTGCCGTGGGTCGACACCTCCCGCGCGGCGCTCGCGGCGCACGACCTGCCGGTCGCCCGCTGGGTCACGCCGTCGGCGGGCCTCGTCGCCGCGTAGTCCTACTCACCCTGCGCGGCGTACTCCACGATCGATTTGTCGATCAGCCACTCGACCGGGGCCTTGTCGTCCGTGTAGACCGTGCCGCCCTCCAGGCGCGGCTCGATCCGGGCGGCCGCGGCGAACGCGATCCCGCGCAGGTCGCGCGGCAGGCGCGGCACCGTCCGCCGCAGGCGCTCGGCCGACGCGAAACCGCTGCCCAGGATCAGGGTGTTGGTGTCCTCGCTCGGGTCCCTCAGGACCACCGGGAACACCTCCGCCATCGTCGCCGACAGGACCTTCTCCAGGTCGTCCTGCCCCTCCGGGTGGCCCGCGTTCACGACCACCGCGCCCCCCGGCTCGAGCCGGTCGCGCACCAGCTCGAAGAACTCCCGCGTCGCGAGGTAGAACGGGATGTAGGGCTGGCGGTAGGCGTCCACCATGATCACGTCGTAGCGCTCGTCGGTGCGGCGCAGGTAGGGCCGCGCGTCCTCGTGGAAGACCCGCAGGCGCGGGTTTCGCATGTCGAACCACTTGCGCCCCAGGCGGCTGAGCTCCCCGTCGATCTCGACCCCGTCGACCTCGGTCTGCGGGAAGTAGTGGCCCAGCGCGCGGGCCGTGGTCCCGGCCGCGTTGCCGAGGATCGCGACCTTGCCGGGCGGGCGCTCGAGCGCCGCGAACGGCAGCACCAGGTACTCGTCCCAGA
>Ga0299913_10001670_pt1 | contig 16717 bp, 17 predicted proteins | sample RVTome_9_FD_201360 | JGI IMG/M metagenome (GOLD analysis project Ga0299913, IMG submission 201360) | Soil microbial communities from uranium-contaminated site in the Upper Colorado River Basin, Wyoming, United States - RVT155D38 (version 2) ... | reverse complement strand
CCGATGTTCAGCACGGCGGCGCCGAACAGCACCGGCGTCGCGCGGCCGGCGAAGTACTCCGCCACGTCGAGGCCCGCTCCGGTGTGCGCGAGCAGCTCGGCCTCCTCGCCGGCCCGCACCCAGTCCTCGCCCTCCTCGGCCGCGGCCCGCTCCTGGTCGATGCGCTCCTCGGCCGCCACCGTGGCCCCGCCCGCGGTGCGATGGAACCGGACGAGCTCCCCGGTGGCCACGTCGAGCACGCCGCGGAAGTGGCCGGCGGGTCCGACCGGCCAGGTCAGGGGCATCGGCTGCAGGCCGATCCGCTCGGTCAGCTCGTCGCACAGCTGCAGCGCCTCGCGGCCCGGCCGGTCCCACTTGTTGACGAACGTCAGCACCGGGATGCCGCGGAACCGGCACACGTCGAACAGCTTCAGCGTCTGCGGCTCCAGACCCTTGGCGGCGTCCAGCAGCATCACCGCGGAGTCCACCGCGGACAGCACGCGGTAGGTGTCCTCGGAGAAGTCGGCGTGGCCCGGGGTGTCCAGCAGGTTGATCACGGCATCGCGATAGGCGAACTGCAGCGCCGCGGAGGTGATCGAGATGCCCCTGGAGCGCTCCATCTCCAGCCAGTCCGACACCACGCCCTTGCGGCCGGCCTTGCCGTGCACGGCACCGGCCTCGGAGATCACCCTGGCGTGCAGGGCAAGCGCCTCGGTGAGCGTCGACTTGCCGGCATCGGGGTGGCTGATCACCGCGAACGTGCGTCGCCGCCCGGCCTCCGCGACCACCTCGGTGATCGGGGCCGCGTCCACCACCGTCAACCGGCACTCCTCTCGTTCCGTCACCAACCGTACCTGCCGGGCGCGCAGGGGCCGCCGGCCGTCGGTTAGCTCAGCTTGGTGCGGACCCTGCGGAGGCGGTCGCGCCACCAGGCGGCGCGCGCCGGGTCGGCGAACTCGTGGGCGTCGAGCAGCACCGGGTCCGGGGTGGGTGGCGTGCGAGGCACGGAGAGGTGGCCGTCCACCGGACGCAGCGCCCGCGCGCCGGACACCACGTCGCCGTCCAGCAGCGACAGGGTGCCGAGCCCGCAGGCGAAGTCCAGCTCGGGCAGCGCGCCGGCGAGGGCCAGCTGGGCGGCGAGGCCGACGCTGGTCTCCAGCGCGGAGGAGACGACGCACGGCAGGCCGGCGGCCTCGGCCACCCGCAGTGAGCGCCGCACTCCGCCGAGCGGGGTGCACTTGATCACGGCCACGTCGGCCGCGCCCGCGACGGCCACCCGCAGCGGATCGTCCGCGCGCCGGATCGACTCGTCGGCGGCGATGCGCACGTCGACCCGGCGGCGGACGGCGGCCAGCTCCTCGATCGTCCGGCACGGCTGCTCGACGTACTCCAGCCCGCCGGCGGCCCGGTCCAGCAGGCGGATGTGGCCCACGGCCGTGTCGACGTCCCATGCGCCGTTGGCGTCCACCCGGATCGCCCCGCCGGCGCCCAGCGCGTCGCGCACCGCCTCGACCCGCGCCAGGTCCTCGGCCAGCGACTCGGGATGGTCGGCGACCTTGATCTTGGCGGTGCGGCACCCGGACCCCGCGGCGATCTCGCGGGCGCGCTCGGGCCCCACCGCGGGGACCGTGCAGTTGACCGGCACCCGGTCGCGCACCGGCTCCGGCCACCCCACCGTGCACTGCTCTACCGCGGTGGCCAGCCACGGCACGCACTCCAGGTCGTCGTACTCGGTGAACGGACAGAACTCGCCCCAGCCGGCGGGGCCGCGCAGCAGCATCCCCTCGCGCACCGCGATGCCACGGAACCGCACGCGCATGGGGATGGCGTAGCCGCGGGCAGCGTCGAACTCGATCTCGTCAGCCATCAGCCGGCCGGCACCGTCCAGTCGAGCGCGGTGTCGCCGTCCTCGGTGCGCCGCACGGTGCACGATCCGCCGAGCCGTTCGGCGCTGCCGGCGACGGCCGACCAGTTGTCGGCCGGCGCCGAACCGTCGTGCACGACCCGCAGGTGCAGCATCGAACCCTCGACGGCCAGCCGCACCGAGACCCGCTCTGCGGTCCGCTGCATCGCGATCCCGGACAGCACGTCACGCACGGTCTCGACGAGCTCGTCGGCCTGCTCCGCGCTCAGCACGTGGTCCACAGGACCGTAGAAGTCCAGGTCGGGAGCGACGCCGACCACCCGTTCGACCTCGCCGGCCAGGCTCACGACCCGATCGCGCAGGCCGGCCTGGCCAGGCTCGGTGGCGGCCAGGTCGAAGACCACACCGCGCAGCTCGCGGATCGCGCCGTCGAGCTCCTGCACCGCGACCAGCAGCGGCTCGGCGAGCGCGGGCTGACGGCTAGCCAGGGAGCTGAGCGAGATGCCCGTGTCGAACAGGCGCTCGATCACGTGGTCCTGCAGGTCGGTGGCGATCCGCTCGGCCTCCCGCAGTTTGGTCTGCCGGCGTTCGGCGACGACCGCCTCGCGCGTGTGGTCGGCGAGCTTGCGGCGCATCTGCTCGACGGCCGAGGCGATCTCCTCGATCTCCGGCGGCCCCTGCTGCCGGACGGACCGGTCCAGCTCGCCGCCGGCGACCGCGGAGACGCTGCCGACGAGCCCGGCGATCGGGCGGGTCACCGTACGGCGGAGCTCCATCATGGTGACGGCGGCCAGCAGCACCGCGACCCCGAAGGCCAGCCCGACGATCCACAGCGCGGTAGTCCTGGCCTCGTCGAGGCGGGTGGTGGCCGCGGCGATCATGTCCTGGACGGCGGCGCGGAGGGTGTCCACCCGCTCCCGCAACGCACCGAACAACCGGTTGCCCGTGCCGGACTCGATGACCTGCATGGCGACGGCGGCCCGGCCCGCCCTCAGGTGGGACAGCACCGGCACGACCGCCTGCGAGTGCCACTCCTCGTACGCCCGCTGCACGGCCGCCAGCGCGGCCAGCGCGGCCTCGTCGCCGTCGAGCGTCGCACGGAGCCCGCGGTGCTCCTCCTCGATCACGGCCGGGGCGGCCTCGTAGGGCTCCAGGAACGACGGCTGCTCGGTGAGCGCGAACCCGCGCACGCCGGTCTGCTGGTCGAGGTACGCCTTCTGCAGCCGCTCCACGCCTACCAGCGCGGGCAACAGTTCCTGCGCCACGTACTCGTTCGCCCGGTCGGCGCGTTGGCTGGTGGCCAGCGCAACCAGGCCGCTGACCACCAGCAGGACCAGCAGCGCGGTCACCACCAGCTGCACCCGCTGTTGCAACGTCGGCCGCCAGCGCGGCCACCTCGGCGCCGCCGAATCGTCCATGCCCTCAGCATGCCCCGACTGCTCGGCGCGGCCGAGGTGACGCGCGGCAGGTCCTTCGGCCACGAACCGAAGCCGCCCGCGGGCGGTCAGGGCCCCACGCAAGCCGGTGCCGGCGAGCGTGTCCAGCAGGCCTTGGTGCCCGAAAGACCTCAGGCGGCCGAGTCCTGCCACAGCGCCGGCGGGTCCTCGAAGCAGTCGGCGACGCGCTCCAGCACCGGCTGGTGCATGCGGGCGTGGTAGCCGCAGAAGAGCAGCTCGCCGCCGGTGTGCAGCAGCGCGAGCACCTCGGCTTGGGCGTTGCAGCGGTCGCATCGGTCCTTGGCGCCGAACAGGTCGCCGAGCGCGAAGATTGGCGAAGTGATCATGGCTGTCTCCTCAGGATGCCGACTCCCCTTTGGCTCTCACGCTGCCAGCGTGCGGGGCCGCGCCCGACAGTCCTTGGGCCTCAACCCGGCGGGTCCCATGGCCCCATTTCGACCGGGGCCAAAGTGAGTACCCGCGTGCGTACTCGGCAGCGCCGGCCTTCGGGCACTACCCGCCGATGTCGTTCCGTCGCGCACTGTCACGGTCGGCGCCGTCGAAGGTCCCCCTGCCAGGGGACCCATGTTCCCTGCCACCGGGGCCCTCGGGGGTGGACGATCGTCGTAGCAGACGGGACTACCGCGGGAGGCAACGATGGAGGTCGACGCGCACACTCCGGAGCTGGTGGCTGTCGGCATCGACGGTTCGCCGGCCAGCCTCGGCGCGCTGGCGTGGGCGGCCGAGGAGGCGAGCGCCCACGGCAGGCAGCTGTGCGTCTACCACTGCTGGCAGCAGCCCATGCTGGTCGCGGCCGCCGTGCCGGGCGCCGGCCTGCCGACGCCGGGCGTGCGACAGGACGCGCGTGCTGCCGCGGTGGTCGTGCTGCAGCAGGCGATGTCGTGGCTGCGCGAGCAGCACCCCGCGCTGCCGGCGACGGGCGCGCTCCTGGAGGGACCGGCGGGCCGGCGGCTCATCGCGCACGCCAGGCGCGACGACCTGCTCGTGCTCGGGCTCGGCAGCCGCCACCGGCTCGTGGCGCGGGTGCTGGGCTCCACGGTCGAGCATGCCCTGCGGCAGGCCCGCGGCGCCGTCGTCGTGGTGCCGCCGGACGACCGCGCAGGCGTCAAGGGACCGTTCAGCGGGCACGTGGTGGTCGCGGCGGACCTGGTGGACGTGGTCAGCGAGGTGGTCGGTGCCGGCTTCGCCGAGGCCGCGGCGCACGGGTGGCCGCTGGCCGTCGTGCACGCCGAGGCTGGTGGTCGGGTCGCCGGCGCGGTCGCGCTGTCCTCGGACGCCACCGGCCAGCAGCGGCTGAACTGCGCCGTCGAGTCGTGGCACTCGCGCTACCCGTACGCCGTGGTCCACCGGGCCGCATTCCGCGGTTCACCGGCCGCCGTCATCGAGCACGTCGCCGCCGGCGCGCGGCTGCTCGTGGTGGGCCGTTCGAGCCACCCCATGCGGCCCGTGCGGCTGGTCGACCTGCTGCTGAGCAAGGTCGGCTGCCCCATCGTCGTGACGCCGCCCGCCACGATCGCCGGCGTCGGCCGGGGGGCGGCGCCCGCCGCGGAACAGCTGCTCCCGCTCTTGCCGCACCATTCAGGTGGTGGCACCGCCTGGTTGAGCGATGCGAAGCGGGGCCGGTCAGCCGGCGCTGTGGACGAGGACTATCCAGACCTGGCCGCGGGCGATCGGGAGCGGCTGGCCGTCGGGCGAGGTGAATCGGGTGCCGCTGTCCGGGGTGGGGCGTGACCAGCGGGCCGGGAAGCTGGTGCCGTTGCGCAGGACGAGCGCGGCGCCCGCGCCGACCGTCTCCGCGTACGGGGAGACGTTGCCGAGCACGTCGCTGATGCCGGAGGGGCGGACGACGACGGACTGCAGGACGACGGTCGGCGCGCCGAGCTGGCCGCCCTCGGCCGCGAGCATGGGGGTGCCGTCGGCGCCGATGAGCCAGCGGCCCTCGGCGGCCGACCAGTCGAAGGTGAACGAGGCGGCCGGGTAGCCGACCGCCTGGTGCGTGGTCGGTGAGCCGCCGAGCGGTGCGTCGCCGAACTGCAGCCCGATGTCGGCGGCGAGGCTCGCACCCGGCGCGGCGGCCAGCAGCTGAGCCGGCCGCGCGTAGCTGTTGTGCGGTGCGCGCCGCGCCGGGTCGCGGTAGTACGCCTGCCGCGCCTGGGCCGGTGACACGTGGAACAGCCGCGCCGCCCCGAGCTGTGGCGCCAGTTCGGGCGCAGCGCCGGAGTAGGCGAGCGCGGGGGAGCCGAACTGCCTCAGCAGTTCGAGGTCGGCCTCCCTGGCGCTGCGGACCGGCCCGACGGCATCCGGCAGGTGGCCGGAGAACACGGCGATCAGCCGGCTGAGCCCGGCCTCCACCGGCTCGACGTACACCAGGTCGGCGGCGGTGAGCCCGAGCTGCGGCCGCGCCTGCCGGACGTTGTCGATCTTGACGGCAAGCACCGGCCCGGTCGGCACCGGCAGCCCGGTGAACGGGGACCCCGCCGGTGCCGGCGCGGTGGGGATGGCGGTGGTGGTCGTGGTCTCGGTGGTCGTCGGGCCGGGCGCCGACACCGGCGGCCGGTCGGGCGCCGCGAGCACGGCGACCAACCAGCCGGCCAGGACCACCACGGCGACGGCGACCGCCACGACCACGGGCGGCCGTCTCCACCGGATCAAAGTTCCTCCCCAGTTGCGGCTGCCGCGCCGCTATAGCCGCCTCGACCGGATGGTCAGGCCATGGTTGCCCGTCCTACCGGTGGTATAGCAGGCACACCCGCACCCGGTGGCGTCGTCAACGAAGCACGAACGGCTGCCCGACGGGGCGCGGCGCGTCCGCGCCCTGGTCGGCAACCATCGGCGCCAGGCGTGCCGATGGCCGCCAACCGGCGTCAGTCGACGACCTCCGCGAGCGGGCGCCGTGGTGAGCGCGGTGCCGGGTAGTCGGCGGTGACCGCCCAGCCGAGCCGGAGCAGCAGCTGCGGCTGGCCCGCGCCCGGCACCGCCGCGCGCACCGCGTCCCTGACGGGCTGCACCTCGGCGATCTGGCTCAGCGTGCAGCTCGCCAGGCCGGCCCTGGTGGCCGCGAGGAGGACCGCGGACAGCGCCTCGCCGGCGCACAGCCAGCTGGGCCGGTCGTCGCGCCTGGTGCTCAGCACGGCGAGGGCGGCGCCGTCGTCGATCGGCGGGAACCTCAGGTCGCCGCCGCCGGCCGCGGCAAAGTCCCTGGCCAGCAGCGGGCGGCCGTTCTGCTGGGCGTCGAGCAGCTCGCTGGCCGGCGCGCCGTCCACGGCGCCCAGCCGCCGGCCGGCCCACACGGCCAGCTCGGCGCGGTAGTCGGCGTCGTCGCGCTGCAGCTCGTTGACCGCGGTCATGGCGACGACGAGCTCGCGCCGCGCGGCGGCGCTGTCCACCACGGTCAGCGTCGCGTGCTCCAGCTCGGCGGCGATCTCCATCCGGTCGAGGTCGGCGTCCGGTACCGGCGCCGGCAGGAACGGCCGGCGGTCGGTGCGCCGGTCGGTGATCGCCCTCGCCAGGTGCACGACCTGGTCGGGCACGGTCTTCAGCCTGGCGAACTCCATCGAGGCCAGGTGGTTCGGCTCGGCCGGGTTCGGCAGGTGGCGCACCAACGAGCGCCACCCCATGGACGCGAACGCGACGCGCGCGTGGTGCAGCGCCGCGCCGCAGCTGATCACCAGCTCGCGCCCGGTCGGGTCGGTCGCCGGCAGCAACCGGGTGTCGTCGGCGTACAGCTGCCCGGTGTGGTCGGTGATCCGCCACCGCCACGGCTGGCTGTTGTGCAGCGACGGTGCCCGGCCGGCCAGTTCGAGCGCGGCCCGCATGGTGCGCGGATCCGGGGTGTCCGCGTTCATCCGGCACCCACCGCGTCACGCACCACGGCGAGCTGCACGGTGTCGGCGCCGACGACCAGCGGAGTCTCGGACATGCCCCCACCGTGCCGCCGGCGGCTGGCCCGCCGGCAGTAGCGTGGGGCCTCCGCCTACGGGCCGTTGGTCACTTCCGCCAGCCCTGATGCGGCGGCCCTCGGTCGCTGCCACGCCCGGCAGCCGGCTGGGCAGCCGTCAGAAGCGCACCGGGAGCCGGTTGAGCGGCTCGACGAGCTCGCTCTCCTCGTAGGAGAGGTGCGCCAGCAGCGCCTCGCCGAGTTCCTCGACGGCGTCGCGCAGCTCGGCGATCCGGACCGGATCGGCGACCATCGCGACCAGCGCCGCGTCGATGCGTTCGAGCACGCCGGCGATCGCGTGGTGCTCCTCCTCCAGCCGGTCGATCACCGGCGCCAGCCGCTCCTCCAACCGCCGCAGCTGCGGGAACATGAGCTCGTCCTCGATGGTGTGGTGCACGGTCGTCACGCGGCAGTAGCTCGCGCAGTACGCGCCGAGCGTCCAGTTGTTCTGCCGCATTGTCATCGTGTTGATCTGTGACCGCGCGCCGTCGACGGCCAGCGAACCGTCCGCCACCCGCCGCACCATGTCGCGGAGCTGCGCGAGTTCGCGCCGGAGGTGGTCGTGCACGTCGATCAGGTGCTGGCCGTTGTCCGGCACCGGCTACGCCTCCAAGCGTCGACAGTCGCCGCAGCCTGGAGCCCCCGCCCTGGCTGCGGCGGGGGCTCCGTGGTTACGCCATCCGGGGGGCGTGACGGCGTGACGATCATGGTGCAGTGCCATGGCCGGCGTGGCAAGGTGCGGAGTTGCCGAAATGTGGACGAGCGGCCGGTGCCGGTCGGTGAAGGGTCCGCCGTCACTCCCACAGCAGGCCGCAGAGCCGGTACGCGTTCAAGGGCACCGCCGAGGTGGTTTCGACCGCACGTGCGCGCCGACCGCAACGGCGGGTGCCTGCGCTGACGATGGCGCGTTTCGCCGGCTGCCACGGGTGGCACCCCGGTGGTGTGACGACGGACGAGCCGCGCACGGGCGACGACCAGCTGGTGGCGGGCCGCTATCGGCTGATCAGGCGGCTCGGCGCCGGTGGCATGGGCGTGGTCTGGCAGGCATACGACGAGCGCCTGCACCGGACGGTGGCGGTCAAGCACCTGCTGCTCCCGGTCGACCCGGACGACCCGAAGGCCAGGCAGGCGAGGCGGCAGGCGATGGTCGAGGGCCGCATCGCGGCCCGGCTGCAGCACCCCAACGCGATCGCCGTCTACGACGTGGCCGAGCACGCCGGGCAGCCGTACCTGGTCATGGAGTACCTGCGGGCGAGGAGCCTGTCCGAGGTACTGGCGGAACGGGGCACGCTGCAGCCCGTCGCGGTGGCCGCCATCGGCGCGCAGACGGCCGACGCGCTGGCCTCGGCGCACGCGGCCGGCGTGGTGCACAGGGACGTGAAGCCGGGCAACGTGCTGCTCGGTGACGACGGCACCGTCAAGATCACCGACTTCGGCATCTCCCGCGCGGTGGAGGACGTCACGGGCACCGCGACCGCGATGATCGCCGGCACCCCGGCATACCTGGCGCCCGAGGTGGCCAGGGGCGAGCGCGCCAGCTTCTCCTCGGACGTGTTCTCCCTCGGCTCGACCCTCTACACCGCGCTCGAGGGCACCCCGCCGTTCGGGACCAGCGACAACCCGATGGCGCTGCTGTACCGGGTGGCGTCGGGCCAGGTCCGGCCGCCGAGCCGGACGGGCCCGGTGACCGAGGCGGTGATGCGCATGCTGCGCGCGGAGCCGGACCGGCGGCCCAGCATGCCGCAGGCCGAGGCGGCGTTCGCCGCGCTGGCCGACGGCGCCTCGTGGGCCGGCGGCACCACCGCGCTACTCCCCCGAACCGACGCGGCCACCACGGAGCGCACCGCCCAAGGCACCGGCCGCGGCGCCGGAACCACGGAGCGCGCCGACCCCGGCAGGAGGCGCACCGCAGGGGCCATCTTCGCCGCGGTCGCGCTGCTGGCGCTCGCGGGCATCCTGCTGGCGCTCGCGCTCGACCGGCGGGATCCGGGCAGCGCCGCCCCGCAGGTGCCGGCGCCAACGGCCGCCTCCCCCACGTCCGCCGCCGTCACCCAGACCCCGTCGGAGACCCAACCGCCGACCACCACCCAGGCGCCGCCCACGACCCAGCCACCGCAGGCGCCGCCACGGACGCCGGAGCAGGCGATCGTCGACTACTACGCGCTCATGCCCGACGACCTCCAGGAGGGCTGGTCCCGGTTGACCGCCGACTATCAGCGCAGCCCGGCCGGCGGCTTCGACGGCTACCAGGCCTTCTGGAGCCAGATGCGCAGCGTGCGGACGTCCGACGTGACCACCAGGCAGGACGGCGTGGTCGATGCCACCGTCGAGTACACCTTCGACGACGGCAGGGTGGTCGAGGAGCGGCACGGCTACTGGCTCGTCGAGCAGGGCGGCGAGTGGTTGATCGACCGCTCCACCGTGATCAGCAGCGTGACCAAGCGGTCCGCCGGCTGAGGCGCCGGCACCCACACGCCGCCGCCACGCATCGAGCAGATCCATCCGGGGTACCCGCCTTGGGTGGACGGACGGGTCGTGGTGCTTGCGCCGTCGCCGCAGCTGACCGTGACGGTCGAGCGGCTGGGCGGCGTTGCGGACATCCACGTGCATGCGGGCGGCCAGGGCGTGTGGCAGGCCAGGATGATCAGCTCGCTCGGCGTGCCGGTGGTGCTGTGCGCCACCGTCGGTGGCGAGACGGGCCAGGTGCTGCGGCAGCTGCTGGACGCGGACGGCGTGGAGGTGCGGCTGCGCGAGGTGCGCGCCCGCAACGGCGCCTACATCCATGACCGCCGCGAGGGCAGCCGCAACGAGCTGGTCGAGATGCCCGCGGACCCCCTGTCGCGGCACGAGCTGGACGACCTGTACGAGATGACCCTGGTGGCGGCACTCGAAGCCGGGACTGTGCTGCTCAGCGGGCCGAAGGACGAGCACGTGCTGCCGCACACCATGTACGAGCGGCTGACCGCCGACCTCACCGCGAACGGCTGCCGGGTGCTGCTGGACCTGTCCGGCGAGCGGCTGACCGCCGCGCTGGGCGGCGGGCCGTCGTTCGTCAAGGTCAGCCACGAGGAGCTGATCGAGGACGGTCGCGCGGGCAGCGACCGGCTGCCGGACCTGGTGGCGGCCGCGCGCAGGATCGCCGAGCACGGCCCGCGGGCCGTGGTGGTGTCCCGCGCCGCCGAGCCGGCTCTCGCGCTCGTGGCGGACGAGCTGTTCACCGTGCACGTGCCCGAGCTGCAACCGTTCGACACCCGCGGCGCCGGTGACTCGATGACCGCGGGCGTGGCCGCCTCGCTCGCCCGCGGGCGGCCGGTTGCGGAGGCGCTGCGCGTCGGCGCCGCGGCCGGCGCCCTGAACATCACCCGCCACGGCCTCGGCAGCGGCAGCGGCGACACCGTCCGAGCCCTCACCGAGCGTGTCGAGCTGCGCCCGCTCGACAGCCACACCGACCACGCCGACGACGACAAGTCAGGAAGGCCATGACCGACATCTGCGCCCTCATCACCAACGACGACGGCATCGACTCACCCGGACTGGCCGCGCTCGCCAGGGGCGCCATCGACGGCAACCTGGAGGCGATGATCGCCGCGCCGGCCGCGGAGTCCAGCGGTACCAGCGCCGGGCTGACCGCGGCCGAGGACCACCGCCGGATAGCGATGGAGCGACGCGAGCTGCCGGCACTGACGGACGTGCCGACCTACGCGGTGGCCGCGCACCCGGGCCTCATCGCGTTCATCGCCGTCCAGGGCGGCTTCGGCCCGACGCCCGACCTGCTGCTGTCCGGGATCAACCGCGGCGCCAACATCGGCCGGGTGGTGCTGCATTCCGGCACGGTCGGCGCTGCGCTGACGGCGGGCATCAACGGCGTGCGCGCCATGGCCGTCTCGCTCGACGTCGGTCTCGAGCGCGACATCGAGCACCACTGGGAGAGCGCGGCCGAGGTGGCCAGGCAGGCCATGGACCTGCTGCTGGACCTGGAGCCGGGCACCGTGCTCAACGTCAACGTGCCGAACGTGCCGCAGGATCGGCTGCGGCCGCTGCGCAGGGCGCGCCTGGCCCGTGCCGGTTCCGTGCAGAGCAGGGTGCGGCAGCTCGACGAGGGCGGCATCGAGGTCATGACGGTCAACACCGGCGGGGACGACCAGCAGGAGCCCGGCAGCGACGTCGCCCTGCTCGCCGCCGGGTACCCGACCGTCACCCCCCTGCGGGCCGTCGAAGAAGACACCGGAGAGGTCCTCGCCGCACTGCGAGCGAGCTGATTCCCGCCACGTTGAACTGACGCCAGGCCGCCCGCCTCCGGCAGCCGCACCCTGCGGCCGAGCTCGCGAACAAGGGTGGCCGGGACGGCGGGCGGGGAGCTGCCGAGCCGGGGCTCGGTGAGCGTTACCGGCGGATGGCGGCGACACCCCGCGCTTGCCGGTGTCGGTACCCAGTACGGTCATGGCGGCCGGGGCGGGACCGACTGTGGGAGGTAGGGGTGGTGGCCGAGCCGTTGCGCCCGGAGGACATACGGGCCTCCGACGTCGACCGCAAGGCAGCCCAGGAGCGGCTGCACTGGGCGCACGCCGAGGGGCTGATCAGCCTGGAGGAGTTCGACTCCAGGGTGGGCGCGGCGTGGAACGCCAAGACCCGCGGCGAGCTGGCCGAGGTGAGCGCCGACCTGCCGATGCCGGCCAGGCCCAGATCGCCGGCCTACGGCCCGTTCGCGGAAGGCCCCGCCGGCACCACGATGCGGGTGCTGTCCACCATCTGGCTCACGCTGAGCATGGTGAACCTGATGATCTGGGGCCTCGTCGTGCTCACGACCGGCAGCTGGGTGCACCCGTGGTGGGTGTGGGTCGCGATCCCGCCGGGCGCCGTGCTCGGCACGCTGTGGTGGATCGGCATCGGCCGCCGCCGCCGTCACGGGTAGGCGCGGCGACCGGGGCGGAAGGGGAAGTCACGGCGCGCCTGGTGCACGTCCGAGGGCGCCCGGTGCGGTTAGGGTCGTCTGGTGTCCCAGCTGGACGACCTGGCCCGCGAGCTCTACGCCGGGCCTCCCGGCGAGTTCGTGGCCATCCGCGACGAGCGGGCGCGACTCGCCAAGGAGGCCGGCGACCAGCAGTTTGCGCGGGAGCTGCGCGCGCTGCGCCGGCCGACGCAGGGCGCCTGGGTGGTGAACCTGCTGGTGGCGCGGCGCCGGAAGCTGGTGGACGAGTTGCTTGCCGTCGGGGCGGAGTTCCGCGGGGAGCGGCTCACCCGCCAGCGCATCCAGGAGCTGTCCGGCCGGCGGCGGCAACTGCTGCACCGGCTGCTGGCCGATGCCCATGAGCTGGCCGAGGAGGCCGGAGTGCGGCTGTCGGCCGACCTCAACCGTGAGGTCGAGGCCACCCTGCACGCCGCGGTCGCGGACGAGGAGTCGGCGGCCGCCGTCCACAGTGGACGGCTGGTGAAGACGCTCTCGTACTCCGGCTTCGGTCCGGAGCTGCTGCTCGCGCCCGTGGAACCCGACGCGGACGAGTCGGCTGGCCGGCATGCCTCCGACGAGCCCGGCGCCGGCGGACGTGCCGGGGCTGCGGACAGCCGCGGTACCACGGCCGCCGGCACCACGGCCGCCGAGCGCCTCATGCGGGCCGCCGGCGAGGCCCTGGACGCCGCCACCACCAGGCGCGACGAGCTCACCGGCCGGCGTGCCGAGCTGCGGGCCGAACTGGACCGCGTGCGGCGCGACCTGGATCGCGTGCGCGGCGAGCTGGCGGAGACCGAGCACGCCCTGACGGCCGCCGAACGCGCGATCGCCAAGGAGACCAACAACGTCGACCGTGCCAGGCGGGACCTCGACCGGGCAAGGTCGCGGACGAGCTAACGTCGAGCGGTGCTCGCGACGCAGCGGTGGCGGGAGGCCCTGGCGGCCTGGCGCATTCCCGACGAGATCCTGGCCGGCGCCGAGGGCTCGCCGTGGGTGCTGCCACGGCACGTGTTCACCGGGCGGGTCGACCGGCAGCTCGCCAGTCCCACCGGAGCCTCGTACCTGGCGGCGTGGCAGGCGCTGGACCCGCCGGGCTCGGTGCTGGACGTCGGAGCCGGCGCCGGCGCGGCGAGCCTTCCGCTGGCGCCGCGCGCCACCGAGATCACCGCCGTCGACGCCGATGCGGAGCTGCTGGCCGAGTTCGCCCGCCGCGGTGCCGGCGGCCCAGTGGGCGTGCAGGGGGTGCCGTGCCACACCGTGCACGGCCGCTGGCCGGAAGACGCCGACCGGGTGCCGCACGCCGACGTCGTGGTGTGCCACCACGTGGTCTACAACGCGCCCGAGCTGGCGCCGTTCGTCACAGCGCTCACCGACCACGCCCGCCGGCTCGTCGTCGTGGAGACGAGTGACCGGCACCCGCTCACCGAGCTGAACCCATTGTGGCTGCGATTCCACGGCATCAGCCGCCCGACCGGCCCCACCGCCGAAGATGCGCTGGCCGTGCTGGCCGAGCTGGGCATCCGGCCGCGCGTGCACCGATGGCGCCGGCGCCCGTCGATCGAGCACCCGGAGTTCGCCACCATGGTCGACGTCACGCGCCGCCGGCTGTGCCTGCCGCGCGGCCGCACCCGGGACGTCGCCGACGCGCTGACCGAGCTGGGCTACGGCGGCGGCAGGGTCGCCGACCTCGGTTCCTCCGGCGACGACGTCACCACGTTCACCTGGACGCCCTAACCCGCACGGCCGGGGTCACCGCTACGCCGTTCTGGGCCTCCTCAGGCAGTCGACGAACCGCCCGATCGTGACGTACTCGCCGCGGCGCAACAGCTCGGCGGCGCGCTCTGGCGCCATCTCGGCGGCTATCCGTGCGGCGATCATCGGCGGCATGGTGCGCTCGGCGATCTTGGCGAGCACGCCGATCGGCAGCAGCCGGCTGGCCGCCGCCATCCGCTGGAACCCGGCGCGGTGCCGGTCGAACAGCGACGCGGACACCCGCTCGCGCAGCCGCCGCAGGTCGTCCACCGGCAGCCCGGCCAGGAACTCCACCCGTTCCGGCGCGGCGCCGAGCGCCCTGCCCAACTTGATCAGCTCTGCCTCGGTGACGAGGTCGGCCATCGGGATCAGCCGCCCAGGATCCTGCGGACGGCACCGCGCAGCAGCGGCGGCACCAGCTTGAGCGACTGCTCCTGCGCCCGCGCCATCGCGGCCTGCTGGTTGTCGACGGCCTCGCGGTACAGCGCGAGCAGCTCGGCGGCCCGCGCGCCGGAGAGGCCGTCGAGCACGTCGGCGATCTCCTCCCCCAGGCGGCGGCACAGCTCCAGCCGCACCTCGTCGGGCACCGCTACCTGGCCAACTTCCCCAGCAGCTCTGCCGGAACGATCCGCACCGGGAATGGCCGCCGCGCCTCGAACGCGTCCTCGCCCTTCACCTCGGCGACCAGCCGGTAGCTGCCGGCGTCGTCGAGCTCGAACGCCATGAGGCTCGGCTCCTGCGCGTCGACCACCCAGTAGCTCGGCACGCCGAGCCGCTCGTACGCGGCCTTCTTGGTGTTGAGGTCGTTGAGCGCCGTGCTCGGCGAGAGCACCTCCACCGCCAGCACCGGCGCGACCGGCAGCAGCTTCTCGGTCAGGTCCTCCTCCCGCGCCACCAGCACGTCGGGCTGCAGCTCGGTGGTCTCGGACGGCCGCACCGCGAACGGCGCCGGCAGCACGTGCATGCCGTCCGGGCAGGTCGCGTCCAGCCGGATCCCCAGCTGCATGATGATCTTCTGGTGCCTGAATACGGGTGCGGGGCTCACGAAGAGCATCCCGTCGATGAGCTCGTACCGGTTGCCGTCATCCGGCATCGCCTCCAGGTCGTCCACCGTGAACGGGCGACCGTGAGCGATGCCGTGCGAACCGGAAGTCGCTGTCATGCTGACCATGGTGCCCTCCCTCCCTGTCGGTCACCAACACAACCATGGGGCACCGACAGATCCGGGGTGCCAGTGGCCCGGCCACCGTCGCCATCCCGGGCACCGCGCAGGCGGGCCACCATGGCCTGCTCGTCCAACGTCTACCCGAACTCCGCGCACCGGGCCCGTCCCTTCGCCGGCACGACCGCGGACCTGCCGGCGCGGCCGTTCGGCCGACCGTCCACGCGCCGCCGGTCAGCGCCGGAGGTCCGCCGCGACCTCCCCGATGGCGGCGACGGCGGCCTCGATCTGCGCGTCGGACAGGTACGGCGCCGGGCCGACGCGCAGGTGGTCGCCGCGGCTGTCGGTGGACACGCCCCGCTCGGCGAGCATCTCCTGCAGCCGCGCGGCGTGCGGGGAGCGCAGCGCGAGGAAGCCGCCGAGGTCGGTGCGGGCGACGTCGCGGTCCCGGCTGATCGTCGCGGGGTCGGCGTCCAGCGCGTCGAACGCCGCGCACAGCAGCGCGAGCTGGTGCTGGTAGACGGTGCGCAGGAACGCCGGCTCCAGCTCCTGCTCCACGAAGAACTCCAGCACCCGGCTGGCGCGGTAGTTGCTGGTGGGGTCGTAGGTGCTGCCGGCCCAGCGGATGGCGCCCGGCCCATACGTGGTGCGGCCGGGCTGGCTGGCGTCGCTCAGCTCCTCGAACTCGGCGAACCACCCGGTGACCACCGGCCGGAACTCGGCGGCGTGCGGCGGCAGCCGCAGGTAGCAGTTGCCCTCGCCGAGCTGCAGGTACTTGTAGCCGCCGCCGGTGATCCAGGCCCGGGAGAGCCCGAGCGTGTGGATGGGCATGGGCAGCACGCCGAGCGCGTGGTATGCGTCGACGACGAGTTCGGCGCCCTGCCGCTCGCACGCCTCGGCGAGCACGTCGAGGCCAGGGACGATGTGCGCGGTCTCGAACAGCACGGCCGAGACGAGCACGGCGGCGGTGCGGCCGTCGACCGCCGCGGTGGTGCGCTCGGCGAGGGTGTCGGCCGGCAGTGCGGGCACCCGCACCACCTCGACGCCCTCCTCGGCGAGCCGGGTGAGCTGCCGGCGCAGGGTGTGGAACTCGCCGTCCGAGGTCACCAGCCGCGGCCGGCGCCGCAGGTCGAGGCCGGACAGGAAGCGGACCATCAGGTCGTGGGTGCTCGCGCCGAGCGCGATGTCGCCCTGCGGTTCGGCGAGCCAGCGGCGGACGCCCTCGCGCACCGCCTCGGCGCGCGCGAACGCGAGCTCCCACTTCGCGTCGACGGCGGCCGCCGCGTCCTCCAACGCCTCCAGCTGGCCGCGCGCGGCGACGTCCGGCCAGGCCTGGTGGGAGTGCCCGGTGAGCAGCAGCCGCTCGGCCACCCGGAACCGCGAGTAGTGCGCGGCCAGCACGTTGGGGGTGGCCCGCAGGGCATCGAGGTCGATCACAGCTCGCTCCGCACTGCCCACAGGTCGGGGAACGCGGCTTCGAACAGCGTGCCGAGCAGGTACTTGGCGCCGGGTGAGCCCCCGGTGCCGGACTTGTCGCCGATGGTCCGCTCGACCATCTTCACGTGCCGGTAGCGCCACTCCTGCATGCCCTCGTCGAGGTCCACCAGCCGCTCGGCCA
>Ga0299913_10001669_pt1 | contig 16717 bp, 19 predicted proteins | sample RVTome_9_FD_201360 | JGI IMG/M metagenome (GOLD analysis project Ga0299913, IMG submission 201360) | Soil microbial communities from uranium-contaminated site in the Upper Colorado River Basin, Wyoming, United States - RVT155D38 (version 2) ... | reverse complement strand
ATTGCCAGGGCGGCCGCCGCGGAGACGGTCGCGATCAGAACCTTTCGCATCTGCTCCCCTCCTCGCTCGCTCCCCCTCCCGGCGCGGATTGTCCTCCTGCGTCGTGCGCGACGCAAGGCGTCGCGCCGTCTACGCGGAGGCGGCGTGCACGATCGCCGTGCACTCGTTCTCGACGTACTCGAGCCCGGCGTCCTCTGCGATCCGGCGCGCCTCGGGCGAGACGAGCCCGAGCTGGAGCCAGACCACCTTCGCGCCCGCCTCGACCGCCTCGCGCGCGACGCCCGGACAGGCGTCGGCGCGGCGAAAGACGTCCACGAGGTCGATCGGCTCGTCGATCTCCGCGAGCGAGGCGATGCAGGGTACGCCGTGAACCTCGCGGACGTGCGGACGCACCGGGATCACGCGATAGCCGGCGTCGAGGAGGTAGCGCATGACCGAGTTGGAGGGCCGCTCGCGCCGTGGCGAGGCGCCGACGAGCGCGATCGTCTTCGCGCCCCGGAGGATCTCGGTGGGAGAGCGCACCACGGGCAAGGCTATCCTCCGACCATGTCCGAGCGGATTCGCGTCGCCTGCGTCCAGTTATGCGCGGGACCCGTCAAGGCGGACAACCTCGCTACAGTCGAGCGGCTCGTCGCCGAGGCGGCTCAGGCGGGCGCCGAGCTCGTCGTCCTGCCGGAGAAGTGGAACGCGTGGGGTGGGGCCGACGTCCTTCGTGCGAACGCCGAGCGGCTCGAGGGCGGCGAGTCCGTCGCCGCGCTGGCCGGGTGGGCGCGCCGCCACGGCATCACGATCGTGGGCGGGTCGATCACCGAGGAGCGGGAGGGCCGGGAGCGGCTCTCGAACACGTCGCCGGTGCTCGACGCCGACGGCGAGCTCGTCGCGGTCTACCGGAAGATCCACATGTTCGACGTGGACGTCGGCGGCGTCGCGTACCGCGAGAGCGAGGCGGAGGAGCCGGGGGAGGAGACGGTCGTCTGCGCCGCCGGCGGCTGGCGCGTCGGGTTGAGCGTCTGCTACGACCTCCGCTTCCCGGAGCTCTACCGCATCCTCGCGCTCGACGGCGCCGAGCTCGTCACCGTCCCGGCCGCGTTCACCGCCTTCACCGGCAAGGATCACTGGGAGCTGCTCCTGCGCGCCCGGGCGGTCGAGAACCAGTGCTACGTCGCGGCCCCGAACCAGTGGGGGACGTACGCGCCCGGGAAGGCGAGCTACGGCCGCTCGCTCATCGTCGACCCGTGGGGCGTCGTGCTCGCGCAGGCGCCGGACGAGGACTGCGTGATCGTCGCCGAGATCGACCGGCAGCGGCTCGAGCGGATTCGCGCCGAGCTGCCGTCGCTCGCCAACCGGCAGGCGGCCGCGTACCGCTGGCCGGACGCGGCGCGTGTCTGACTCGCAGCCGCTCGAGGCGGTTCTCTTCGACGTCGACTTCACGCTCGCGAAGCCGGGCCCACTGCTCGGCGGGCCCGGCTACCGCGAGGCCGCGGCGCGCTTCGGGCTCGACCTCGACCCCGACCGCTACCTCGAGGCGCGCGCCGCCGCGATCGTCGACCTCGAGCACCATCCCGAGCTCGACCACGACGAGGAAGTCTGGGTGCGCTTCACCGAGGACATCCTCCGCGGCATGGGCGGCGAGGGGCCCGACATCCGGGAGATCGCGCTCCAGATCACGCGCGGTTGGGAGAACTCGGAGAACTTCGAGCTCTACGAGGACGCGCTGCCGACGCTCGCCGAGCTGCGCGTGCACGGCCTGAGAATCGGCCTCGTCTCGAACACGAGCCGGGACCTCGAGGCGTTCATCGAGCACTTCCGGCTCGACGTGGACGCGTGGATCTCCTCCGGGCGGCACGGAAAGGTGAAGCCGAGCCCGTCCATCTTCCTCGCCGCGCTCGAGCTGCTCGGCACCGTTCCCGAACGGGCCGCGATGGTCGGCGACTCGCCGACCGACGACGTGGACGGGGCGCGGGCGCTCGGGCTCCGCGCGTTCCTGCTCGACCGCGAGGCGCGCTTCGCCGGCCGCGAGGACGCGCTGGCCGACCTGCGCGCGCTTCCGGCGGCGCTCGGGCTACCCGTCGGCTAGAGACACGGGTTCGCGCCCGGCCGGACGAGGCCGAAGCCCCAGAGCTTCTCCTCGTGGATGTAGAAGACCGTCTCGGTCGACCCGGTCGAGGCCCGCTTCGCGGTGTAGCCGCGGCACGCGCGGTCGTCCACGAGGACGAGGCCTGCGCCGACGTCCACCTCGTCCGCGCCGAGCGCGAGGCCGTCCGTCGCCTGCCAGCCGGGCGGGCTCCAGACCGTGAAGACGTGCACGACCTGCCCGCGCCGGAAGGCCACGCCGGCGCCCTGTGGCTCGAACGGGATGAAGTTGAAATACCAGGTCGGTCGGCGGCAGCCGCGGCACACGCCGAAGCGGTCGCCCCAGGCGGCGCGCACCTCGGCGCGCGTCATCCCGAGCTCGACGCCGCCCAGCGAGACGCCCGGGACGAGCGTCCCCTCCGTGGGCGGCGGCGCCCACGCGGCCGGCGCGAGCGCGAGGGCGGCAAGCAGGACGGGAAGCGGCGCGAGCACGCGCACGTTCAGGAGGATAGGGCAAGCGGCAGGAGGTGATCGCGCGTGAATGTCAACGCGAACGAGTGGGACGTCGAGCGGGAGACCCTGCGGATCCGGTTCATCGGGCACGCGCTCGAGAGCGAGCTGATCGGAGGCGTGGTGCTCGAGCTCAAGCCCGGACACCGCGGCCCCTACCACCTGCATCACGGGAACGAGGAGCTCGCGCTCGTCCTGGACGGCGAGGTCACGGTCCGCGGCGAGGCGGACGTGCGCCGGCTCGGCCCGGGTGAGCTCGCCTTCTTCCCGCGCGGGCGCGCCGGTCTGCACGCGCTCGAGAACCACTCGGAGGAGCCCGCGCGCGTGCTGCTGCTCTCGTCCAAGGTGGCGCCGGACGTGACCGAGCGGCCCGAGGAGGGGCTCGTCGGCGCCTTCGCGGGCGACGTGCCGACGCTCGGCCGTGACGCGCCGGTCGAGCACTTCTTCCCGGTCGAGAGCTCCGTCCGCGGGTAGGCGCTAGCGCGCGAGGAGCGCCGGGCCCCAGGCGGCCATCGGCGAGACCTCGCCGCCCGAGCCGTTCAGGTTCCGGTAGCCGAGCGCGTGCTCGGCCTGCATCATCTTGTGGATCTGCGTCGTGCCCTCATAGATGATCGGGGCGCGCGCGTTGCGGAAGTAGCGCTCGATCCCGTACTCGGCGGAGTAGCCGTACGCGCCGTGCACCTGGATCGCGAGATGCGCGGCCTCGAAGGCGCTCTCCGTCGCGTGCCACTTTGCGAGGCTCGTCTCGCGCGTGTTGCGGACGCCCTTGTCCTTCAGCCAGGCGGCCTGCATGACGAGGAGCTTGGACGTCTCGTAGCCGAGCACCATCTTCGCGATCATGTCCTGCACGAACTGGTGCTTCCCGATCGGCTTGCCGAACGTCTCACGCTCGCGCGCGTACTCGACCGAGCGCTCGAGGCAGGCCCGCACGACGCCGCACGCTCCGGCGGCGACGGTGAAGCGGCCCTGGTCGAGCCCGTACATGGCGATCTCGAAGCCCTGGCCCTCCTCGCCGACGAGGTTCTCGGCCGGCACCTCGACGTTCTCGAAGAAGAGCTCGCCCGTCGAGCCGGCCCAGATCCCGAGCTTGTTTTCGGTGTCCTGCGCCGAGACGCCCGGCCAGGCCGTCTCGATCGCGAACGCGGAGATGCCCTTGTGGCCCGCCTCCGGGTCGGTCTTCGCGAAGACGAGCGCGTGGTCGGCGACCGACGCGTACGAGATCCAGTTCTTCTGGCCGTTCAGGACGTACGAGTCGCCGTGGCGCCGCGCGGTCGTCTTCATCGCGGCCACGTCGGAGCCCGCCGCCGGCTCGGTCAGGCCGAAGCAGGCGAGCTTCTCGCCGCGTGCCTGCGGGACGAGGTAGCGCTGCTTCTGCTCCTCGGTCCCGTAGCGCAGGAGCGAGAGCGAGTTCAGCCCGACGTGGACGGAGATGAGCGTGCGGAAGGCGGCCTCGCCGCGCTCGATCTCCTCGCAGGAGAGCGCTTCGGAGACGAAATCCATCCCGGCGCCGCCGTACTCCTCCGGGATGACGATCCCGAGCAAGCCGAGCTCGGCCATGCCCTCGATCGCCTCCATGTCGAGGCGGTGCGCGATGTCGTTCTCGATCGCGGTCGGCAGGATGCGCTCGTCCACGAACTGCCGGACGGTCGCCTGCACCTCGCGCTGCTCCGGGGTGAGGTCGAAATCCACGGCGCTAGTCTAGTGACGTGGCCTTTCCGCTCGCCGCGTTCGCGCAGGCCCTGCTCGCGGCGGGCGGACTGGGCGGAGGTGCGCCGCCCGCGCAGGACCCCCTGGCCGGGCTCTCGGCCCGCGACAAGGCGGCGCTCGTCGTCGTCTCCGGGCTGCCCGCGCCGCGCGGCGTGGGCGGTGTGATCGTCCGCGCGTGGAACAAGGACGCGCCGCGGCCGGCGGACACGCTCGTGTTCGTCGACCAGGAGGGGGTGAACGTCGGGCCGTTCCCGTCGTCTCCGCCCGTGCGCCGGCCGTCCGACTACGCGACCGAGGGGGAGGCGCGCGCCGCCGGGCGCGCGACCGGCCAGGCGCTCCGCGCACAGGGCGTGCACGTCGACCTCGCGCCCGTGCTCGACCTCGCGGGCGGCCCGCTCGGCAGCCGCCACTACGCGCGGCCGGAGCTCGGCCTTGCGTTCGCGCGCGGGCTCGGCGAGGGCGGCGTCGCGGCGTGCGTGAAGCACTTCCCCGGCCTCGGCGCGGCCGCGTACTCGACCGACGACCGCCCGTGGGTGCCCTCCCGCTTCCGGCCGGAGGAGCTCGCCGCCTTCCGCGCCGCGGTCCGCGCGGACGTGCCCTGCGTGATGACGAGCCACGCCGTCTACGAGGAGCTCGGCTACCGGCGCGGGCTCGCCTCGCCCGAGGCCCACCGGATGCTCCGCGACTGGGGCTTCGAGGGTGTCGTCGTGACCGACTCGCTCAGCATCGTCTCGAGCGGCCCGTGGCCGGTCGAGTGGGCACGGCGAGCGCTACGCGCGGGCGGCGACCTCGTGCTCTACACGAGCGCCGAGCACGCGCGGCGGGCGATCCGGGCGCTCACACCGCTGGCGCGAGAAGGAGCGCTCGACGAGGCCGTCCGGCGCGTGCTCGAGCTTCGCCGTGCCGCCGGCCTTCCGCCGCCCTGACGAAGGGCCGAGGCGCAGTGCTAGATTGGCCGCCTTGCGGGCGGAGGTGGATGTCCGGCCGGTGCGCGAGCGCCGTCCTGCGCGCCGGAAGGCGTTCCTTCGCGCGGTCCCTTGGAAGCGGCTCGGCCTGGGGGCCGTGCTTGCGCTCCTCGTCGGCATGCTGGGAGCCGGCCTCCTGTTCGCAGGGTCCGCCGGGCGGATCGCCGCCGGCGTCACGGTCTCCGGCCTGAACGTCGGCGGGAAGACGCCAGCCGAGGCGGCGGCACTCCTCGAGGCGCGCGCGGCGGAGCTCGCCGAGGTGCCCGTCGTCTTCACCGTCGGGGACGAGCGCTTTCCGCTTCGCCCGGCCGACCTCGAGGCGCGCGTCGACTGGAACGCCGTCGCCGCCGAGGCGCGCGCGGAGGGCGACTGGCCGCTGCCCTTCCGCGGGCTCAAGCGCATCGCCCTGCGGCTCGTCGGCGCCGACGTCGAGCCGGTCGCGGAGGTCTACGAGGCGCGGCTCGCGTTCGAGCTCGACCGGGTCGCGAAGGAGGTCGACCGCCCCGCCCGCGACGCGTCAATCGTGCTGCGCGGAATGGAGCCGGCCCTCGTCCCCGACCGGGTCGGCACGACGCTTGCCCGGAGGGAGTCGGCCGACACGATCGTCCACGCGCTCGCCGGCTTCGACCGCGTGCCCGTGCCGCTCGGCGTGACCACCGCGCACCCCTCGGTCGAGGCGGCCGAGCTGGAGCCGCTCCTCGCGGAGGTGCGGACGGTGCTCTCCGCGCCCGTCCGCTTCAGCTGGAAGGGCGCGGCGTGGGGCGTCCAGCCGGCTCAGCTCGCCGACTTCCTCCTGCTCCCCGCGGACGGGCGGACGGCGCTCGAGATCGGCGGGAAGGCGGCCGACCGCTACTTCGACCGGCTGGCGCGCTCCGTCAACCGCAGGCCGCGCGAGGCGAGCTTCACCGTCGCCGCGGACGGCCGGACGGTCCGGGTCGTCGAGAGCCGGACCGGGCAGGAGCTCGACGTCGAGGCGAGCGGCCGGGCGCTCCTCGACGGGGCTCGCTCGCCGGACGGCCGGGAGGCCGCGCTCGTCGTCACGTCCGTCGAGCCCGAGCTCACGACCGCAGAGGCGCGCTCGATGGAAGTCACCACCGTCCTCTCGTCGTACACGACCGCGTACGCGGGCACCGCCGACCGGATCACGAACCTCACGCTCGCCCTGAAGCTCCTGCACGGGACGCGGCTCGCGGCGGGGACGCCGTTCTCCTTCAACGAGGTCGTCGGCCCGCGGACGGAGAAGCGCGGCTTCCGCCCGGCCCCGACGATCATCGACAACGAGTACGAGGACACCGTCGGCGGCGGCGTCTCCCAGGTCGCGACGACCGTCTTCAACGCCGCGTGGGAGGCCGGGCTCAAGCTCACGGCTCGGACGGCTCACTCGCTCTACATCGACCGCTACGAGGCGGGGCGCGACGCGACCGTCAGTTACCCGGAGATCGACCTGCGCTTCGAGAACGACACGGACGGCTGGGTCGTGATGCAAGGGATCGCGGGCGAGACCGGGATCACCATCCGGCTGCTCGGCGCGCCGACCGGCCGGCGGGTCGAGACCGACCCCGGCTTCCTGCGCATCACCGGGAAGGCGGAGGTGGAGAACGTCCCCGACCCGACGCTCTACGTGGGCGAGAAGGCGGTCGAGGAGACCGGCGCGCCCGCGCAGACGATCACGGTACGGCGGACGGTCTACGAGGGCGGCGAGGTGCTCTACGAGGAGAGCTGGGTCACGAACTACGACTCGCTGCCACGGGTCGTGCGCGTCGGGACGATCCCCGTGCCGAAGACGCCGCCGCCCCCGCCGCCGCCACCTCAGAACCCGCCGCCGCCTCCACCCGGGCCCCCGCCGCCGCCCGCCCCACCGCCTCCTCCGCCACCGCCGACCACGACGGGCCGGCGCTAGCCACTAGGGGCTTGACGAGACACGCAGCCTGAGCCGACCGCGCCAAGCCGCGACGGACGGCGTTTCGTCAAACCGTCTTGGGCTCGACGGCGCGGATCGCGTCGCGCAGCCAGTCGGGCATGCGGACGGGCGAGAGCGTGGTCGCGTCCACCGTCGCGTGGCTCGTCCACCCGTCGGCCACGAGCTCCTGCGGGTCGCTCAGCCGCTCGAGCGCGTACTCGAAGCGGAAGCGGGCGCGCAGGCGCTCGGGCTCGGCGATCCGCGTCCACACGCGCAGCTCGTCGTCGAAACGCGTGGGCGCGCGGTACCGCACGTGCGTCTCGAGCGTGACGGCCTCGAAGCCTTGCTCGATCATCCCGCGGTACCCGTCGCCGAAGCGGGCGAGGTAGGCGACGCGGGCCACCTCGAACCAGTTGAGGTAGACCGCGTTGTTCGCGATGCCTTGTGCGTCCGTCTCGCTGAAGCGGACGCGGAGGTCGGCGGAGAAGGCGAAGCCGTCCATGGGCCGGGAACTTTCGCAGCGCGACGCCGGTCGGAGCAAGCATGAAGAAGACGACGCTCATCCTCATCGCGCTCGCGGCCGCGCTTCTGCTGCCGGCCTGCTCGTCCGGAGACGACGGCGACGGGATCTCGGCCGACGACGGCGGCGGCGAATCACTCGTCGAGCCCGACCTCGGCGCACCCGAGGAAAGCGTGGAGAGCGGCGGCGCGGAAGGCCGCGACCAGGCGCTTCCCGCGGTCGACCTGCCCGGCGTCGGCCCGAAGGTGATCCAGACGGCCACGCTCGGTGTCGTGGTGGAGGACGGGCGGTTCGACGAGGCGGTCCGGCAGGCCCGCGCGATCGCCTCGCGCCTCGGCGGGTTCGTCGTCAGCTCGCACACCGAGCGCCTCGACGACGACGCGCCGCGTAACGGAACGCTCGTCCTTCGCGTGCCGGGCGAGTCGTACGCCTCCGCGATGGATGCGCTCGGCCGCCTCGGCCGCATCGAGCTGGAGGGCGAGCAGGGTCAGGACGTGTCGCAGGAGTTCGTCGACCTCGAGGCCCGCCGGCGCCACCTCGAGGCCGTCGAGGCGCAGCTCCTCGAGCTGCTCGAGCGCGCGGGCACGGTCCAGGCCGCCCTCGCCGTGCAGGCCCAGCTGAACGCGACGCAGCTCGAGCTCGAGCAGGTGCGCGGCCGGCTTCGCTACCTCGAGGACCAGACCGATCTCGCGACGATCACGCTCGACCTCCGCGAGCCGGATCCCGAGCAGGCCGACGCCGGCGGCTGGGGCGTCGTGGACGCCTGGAAGGCCGGCGCCCACGCGTTCGTCACCGTCGCCCGCTGGGCGTTCGTGCTCGTCGGGGCCGTCGCGCCGCTCCTCCTCGTGGCCGCGCTCGGGTGGCTCGCCGCCCGCTTCGTGCGCCGCCGCCGCGCCGCCGCCCCGACGGGGTGATGCGGGCCGGCCCCGCCCGGGTAAGGTGATCGGGGTCGACAGGGAGGCAGAGATGGCGAAGCAGGAGAACGACACCGGAGTCCTCAACAAGCTCGCCGGTCGCGGCGAGGAGGCCGTGAACCGGCTGATGGAGGAGCTCGGCAAGAACGAGCGCGTGACGGACGCACTCGCCCGCGCGATGGAGGCGAAGGGCAAGGTGGACGAGCGGACACGCAAGACGCTCGGCACGGTCGGACTCGCGGCCGCGGATCAACTCGAGGGCCTGCGCAACCAGATCGAGGTGCTCGAGAAGCGGCTGGCGGCGCTCGAGAAGAGCGAGAAGAGCAGGGCCGGCGGGACTGCGGCGACGAAGCGCTCCGCCACGGCGAAGAAGCCGACGGCCGCGAAGCCGAGGACATCGGGCGCCAGGACGACGACGCCCAAGAGCCCGCCGTCCTCGCCGGAGACGACCTCGGGCACCGGCACGTCCGGCTCCGAGACCGGGTCGGGCTCGAGCTAGCCGGCGGGCACGCGGAGCCGCAGGGCTCCGGGCAGGAGGTCGACCTCGAGCGGGGTCGTCCCCGGCTGCTCGCCGTCGAGCGCGATCGGCAGCGGGTCGTCCGCCTCGATGCGGACCGTCCGGCCGCGCAGAGTCTCGATCTTCGGGTGCCGCACGTGCGTCCCGCGGTAGATCTTCGGGAACGTGAGCACGAAGTCGGTCTTCGTCACGTCGCCGATCGTCAGGACGTCGAGCAGCCCGTCGTCGGGCGCCGCGCCCGGCGTGACGCGCATCCCACCGGCCGCGTACTCGCCGATCGTGGCGAGCACCTCGAACATCGGGCCGGCCCGCGTCTCGTCGTCCACGGTGATCGTGACCGCGCTCGCCTTCCAGCCCGCGAAGACGGCGAGCGTCGCCCAGATGAACGAGACCCGCCCGCCCGCCGCCTTGGACGAGGCGTTCGCGCGTCGCGCGATCGCGCCGCTGATCCCGGCGCCGGCGAAGTTCGCGAAGTACGACTCGGCCGGGGAGCCGTCCCAGGCGACGTAGCGCGCGCGGCCGATGTCGACTTCGCGCACGCTCCCGTCGCGCGCGGTTGCGAGCGCGCGGTCGAGATCGCCGGTGATCCCGAACGTACGAACGAAGTCGGTGCCGGTCCCCCGCGGGACGATCGCCACGTCCACCTCGGCCGCGCCGCCGGATCGGACGAGGCCGTTCACGGTCTCGTACACGGTTCCGTCGCCGCCGACCGCGACGAGGAGCGCCGCTCCCCCGGCGACCGCGCGCTCGGCGAGCTCGGCGATCTCGCCCTGCCGGGTGGAGATGAGCGCCTCGCCTTCGAGACCGGCCGCGGCGGCGCGGTGCGCGATCTCGGCCCACCGGCGGCCGGTCGAGCCGTTCGCCGAGGCGGGGTTCACGAGGAAGACGACGCCTTCGCGCGCCATCGCTTTCTCAGTGCCCGGCGGTGACCGTGCCGAGCGCGAGCTCGGTCATCTGGTCGACGGCGGCCTTGAGATCCTCGTCCGAGATCCGCTTGAACTCGCCCTCGACGATCACGTCGCTCACGGTCAGGAGACACCCGGCCTGCACCGTGCGGAGTGCGCCGAGCGTGAAGAGCACGGCCGCCTCCATCTCGACCGCGAGGATGCCGCGGTCCGACCAGCGCTGTGCACGGCCCTCGTCCGGGTCGTAGAAGACGTCGCTCGAGACGATCGGGCCGACGCGGACGCGCTTCCCGAGCTCCTTGGCCGCGTGCGCGGCGCCGTGCACGAGCTCCCAGTCCGCGGTCGGCGCGTGCGGCTCGCCGCCGACGTAGTGCGTCGCCGTCGAGTCGGCGGGCACGGCGGAGAGCGCGATGATCAGGTCGCCGAGCTCGAGATCCGGCTGGAGCCCGCCGCACGTCCCGACGCGCAGGAGCCGCTTGACCCCGAGCTGAACGAGCTCCTCGATCACGATCCCGGCGGACGGGCAGCCGATTCCGGTCGACTGGACGGACACCGGGCGGCCGGCGAATGTCCCAGTGAACCCGAGCATTCCGCGCTCGGCATTCGTCTGGCGGACGTCCTCGAGAAAGGTCTCCGCGATGTAGCGGGCGCGCAGCGGGTCGCCGGGGAGGAGGCAGGCCTCCGCGTAGTCGCCGGGCTCGGCGCGGACGTGGATCGGCACGCGCGGGAGCCTAACCGCCGCGCCGCCTCCGCGCACGGTCGGGGATATCGTCACCGCGTGCGGAGGATCGTGCGCAAGCCGGATCCGAAGCGGATCCTCGCCTTCTGCGCCGAGGAGCCGGTCGAGCGCGTGTTCCTCGAGGACGTCGCGCGCCGGGGACTCGGGCGCTTCGCGGCGGTCGAGGACGAGGGCCGCTACATCGCCGTCTGCCACGTCGGCGCGAACGTCGTCCCGTCGGGGCCCGGGGCGGCGGCCTTCGCCGGGCTCGCCACCGAGGCGGAGCCGCGCATGATCGTCGGCGAGGAGCGCGCGGTGGGTGAGCTCTGGGAGGCGGCCAGGGACGGGCTGCCCAGGCCGCTCGACGACCGGCCGGGGCAGCCGGTCTACGAGCTCGCCGAGCCGCCGCCGCCCGGGGAGAGCGGCCTGCGGGCGGCGACGCTCGACGACCTCGAGCTGCTCGTCCCGGCGGCCGCGTCCGCGTACCTCGAGGAGGTTGGCATCGACGCGTACGAGCGTGACCCGGCGCTCTTCGAGTGGCGCACGCGCGTCCAGGTGGAGCAGGGCCGCAGCTGGATCTGGAGCCGCGACCGAGAGATCCTCTTCAAGGCGGAGGCCTCGGCCTGGACCGAGCGCGCCGTCCAGCTCCAGCAGGTCTGGGTCGACCCGGCCCTGCGCGGGCGGGGATACGCGAAGCGCGGGCTCGCCGACCTCTGCCGCCTCCTGCTCACGCGGACGCCGATCGTCTGCCTGTTCGTGCGCCCCGAGAACGCCCCGGCGCTCGCGCTCTACGAGTCGCTCGGGATGCGGCGCACGATCTCGTACCGGTCGCTGATCTTCCCGTAGAACACGCGTTCGCGGCTCACTCGCGCGAGCGATAGCGGGAACCGGCTCCCGGCCCGATGCTTCGTACGCGGTGCGTGGAATCGGAGTGACTGCGGCGGCGCTCGTTCTCGCGTTCGGAATCGGCTTCGCCATGCGGGGCGGAGACGGCGAGACGGCGTACGCGCATTCCTGCAGCGCGACCGACAAGCGGTTCATCCAGGCCGCGACGACGGACATGACGGCGCTCTCGATCTGGGCCGAGGGCTACAAGGCCGGCGAGCTCGAGGCGGAGGAGGTCGCCCGCCAGGCGAGCGACGCCGCCCGGCGCGTCGGCTACGTGAAGCCGCGCGACCCGTCGCTCAAGCTGTCCCAGCGCCTGATCAACGCGATGTTCCGCGAGTACGGCGAGGCAGTCTCTGTCGGGCCGAAGGAGAAGCAGCGTGCGGGGCTCCACATGCACCGCGCCTACGGGCTCGCGAACTTCGCCCGCGAGGTGCTGACGCAGGCGCAGCCCGCCCTCGCGCGTGAGGGCTGCGACGTGACGCCCCTCCTCTGAGCCGCCGGCAAGTCCGGCGCGGCCGCTCCCGCGTCCGCGCCATGACGACTTGCGGCGGGGAACCCCCGACAGCGCTGTGAGCCGCGACGGGCGTAGCCCGCCGCGGCGACGTGGCGAGCTAGTGACACTGTGTTACTAGCTCAAGGTCCCGGCGGGGGACTGGGATGAGGGCGGTCGCGCCTACAATCGCGGGGGTGGACACGGTGGCGATCCGGGGTCGCGTCGAGGAGCACGTGCGGCGGCACGGGTTGATCCAGCCGGGGGGCGAGGTCACGTGCCTCGTCTCCGGCGGCGCGGACTCGACGTGCCTCTGGCACGCGCTCGGCGCGCTCGGATACCGCGTCTCCGCCCTGCACGTGAACCACGTGCTCCGCGGCGCCGAGTCCGGCGAGGACGCACGCTTCTGCCGCGAGACGCTCGGCGCCGAGGTCGTCGACGCGCCCGCCGACCCGGCGACGGCGACGGAGGCGGAGCTCCGCGACCTCCGCTACGCCGTCGCGCGCGACCGGCTCCGCGCGACTGGGCACACCGCCTCCGATCAGGTCGAGACGATCCTCTACCGCCTGGCGACGAGCGGGACGACGACGGGGATCCGCGTGCGCCGGGACGACGGCGTCGTGCGCCCGCTGCTCACCCTCTGGCGCGGCGAGACCGAGGCGTACTGCCACGCGGAGGGGCTCGCCTTCCGCAAGGACTCCTCGAACGAGGACACCATCCGCGGGCTCATCCGGCGTGAGGTCGTCCCGGCGCTCCGCCGCCTCCATCCGCAGGCCGAGCGGAACGTGCTCGCCGCGCTCGACGAGCCGGCCGCGATCCCCGAACCGGTCGCGCGGGCGCTCGCCGAGCTCATCGCCGCGCCGGCCGGCTCCCGCCGCGCCGACCTCGGCGGCGGCCGGGTCGCCGTCCGCGAGTACGACTCCGTCTGGCTCGAGAGAGCCCCCGTCGCGCTCGACGGGCCGGTCACGTGGGGCGCGTGGCGGATCGAGGCGAGCCGCCCCGGTCTCCGCGTCCGCGGCTGGCGGGCGGGGGATCGCCTGGCGCGGCGCGCGAAGAAGGTGCAGGATCTCTTCGTGGACGCGAAGGTCCCCCGCTCCGAGCGCGACGCCTGGCCGCTCGTCGTGCGCGGCGACGAGGTCGTCGCGGTCCCCGGCATCGCGGTCGCGCCGGGCTGGGAGGACGTCGTGACGGCGACCCGCGAGGAGCCCGCATGAGCGAGCCGACGCGCAGCGGCACGATGGCGTCGCAAAGCCCCGGCGAGGACGTCGCCGAGATCCTCATCGACGAGGAGACGCTCCAGCGCCGCGTCGCGGAGCTCGGCGCGCAGGTGACCGACGACTACCGCGGCCGCGACCTCCTGCTCGTCTGCGTGCTCAAGGGCGCCGTCTTCTTCCTCTCCGACCTCATGCGCCGGATCGACCTGCCCGTCGAGGTGGACTTCATGGCCATCTCGAGCTACGGCGCGGGAGTCGACTCGTCGGGCGTCGTGCGGATCCTCAAGGACCTCGACGTGCCGATCGAGGGGCGCAACGTGCTGATCGTCGAGGACATCGTGGACTCCGGGCTCACGCTCTCGTACCTGCTCCGTGCGCTCGAGTCGCGCGGCCCGGCGTCGCTCGAGGTCTGTGCGCTCCTCACGAAGCCCGAGCGGCGCGAGAACGAGGTCGAGTGCCGCTACATCGGCTTCGAGATCCCGAACCGGTTCGTGATCGGCTACGGCCTCGATTTCGCCGAGCGGTATCGCAACCTCCCCTACATCGGGGTCGTGCGCGACGAGCTCGTAGCCGAGACCTAGATGGTCCGGGAGGCAAGCGGGCAGCCACGCAGAACCCCGCTGCTACCCTTCGATCCAGGAGACAAGCCTTCTTGAGCCGTTTCTTCCGCAGCGCACTCTTCCCGCTCCTCATCATCATCCTCCTGGTCTGGCTGGCGTCGCAGACGCTCCTGCCGAACCAGGACGAACGAGTGGAGCTGCCGTACAGCGCCCTGATCGAAACGGTCGAGAGCGACGCCGACTCCGTGACGGAGCTCCTGATCATCCCGAAGGAGCGCGAGATCCAGGCCACGATCGGCGGCGAGAAGACGACCTCGCACTACCCGAGCCCCGAGGCGATCGTCCCGTTCCAGGAGAGCATGCAGGAGAGGGGCGTCGCCTTCGACTCGAAGGGCACGGGCGAGAACGCCTGGTGGTCGTTCTTCATCTACCTGATCCCGTTCCTCCTCTTCTTCGGGTTCTGGATCTTCCTCATGAACCAGATGCAGGGCGGCGGCTCGAAGGTGATGAGCTTCGGGAAGTCGCGCGCGAAGCGGATGGCGCCGGACTCGCCGAAGATCACGTTCAAGGACGTGGCCGGGGTGGACGAGGCGGTCGAGGAGCTGCACGAGATCAAGGAGTTCCTCGAGAACCCGAAGAAGTTCCAGGCGCTCGGCGCGCGGATCCCGAAGGGCGTGCTGCTCTACGGCCCGCCGGGCACCGGGAAGACGCTCCTCGCGCGCTCGGTCGCCGGCGAGGCTGGCGTGCCGTTCTTCTCCATCTCCGGCTCGGACTTCGTCGAGATGTTCGTCGGCGTCGGCGCCTCGCGGGTGCGCGACCTCTTCGAGCAGGCGAAGCAGGCGAGCCCCTGCATCATCTTCATGGACGAGATCGACGCAGTCGGCCGGCACCGCGGCGCGGGCCTCGGCGGCGGCCACGACGAGCGCGAGCAGACGCTGAACCAGCTGCTCGTCGAGATGGACGGCTTCGAGATGAAGGACAACATCATCCTCATCGCCGCCACGAACCGGCCCGACATCCTCGACCCGGCGCTCCTCCGGCCGGGGCGTTTCGACCGGCAGATCGTCGTCGACCGGCCCGACCGTCTCGGCCGCCGGAAGATCCTCGAGGTGCACACGAAGGGCAAGCCGATCGACGTCGACATCGACCTCGACGTGCTCGCGGCCGGTACGCCCGGGTTCACCGGCGCCGACCTCGCGAACCTCGTGAACGAGGCCGCGCTCCTGGCGGCGCGGCGCGGGCGCAAGACGATCGGCGAGAAGGAGCTCGAGGAAGGGATCATGCGCGTGATCGCCGGGCCCGAGAAGAAGACGCGCCTCCTCTCCGAGCACGAGCGCAAGGTGACCGCGTACCACGAGATGGGCCACGCGCTCGTCGGGCACTACCTGCCGAACTGCGACCCCGTCCACAAGATCTCGATCATCAGCCGCGGCCAGGCGCTCGGGTACACGATCTCGCTGCCTGCCGAGGACAAGTTTTTGACCACGCGGTCGGCGCTCATGGATCAGATGGCCATGACGCTCGGCGGCCGCGCCGCGGAGGAGCTCGTCTTCCACGAGGTGACGACCGGCGCCGCGAACGACCTCGAGAAGGTCACGTCGACGTCGAAGCACATGATCATGCGCTACGGGATGAGCGAGAAGCTCGGCCCGCGCGTGCTCGGCCGAAACCACGACCAGCCGTTCCTCGGGCGCGACATGGGCGCCGAGCCCGACTACTCGGAGGAGATCGCTCGCGAGATCGACGACGAGATCAGGCGCGTGATCGAAGAGGCGCACGAGCTCGCCATCACCGTGCTGCGCGAGCACATGGAGGAGCTCCACCAGATCACCGAGCTCCTGATCGAGCGCGAGACGATCGACAAGGACCAGTTCGAGCGGCTGCTCGCGGGCGAGGCCCCCGAGAGCGTCTTCGCCGAGCCGGAGGCGCCGGCCGCGGAGCCGGATGCCGACGCGGAGCGCAAGCCGCGCCTCGAGCCGAAGCCGCGCCCGTTCCCGCTGCCGGGCGCGACGATGCAGCCGCCCGAGCCCGATCCCGCGAACTGAGATCCGGCCGCGCCGGCGGCGCGGCCATGACGATCGCGTCGCGATCTGGGTGCTCCCGGGCGTCTTCGAGCGACGCCGGGCGAAGCCGCCGTCGCGACGGCGCGCTACGGTGCCGCGATGCGGGGGTTCTTCCTCGTCGGTCTCATCGTCGCCGCGGTGCTCGTCGGCTGCGGCGGGACTGAGACCGTGACGACGACCGTCACGGAGAGCGAGACGGTTACGGAGACCGTGACCGAGACGGTCGCGGGGGAGGGGGCGACCGGCCTCCCGGACGCGGTCGCCGAGACGCACGCGGGTCTCCTCGCCGCCGCCGAGGCGGGCGACTACGAGGCGCTGCGGCCTTACCTCCACGACGAGTTCTCGTACACGTTCGGGCTCCCGGACGAGGACGGGCCGATCGCGTACTGGCAGACCGTCGAGGCGGAGTCGGACGAGCGCCCGATCGAGGTCCTCGAGCGGATCCTGCGCATGCCGTACACGCTCTTCGCGGGGTCGTACATCTGGCCGTTCGCCTACGACAAGCAGCCGGACGAGCTGACCGAGTACGAGCGCGAGCTGCTCGGAGACCTCGCGGAGTCCTTCGGTCAGGGCAGCGGCTACCTCGGCTGGCGCACCGGCATCCAGCCGGACGGCACCTGGCAGTTCTTCATCGCCGGCGACTAACACGCGCGAAGTCCGGCCCACGCGCTCCCGCGCAGGGGCCATGCCGACTTCCGCGTGAGAGTGGCAAGGGCTCACCGTCCATGAGCGGCGCCGGGCGCCGCCCGGCGCCGCGACGGTCTCTTCACGGG
>Ga0299913_10001668_pt1 | contig 16720 bp, 16 predicted proteins | sample RVTome_9_FD_201360 | JGI IMG/M metagenome (GOLD analysis project Ga0299913, IMG submission 201360) | Soil microbial communities from uranium-contaminated site in the Upper Colorado River Basin, Wyoming, United States - RVT155D38 (version 2) ... | reverse complement strand
GTTCTCGTCCCGGGCTGCACACGGGACCCGACGAATGAGCCGCGAGCCCCCAGCATGTCGCAGGGACGGTTCGCGGCTCTTCTGTTCTGACCACCTCCACCTGGAGATCTACCAATGACGAGCACCACGCTCCAGAAACCGAATACGACGCAGGATCGGTCGATCGATCCAGCGTGGACGCCGGCGCTCGGCGCCGTCCCCAACCGGTCTCCGGAGCTCGGGGGCGACGGCCGGCGGTCGGTGCCCGCGCTGCTCGTCGATCGGGTCACGAAGCGCTTTCACGTCGCGCGCAAGAAGGAACCCGTGGTTGCGATCGCCGAAGTCTCGCTCCGCCTGGCGCGGGGCGGGACGATCGGGATCCTCGGCGCCAACGGCTCGGGCAAGTCGACGCTGATCAGGCTCGTCTCGGGCCTGCTGACGCTCGACGAGGGCCGGGTCGAGGTGTTCGGCCACGACCTCGTGCGCGAGGAGATGGCGGTCAAGCGACTCATCAACCGCGTCAGCGTGGACGCCGCCTTCTTCAAGAAGCTGAGCCCGATGGAGAACCTGCTGTTCGCCGCAAGGCTCTACGGGATCGACCCGAAGCTGGCCCGTCGGAATACCGTGCTGATCACCGAACGCCTCGGCATCGCCGAGAAGCGCCTCGGGCGGCCGGTGGAGCAGATGAGCCGGGGCATGCAGCAGAAGATCGCCATCGCGCGAGCTCTCCTGACGAGCCCCGCGCTCCTGCTCCTCGACGAGCCGACGACCGGCCTGGACCCGCGCTCGAAGCTCGACGTCCAGACGTTCATCGAGGACATCCGGCGCAGCCACGACGCATCGATCGTGCTGACGACCCACGACCTCGACGAGGCCGAGCGCCTGTGTGACGAGATCGTCGTCCTCAACGACGGCCGGATCGTCGCCCAGGGCTCACCCGAGGAGCTCAAGGCACAGGTTGCCGAGCGTCACGGGCAGGCACCGACGATGCACGCCGTGTTCATGACCTACACCGGCCGCTCCCTCGACGAGGACGTCGAGGAAGAGGAGATCGACGACGAGTGAATCGTCCACGACTCGTGACCGAACCAACGAATTCGAACGAAGGGAGGTGAGAACCAAATGCTGAACCAGATGCACCTCGAGCAGGTGAAGCGCGACCAGGAGCGTGAGATCCGCCAGCGGATCCGCGATCGCCGGCCGCGACATCAGCTCGAACGACGTTCGGTCCGGCGCGCCGTCGGGCGCTCGATCATGTCGATCGGAGCCCGACTGGCCGCCGAGCCGCAGCCCAGGCTGGCTCGGTCCCGATGAGGGCTGAGCCAGCCCTCCCCACGAGGGTCCCTCCGATGTCCGCACTCACCCATGAGCTGAAGGCCTCCTACGCCTTCATGGAGCGCAACTTCTTCCTGTCCCGGCGCTACTGGGGCTGGGAGGCGGCGTTCCTCGTGTACTCCGCAGCCGGAGCGCTGTCGATCGCGTTCATCGGGGCGCAGGCGGGCGACCCCCGCCTGAGCATGACCCTGATCGTGGGCGCGATCTTCTGGAACTACCTGTCGGTGGTCTTCAGCTGGATCGCCGAGACGATCCAGATCGAGCGCTGGGAGGGCACGCTCGAGTACACCTTCATGGCGCCGGTCCGCCGCTCCACCCACCTGCTGGGGGCCGTGGCCTACGCGATGGTCTACGGCCTGATCCACACGGCCGCGATCATCGTGGCGATGGCGCTGTTCTTCCCGAACCTGTCGATGGCCCAGGCGGACGTCGTCACCATCGGCGCGTTCATGGTCCTGGGCTCGTTCAGCCTGGTCGGCGTCGCGATGCTCGCCGCGATCCTGCCGCTGCTCTTCGTCGAGCGCGGTATGCAGATGGCGTTCGTCCTGCAGTCGGTCCTGCTGCTCGTGAGCGGGGTCTACTACTCGATCGACGTGCTGCCGGGCTGGATGCAGGTGATGTCGTGGTTCTCACCGGCCACGTATGCCCTCGACGGCGTGCGGCAGGGCCTGATCGACGGCGTGCCACTGAGCGCCCTCTGGGGCGACATCTGGCCGCTGCTCGTGATGGGCACCCTGTTCATTCCGATCGGGCTCTGGGCGTTCGGCCAGGCGGAGCGCTATGCCAAGCGCACCGGCAAGCTCAAGCGAGTCGGGTGATGGCGATGTCAACCACGACCACGGGGCTCCGGCTTCGCCCGTTCGCGGGCGACGCCGACCTCGTGGAGATCGTGCGCCTCGAGAATGCGGAGGCAGCCGCCGACGGGCTCCAGCGACGGACCACCGTCGAGGAGCTCGGCGCGCACTTCGCCCATCCGAATGGGTCGTTCGACCCTGCCCGGGACGTGACGCTGGCCGAGATCGACGGCCGTGTCGTCGCCGCGGCGCAGCGCGAGGTCGTCGACACGACCGACGGCCATCGCGAGTATCGGCTCGACGGGATCGTCGATCCCGCGTGGCGCCGGCGGGGCATCGGTCGCGCCGTCCTCGCCGAGAACGAGCGCCTCGCCCGCGAGCTCGCTGCCATCGAGCGTCCGGCCTCCCCGATCCTCGGCTCGTGGAGCTGGGAGCCCCAGGTCGGCGACACGGCGCTCCTCGAATCGACGGGCTTCAAGCCCGCCCGCTGGTTCTTCGACATGGTCCGGCCGACGCTGGACGACGTCCCGGATCTTCCGCTCCCGGACGGGTTCGAGCTCCGCCCGATCGACACCACCCTGGCTCGCCGGGTGTGGGACGCCGACATCGAGGCCTTTGCGGACCACTGGGGCGGCTTCGACCACTCCGAGGAGCACCTTCGCCGCTGGCTCGACTCGCCGACGACCGACCTCTCCCTGTGGGTCGTCGCGTTCGATGGCGAGGAGGTCGCGGGCGGCATCATCAACTCGATCGACGAGGCTCAGAACGCCGCGCTCGGCGTCCGTCGCGGCTGGCTCAACAGCGTGTTCACGCGCCGCGCGTGGCGGCGTCGTGGTCTGGCCAGCGCCCTGATCGCCCATTCGCTGGCAGTGTTCCGGGACCACGGCCAGACGTCGGCCGCCCTCGGGGTCGATGCCGCCAACCCGAGCGGCGCGCTTGGGCTGTACGAGGGCCTCGGCTTCGCCGTCGACCAGCGGGCGATCGCCTGGCGCAAGGGGCTCTCGTGAACGGTCACGAGATGAACCGGCGAGACCAGGGCCACGCCGAGGCGCTCGCGGCTCTCGGCTGGAATGACCGCCTCGCGACGCTCCTCGCGTCCGAGGCACCCGGCCTGGCGGCGGGCCGCGTTCTCGCCGAGGAGCGCGGCCAGTACCTGGTCGCCTCGGCGATCGGGGACGGCCCCGCGAGCGCGTCCGGACGGCTGCGCCACGAGACCGAAGTCGATCCGACGGTCCTCTGGCCGTCGGTGGGAGACTGGGTTGCGATCGAGCCATCGTCAGACGGCGAGCACCGCATCCAGCGGGTCCTGACCCGCCGGAGCGCAGTCGTCCGCGGCGCGCCCGGCGACCGGCGGTTGAACACCCAGGTCCTGGCCGCGAATGTCGACGTCGTGTTCGTCGTGACCTCGGTCAACGCCGAGTTCAACATCAGGCGACTCGAGCGCTACCTGTCGGTGGCGTGGGATTCCGGCGCGACGCCGGTCGTGCTCCTGTCCAAGTCGGACCTTGTCGATGACCTCGACGCGTTTCGCCTCCAGGCCGAAGCAGCTGCGCCGGCCGTCGAGATCATCACCGTGTCATCGGTGACCGGCGAGGGCATCGAGGACGTCCGCCGGCTTCTCGGTGCGGGTCGCACGGTCGTGTTCACCGGGTCGTCCGGCGTGGGCAAGTCGAGCATCGTCAATGCCCTCGCGGGCGAGCCGCTCCTCGATACCGGCGGGATCCGGCTGGACGACGCGCGCGGTCGCCACACGACCACCCGCCGTCAGCTCGTTCGCCTTGCCGACGGCCTCCTGATCGACACGCCCGGACTCCGCGAGCTCGGCGTGCTCGACGCCGACGGTGTCGCGACCGCGTTCGACGACATCGAGGCGGTGGCGGCATCGTGCCGGTTCGGTGACTGCCAGCATCGATCCGAGCCCGGCTGCGCGGTCCGCGCCGCGTTGCACGACGGCACGCTCGAGGCCGGGCGCCTCGAGGCCTACCAGAAGCTCCAGCGGGAAGCGCGCCGCGCCGCGCTCGCCACCGATGCCATCGCCCGGCGCGCCGAGCGGAAGAAGTGGACCGCGATCCATCGCAGCGTCGGGGTGCACATGAAGGCGAAGTACGGAGCCGATCGGTGAACGTGGACACGACCGCTGAGCGTCTCGCGCTGCCCGGGCTGGCGCCGGACGTGCGCGCGCGCCCGTTCCGCTATCCGGCCGACCTGGCGGCAATGGCGGAGCTCGTGGGTGCCGTCAGCCAGATCGATGGCGACGACTGGTTCCCAACGGCCGACGTTCTGGCGGTCCACTGGCGTTCCACGCCACTGTTCTCGCCGGAGCGTGATTGCCTCGTCGTGGAGGACGGCGCGGCGATGGCTGCGATGGTCAGCGTTGAGCCGCAGGTTCGCGCCGGCAAGATGATCCACTGGGTCGAGGGTTGGGTGCGCCCCGACCGGCGGCGCCAGGGCATCGGGCGTGCGCTCTTCGGCTGGGCGGAACGTCACGCCTTCGAGATCGCGCGGACGAGGGCGATCGGAAGCGCGGAGCTGCCCCAGTTCATGGGCTTCGGCATCGTCGAGTCGAATCCCGCTGCCATGGCCTTCGCAGGCTCGACCGGCTACGCCAGGGTCCGCTACGGCTTCCAGATGCACCGTGCCCTCGCGGAGCCGATCGCTGACAAGCCGTTCCCGGCCGGCATCGAGCTCCGGCCGGTCCGGCCCGAGCACCACCGGCAGATCTGGGACGCGGACGTCGAGGCCTTCCAGGATCACTTCGAGCCGCGTGACCGCGATGAGAGCGACTTCGTCGCGGCGTTCACGGCACCGAACGTGGAGACGGAGCTGTGGCGCGTTGCCTGGTACGGCGACGAGGTGGTCGGCAGTGTGATGAACCAGATCGATCCTGACGAGAACGCGAAGGCGGGGCTGGACATCGGCTGGCTCGAGCACGTGTCCGTCCGCCGCGCATGGCGCGGTCGGGGCGTGGCCAGCGCCCTGATCGTCGCGTCGCTGCACGCGCTCCGGGAGCGCGGGATGACCATCGCGTCGCTCGGCGTCGACGGGGAGAACCTCACCGGGGCCCTCAGCCTGTACGAGCAGCTCGGCTTCCGCCGGCACAAGACATGGATCACGTATCGCAAGCCCTTGCCCGACGGCGAGGGACGAGGGCAGGTCGGATGAAGGCCTCCACCACGAGAGACGTCATCACCGACATCGACCTTCGCCCATTCGATCCGGACCGGGACCTGCCCGCTGTCGCCGAGATGATCGGCGACGTGAACGGCCACGACGGCATCCACTGGTTCCCGACCGTCGAGAGCCTGCGGAACGAGTGGTCGCCCTCGGCGATGCATCATCCACACCTCGACACCCAGGTCGCGGTTCGCGGCGACCGGATCGTCGGGGCGGTCCGCCACTCGTGGCGGGAGCGGGAGGCGGCGATCGCCCATCGCCTCGAGATCTGGGTCCACCCGTCCGAGCGCCGGAGGGGCCTCGGGCGGCGGCTCCTCGAATGGGGCGAGGCGCGTGCGCGCGCATCGACCAACGACGGCACCGGCGGTCCGACCAACCGGCCGCTGACGTACGCCGGCAACACCAGTCGGGAGACGCCGGCGGGCGTCGCCTTCGCCGAGGCGATGGGCTACAAGCCCATCCGGTACCACTTTGAGATGCGCCGGCCCCTGGATGAGCCGATCCCGGACGCCCCGCTGCCGGACGGCCTCGAGGTTCGACCCGTGCTGGCGGAGCACCACCGACGGATCTGGGATGCCGACGAGGAGGCCTTCCGGGACCACTGGGACCATGCCGTCGTTACCGAGGACGACTTCGTGAAGTTCTTCGCCGATCCCGACATCGACACGTCCCTCTGGCAGGTCGCGTGGGACGGCGACGAGGTCGCCGGCCTCGTGATCAACGGCATCTACCCGCATGAGAACGAGCGGAGCGGGATCAAGGCCGGCTGGCTCGACAGCGTGGCGACGCGGCGGCCGTGGCGCCGGCGCGGCGTCGCGGGCGCGCTCATCGCACGGTCCCTCGCCGTGCTCCGCGACCGCGGGATGGACGAGGCGGTCCTGGGGGTGGACACGGAGAACCCGAGCGGCGCGCTCGGGCTGTACGAATCGTTCGGCTTCCGGCAGAAGCGCACCTGGATGTTCCTGCGCAAGCCCTTCGAGGCCTGAGCGCGAATCAGGCGCATCGACCTCGCCAACGCGCGAGCGAACTTCGAAACCAAGTACGGTTCAATGCTCGCTGACAGGATCAAACGGGCGAGCGTCACGGCAATTCGATCCGAAAGACGTCTTGGTCCAAGGACCGCTCCCCCAAGTCGAACAACGAGATGTCGATGTGATCAGCGTCGCTTAGCGCATCCTCGAAACTCGCATTGGCCAAAGCCAGTTGATCGCCAGTCGACAGCCCAGGAACGAGATACAGCCAAGCCTCTCCGTCGCCTTGCGACAGAAGCTCACGCCGCTCCCCGGACGTCGTGTCGATCGAGACGAGAAGCTGACGGTCGGCGCCTTCGGCGCGGGCGTGGATTGTGATGGCCACTTTCTCGTCGTAAACGAACGGTTGCCGGAATGAAGCGATAGCTGTCTCGTCACGTTCGATCGGTACGTCCACAGCAACTCGGCTGAGTCAATGGCAACAGCGCCGATTCGTACTTGGCCGGTCGTCACCGGCGCGCCTCTGCGTACGCCGTCGTGCCGACGGACCCGACCACCCCCCATGAGACGAACCAGTAGCGGTCATAGAGTGCCGCCGGAACGCCCGGTCGATCGGCGACAGCGGGCGTGCTCATGGAGGCACCTACCGAGGCAGGAGGGGACGGGGAATCGACCGGCGTTTCCGACTCCCCTGACAGCGTCGCGACCGGCGACGCAAACGTCGGCCCTGGGACGCAACCTTCCCGCCGTCGGGTCCGCGGAACAGAAGCAAGACCCCGACGATGATGGTCCCAGCGAGTAGCGCGACCGTTGTGATCGCGCCCGGTCCAGTGCCCCGAAGCCGTACGTTCCCAGTTACGGACATGACCCACCGGCTGGATGCCTTGACCTTGCAGCGCTCAGACGGTGCCGTCTACCCCGTTGTTCCGCGCACCCCCGTCGTCGGGGCTACCACACGTCATGGTGGGCGATCCAGCAGGACACGTGCTGCTGACTTCGGATCTCGATGACGAGGGCACCTTCTCGAGGGTCTTTGTCATGGGAATCGTCGCGAGTTATGCGCGGGTTTTGAAAGTGAAGCTCCCCACCGCGAGGTTGTTCCCGGCAATGTCCTCGATGCCGTGCCGGATCCTGACGAGGTACCAGCGCGAGGCGCGGAGGCGGCGGACCGGGTCGATGGAGATCGTCCTGGTCGCCTTGTCGTAGGTGACCTTCACGGCGACGCGGTTGCCGGTCTTCGTGTTCCGGAGCCGGATGGTCTCGCCCGAGACACCGGTGACCTTCTCGTTCAGCGTCATCGTGATCGTCACGCCGCGCCAGACGCCCGTCGCGCCGTCGACCGGGTGGATCCCGAGGACGTTCGGGGGGATCGTGTCGCCGGTTGTGAAGCCCCAGGAGTCCTGGTCGATGAAGTTGCCTGAGAGGTCCGCGATCGCACCCCCGACGACGACGCGGTAGGTCGTGTTCGAGGCCAGCGGGACCGTCGGCTCGATGGTGGCCCGGTTCGTGATGCCATCGTAGGCCACGGCCGCGTCCAGCCAGATCCCGGTGCTGGTCCGGATCCGGACCGAGGTCGCGTCGACCCCGGTCACCGGCTCGTCGAAGGCGACCACCGGATGGACGGTCTCGGGAACGTTGTGCTGCCCCGCGCGTGGCCCCGCCGGCGTGGCGACCGGGGCAGTGGTGTCCGGCGGCAGCCACGAGAGCGCGAGTGGCGGCTGGATCCGGCCGTGGCCGAAGTCCTTGTCCCAACCTGGGTCGCCGAGGTCGAGCGCCGTCGCCTTGATCGCCGTCTCGACCTCGGCCAGCGTGAACTCGGGATGGAGTGACCGGATCAGGGCGGCAAGGCCGGCGACGTGCGGCGTGGCCATGCTCGTGCCGCTCATCGTCCAGTACTTGTTGCCCTTGTACGTCGAGGCGATCGAGACGCCGGGCGCGGACACGTCAACCGCCGGCCCGTAGCTGCTGAAGCTTGCCCGAGTGTCGCTGTTGGTCGTGGCGGACACGGACAGGACGTTCGCGAACGACGCCGGGTAGAACAGCGTGCTGTTGTTGTTGTTGCCGGCCGCCGCGATGACCATGGTGCCGGCTTCCCAGGCCGCCGTGAACGTCGGCTGCCAGCTGGCGATCTGGTTTGCCGAGAGGTAGCTGCCGAGGCTCATGTTGATGACGTCCGCGCCGTGCGCCACGGCCCAGTCGACCCCGTCGAGGAAATCGGACCAGTAGCCGTAGCCGTTCGAGTCGAGGACCTTGACCGGCATGATCGTCACGCCGGGCGCCATGCTCGCGACGCCAAGGCCGTTGTGCGTGCTCGAGGCGATCGTGCCGGCGACGTGCGTCCCGTGGCCGTAGCCGTCGGTGACGTTCTTCGTGCCGGTCCGGATGTTCCGGCGGCTGACGATCGGGACCGCCTCGAGGTCCTCGTGCGTCCGCTCGTAGCCGGTGTCGAGGACCGCCACGACGACGTCCGTGGAGCCCGTCGTGATCCCCCAGGCGCTGGGCATCCCGATCAGGCGCATGTCGTCCTGCCACTTCTCCCAGAGCTCGTCGTCGGGCTCGGACGCCGCCTCGGGCCAGTCCGTGGCGCGGCCGATCGCGTCCGGCACGACACTCGCGACGCGGGGGTCGGCCTCGAGTCGAGCGGCGACGTCCGCCGCGCGGCCGCCCTTTGCGACCACGACCGATCGGTGCTCGTTGGCACGTGACGGCTTGAAGGATTGGACGTCGCTGTCGGCGAGCGTCGCCGGGGCAGTGTCACGCCACGTGACGACCAGCCGGCCATCCGGGGCGGCAGCGAAGGCCTGATCGATATGCGCCGGGCCGCCGGGCACGGCCATGAGCAGGCCGAGGAGGACGGCGGCGAGGAGGCCGGTGAACGGCGCGCGAGTTCGCACGATTCGGAAGTTGTCCTTCGGCGCTGTGAGGCGTCACTCGTGCGTGCCGCCGCGGGTTCGACGTGGCCGCTGCGACGACGGCGGCCGATCGCTATGGAAGCCGTCAGGGTGGCACACCGGCTATGGCACGTTGGTCCCGTTTCGTACGTGACCCATCGGCGTCAGGTCGGAAGGCGGCCCTCGTGCGCGATCCATTCGAGCCACGGCCGCTCCCTCCCGATCGTCGTCGCCCCGCCGTGGCCGGGCAGGACGCGCAGGGCGTCGTCGAAGCCGCGGAGCCGGTCGAGCGACTCGACCATGGCCTCCGGCGACCCGCCCGGGAGGTCGACCCGCCCGAACGAGCCGGCGAACAGCGTGTCGCCGGAGAAGAGCCGGCCTTCCGTGGGTTCGAGGAGGCACACCGAACCCTCCGTGTGGCCCGGCGTATGGAGGACCTCCAGCCGGATCGACCCGAACCTGACTTCGCCGCCCTCCGCGAGCTCGACGGCCGGAACCGATGGCGGGATGTCGAACGGCAGCCATTTGCCCGACGGGTCTGTGAGCCGGTGCGCGTCCAGTGGGTGGACCGCGATCTGCGCGCCCGTCTGCTCCGAGACCCGCGCGTTGTCGCCGATGTGGTCCCAGTGGCCGTGCGTCGAGACGATCAGCTTGAGCGTCCAGACGCGCTCCGCGAGCTCCTCCTTGACCCACTCCAGGCAGGGCAGCGCGGTGTCGATCGCGATCGCTTCGCGCGTCCGCTCATCGGCCAGGACGTAGAGGTTCGTGGCGAGCACGCCGATCACGCGCGAGACGAGCTCCATGGGCCGGGCGCCCGTCAGGCCTCGAGCTTCGCCCGCATGCAGTCGAAGGCCTGCTTGATCATCTTGTTGGCCTGGCCCTCGACCAGCCGCGAGCCGACCGCGGCGAACGTCCCGAGGATCGTCACGCTGGCCGACCAGTCCATCGTCGTCGGGCCCTCCTGCGGGCCGCTCAGGGTCATCTCGCCGGTCGCCTCGACCGCGCTGCCCGGCGCCTGGCCGCTGGCCTTGATGACCGCCCTGTCCGGCGCAACCGCCTCGGCCAGCTCGAGGTTCACCGTGAATCGAGCCGAGACCACGCCCACGCCGACCTTCGCCTTGGCACGGAAGTGCTTCTCGTCGACGGACTCGATGGACTCGACGCCCGGGCCGCACCAGCCGACCTGCTCGGGGTCGATGACGAACGCCCAGACGCGGTCGCGCGGGGCGTTGATCTCCGTGCTGCCGGCGAACTGCATCGCTCCTCCCTGCGGTCGGTCGAGCATAGGACACCGTTCCCGATTGAACTCGTACAGCTGCCAGTCCGTTGGCGGCCGGTTGGAACCCAAGCGCGGCTGGCCGCTCCGATCAGCCGGGGCGCCAGGCCACGAGACCCACGCGCAGCGGCTCCGCGACGGACAGCTCGACGGAGCCGTCGTCATTCGTCACGAGCCACTCGTCGATGAGCTCCTGCATCCGCCGGTCTTTGGCGGTGCCCGGCGCGACCCAGGTCTGCCGCCGGACGTACGGCTCGATCTCGTCGCGCGACGCCCATGTCCGCCGGCTCGACTCGAGCATCGTCACCTCCGGCTCGCGGCCGCGCGTCCGAAGCAGGTCCACGAACGCGGGCAGACCCGGGAGCGCGATTCGCGCCTCCCCGTGGAGCGGCGGCCAGAACGGCTCCGCCATGAGCGCCGGGCTGCGCTCCATGAGCACCGCCAGGCACTCGCGCGTCGCGGCGCGCTCCATCGCCTCGAGGAACGGCCCGATCGCCTCGACGTCGTACCCGACGTGGGCGATGAGGGCGACGTCGACCGTGTCGAGGTTCGCGAGCGGCCCGCCGTCGCCGAGCGCCGCGGGCCAACGGCCTTCGACGACGCGCACGTTGTCGATGCCGTGCTCTGCCATCGACGCTTGCAGCGCGCTGAGCATGCCCGACGAAGGGTCCAGCGCGACCACTTCGCGGATCGTCTTGGCGAGCGGGAGCGCGTACCGGCCCGCGCCGGCGCCGATGTCCAGCCAGGTGTCGCCGGGGCGGGCGTGGGCGCGAAGCGCATCGAGCACAGGATCCCCGGTCCGCTCGGGATCGTCCCGGAAGATCGAGCTGACCGACGCGTAGAAGTCCGGCCCGTCGGGCGTCTCGCGGAACCGATCGACCTGCTCGCGGTTGCCGCGGACGCGATCGGCCCAGGCGAGCTCGGCCGCATGAGCGAGGTCCGACTGGGTGTCGACGTCGGGATTGTCGCCTTCGACCTCGAGCCACCGCACCAGCTCGGGCCGGGCATCGATGAGCGGGCCGAGGCCCCGATCGCCGGACGCCTCGTCGACGAGCGGCGCGGCGTCCCGGTCGAGTCGCACCGGGTTCCGGGCACCGGTGCTCGCGTACCTGGGCGCCACGATCGGGCGATCTGGGTCCAGGGGAGCCGCGATGAGCGCCGCGAGGACGGCCCCGCGAACGAGCGGCTGGTCCCCGAGGGCGACGATGACCGCCTCCGGCGGCTCGGGCGCATCCATCGCCGCGGTCCAACCGACCTGCAAGGAACTCGCGAGCCCACGTCCGGGTTCCGGGTTCGTGACCGGACGCGCCGCGCCCCACTCGATCTCCGTCATGAGTGGGCCGGCCGTCACGACGACGGGGTCGTCGATGCCCGCCTCGGCGAGCGCGTCGAGGACGTGCTGCAGGACGGGCTTGCCGTCCAGCCGAGCCTCCAGCTTCGCGCCGCCGAACCGCGAGCCGGCCCCTGCCGCCAGCACGATCGCGCCGACGCGGCGATCGGGTCCCTTCACGACCCGTTCGGCTCAGACGACGGGGCAGCCTCCAGAACGATTTCGGTGAGTTCGTCGAGGGACATGAGCCCGTCGACCGTGACCACCATCCCCGCCTGCCCGAATGGCCAGGCGAACACGCCTTGCCGTTGACGCCTGACTCTCATTGCGGGCTCCTAGACGGGCGCGGCGGCTCTCGCCTTCTCGATCATCGGGCGGCCGGAGCCGCCGTACCGGTCGGCCACGATCTCGGCCATGATCGAGAGCGCCGTCTCTGATGGTGCGCGACCGCCGAGGTCGAGCCCGATCGGGCCGCGCAGGCGCGCGAGGTCGTCCTCCCCCACCCCGGCCTCGCGGAGGCGCGCCCGCCGATCGCCCTGCGTCTTGCGCGACCCGACCGCGCCGACATAGCGCGCGCCGCGGCGGAGCGCCTCGGCGATGGCCGGCTCGTCGAACTTCGCGTCGTGCGACAGGACCGCGACGGCATCGTTCGGTCCGAGGTCGATCGCGTTGAAGGCATCGTCCGGCCAGTCGTTGATCAACCGCTCCACATCGGGGAATCGCTCCTGTGCCGCGAAGGCCGGCCGCGCATCGACGACGATCCGCTCGTAGCCGAGCGTGCCCGCGATGCTCGCGAGGGCGCGGGCCATCTCCGTCGCGCCGACGATCACCAGTCGCGGCCGAACCGGAAACGCCTCGACGAACAGCGATCGGCCGCCGAGCTCGACCGTGCGCGACTGTCCCCGCCGAAGCGCCTCCCGGGCGGCGTTGGTGAGCTCGTCGTCGAGCGATGCGTCGCCGAGCGTGCCGTGGAGCCCGTCGTCGTCGAGCGTCAGCGCCGGCTCGGGCGGCGCACCGTCGCCGGGCGGGTGCTCGCCGAACTCGGGCGGCGGTGAATCCGGGGGCAGCGGCGTGATGACGGCGGCGCCGTGGCCGCCCACGCGCGAGCTCACGCGCGCGGCCTCGAGCGCCGCGTCGGGGATCTGTGGCTGCGCGAGGACGTCGATCGTGCCGCCGCAGGCGAGACCGACGTCCCAGGCCTCCTCGTCGCTGATCCCGTAGCGAATCACGCGCGAGTGCCCGGTCTGCCGTGCTCGCGCGATCTGCTCCGCGGCGGCGCCCTCGACGCAGCCGCCGCTGACCGAGCCCGCGATCCGGCCGTCGGCTGTCGCGAGGAGGACCGCACCCTCGGGCCGCGGCGCGGAGCCGAACGTACGCACGACGACGGCGCGGCCGGCGGTCGCAGCGGAATCGCCCCAGGCGTCGATCGTCGCGAGCAGCTCCTTCATCTGTGCCTCACCTTCTTCGGCTCACGTGATCCGTGGCGGCGCGGACGGGTCGGCCGGCCGGCTGGACACCAGCGGGGCCGCGGCGGCGGGGCCTGCACTCGCCGTACCGAGGTCCGGCGCGACGTGCGCGGCCGCCTCTCGCCCCCGATCCGGGTCGTTGGCCCTGACGCCAGCGAGGATCTCGCCGAGGCGTTCGAGGCTCGCGATGCTCCCGGCGGGCAGGAAGTCATCGATATACGGGAACGCCGCACGCATCCCGGCGGCGAGGGGCTGGTAGCCGGCGGTCCCGGCGAGCGGGTTCAGCCAGACGAGCCGGTGGCAACTCCGGCGAAGTCGCGCCGTTTCCGCCTCGACGAGCGCCGGATCCCCGCGGTCCCAACCGTCGGACACGACGATCACGATGCCGCTCGACCGGAGCGTCCGTCGCGCCCAGCGCAGGTTGAAGTCACGGAACGACTCCCCGATTCGGGTCCCGCCGGCCCAGTCGTTGACGCTATCGGCCACGCGCGCGAGCGCGCGGTCCCGATCCCGGTCGCGGAGCAGGCGCGTGACGCGCGTCAGCCGCGTCCCGAACACGAACGACTCGGTCCGGACGGCCGACGACGACGCGAGCGCCTGGATGAACCGGAGCAGGAGCCGCGAGTGGCGCTCCATCGAGCCCGAGATGTCGCACAGCACGACGATCGGGCGCGGCCGCCGCCGCTGGCGGCGCCAGACCCAGGTCAGGATCTCACCGCCGGTGCCGGCGCTGCGCCGGAACATGACCCGCGCGGCGATCCGCCGGCCGTGCGCGTGCAGCTCGTAGCGACGCGTCCGCCGGAGCTCGAGGCGCGGCTCCAGCAGGTCGACGAGGCGCTCGGCGTCACGCAGCTCGGCCGGGGTCATCCGGTCGAAGTCGCGGTGTCGCAGCACCTCGGAGCTGCTGTACGCGTCGGGCGCGATGACGACCTCGTCGCCGGCGTCGCTGCCCTCATCGCTGTCGTCGTCGTCGGCCGGCAGGACCGCGCGGAACAGGTCGTCGGCGCCCTCGGGGCGGGGCTCGCCGCGCTCCGCGCCATCGGGCTCGAGCTCGCCGGGCTCGCCGCCCTCGACCTGCTCCATCGGGCCCTGCGCCCACTCGGGCGGGAGCGCAAACCGGGCGCGCCAGAACCGGTCGAAGACCGCGTCGTAGATGGGTCGGTCGTCGCGCCTGCGCACGAACACGGCCGCGCCCGCCGCCTTCACGTCACGCCGGTCCCCGAGGTCGACGATGTCGAGCGCGCGCGCGAAGTCGATCTCCGCCCCGAGGTCGACCTGGAGCCCCGCCTTGCGCAGCGCCCGCCCGAATGAGACCGACTGCTTCAGCAGCCGGCGCCCGTCGACTGCCGTCGGGGACCCGAGCATCGGCCGCTCGCTAGGTCCCGGCGCCCGCCGCGGTCTCGGCCAGGTAGGCCTGGGCTGTCGTCCCGCGGATGTGCCGGATGTCCTCCTCGTACTTGAGGACGACCCCGAGCGTGTCGTCGAGGAGCGCGGGCGTCAGCTCCGCGGCGCCGAGGGCCATGAGCGCGGCCGCCCAGTCCAGGGTCTCGGCGATCCCGGGGACCTTGGTCAGGTCCGCGCGGCGCAGCCGGTGCACGAAGCTGACAACCTGGCGCGCGAGCGCCGCCGGTGCCCCGGGCACGCGCGTCAGCACGATCTCGAGCTCCTTCTCGGCGCTCGGGAAGTCGATCCAGTGGTACAGGCAGCGCCGCTTCAGCGCGTCGTGGACTTCTCGCGTCCGGTTCGACGTCAGGATGACGCGGGGCTTGAGCTCGGCGCGGATCGTGCCGATCTCCGGCACCGTCACCTGGAAGTCGGACAGGATCTCGAGGAGATACGCCTCGAACTCCTCGTCGGCCCGGTCGATCTCGTCGATGAGCAGGACCGGCGCCGTGCCGTCGCTCGACTCCAGCGCCTGCAGCAGAGGACGCTTGATCAGGAACTCCGGGCCGAAGATGTCGTGGGCGCTGGCGTGCTCGACCGCGCCGCGCGCCTCGAGGAGGCGGATCTCGAGCATCTGGCGCGGGTAGTTCCACTCGTACACGGCCGTGTTGACGTCCAGGCCCTCGTAACACTGGAGCCGGATGAGCGGCGCGTCGAGGCTGGCGGCGAGGACCTTGGCGAGCTCGGTCTTGCCGACGCCCGCCTCCCCTTCGAGGAGCACGGGCCGGCCGAGCTGCAGGCCGAGAAACACGGCGGTCGCGAGCGAACGCTCGGCGATGTAGCCGCGCTCGCGGAACGCGTTGACGATCGCGTCAGTGGAGTCGAGCTTCGCTGGGTCGGTCACGCCGGGAGTGTACGCGGGCACCGATCGCGGGCGGTCCTCGACGGAATGTCAGGCGTCATGGTTCGGCTGGGGTTCCGTGCCCGACCGCAAGATTGCGAACCCGCCTGCTCCTGCGATCAGAGATGCGGCGAGAATCCCGACCTTCGCCAAGGCGAGCTCGGCGGCGCCATCTCCGTAGGCCAGAGCCGCGATGAACAGGCTCATCGTGAAGCCGATCCCACCGAGCCACGCCGCTCCGTAGATATGTCGCCAGCGCACGCCCTGCGGGAGTGACGCGAGTCCGAGGCGCACGACCGCAGCCGCGCCCAGCGTGATGCCGACCTGCTTCCCGATGATGAGCCCGAGGATCACACCCAGCGTGATGGGCTGTTGCAGCGTGGACGCGATATCCACGTCCAGCCGCACACCGGAGTTGGCCAGGGCGAACAGAGGGACGATCAGGAACGCCACCCAGGGATGAAGTGCGTGCTCGATTCGGAGCATCGGCGCCTGCGCCCGCTCAGTCGCGTCCTCCAGCTCCCACAGCGCCGCATGGTGCTCCGAGGTGCTTGCGTCCTCGCCACCGACGGTGCGCCCCTCGAAGTCGGCGATGAGCTGCCTCGCGTGGTCCACGTAGCCGTCGGAGTCGAGTCGGGTCGTCGCGGGAATCGTCAACGCGAGCAACACGCCCGCCACGGTGGCATGGATGCCGGACGCGTAGACCGCAAGCCACAGCCCGACACCGAGCACGGCGTAGACCAGGGGCCGGCGGACGCCGATGCGGTTTGCGACGACCAGTGTCCCGAGCAGGACGCCCGCGATCAGGAGCGCGGGGAACGAGAGATCGGCTGTGTAGAAGAGTGCGATGACGAGCACGGCGAGCAGGTCGTCGACGATTGCAAGCGCCGTGACGAAGATGCGCAGACCGAGCGGGGCGCGATTGCCCAGGAGCGCCAGGACACCGAGGGCGAAGGCGATGTCCGTCGCCATCGGTACACCCCATCCGCGCCCGGCTGTGCCGCCGCCCGAGACGGCGAGGAAGACCAGCGCCGGGACCACCGCGCCGCCGACCGCCGCAGCGATCGGCAGCGTGGCGCGGCGGAGCGAAGCGAGCTCCCCGACGAGCACCTCTCGCTTGATCTCCAGGCCGACGACCAGAAAGAAGATCGCCATCAACCCGTCGTTGACGACGTGGAGCAGGGACTCCGAGACGGTCACGTCGCCGACGGCGATCGTGA
>Ga0299913_10001667_pt1 | contig 16722 bp, 16 predicted proteins | sample RVTome_9_FD_201360 | JGI IMG/M metagenome (GOLD analysis project Ga0299913, IMG submission 201360) | Soil microbial communities from uranium-contaminated site in the Upper Colorado River Basin, Wyoming, United States - RVT155D38 (version 2) ... | reverse complement strand
AGCGCACACGATGGGTGCGCCCGCGCCGCGGCCCCCGCCGGATCCGGGAATCCGAAGCGGGGGCCGCGCGGGGGGGCCGACGTAGGGGGTTACGCGGCCGCGGGGCAAGCCATCAGAGCGACAAGACGAGGTGGTGCAAACGGCGAATCGGCGCGGGGGTGCTGCTGCACAGTGGTCCGCTCCGTCGCCCCCGTACACCAGCCCCCCGACCTATCCCCTATGTCGCGCTGTCTGCTCTCGTGTGGTTTCTACGGGCCCGCAATAGACGTGCCCAAGTGGCATTCCACCAGACAAGACGCCGGACTTCGCGCATTTCTTCTGTTCAGCGGGCAAAAGATCCAGAGAAAGTCCGGGTAAGACCCAAGGAGGATGCTGGCGCAACGCTGCGGCGATCCCGTATCTGGCACTAGGCGTGAAGCCTCCGCGCGCATACATTCCCTTTGGGTAGGTGGCGAACAAGCGGGCAGCCAACACGGGGGGACAGCGGGCCAATGAGAGCCGCGCGCAGCAACGCGGCACACCAGCGCGACGCGCAGCTGGTGCAACGTCACCGTGCCGGGGAGTTGGCGGCGTTCGCTGAGCTGTATGAACTCCACCATCCGCGGCTGCTGCGCTACGTCCGCCGCCAAGTCCGCGAAGACCACATCGCCGAAGACCTGGCCCATGACACCTTCGCCGCGGCATTAGCCGGCAGCGCCAACCTTCGCGACCCATCCCGGTTCTACCCATGGCTTGTCGGGATCGCCCGCGTGCTCGTCGTCAGGCACTACCGCGCCGCAGGACAGACCAGCCAACTCACCGATGTCGCCTTCGCAGACGACGCCCCAGAACTCGCGCTGCTGCGCCGGGTCGATCACGACAACGTCGCGACGGCATTAGGACGGGTCGGCGACCGCTACCAAGAAGTCCTGCGCCTCCACGAGCATGAGGAACTCTCCTACGGCGACATCGCCGAGCGGCTGGGCCTTTCACCGTCCATCGTCAAAGTGCTCATGCACCGCGCACGCCGCGCCCTGCGTCGGGAGTACCTGGCGGTCACCGAACCCGAACGCACGGCAGCCCTCATACCCGTGCTCTACGGCGCTGCGGCCTCACTCCGGCGACTGCGCGACCGCTTCCTGCAAATAGCGGCACAGGTGCCGAACAACGCCACCGTTACTGCCTCGATGGCCGCCGCCGCCATCGGCGTCGCCAGCCTCCTGTCGCCCGCACCCTCCGGCACCGGCACGGCGTGGGGCGAGGGCGTGCGCGGCGGCTCTCCCGGCCTCGCGGCTGCTGCCGTATCCGGCCGGGATGCCGAAACCCCTTCTCGGCCGAGTGCTCCCGCACGCGTCAGTGGCGGCAGGCCAACTTCAGGCGACGTGGCCTCGGTCGCGAGCTACCAGCCGAACGTGACCTTCAATCGAAACGATGAACGCGAGTGGCGGCAGCGGCATGAACACATGCCCTACCAACAAGGATTCGGTCCGGTGTGGATCGGTGTGGATCCCGAAACCATGCGTCGCGATGTGGGGTCCGCTTTGGCGGGTGACTACTCATGGATGGAGGACTGAATGAAGCGAACCAGGTCGTTACTGCTCACCATCAGCATTGTGCTACTTGCGTTGGTGCCGCTGGCTTCGGGAGCTGCCGCGAACGATGGACCCAGCCTGCAACCGGCCCCAGTGCCGACGCATGGCTGGATCTGCGTCAGTAACCAAGATCCCTTCGTGCACATCTGCGTGCCGTAGCCGGAGCAGTGACAAGGTGTTCACGGGCCATGCCTTCGGGCATGGCCCGTGGCGGCATCAATCGCGCCCTCGGTGTCCAGAGACGATGGCGTACGCGGTGCTGAGCAAGTGCGCAGGCGCTGTGTTCCGGTCACAGGCCGCGGAGCGGCCTGGGCTGAATCGACGGCGCGAGTGGGTGCGGCTCCTGCGTCATGATCGCTACTGCCGCGGCAACTTCCGCTTCGGACGCGCCCGTGTACGAGTCGGTCACGTCAGCGGTTGAACTGTGGCCGAGGAAGCGCTTCGCGACAGCCTTCCCGGCGATGCGCTCGATGACGCTGCCGGCGTGGTGGCGCAGCGTGTGGGCATCAAAGCCCATCGCGTCGGCCCAGGGAAGCTGGCACTGCACGCGGCGCAGCCACGTGTCGTAACGGCGCTCAGTCATGGTCCGGCCGTTCTTGAAGCGGAACACCTTGTCGTCGGGGCCCGTGGCGCCCCTGAACTCCGCGAAGGCCCGCAAGTCGTTGACGAGACTGAGAGCGACCGGCTGGCGACGCACCTTGCTGCCCTTCTCGTCCAGGCGAAGGCAGGAGGTCCGCAAGTCGATGTCGCACAGACGCAAGTTCAGCGCGCCCTCGCGTCGCGCGCCCGAGCCGACGTGGAAGCGGTAGAGCAGCGCGTCCAACCGGGGGTCGTCGCCACCGAGTCGTGTGACGTCCCAGGAGGCCTGAACTTCCTCGTCGGTGAGCATCCGCCGCTTCGGCTGTAGGCGCTGGGGTTTCTGGAGCGTCCTGGACGCTTCGGCGCGGGGGCGGCTGATGATGCCATCCCCGGCCGCGTGGGTCAGCATGGAGCGCACTGCGGCGATGAAAGTCTCCTTGGCGCCGCGACCGTCGTAGCGCATGACCTCCCGGCCGGCCTTGCGGCGCCGAGTGTCGCGCTGCGCCTGCATGACGGCCGCGCGGACCTGTGCCCACTTGGCAGCCAGGGCAAGGTCGGTCGCACCGAGGTTGCGCAGCGGCATGTCGCCACAGCCGGCGTAGACGAGCAGGTGAGGCCCTTCGGCGCGGGAAAAGCCGACTTTCACCCGGGGTAGCCGCTCAACGCGCTGCAGCCGCCTGGCCGGCGGCACGTCAGCACCGAAATGCGCGGCGACCTCGCGGACCTGGTCGATTTCACTCGCTGGAACCGACCAGCCATCGCACAGAAACCGCAGCGACGTCCTGTAGGTCCGCTGCGTGCCGCGGTTGAGCACTTCGAGGAACTTTGGGGCAAACTCCGCGACGGTCACGCCCTGGGTCGCGTTCGCTCCGTTCGCGGCCGTGCGCAGCAGATCCGGGAGCTCGGCCGGGTCAAGGCCCTCGGATTCCAGCAGCACGCGGACGGCTTGGAGCACTACTTCCGCGCTCACGCGGCGCCCTCCCCTCGCAGCCGCGTGACAGGGGCGAGCTGCGTGCCTGCCACCTCGCTGGCCAGCGCGGCGACGACCACGCCCGCGCCGACGAGATGCACCGTGCGGTCCGCGGGGTGGGTGAAGACGACGACCTGGCCGCCGCCGGGGACCGCAAGGGCGGCTCGGACACCGGCGTCCAGCAGCAGCCGGCCCTTGCCGTCCACGCGAGCTGCGACTTGCCGGTGCTCCGGGACCTCTTCGTCGGACAGCGTGACGAGTCCGCTGTCCGCGTCGGCCTCCCCGCTCACCGTGTGCCCGGTGCTCCACCCCAACAGCTCGGCGGTCGCTTTCGTCGGGATGCGTCCCTTGGCGTCGATGCGGACCGTGTCCAATCGCCAGGGCGTGGCGTCGGCGGCGTGGGGTCTGTGTCCCGGGTTCAGGATTCCGGCAGGCAGGAGCGGCACGGCGTGCTGAGGAGTCTGTGCCCGAGACGCGGTGACCTCCGAAGGGAGGATGACCCCCGGTCCGTCGGCGTCTCTGACCCGGGTGGCCGTCAGTTCGGCCCGCTTGTGCGCGGCCATGCTCAGGGTGTCCATCGCTGTGACCGTGCGCGCGGGCTGCGTCCCGGCAATGGTCTCGCCGCAAAGATCTCCCGAACACTTGCCTTGTCCGCAAGAGCCTTCGTCGGAGACCGGGTCGAGCCGTTCGGATGGGTGGGACCCATCCCACTTCTGCGTGGGCGAGGGGGGACTTGAACCCCCACATCCTTTCGGACACAGGAACCTGAATCCTGCGCGTCTGCCTATTCCGCCACTCGCCCGAGTGACTTCGCGTCGCCTCGCGGCAACAGCCGGGAAGTGTAGCAGCGGCCCTGCGGAGCGGCATTTCCGCCCAGAAGCCGCCCCCAGCGGGTGTGAACGACGGTACAGGAGGCAGGCAGTGGCCCTGGGGGTATGGGTCTCTAGACTCCTGGCATCCGGTCCACCCCTACGGCAGCGAGGTGGCAACCCCGACATGGGCATCCTGCGCGACTTCGAGCGGCGACTCGGCGGCGCCGTCGAGGGCTTCTTCGCGCGCGCGTTCCGGTCGGGACTCCAGCCCGTCGAGCTCGCCAAGGCGCTCCAGCGCTACGCCGCCGACTACCAGCAGGTGGGCCTGGACGGCGTCTTCATCCCCAACGTCTACCGCTACGACCTGGCGCCGGAGGACCTCGACCGCTTCGGCAGCTTCCGCGACATGCTCGAGGCCGAGCTGAGCGAGGTCGTGCGCCGCACCGCCACCGAGCGCAACTGGCACCTGCAGGGCCCCGTACGCATCGAGTTCGAGCGCAACTCCGGCGTGCCGGTCGGCACCTACGAGCTGCGCGGCAAGGTCGAAGCCCCCGTGAACGCGATGGCGCCCGGCGACGTCGCCGAAGCGGCGCCGCGTCCTGCCCCCGCGCCCGCCGCCGCCGCCGCATCCGTGCTCAGCCCCAGCCAAGCCCGCCGCGCGGTCCTCGTCGCCGAGGACGGCGCCGAAGCGGGACGGCGCTTCGCGATCGCGGGCGGCGCCGTCGTCGGCCGCCTGCCCGAATGCGACATCAGCCTGGACGACCCGTCAGTGTCGCGGCGCCACGCGCGCATCGGCCGCCAGGACGGTGTGTGGTTCGTCGAGGACCTCGGCTCCACCAACGGCACACGCGTCGGGGACCGCTCGGTCACCCGCAGCGAGCTGGCCGACGGCGACGAGCTGCGGTTGGGCAACATACGCCTGGTGTTCCAGCTGGAGTCCTGACCGGTGCCCCCGGTCGTCCTGACCCTGTTGCAGGCGCTGTTCCTGCTGCTGCTGTACGTGTTCGTGGGCCGCGCGGTGCGCGCCATCGTGCGTGACCTGTCCCCCGCCGGCGCCGCGTCGGCGCTGGGCAAGGTGCGCGCCCCCAAGACGGCGCCCCGCGCCAAGGCGCCCCGGCGCGAGCGCAAGCCCGCCAACGTCGCACCGGCCGAACTACTGGTGCACCTGCCCGACGGCTCCACCCGCCTGCTGGCGCTCGACGACCGCCTCGACGGCGGGGGGATCACCTTCGGCCGCGCGCCCGACGTGACCGTGCAGCTCGACGACCCCTACGTCAGCGACCGCCACGCGCGGGTGTACCGGGTCGACGACGGCTGGGTCCTCGCCGACCTCGGTTCGACCAACGGGACGTATCACAACAAGAGCAAGGTGAGCGCTCCCGTTAGGCTGGTCGCGGGCGACCAGCTCGCGATCGGCAAGACCGTCGTCGAGGCGCGGCGGTAAGCCGCCGGCGACGACAGGAGCGACGACGATGCGCATCAGCACGCACGCCGCCTCCGACGTGGGGCGTCATCGCGAAGGCAACGAGGACAGCCTGTTCGCGGGCGCCGTCGTGTTCGCCGTGGCCGACGGCATGGGCGGCCACCAGGCCGGCGAGGTGGCGAGCGAGACGGCGCTGCGCCCGATCGCCGCGCTCGACGGCGCCGAATTCCCCACCGCCGAGCAGGCGCAGGACGCCCTGGTCGAAGCCGTCGTCGCCGCCAACGCGAGCGTGGTCGAGCAGGCCATGAGCGACCCCTCGCTGCGCGGCATGGGCACCACGCTGACCGCGGTGCTGGTGCGCGATGAGCATCTGCACATCGCCCACGTCGGCGACAGCCGCGCCTACCTGCTGCGCGGCGCGCGCGACATGACCCAGCTCACCACCGACCACACGCTGGTCGAGCAGCTCATCCGCGACGGCCGCCTCGCGCGCAGCGAAGCTGCGGTCCACCCGCAGCGCAGCGTCATCACACGCGCGATCGGCGTCGACCGCCAGGTCAAGGTCGACTCGCTGCCGCCGCTGCAACTCCAGCCCGGCGACCAGATGCTGCTGTGCTCGGACGGGCTGACCGGCCCGGTCGACGACCAGCGCATCGCCGAGATCCTGGCCGCAACCCCCGACGGCGCCGAGGCGTGCCGGCTGCTGATCGATGCGGCGAACGCGGCGGGCGGCCCGGACAACATCACCGTCGTGCTGCTGCGGGTCGAGGGCGATCCGGCCGAGGCGGCCCGCGTGCCGCTGCCGGGCACGCGCGCGGCCGTGCTCGTGCCCGACCCCACCGAGGAGATCTCAGCCGAGGCGATGCAGGCGACCAAGCGGACGCTGCGCCCGGGCGAGGTCGACGCCGTGCCGATCCGTACGCGCGACGACACCGCACACGACTTCACCGACACGATGGCCCGCTACGGCGACCGTCACAGCGTGCAGCGCGGCTCGCTGCGCACCGGGTCGAGCGTGCCGCGCTGGGCCGTGATGCTCGGCGCCGCCGCCATCCTGCTCACCGTGCTGGGTGTCGGGACGTTCCTGCTGCTGCGCGGCGCGTACTGGCTCGGCGTCGACGACGGACGCGTGACGATCTTCCACGGGCTGCCGCAGGACATGGCCGGCGTGCCGCTGCACTGGGTCGCCGAGCGCAGCGATCTGCGTGTGCGCGAACTGCCCGACCGCATCCAGGCGCGTCTGCGCGAGGGCGTGTCGCTCGGCACGATCGACGAGGGCCGCGACCTGATCGCGACCTACCGCGAAGACCTCGAGGACGCCGAGAAACGGCGTCTGCTGGAGGCCGAGCGCCGGGAAGCGTCGGCGTCGCCTGCGCCTGTTCCCTCCCCGACAGCCCAGCCCACCACCGCGCCCCCAGGAGCCACCGCCCAGGGAGCCGCCACCCCGTGAGCGCGAGCGAGGGCGCCACGACGGTCATCATCGACACGACGTCGTTGCACGCCGCACGCCGCCGCGCCAACACCGAACTCGGCCTGCTCGTCCTCGCCGTGCTGGTGGTCTCGACGGCCTACGCCCTGGTCGGCCTGGCCCAGCAGCCGGTGCTGCCGGCGGGGCTGATCCCCTACGGCGGCACGCTGCTCGGCCTGGCCATGGCGGCGCACCTCACCCGCCGCCGCATGGCGCCAAACGGCGATCCCCTGCTGTTGCCACTGGCGTTCCTGCTCAACGGGCTGGGCCTGGTGATGGTCCGCCGCATCGACTTCGCCTACGCGCTGCGCGAGAACCCCCCATCGGCGCTGGCGCCCGCCCAGACCGTGTGGAGCATCGTGGCGGTCGGCGCGTTCTGCGTGACCCTGCTGTGGCTGCGCGACCACCGCATGCTCGACCGCTACCGCTACTCGATCGGCCTGGCCGCGATGCTGCTGCTGGTCTCGCCGCTGCTGCCCGGCATCGGCCAGGAGATCAACGGCGCGCGCCTGTGGCTGCGCGTCGCGGGCTTCACGATCCAGCCGGCCGAACTCGCCAAGCTCGGGCTGGTGGTGTTCTTCGCGAGCTACCTGGCGCAGCACCGCGAGGTGCTGTCGGTCGCCACCAGCCGCCTCGGCCCGTTCATGGTCCCTCCGCCGCGCGCGTTCGCCCCGGTCGGCGCGATCTGGGGCGCGAGCCTGCTCGTGCTCGTCACCCAGAACGACTTCGGCCTGTCGCTGCTGTTCTTCGGGATCTTCGTGGTGCTGCTGTACCTCGCGACCTCGCGCGCCGCCTACGTCGCCGCGGGCGCCGGGCTGTTCCTGTTCGGCTCGACCGCCGCCTACCTGCTGTTCGCGCACGTGCGCCTGCGCGTCGACGTGTGGCTCGACCCGTGGAGCCAGTACGCGACCGGCGGCTACCAGCTCGCCCAGTCACTGTTCGCGCTGGGCACCGGCGGACTGTGGGGCGTCGGCTGGGGTCAGGGGCGGCCGGACTTCATCCCGTTCGTGCAGACCGACTTCATCTTCGCCGCGTTCGGCGAGGAACTCGGCCTGATCGGCGCGACCGCGCTGCTGTTGTGCTACTTCCTGCTGGTCGGGCGCGGCATGGTCGTCGCGCTGCGCGCGCGCGACGACTTCGGGCTGCTGCTCGCGGCCGGGCTGACGGCGATCTTCGCCCTGCAGGTGTTCGTGATCGTCGGCGGGGTCACCCGGCTGATCCCGCTGACCGGCCTGACCCTGCCGTTCGCCTCGTACGGCGGGTCGTCGCTGCTCGCGAACTACGTGCTGCTGGCGCTGCTGCTGCGGGTGTCGTCCGGGCCGCAGGAGGCGCCATGACGCGCCAGCTTCGCCGCGTCGCCTGGGCACTGTTCGCGCTGTTCGGCGTGCTGTTCGCGAACCTCAACTACCTGCAGGTGCTGCGCGCGGACGAACTCGCGGCGGACAACCGCAACGCGCGCGGTCTGATCCGCGAGTACGACATCCGCCGCGGCTCGATCGTCGTCGAGGGCGACGACGCGGCCGAGGCGGAGGAGATCGCCGAGGCGGTCGAGACCTCGGGACGCCTGCGCTATCGCCGCCACTATCCGCAAGGGCCGCTGTACGCGCACGTGACCGGCTTCTACTCGATCGTGTACGGGCGCGCCCAGCTCGAGTCCAGCGTCAATCCCTACCTGGTGGGCAGCGCGCCCGAGACGTTCGCGCGCAACCTCGCCGACCTGCTCGCCGGGCGGCCGCGCCGAGGCGACGACGTCATCACCACGCTGCACCCGCGCGTCCAAGCGGCCGCGCGCGAGGCGCTCGGTTCGCGCACCGGGGCGGTGGCCGCGTTCGATCCGTCGACCGGCGAGGTGCTCGCGCTGTGGTCCAACCCCAGCTACGACCCCAACGTCCTGTCCAGCCACGACCCCGACGAAATCCGGGCCGAATGGGAGCGGCTGGAGGCCGACGCCGACCAGCCGCGGCTGAACCGGGCCGCCCAGGCGTGGTACCCGCCGGGATCCACGTTCAAGGTGGTGACTGCGGCCGCCGCGCTGGAGGACGGCATCGCGCCGAGCCAGACGTTCCCCGACCCCGAGCGCCAGACCCTGCCGCTGAGCAACGCGACCATCGGCAACTTCGGCGGCGGCACCTGCAACGGCGGGCAGCCGATCTCGCTGGCGCGCGCCCTGCAGGTCAGCTGCAACACGACCTTCGCGCAGCTCGGCCTGCAGCTGGGGTCGGACAAGCTCGTGACGCAGGCGGAGCGCTTCGGCCTCAACCAGGAGTGGGACTTCGACCTGCCGCTGCTCACCAGCCGCATCCCCCGCGGCATGGACGCGCCGTCCACGGCGCAGAGCGCCATCGGCCAGCGTGACGTGCGCGTGACGCCACTGCAGATGGCGATGATCGCGGGGGCCGTCGCGAACGAGGGAAAGCTGCTGCGACCACGCGTGATTCGCCGGGTCGAGGACTTCGCAGGCCGTATCATCGCCCGGTACGAGCCCGACCCGCTGATCTTCCCCGGCAAGGCGGACCCCCAGGTCATGACCCCCGAGAACGCGCGCGTCCTGCGCGACCTCATGGTCGGCGTGGTCGATTCGGGGACCGGTCGCCGCGCGCGCATCCCGGGGGTGCGCGTGGGCGGCAAGACGGGCACGGCGCAGAACGGCGACGAGCCGCCGTTCGCGTGGTTCATCGGCTTCGCCCCGGCCGAGCGGCCGCGCGTGGCGGTCGCGGTCGTGGTCGAGGGCGGCGGCGGCCTGGGAGACGAGGCGACCGGCGGCGCGCTGTCCGCGCCGGTGGCGCGCGCGGTGATGCAGGCGGCGCTGGCGGCGGCCGGCGGCGGCGTGAAGGGCTGAGGACGATGGACGAGACCACTCCGATGACGGGCGCGCGCGATCCCCGGCGCCTGGTCTCCGGCCGCTACGTCCTGCAGGGACTGCTCGGCCAGGGCGGCATGGCCGACGTCGAGCTGGCCTACGACCAGCTGCTCGACCGCCATGTCGCGATCAAGATCCTGCACCACCGCTACGCCAACGACCCGCAGTTCATCGCCCGGTTCCGCCGCGAGGCCCAGGCGGCCGCGAGCCTCAACCACCCCAACATCGTCGCCGTGTACGACACCGGCGACCACGAGGGGCGCCCCTACATCGTCATGGAGTACGTGGCGGGACGGTCCCTGAAGGAGGTGCTGGCGAGCGAAGGCATGCTGCCCCAGCGCGCCGCCGAGATTGCCGCCGACGCCGCCTCGGCCCTGCACTACTCCCACGAACGCGCCCTGGTCCACCGCGACGTGAAGCCCGGCAACATCATGGTGTCCGACGACGGCGTGGTGAAGGTCACCGACTTCGGCATCGCCCGGGCGGTCGGCGCCGAGTCGGTCACGCAGACCGCCGCGGTGTTCGGCACGGCCGCGTACGTCTCGCCCGAGCAGGCGCAAGGCCAGGAAGTCGACCGGCGCAGCGACGTGTACTCGCTGGGCTGCTGCCTGTACGAGATGCTCACGCACCGCCAGCCGTTCGCGGCCGACTCGGCCGTGGCGCTGGCCTACAAGCACGTGTCCGAGGATCCGATCCCGCCGACGCGGCTGAACCCCGACATCAGCGCCGCGCTCGAGGCGGTCACGATGAAGGCGCTGGCCAAGGACCCCGCCGCCCGCTACCAGACCGCGCAGGACCTGAGCCTGGACCTCCAGCGCGCCGTGCGCGGGATGGCCGTGTCGGCCCCACCGGTGGTGCTGTTCGAGCGCACGCAGGCGATGCCGACGGCGATGCTGCCCACCGGCGGTTACGAGTACGACCAGGAGTGGTACGACGAGTCGCCGCGCCGCAGTCCGTGGAGCACCACCGTGATCGCGCTGCTCGTGCTGGCGGCCCTGGTGGGCGGCGGCCTCGCCCTGTCACGGATGTTCGGCGGCGCGCGGCAGATGATCCCGATCCCCGCGGGGGTCGTGAACATGGACATCGCCGAGGCGCAGCAGTTCCTGCGCGACGCGGGTTTCGACCCGGTGCTGGGCGAACAGCGGGCTGACCCGAACTTCGGCCTCAACAAAGTCATCACCACCGATCCCGAACCCGGCTCGATGGCGCCCAAGGGCAGCGTCGTCACGATCGTCTACAGCGAAGGGCCGCCGCTCGCGGAGGTCCCCGAGGTCAAGGGGCTGGAAGAAGCCGAGGCGCGCCAGCTGCTGCGCGAGGCGGGCTTCCGCATCGGCACGCGCACCACCGAGCCGAGCGACGAGGTGCCCGCCGGGCGCGTCGTCGCCACCGACCCGCCCGCGGGCACACAGGCACAGGCGGGCACCGAGGTCGCGCTGCTGATCTCCGAAGGCCCGTCGTCGTTCGAGCTGCCGAACACGGTCGGGATGACCGAGGCCGAGGCGCGCCAGGCGCTCGAGAACGCCTGCGACGCCGAACCGCCGTGCGTGCGCGTGGTCGTCAGCCGCGAGTTCGCGAACGCGCCCGAGGGCGAGGTCGTGCGTCAGACCCCGGGCGGCGGCGAGGAAGTCGAGCCGGGCAGCACCGTCACGCTGGTGGTGTCGCGCGGCCCCGAGCAGACGCCCACGCCGACCCCCGAGCCGACCCCGACCGAGCCGAGTCCGACCGACACGCCGACCACGCCCAACCCGACCCCGACGGGCACCGAAACCCTCGGCTTCTAGCCCTCCAACCTGGCAGATTTCGATCAACGTGGCAGATCGCGCTCATATATGAGCGCGATCCGACCAAACTTCAGGCGGCGACGGGGAGGCTGCGCAGGAAGTTGCCGAGGAGTGCCATCCCGGCCGTGGTGAGGATCGACTCGGGGTGGAACTGCACCGCCTCGACCGGCAGTTCGCGGTGCCGCAGCCCCATGATCAGCCCGCTGTCCGTGCGCGCAGTGACCTCGAGGATGTCCGGCAGGGTGGCCTCGTCGACGATCAGCGAGTGGTAGCGCGTCGCCGGGAACGGGTTGTCGAGGCCGGCGAACACGCCCTTGCCGTCGTGGTGCATCAGTGAGGTCTTGCCGTGCACCAGTTCGGGCGCGCGCACGATCGCCGCGCCGTGCACGTCGGCGAGGCACTGCAGCCCCAGGCACACGCCGAGGATCGGGATGCGGCCGGAGAACGTGCGGATCACGTCGCGTGACAGGCCCGCGTCGTCGGGGGTGCCCGGGCCGGGTGAGATCACGATGCCATCGGGCGCCAGTGCGTCCAGTTCGTCGAGCGTGAATGCGTCGTGGCGCCGCACGTCCGGCTCCGCCCCCAACTCCCCCAGCTCCTGCGCCAGGTTGTAGGTGAACGAGTCGTAGTTATCGACGATGAAGATCCGCGGGCCAGCCATGCGCCTCAGGTTAGCGTTGGGGGCGGAGCGACGCTCAAGACGGCAAGAAGGGCGCGGGTGGGCGCGCGCAGGACGCTAAAAGGGGTTTCCGCGTCCGAAGCGCGCCCAACCCGCGACCGAGAACGCCGCTACGAGCGCTTGGCCAGTTCTTCATCGATCAAGAGGCGGCGGAGGACTTTGCCGACCATGGTTTCGGGGAGCTCGGCGCGGAACTCGTAGGACTTGGGCACCTTGTACGCGGCCAACTTCTCGCGGCACCACGCGTCCATCTCGTCCTCGGTGGCACGCTGGCCGGTCTTCAGCACGATGTACGCCTTGACCGTCTCGCCGCGATAGGGGTCGGGGATGCCGGCGACGACCGCCTTTTGGACCTTCGGGTGCTCGTACAGCACTTCTTCGATGTCGCGCGGGTAGATGTTGTAGCCCCCGGCGATGATCATGTCTTTCTTGCGGTCGACGATCGCGAAGTAGCCCTCGTCGTCGATCTGGGCGATGTCGCCGGTCAGCAGCCACCCGTCGCGGATCATCTCGGCGGTCGCGTCGCGCCGCTGCCAGTAGCCCTTCATCACCTGCGGGCCCCAGATCGCGAGCTCGCCCGGCTGGCCGGGCTCGACGAGCTTCGTGGGATCGTCAAGGTCGACGACGGCGCACACCGTGTCGGTGACCGGCAGGCCGATCGAGCCCTTCTTCGCCTTGCCGTAGATCGGGTTGGCATGCGTGATCGGCGACGTCTCGGTCAGCCCGTAGCCCTCGCGCAGCTTCGCCCCGGTGAGCTCCTCGAACTGCTTGGCGACCTCGACCGGCAGCGGCGCCGCGCCCGACAGGCACGCGCGCACCGAGGTGAGGTCGTACTTGCGCACGTCGGGATGGCTGTTCAGCGCGACGTACATCGTGGGCACGCCCGGGAACAGCGTCGGCTTGCGCTTGTCGATCGTCCTTAGCGCCATCTCGACGTCGAAGCGCGGCAGCAGCGTCAGCGTCGCGGCGGACAGCACACCCAAGGTCAGCTCGGTCGTGAGGCCGTAGGAGTGGAAGAACGGCAGCACGCACAGCACGTTCTCGCGCCCCGCCTGCACGTCCGGCATCCACAGGCGCGCCTGGAATGCGTTGGCCACGAGGTTGAAGTGCGTGAGCATCACGCCCTTGCTGACGCCGGTCGTGCCGCCCGTGTACACGAGCATCGCGACGTCTTCGCGCGGGTCGACCTCGGCCTGCTCCACGGTCGGCGCCGTGCGCGCGATCAGTTCGCTCATGCGCAGCACGCCCTCGCCCTCGCCGATCGCGAAGAACGTGCCGTCTTTGCGCCCGCGCAGCGGGAACAACAGGTTCTTGGGGAAGGGCAGCGCGTCCTGGATGCCGGTCGCGATGACGTGGCGGACCGTCGGCAGCTTGCCCTTCAGGCGCGCGATGCGCTGGTACACGGGGTCGAGAATCACCAGGACCTTGCAGCCCGCGTCGTTGATCTGGTGCTCGAGCTCGGCCTCGGTGTACAGCGGGTTGTTCTCGGCCACGATCGCACCCAGGCGCAGCGTGGCGAAGACGGCGATCACGTGCTGCGGGCAGTTCGGCAGCACGATGCCGACGCGGTCGCCCTTGCCCACGCCGAGGCCGCGCAGGGCCGCGGCGAAGCGGTCGACCTGGTCGCGCAGTTCGCGGTAGGACAGCGAGTAGCCCAGGAACTCGACCGCCTCGGTGTGCGGGAAGTCCTGCGCCGCGTCGTCGAGGAAGCGGGTGAGCGGGACGAGCGGGTAGTCGTAGGACTCGGGCACGCCCGGCGGGTACGACGCGAGCCACGGCCGCGGCAGCGCCTGGGGGTCGGGCATGGCCTTGGGCCGCTTGGGCTTGGCCGGGGCGCGCTTCTTGCTGGGCGCCTTCTTCGTGGACTTCTTCTCGGCCGTCATGGGCGGGATGGTTCCACAGCGCCGCCGAGGCCGTCCAACCGGACCACCTCAGGACTCCAGCTGGGCGAACACCACGAGCCGCTGGCGGTTGGAGAAGCGTGGGTGGCAGGTCGTGAGCGTCAGGGTCGGCTTGCCGTTGCCGAGCGGGTCGCTGGCGATGACCGAGGTGTCCGTCGGCGCGACGATGCGCTGCTCGACGACCCGGTACGCCCACGTCTTGCCGTCGCGGTCCTCGAGGCGGATCTGGTCACCCGGACGCAGCGTGTCGATCTGGGCGAACGGCGCGGCGTGCGTCGTGCGGTGCCCGGCCATGGCGATGTTGCCCGCCTGCCCCGGCAGGGCGCTGCCGGGGTAGCGGCCCGGTCCCTTGGCGAGGTCGTCGTCGGTCACACCTTCGACCACGGCCAGTGGCTGCTCGTGCAGGAGGCGCTGGTCGGGCGGGCGGACGAAGGTCATCAGGGCGATCGGTCCCGCGCCCGCCGCGCCCGGCGCCGCCTCGGCCTGGGCCCCGGCGATGACCGGCGTCTCCTCGGTCCGCCGCAGCCATTCGCGCAGCAGGTCGTCCTGCGCGGCGCGCGTGCCGGCGTTGGTGGCCAGCGTCATCCACGCGAGCCAGCTCAGGACGCCCAGCCCGCCGACCATCAGGGCCCAGCCGATCAGGCGCAGCGCCCGCCTGCGCACGGGACGCGGCGCGTCCAGTTCCGCCCCGGTCATGCCCCGCCCCCGCGTGCGGCCTTGGCGACGGCCAGGCTGACGGCGCCGTTGAACGCCGGGATCTCGACGCCGTCCGCGGTGACCACGGCGAACCCGAGCCCGAACTCCTCGACAGCGCGGCGGAAGTGCGCCACGGCCTCGTCGCGGCCGAGCGCGGCGGTCATGGCCTCGCGATCCCCCACCACCCGGATCTGGTAGGGCGGGGAGTACACCGAGCCGTGCAGCAGCAGCGTGTTGCCGACGCAACGGATCGCGGTGGTCGCCAGTACGCGCTCGCCGTTGACGCTCATCGCCTCGGCGCCCCCGGCCCACAGGGCGTTGATGACCGCCTGCAGATCCTGTTCGTGGATCACCAGGTCGTTGAGATCGGCAGCGGTATCCCCGCCCGAGGGTGCATCGGTCAGCGTCACCACGGCACCCGGCCCCCGCACGGCGGTGAGGCCCACGCGGGGCGCGATCTCGTCGATGCGGGCGGCCAGTGCCTCGGCGAGCGCAGGATCCCCCGGCCGGGAGCGCTGCGCGGCGGCGACCTCGGCAGCCAGTTCCCCGGCCCTGGCGGACAGGGCGTTGACGCGCGCCTGCTCGCGGCGAATCAGTTCGACGAGTTCGACGCGGCGGCTGATGCGGGCCTCGCGGACGTGCGGCCTGGATTGGGCGGCCACGGTGAGGATCAGAGCCAGCACAACCAGGGTGAGCAGGAAGCCGCCGCGCGTGCCCGCCGACGCGGGCGCCGGCTCGAACTGTTCGCGCACCGCCGACCTTCCTGCCGTATCCTCGCCTGGCGAGCCTACTCGCGCGCTGTCATCTCTGCTGATCCCTACGAAGGACGGTTCGTCGTGCCGAAGTCCCGGTCCAAGCGCAACACCTATGTCCCGCCGAAGCCCGCCAAGCCCAAGCCGAGTCCGCGCTGGGTGCCGTGGCTGGGTCTGGGCCTGATCGGCGTGGGGCTGGTGGAGATCCTGCTGAACTACTTCATCCCGGGTTTCCCCGGCGGCAACATGAACCTCGTCATCGGCTTCGTGCTGATGGCCGGCGGCTTGATGACCCTCAGCCAGTGGCGCTGACGACGGCCTCGGGGTGAACCACAGCGCCGTGATTGATCCCCAGGTTTGTCCACAGACTGGGGACAAACCTTGCAGGAGAGTCACAGCACTGTGTTTCTTTCCCCAGACTCGTCCCCAACTGTGAACAACTGATGCCGATCTACGAGTATCGATGCGCCTCCTGCGGGGCGAACAGCGAGCATCTGCAGGCGATGGGGGCACAACCACCGGTCGAGGGTTGCGCGGCATGCGGCGGCGAGTTGAAGCGCCGCTTCTCGCGCGTGGCAGTGAAGTACGAGGGCTGGGGCTTCTCGTCCACCGACGCGATGGTCAAGGACACCAGCGGCAAGGATTACAAGGCACTGCGTGAACGCGCCGAGCGCATCAGCGACGGGGGCTCTTGACCGACACCGATCCCGCCGGGGACGACAGCCTCGACCTGCTCCGGGTACTCGGGCGCACACTCGTGGCGCTGTGCGCGTTCCTCGTCCTGGCCATGGCGACGCTGGTGGTCGGCAACGTCGCCAATGAGTCGTTCTCCCTGATGTGCGCGGACAGCGCCCCCGATCGGTCAGCGGTGTCCAGGGTCTTCCCCGACGTGCGGTTGCTGCCTCCCCGGCTGGTCTGCACGACGACCGACGACGGAGGAGTCGCGTCCGTCAAGACCCTGCCGCTGGCGCCCCGCACGACAGCCGTGTTCGCCGCGCTCACGGTGGGCTGGCTGGCCGCCGGGGTGTTCGTGATCGCCGTGTTGGCACGGCCGAGCCGGGTGCGCCTGCTGGACCGCGCCACCGCGACGAGCGGGCTCGGCGTGGTGACCGGGTTGGTCCTGCTGCGCATCGTGATCTCGGTGGCCAAGCGCCAAGCCGAGTCCACGCCCGCGCCGTTGCCGTGGATGCCGCGTGGGGATCAACCGGAATGGCTGTTCCCGGCCGTGGC
>Ga0299913_10001666_pt1 | contig 16723 bp, 18 predicted proteins | sample RVTome_9_FD_201360 | JGI IMG/M metagenome (GOLD analysis project Ga0299913, IMG submission 201360) | Soil microbial communities from uranium-contaminated site in the Upper Colorado River Basin, Wyoming, United States - RVT155D38 (version 2) ... | reverse complement strand
CGAAGACCGACGAGGGCGTTCGGGTGGCCGCCCGGCTGCGGGAGACGGACCCGGGGGTCGGGGTGGTCGTGCTGAGCCAGTACGACGACCCGGCCTACGTCCTGAAGCTCCTGGAGACCGGCTCCGATGGGCGCGCCTACCTGCTCAAGGAGCGCGTCCACGACCGCGGGCAACTCTCGACCGCGATCCACACCGTCGCTCGCGGCGGCTCGGTCATCGACCCCAAGATCGTCGAGGTGCTGGTGGCGGCGCGAACGCGGGCGGAGAACTCACCGCTGCTCGAGCTGACCCCGCGCGAGCGCGAGGTGCTCTCCGAGATCGCCGTGGGGAAGAGCAACACCGCCATCGCGGAGTCGCTCGTTCTTACCAAGCGCGCGGTCGAAAAGCACATCAACTCGATCTTCATGAAGCTCGGCCTGGCGGACGCCGACGACGTGAGTAAGCGCGTCAAGGCGGCCCTCATGTTCCTGTCCGACGCGCCGCCCGACCGCTGAGGCCAGGGTGGTGCGCGCGCCCCTACGCGACACCGGCAAACGCCCTTGTCGGGAGCGCTTCTCGGGTGCCACGCTTGAGCTTCACGACAGAGGGAGGGGGCGCGTGCGGACCCATCCGCCGGTCGAGGTCGTCACCGTCGACGACCAGGAGATCTTCCGGGCGGTGGTGCGTGACGTGATCGAGGCCACGCCCGGCTTCCGAGCGGTGGGCGAGGCTTCGTCCGGCGAGGAGGCGCTGCGCGTCGTCGGCGAGCTCGAGCCGCAACTCGTGCTGCTCGACGTACGGATGCCGGGAATGGACGGCATCGAGACCGCGGAGCGCCTGAGAGCGGCTCACCCGCACACGGTCGTCGTCCTGGTCTCGCTTGCGGAGTCCGCCGACCTGCCGTCGTCGGCCGGCGACTGCGGAGCCGCCGCGCTCGTCCGCAAGCAGGACTTCGGCCCCGCCCTGCTTCGCAGCCTTTGGAGAGCCCACGGCCTCGATGGCTGAGCGGGCGACATCGACCTGGCGGCTCCTGCGGCGAAGCGTCGGCTCGATGATCGCGTCGGCGGGCACCAGGGACGCGGCCCAGGTCGCCTACTACCTGGTCATGTCGTTCCCCGCGCTCCTGCTGCTGCTGGTCTGGGCGTTCTCGACCGTGCTCGACGACCAGAGCGTGCGCGAGCCGATCGTCGACGCGATCGTGCAGGGCCTGCCGCTCGCCGATCCGTCCGAGCGGCGGCAGGTCGAGCTGATGCTCGACGACGTTGCGGCCGGCGCGGGAGGCCTCGGGTGGCTCGGGGCTGTGTCGCTGCTGTACTCGGCGAGCGGCGCCATCGGCGCCACCCGGCATGCCGTCAACGACGCGTGGGGAGAGCGCGACATGCGGCCGTTCGTGCCCGCCAAGGCGCTCGACGCCGGCCTCACGCTGATGGTGGCGCCGGTCGCCATCATCGCCCTCGGGCTGACGCTGTCAGGGGACCTGGCGTCGGCCATCGGGGACCGTCCGTGGCTTGCGGCGGTTTCACAGTTCGCGGTCACGCGAGTGCTTCCGCTCGTGCTGCTGTTCGCCTTGCTGGCCGGCCTGTTTCGCGTGCTTCCGGTGTCCGCGCAGGCGAGCATGCGAACGGCCTGGCCGGGGGCGCTCGCCGCCGTGGTGGGCGTAGTGGCCGTCGAGCTGGGGACCGAGGCCTACTTCAGCGTGTTCGGAGACGCCAACGCGATCTACGGAACCATGGGGCTGCTTCTCGCCGTGGTCTTCTCGGCCTACCTGATCGCCCTGGTGGTGATCCTGGGCGCCCACGTGTCGGCGGCGGCGGGCCGCCCGGCCGAGGAGCCCGACGGCCCGCACGTCGGGCTCGGCCGCACCGTCGCGGACACGGTTCGCGGCCTGTTCGTGAGGAGGCGTCGTGCCTAGGCTCGTGTCGATCGTCGTCCGGCCCGCGTCGGGCGCGCTGCGGATGGCGGGCTCGCTCGGGGCCCGGTCGGTGGACCGCTTCACGGGCGAGCTGGCCCGCAGCGGGATCGTGGAGTGGATGGTCGAGCGGCTCCTCGAAGCTCAGGTGGCCGAGCGGGTGGTCGACCGCGTGCTCATCAGTCCCGAGGCCGAGCGCCTCGTGACGGGGACGCTCGAGCGTCCGGAGCTCGAGCGCCTGCTCGCCGAGGCGCTCGAGAGCCCGGCGGTCGACCGCCTCGTGCGGCGGTCTCTGGAGAGCGCGGGGCTGTCGCAGGCGATCCGCAGCGTGCTGGAGAGCGAGCTGATGCGGGCCACGACCGAGCAGCTGCTCGACAGCGAGGAGATGCGGCGCGTCCTCGAGCGCGTGGCGAACAGCCCGGAGGTTCGCAACGCCGTCGCGGCCCAGTCGGCCGGCCTCGCCGACGAGGTCGCGGAGCAGGTTCGCGTGCGGGCGGCGGCCGGAGACGACGCCGCGGAGCGCCTCGCCCGCCGGCTGCTGCGACGCCGGCGCGCCGTGCCGGAGACCGGTGGGCGACCGTGAGCGGCTACGCCGGAGTCGTCACGCGGACCGTCGCGCTCGCGATCGATGCGCTCGTGCTCAACCTGGGGATCGCCGTGGCCACCACGATCGTCGGCCTGGCGCTGTCGGTGTTCGGGTCACGGCTGACCGATCTGGATACGCCGGCCGTGGTCGCCGCGCTCGGCAGCTGGGCCGCGATTGCGACGGCCTACTTCGCCGGCTTCTGGACGTTGACGGGCCAGACGCCCGGAATGCGCGCGCTGCGGCTGCAGGTCACGTGCGCCGACGGCGAGCGCCTGCACCTTCCCCGTGCGCTGTGCCGCGTTGCCGGGATGATCCTGGCTGCGCTTCCGCTGATGGCGGGCTACGCCTTGATCCTGTGGGACGCGCGCCGCCAGGGTCTGCACGACAAGCTGGCCGGGACGGTGGTCCGTTACGTGCCACGTCCGGCGATCTCCGGAGCAGCGGACAGCTCGGGCGCATCCGGCGGCAGCCGCCCGGCGCTGCGGGCATAGGTGCGGACGAACGGCCGCGCGGTCACCCCGTGAAGCGCGACGCTGGCGAGGACGGTCACGGTCATCGCCGCCAGGATCGCTCCCAGCGCCGGCAGCTCGGGCTCCTCCTCGGCGACCACCAGGGCGAGGATGATCGAGGCCAGGCCGCGCGGGCCGAACCAGCCCATGAACGCGACCGAGCTCGGTCGGAAGCCCATCCCGGCCACCGCCAGCGCCACGGGCACCATGCGCACGACCGTGAGGCTGAGGGCGGCGTAGAGCACGATGCCGGAGGAGGCGTCGTCGAGGAAGCTGAGCGCCGCCACCCCGAACATGAAGAACACTGCCAGGCTCAGCAGCTGGCCCTGCTCCTCGGTGAATTCCAGTATGCGCTCGCCGCATGTCGATCCGATCCTGCCCGCGGCCAGCCCCCCGACGAACGCTGCGATGAATCCGTTGCCACCCGCCTCGTCCGCCAGCACGAAGGCGAGCACCGCGAGTGCCAGGACCGCGAGCTGCTCGAAGACGTCCGTCATCAGCCCGCGCCCAGATGCGTGCTCGACGAGCCACGCCCCTACGCCGCCCACGCCCAGGCCGATCAGCGTTCCGAGACCGATCTGCTCGGCGGCGAAGCCGAGCCAGTCCCGCGCTTCGGGCACCGCCTGCTCCGCGGCGATGGCAATGAACAGCGCCAGGAACGGCACGGACAGGCCGTCGTTGAGGCCGCTCTCCACGTTCAGCGCCTGGCGGATTCGCTGCGGCACCGCGGGGCTCGACACGACCGCTTGGCCGAGGGCGGCGTCCGTGGGCGCCAGCACCGCCGCGACGATGGCCGCCTCCCAGAACTCCAGCTCGGTGAGGAACATCGCACCGGCCGCCATACCGAGCGCGATCGTCGCGGGCATGCCGATGCCGAGCAGCCGGCCGGGCAGGCTGGCGTTGCCCCGCAGCGAGCGCAGGTCGATGCGCGCGGCGTCGGCGAACAGCACGAGCGCGAGTGCCAGCTCGGCGACGTGGAACGCCGTGCCGTGTGTCACCTCGAGATCGACGAGTCCGAGCACATCAGGCCCGGCGAGGATGCCCGCAGCCACGAAAGCCATCGGGGCCGAGACGACGGTCCGCTCGAGCCGTCTTGAGACGAGCGCGTAGACCAGGACGACCGCCCCGAGGACGGCGAGTCCGGTCATCGCGGCCCGTTAGTCCCTTGGGTGAGAGAGGGCGTCGACGCAGACGGCGATCGCCAGTATGAGCGCGTCGTCCTCGCCGGGCGCGATCTCGACCCCGTAGGTGTCCCGCACCGCGAACCACCGCTTCGACACCGTCGCGACCGTCTGCCCGTCGCGCTCGATCTCGTACTCGTGGTCGACGATGTTGCCCATGGCCTTCATCTCGCCGCCGTCCGCGACGTCGATCGAGAAGCGGTCGCGGAGGCCGACCAGCGCCTTCTTGACGGTTGCGACCGAGCTGCCGCCTCGCTCGATCGCCATCTTGTCGCGCACGCTCAGCTTGCGCTCCTGGATCTTCGCCACCTCGTCGCCCTGCGCATCCTCGAGCACGAACGTCTGGCGCACGCGTAGCGCCTTGCCGTCCACGCGGAAGGCGCGCCGGCCGTCCTCGTCCTCGATCCAGTAGTCGTCGCCGATGGAGAGCAGCCGCTGGCGCATCTGGTAGCGGGAACCGGCGCCCGCCGCGTCGTCTCCTCGTCGTCGAAGCAGTCCCATCACTGGCGCGCCATCGCGACCCGCAGGAGCTCCTCAGGGTTGATCAGGTGGTCGACGTCCTCGGCCGCCTCGTCGACGTCGATCTGGACCCAGCGGACGCGGCCCGTGAAGCGGTTGTCGTACCCATGGTCGTCGCTCACGGGCGTGGCGCTGTCGCTGCCGAGGTCGGTCGTCTCGTCCGCGGAGAACAACATCGCAACGGTGTGCTCCACGCGACCCTCGCCGACCTTGTCGCCGTCGACGTAGAGGCTCACGTCACCGCCCTTGCCGAGGCCGCCGCCGTCGTAGGTGAACTCCATGCGCACCTGATGCTTGCCCGGCGGCACGGGCTGATCGCCGCGTACCTTGTAGCGCTCGAGGCCGAAGAAGTTGTAGCAGTACGTCGGCCGTCCCTCGTGGAGGTACATGCTCCAGCCCGCGTAGGCGCCGCCCTGCGCGACGATCACCCCCTCGCCACCGCCCTCGGGCACGTCGAGCTGCGCGGTCACGGCATGGGATTTGTTCTTGAGGACGAGCACCGAGTTCTCCGACAGTCGCCCCATGCCCTCGTACAAGAGTTGCTGCTTTCCCCGGACGAGCTGCGGACGCCCGGCGATCTCGGCGTTGAAGCGCTCGAAGCGGCGGTCGTCGAGCGGTAGCACCTGGTAGCGGGCGGCCTCGATCAGGAACAGGCGCTGCAGCTCGCGCAGCCTGTCGGGCTGGTCCGCCGACAGGTCGTGGGCTTGGGTCCAGTCGTCCGGCGCGTACAGCTCCCAGACGTCGTCGTCGAACGCCGGCATCTCGGTCGGCTTCCACGGGATGCTGTGGCGGGTCACCGCGGTCCAACCCTTGTGATAGATGCCGCGGTTGACGAACATCTCGAAGTACTGCGTCTCGCGGTGCTCGGGCGCCGCGGGATCGTCGAACGTCGGGGCCATGCTCTTGCCGTGCAGCGGCATCTGCTGGACGCCGTGCACGAAGGTCGGCTCGGGCAGCCCGGCCACGTCGAGCACGGTGGCCGCGATGTCGATCACGTGGCTGAACTGCGCTCGCACCTCGCCCCGCGAGCTGAAGCCGCTCGGCCAGTGCACCACGGTCCCGTTGCGCGTGCCGCCCCAGTGCGAAGCGACCTGCTTGGTCCACTGGTACGGGGTGTCCATCGCGTGCGCCCAGCCGACCGCGTAGTGGTTGTTGGCCGCGACCGTGCCGAACTGGTCGATCCGCTCGGCCATAAACTCGGTCGTCTCGATGCCGGCCGCGCCGTTGAGCGAGATGGTCTCGTTGAACGTCCCCTGCGGCGTCCCCTCGGCGGAGGCCCCGTTGTCGCCGACGATGTAGTAGATCAGCGTGTCGTCGAGCACCTCCAGGTCGCCGAGCGCATCCACGAGCCGGCCGATGTGGTGGTCGGTGTGCTCGAAGAAGCCGGCGTAGACCTCCATCTGGCGGGCGAGCACCGGCTTGAGGTCGTCGGGCATGTCCTCCCAGGCCGGGATCTCCTCCGGCCGCTCGGTCAGCTCGGCCTCGGGCGGGATCACGCCGAGCTCCTTCTGACGCTGGAACGTCTCCTCGCGCAGCGCGTCCCAGCCCTGATCGAAGCGGCCCTTGTACTTGTCCGACCACTCGATCGGCACGTGGTGCGGGGCGTGCGTGGCGCCGGGGGCGAAGTAGGCGAAGAACGGCTTGTCCGGCATGAGCGCCTTCTGCTGGCGGATCCAGTCGATCGCCCGGTCGGTCATGTCCTCGGTGAAGTGGTAGCCCTCCTCGGGGGAGCGGTCGGGCTCGACCGGAACCGTGCCGTCGTAGATCGCCGGCGCGTACTGGTTGGTCTCGCCGCCGATGAACCCGTAGAAGTGCTCGAAGCCGCCGCCGCCGCTCGGCCAGGCGTCGAACGGCCCGAGCGGGCTGGTCTCCCAGACGGGCACCTCATGGCACTTGCCGAACTGGGCGGTCGAGTAGCCGTTGAGCTTGAGCGTCTCCGCCAGCGGCGCCGCCGTGTTGGGGCGCACCGAGTTGTAGCCCGGCGCGGAGGTGGCGATCTCGGTGATGCCGCCCATTCCCACCGAGTGGTGGTTGCGCCCCGTCAGCAGCGCCTGGCGCGTGGGCGAGCAGAGCGCGGTGGTGTGGAAGCGGTTGTACTTGAGGCCGTTCGCCGCGAGCCGCTCCGCGGTCGGCGTCGCGCACGGCCCGCCGAACGCGCTCGAGGCGCCGAAGCCGACGTCGTCGAGCAGGATCACGAGCACGTTCGGCGACCCGGCCGGGGGCCGCAGCGGCTCGATCGGCGGGAAGGCCGTGTCGGGGTCCTTCGCGTCGTAGGTGATCACGCCCTCGTACAGCCGATCCGGAATCGGCAGGACCTCACGCTTGACCCGGTCAGGCTCAGTCGCCATTACCTCACTCCCTTCACTCGGCGATTGCCTTCGCCTTGATCGAATCGAACTCCGCTTGGCTGATGGCGCCGCTGTCGAGCAGCTGCTTGGCTTTCTCGATCTCCGCGGCGGCCCCGCCGGGCGCGGACACCGACTTGACGTAGTCGTCGAACTCGGCTCGGGCGGCGCGCGACTGCTCAACGTCGCGCTTGCCCATCTCGTCGCCGTTGGCGATCAGATAGATGAGCACCCCGAGGAAGGGCAGCACGATCACGAACACGATCCAGCCGGCCTTGGCCCAACCCGAGGCGTCCTGCCTGCGGAAGATGTCGCCGAGGACCCTGAACAGGATCATGATCCAGCTCACCCACGCGAAGAAGACGAGCATCGTCCAGAAGACGTCGAGGAAGGGATAGTCGGCTGCGATCACCATGCGTCCGACTCTCCGCGTCCGGCGGGTGAGCCGTCGTCACCCGGCGCGGGTGAAAGCGTCCCCGCCGGCGGGCGCCATCGCCGGAATCACCCGCGGCGGGTGACGCCGCCTCACTCGCATCCGCGGGAGGGTCGCCTCCTAGCGAAAGGAGAGGCAGATGGCCAAGACAGAGTCAGGCTGGGTGACTTTCGCCGGCGTGATGCTCTTCATCGTCGGCGTGTTGAACATGATCTACGGGATCGCCGCGCTCGGCGACTCGCAGTTCTTCGTGCAGGACCAGAAGTACATCCTCAGCAACCTCAACACCTGGGGTTGGGTCACTCTGATCCTGGGTCTCCTGCAGCTCTTCGCCGCGTTCTCGCTCTGGTCGGGCGGGACCTACGGCCGAGTGATCGCGATCTTCGCGGCGAGCCTCAGCGCGATCGGGGCGCTGCTGTCGATCCCGGCGTACCCGTTCTGGTCGCTTGCCGTCTTCGCGATCGACATCATCATCATCCACCAGGTCGCCAAGTACGGCGGAGCGTCCAGTCTGGACGCACCGAGTCCGGAGAGGACCGCGGCGGCTCGGAGGGAGGTCCGCTAGCGGCTGCCGGAGCTCTCGGAAGAACTGGAGAATGGGATGCTCATTGCGCTGCTCGCCGTCCTCGGCGTCGACCTGATCGTCATTGTCGTGCTCCTCGCGGGCGTGATCGCGCGCAGGCGCTGGATCAGGCGCAAGCCCGGGGCGTTCCCTGGGGCCATCCGGGTCGCGAGCGGAGAGCTCGACGGTCTCGGACCGAGGTGGAGGCGGGGGTACGGGCGGTGGGTGCGCGACGTGCTCGTCTGGACGAAGGGGCCGCTTCTCGTTCGGAACGAGCTCGTGGCCGCCGATCGCCTGAACGGGGAGCGAACGGGCGCTCCCGGCGAGGTGAAGCGGCTCGGCGACGGTCCGGTCGTTGTGGCGATAACCGCGGGCGGGGCGAGCGTTGAAATCGCCGCCCGTGGCGAGCACCGGGACCGGCTTTTTGGCCCCTATCGCGAGCCCGTCCCCGTCCGAGGATGATCTCCAGGAAGAGTGCCTTGCCGGAAGCGAGGCACGTTGGTCAACCAGGAGTTGACTTTCGTGCCGGGCCTCCGTCGGAGGCGGCGATATTTCCAGCTGAGCAGGTAGTCGCGCGAGGTGGTCGCCGTCTCGAACCAATCCTCCGGGGCGCACTTGTGGACGATCCCGAGCACCGCTCCGGTCGAGCGCCAGGTCCCGTGTGTCGAAGAAATAGACCTGGCGGATGCGGGCGTCGAGCGGGTCGACGCCGAGCGCCGCGGCGGCCGACTGCCGATCCTCATCCGGCACCGTGAGCTTCAGCTCGACGCTGTCCGCGTCACCGACGAGTCTGAGCAGCTCCTCGACCTCGGGGCAGAGGAGCCCGGGCGGGGCGTCCGTGCCGGTCATGAGTCTGGGAGCACTATCGCTGCTCGCCGGTCCCCGAACAAGCCTGCCGGCACGTCCACTACCCGGGTGCCGGCCCCATTGCCGCCCGAGCTCGGCGAGGTCACAGTCGGGTGATGCAAGCCAAGTACCTCGCAATTGTCCCGGTCTGCCTCGTCGCGGCCGGCTGCGGCGCCGACACCGTCGACACCGGCGAGGTCGAGTCCGCGATCGAGCAGCAACTCTCCGGTGCGACCGTTTCAGTGTCCACCGTCTCGTGCCCGGACGACGTCGACAAGGAGGAGGGAGCGAAGTTCACCTGCGACGCCGAGCTGGAAGGCGGAGGGAAGGCCAAGGTGCAGGTGACCCAGACGAGCAACGCCGGCGACTTCACCTATCGCTTCAAGCCCGGCACGGTGCAGCTGACCGACGACGCCGTCGAGCCCGTCTTGGAAGAGGATCTGGCGGCCGGCGGTCTACCCGGCGCGACGGTGGACTGCCCGGACACCATCAACGTGAAGACGGGGGAGACGGTCGCCTGTACCGCGACCGGATCCGGGGGACAGCAGAGTCAGCTGACGTTCACCTTCAGCAGCGACGACGGCGGGATCGACGAGTCCTCCGTCACCACTTCGGGCCCTTAGGCGCGGCCGAGCGGGACCCAGCCGCTGACGACCGCTCCCTGGCCGAGCGTGGACGTGATCGTCAGCTCGCCTCCGATCGCGGCGAGCCGGTCACGCATGTTGGTCAGCCCGGCTCCCGGGCGATGCGTCTCGGCGTCGAAGCCGGCGCCGTCGTCGCGCACCTCGAAGCGAAGCGAGTCGTCCTCGGTCAATGAGATCGTGACCGCGCTCGCTCCCCGAGCGTGTTTGGAGGCGTTCTGGAGCGCCTCGAGGCAGCAGAAGTAGACGGCGCTCTCCACCTCCTGGGGGTAGCGACCGATTCCGTTCGGCTCCACCGTGGAAGGCACCGGCGCTCGCCGCGCGGCGGCACGCAGCGCGTCCGCCAGCCCCTGGTCCGCGAGCAGCGCGGGATAGACGCCGCGCGCCAGCGACCTGATCTCGTCGAGCGTCTGCTCGACCTCCGCGCCTAGCGCGTGGAGCTTCTCGAGACCGGCGTCCGGGTCGCTCCTCACGAGCTCCTCGGTCAGCTCCAGCTTGATGCGCAGCGCGACCAGCCGCTGCTGAGCGCCGTCGTGGAGATCGCGCTCGATCCTGCGCCGCTCCTCGTCGGCACTCGCAAGGATGCGGGAGCGCGAGTCCCGCACCTCGCGCAGCGACGACTGGACCTTGGCGCCGAGGCGCTGGTTCTCGAGCGCGATCCGCGCATAGCTCGCTGCCGCCTCGATCAGCTCCTGCTGGTCGCGCAGGGCCTCGTCGTGCACGATGGCCGCGATCCGTCGCCGCCCCTCGCTCACCTCGGTCACGCACCGTCGCGATCCCGGGGCCGGGAGCTCGACGGCTTGTCCGTCGGCGTCCACCCAGCGGCCCCCGTCGAGCGGGATCCAATAGGCCAGCCACAGCGAGGAATCCTCGAGCGCCTCCGCGAGGGCGGCCCTCAGCTTCCGCGCGTCGTAGCCGGCGTGGAGGCGCATCCCGAGGGTCTCGAGCGCGCGAGCGGCGAAGAGCCGCCCGCGCACCAGGCCGAGGAAGAAGCTCACCGACATCGCAGGAAGCCCCAGGGCGATCGTCCAAGTCAGGACGTCCACCGCCGGCGAGTCGCGATCGATCCGGCGCACGGCCACCGTCAGCGCCAACAGGAACACACGCGCGAGCGCCACCGCGAGGACGGGGCTGAGAACACGCCGCATCGACCGGGTCGCGTGACGGACGCGCACGGCCAGACGCGCGGTGACCGCGAGGAAGAGGATGACCGTCAGCAGCTCTCGCAGCGGGCGGAGCACGGAGTCCACGACCCCCGGCTCCGAGTCGAGCACGAAGAACGCGTTCGCCGGACAGCCGGCCTGGCAGCTCGTGTAGGGCGCCGGCAGCGGGTAGGTCTCGGCGAACAGCGCACTCGGCAGGTAGAGGATCGCCAGCATCGCCGCGGCCGCCCAGACGAGCTGCCGGTCGATCCGCTCCGGCAGCCGGCCCGTCGGGAACGACAAGGCGAGGTATACGAGCTCCACCTCGACCAGCCAGCCGGCGACGCGCCCGATGCTGTAGAGCAGCGCGTCGTCGGACTCCGCCAGCGTTGTCAGAAACCAGCCGAAGCCCGTGGCGACCAGCAGCGGGCCGAAGGGCTCGCCGGGCCGCCGGTGCCAGGCGTAGCAGCCAACTGCCACCGGTACCGCCACCATCACCGCCCGCCCCGCCGCCGCAAGCTCCGCCTGGTCCCCGTCGACGCCCGAGAGCGTGACGGCAAACGAAATGCAGCACAACAACGCGCCGCCCGCAGCGGCGGCAGCGATCTTCACGCCTACCTCCTGACCAGGTGGCCCGAGCCTAGTCCATGGGGGTGTCTACACGAGCGGAAGAGTGAGGCGTACGCCGTTGGCGGCCGGCTGCCGCCTTGGGAGCCTGCCTGCATGGACGTCGTCGGAGTGCTCGCCGTACACCACCGGGAGCCCGTCCGGCGCGCCGCGCGAGAGACGGTCTCGGCCACGCCCGGGTTCGCCTGGCTGGCGGAGGCGGCCTCCGCCGAGGAGGCGCTCGAGGCTGCCCTCGAGCTGAGGCCGGGGCTCGTGCTCGTCGAGGCGCATATGCCCGGCATCGACGGGCTCGAGACGAGGCAGCGGCTGAACGCGGCTCTGCCGCGGGCGGTGGTGGTGGTGCTCCCCGGCCACGGAGTGCCAGACCTCGAGACGCTCACGCCGCACGCCCTGCGCGCGTTGTGGGAGCGCCACGGACCTGATTGACTCACCCATGCGAGCTTCGACCGAGGAAGGGACTCCACGAACGTCTGGATGCGAACAGCTTGAGCAAGTGCTGGCCCACAGGAGACTCGTGCCTCTTCCGGCGCAGGGAACGATCGAACGGCCGCGCCTGGTCGAGCTGCTGGACCGAGGCGTAGAGCGTCCGTTTACGCTGGTCTCCGCGCCCGCCGGGTCAGGCAAGACCGCGCTCCTCTCGCAGTGGATCGCCAAAGGGACGGCACCGGGGCCGATCGCCTGGCTTCCGCTCAGCCGCGACGACTCCGATCCACGTGGATTCTGGGCCGAGGTGCTCGCGTCGCTCGGGGCCGCGCGCGGCGATCTCGCTGCGCTGGCTCCCCCGCCGCGTGGTGCACTGAAGCCATTCCTGGCCACCGTGCTCAACGCCCTCGCCGGAGTTGACGAGCCGCTCGTGCTGGTGCTGGACGACCTGCATCTCATCGATGCGCCCGGTGTGCTCGAGGACTTCGAGTGGTTTCTCGAGAACGCGCCCGCCGGCCTCCGTCTCGTCGTGGCCACGCGGAGCGATCCGCTGTTACGCCTTCAGCGCATGCGTGTCGTCGGCGCGCTGAGCGAGGTCCGGGCCGCGGATCTCGCGTTCACGCCCGAGGAGACTGGCGCTTTGCTGGGGGGGCTCGATCTGCCGGCTGCCGACGTCGATCGGCTTTGGCGGCGCACCGAGGGTTGGGCGACAGGCCTGAAGCTCGCTCACCTGTCGCTGGAGAGCCACACCGACCCGCGCGCCTTCGTCGCAGGTTTTGCCGACGGGGACAGCGCGGTGAGCGACTACCTGATCTCGGAGGTCATCGCGAGCCAGCCGCCCGAGACGCTCGAGTTCCTCCTGCGGACGTCGGTCACCGAGCGGGTGAGCGGTGAGCTGGCCGAGGCGCTCACAGGAGTTGCGAGCGGGAGCCACATGCTGCGCGAGCTGGCGCGCCGGGACGCGTTCGTCAGCCCTCTCGACGATAGCGGGAGCTGGTACCGCTATCACCCGATGTTCGCCGACGTGTTGCGCGCCGAGCTGCACCGCCGCCTGGCGGGCGACGTGCCGGAGCTGCACCGGATCGCGGCCGTCTGGCACGCAGCCCACGGCAGCCCACGCGACGCAATCCGTCACGCCGTCGCGGCTGGGGATTGGCTGCTCGCCGCCGAGCTGCTCGGCAAGCATTGGCTGGTGTTCGTCCTGCGCGGCAGCGGGGCCCAGCTCCATCAGCTCGTGGAGCAGATCCCCAAGGAAGCCGTGCGCTCCGACGCCGAGCTGGCGCTTGCCGCGGCGGGGCTCCTGCTCGAGCAGGGCGACCACGAGGCCGCCGACGAGCTGCTGGTCCGGGCCTACGAGCTCGCGCCGAAGCTGTCGGAGCCGCGACGGCGCCGCTTCGCGGTGACCTCCACGACGACGTCGCTATACCGGGCGCGTCTGCGGGGGGACGTCTCGGAGGCGCTCAGCGCCGCCCGGCTCGTGCTCGACGAGCACTGGGACCGGGAGGTCGCGGTCGAGGTTCGGGCGCTCACCCTGGCCAATCTGGGCATCGCCGAGTTCTGGGCCGGCGGTCTGACGGCTGCGGCCGAGTATCTGCAGCAGGCGGCCGGCCTGGCGCTGGAGTCCGGCAACGACTTCGTGCTGTTCCTCGCGGAGAGCTACGCCGCGGCGGCGGAGGCGCGGGAGGGCCGACTGCGGGAGGCATGGACGCGCGCGCACACGGCGATCCAGCTCGCGGAACGGCGCGGCTGGACGCGGGTGGCGCACGCGGCGATCGCCTATTCGACGCTGGGCGCGGTCCACGTTTGGGACGGTGAGGTGGACGAGGCGGAGCGGCTCGCCGAGCGGGCAGTGGAGACTCTCGAGCACTCGAACGAGCCTCTGCTGCGCCCGGCGGTGGCACAGCTGCGCGCCCGGCTGCTCGTCTTTCGAGGCGAGCTGCTGCGCGGGCTCGACCTGCTTCGAAGTGTCAGCGCCGGCGGTCCGGTGCCGCCGTTCCTGCGAGTGTCGACAGGCCTGCTGGAGGCCGAGATATGGCTCGGGCTGGGAGAGCCGGCGCGGGCTCGCCGGCGCCTGGCGGAGATCGGGATCGAGGATGCCCCGGATGCGGCGATCGGGCTCGCGCGGCTCGAGCTGGCAAGCGGCGCTCCCGTGGCGGCGATTCGCGCGGTGGCGACCTTCCTCGCCGACGAGCGCGTACCTGTTCTTCCGTTCGCGCGCGTGGAGGCATGGGTGATCGCCGCGATTGCCCGCGACGGGGTTCACGACGAGGAAGGTGCGCTGCGTGCGCTGGAGCGTGCGCTCGACCTGGCCGAGCCGCGCGGATACTCCAACATCATCGCCCGCTACGGCGCGCCAGTGCGGTCGCTCCTGCGCCGCCGCATCGCGCGAGGGACCGGGCATCGGGCCCTGGCCGGACAGCTGCTGTCCACCCTGGACGAGCAGCCCGCGGCCCAGCGCGCGACGGGCCAGACCCTGTTGGAGCCGCTGAGCGAGCGCGAGCTCGCCGTCCTGCGATTCCTTCCCACGATGATGTCCAACGCCGAGGTCGCCGCCGAGATGTTCGTCTCGGTCAACACGGTCAAGACGCACCTGAAGCACATCTATCGCAAGCTCGACGTGGCCGACCGCCGGGCCTGCGTGAAGCGCGCGCGCGAGTTGCGGCTCCTGAGCCCCCGGCTCGGCGAGCGTTGAGGCTGCCGGCGCTCCCGCGCGGGGTGGCCGACTTCGGGCTTCGCTCGCTGCGCCGCTTCGTCGACATCGAGGGGGCGCAGCATGCGACCGTGATCGCCGCGCAGGCGTTCACCTCGCTGGCTGGACGGCAACGCTGCGCGCATGCGCTGCATGGCCCGCGTGAAGGAGGGTGGTCAGCACGAGGATCACGACGAGATGACGTGGTCGGCCGAGAAGTACGGGCTGATCGGCATCGCCTTCTCGAAGCAATCCTGGCTGCTCGTAATCGGCTTCGTGGCGGTGATCGGCGCTGTGGTGGGCGCCGTGGCCAGCGAGCTCTACGGCGATCGCATCGACCGCCTGGCCCGGGGCATGGTGCGTGAACGAGCCGGCTGACGACGACGTCACCCGCCGGACCCTGCTGGCGGCTGAACGTACCTGGCTGGCCTGGTGGCGCTCCGGCATCGCGGCCGCCACCGCGGCCGTGGCCGTCGGCGGTGTGGTGCCCGAGCTGGTGGAAGGGGCGCGGACGCCCTACGTCATCCTGGGCGCGGGGTACGCGGCGCTGGCGCTCGGCATATTCGGGGCGGCCGCCCTGCGTCGCCGCCGCGTGGAGCAGGCTCTACGGCGCGGCGAGTGGGCGGCCGTGGGCGAGCGGGGGGCGCTGGCTCTGACCCTGGCGGCGATGCTGCTCGCGCTGGGCACGCTCGCGGTCATCGTCGCTCAACCCTGACCCACCACGGTCACCCGCCGCGGGTGATGCCCGGTCACCCGCACTCTGTCGAGGCTTGGAGGAGTGGGCTGCCTCTTCGCCTTGTTCGCCGGGATCTTCCCCCGCCTCGGGCTCGTCGCCCTGTGGATCTTCACCAACGACGTCGATCGTGCCTACGACACCTTCCTGATCCCTCTGCTCGGGCTCATCTTCCTGCCGCTCACCACTCTGGTGTACGCGCTCGCCTGGTCCCCGGTCGGCGGCGTGGAGGGTTTCGAGTGGTTCTGGGTCGCCCTGGCGTTCGTGCTGGATATCGGCGCCGTCGGTGGCGGTGCCAGGGCGCGCCGGGACTAGCGCCCGCGGGCTCGGCTCCACAGGTAGCGCGTCCACAGCACGACGATGTCGGCGCCCGCGCTCCACAGGTGCCCGGGCGGACCGGTCACGACCCAGGCGGCGAGGCGGTCGCGGGGCTTCACGAAACCGCAAGGTACAGTCAGCGATCTCATGGCCGCCGCCGTCAAGACCAAGACCACCGAGCTCGGCGACTCGCGCGTGCGAGTGGAGGTCGAGGTCCCGAGCGACGCGCTCGAGCGCGAGCTCAAGAGCGCCGCCGCCGAGTTGGGGCGCGAGATGCGCGTGCCGGGATTTCGCAGCGGCAAGGTGCCGCCGGAGGTCGTGCTGCGCCAGGTCGGTCGCGAGGCGGTGATGGACGAGGCAGTGCGCCGCGGCCTGCCGGCCTGGTACGAGGAGGCGGTCCACGACGCCGGCATCACCACCGTCGGCGATCCCGAGCTCGACCTCACCGACCTGCCCGAGAAGGGCTCGCCGCTGTCCTTCACGATCGAGATCGGCGTGGTGCCGCCGGCCAAGCTGGGCGAGTACAAGGGCCTCGAGGTCGGCCGCCGCGAGCCGTCGGTCGACTCCCAGGAGGTGCACACCGAGCTCGAGCGGCTGCGCGAGTCGCTCGCCTCGCTGGACACGGTCGAGCGCGCCGCCGGCCAGGGCGACTTCGTCGTCACGGACTTCGCCGGCTCGGTCGACGGAGAGCCGTTCGAGGGCGGCGAGGCGCGCGGCCACCTCGTCGAGCTCGGCTCGGGGCGCCTGATCCCCGGCTTCGAGGAGCAGCTCGAGGGCGTCTCGGCGGGCGACGAGCGCGAGGTGAAGGTCACCTTCCCGGACGACTACCCGGCCGAGCACCTGGCCGGCAAGGACGCCTCGTTCGCCGTGGAGGTCAAGGAGGTCAAGGAGAAGCGGCTGCCCGAGCTCGACGACGACTTCGCCGTCGAAGCCGGCGGCTACGACTCGCTCGACGAGCTGCGCGACGAGATCGAGCAGCGCATCGGCCAGGCCGAGGAGCGCGCCATCGAGGGCGAGTTCCGCGAGGCGGCGGTCGACGCGGCCGTGCAGGAGGCCAGGGTCGAGATCCCGCATGAGCTGGTGCACGCCAAGGCGCACGAGATGTGGCACCGGACCGAGCGCCGACTCTCGGCTCAGGGGATCGATCCGAGCCGCTACCTCGAGATGACCGGCAAGACCGAGGAGGAGCTCGTGACCGAGGCCGAGCCCGACGCGGAGCTTGCCCTCAAGCGGGAGGCGGTGCTGGCGGCGATCGTCAAGGCCGAGGGGATCGAGGTCTCC
>Ga0299913_10001663_pt1 | contig 16732 bp, 16 predicted proteins | sample RVTome_9_FD_201360 | JGI IMG/M metagenome (GOLD analysis project Ga0299913, IMG submission 201360) | Soil microbial communities from uranium-contaminated site in the Upper Colorado River Basin, Wyoming, United States - RVT155D38 (version 2) ... | reverse complement strand
GCGATCAAGCGGCTGCGCGGGCAGCACTTCGAGTTCCACTTCAAGGGTCCCGACGAGCTCCACATCAGCCACGACAACGTGATGCTCGAGGCGTGCAACACGAGCTTCCAGGTCCACTTCCAGGTCGGGGCCGACGAGTTCGCGCGCCTCTACAACATCGCCCAGGCGACCGCTGCGCCGGTGCTCGCCGCGGCGACGAACTCGCCGCTGCTCTTCGGCAAGCGGCTGTGGCGCGAGACGCGGATCGCTCTGTTCCAGCAGTCGATCGACACCCGCTCGCCGACGACCCACGTGCGCGAGCAGAGCCCGCGGGTCTCGTTCGGCCGGAGCTGGGTGCGCGACTCCGTCGTCGAAATCTTCCAGGAGGACATCGCCCGTTTCCGGGTGCTGATCGGCGCCGAGATCGAAGAGGACCCGTTCGCGGCCCTCGCCGAGGGCCGGGCGCCGAAGCTCGCCGCCCTGCGCCTCCACAACTCGACCGTCTACCGCTGGATGCGCCCCTGCTACGGCGTCCTCGACGGCAGGCCGCACCTGCGGATCGAGAACCGCGTCCTCCCGGCCGGACCCACCCCGCGCGACGAGGTCGCCAACGCCGCCTTCTGGTTCGGCCTGATGAAGGCGATGGACGAGGAGTTCGGCGACGTGACCCGCGTCCTCTCCTTCGACGACGTGAAGGAAAGCTTCTTCGCCGCCGCCCGCCACGGCCTCAACGCCCAGATCGCCTGGATCGACCGCAAGAGCGTCCCCGCCCGCGAGCTGATCCCCGGCGAGATGCTGCCGAGGGCTCGCGAGGGCCTCGCCGCCCTCGGCATCCCCGCCGGCGACGTCGACCACTACCTCGGCACCGTCGAGGAGCGGGTCGCCACCGGCCGCACCGGCTCGCAGTGGCTGCTCGACTCTCTCGAAGGCCTGGCCGGGCGCGGCACCAAGGCCGAGCGTCTCGGCGCGCTGACCGCCGCCTCCCTCGAGCGCCAGCGCTCCGGCCTCCCCGGCCACGAGTGGGAGCCCGCCCGGCTCGACGAGGCCGGCGGCTGGCACAAGCACTACAGCCGCATCGAGCAGTTCATGACGACGGACCTCTTCACCGTCAACCAGGACGAGCTCGTCGACCTCGTCGCGTGTCTCATGGACTGGGAGCACATCCGCCACGTCCCGGTCGAGGACGGCGACCACCGCCTCGTCGGCCTGGTCACCCACCGCACGCTGCTCCGCCTCCTCGCCCGCTCGAGCGGCGAGGAGCGCCGCCGCCCGATCCCCGTCTCCGAGGTCATGCAGAAGCACCCGATCACCGTCCCCCCCCACACCCCGACCCTCGAGGCGATCGACGTGATGAAGAAGCACAAGATCGGCTGCCTGCCCATCTGCGAGGACGGCCGCCTCGTCGGCATCGTCACCGAGCGCGACTTCATGAACGTCGCCGGGCAGCTGCTCGAGGAGCTGCTGGCGGGGTAGGTCCAGCGAACTGGCGAGTACGGGAGTCGCCAAGCACTGCTGTTGACAGAAGCCTTCCGAGGCCCTAGGATCTTACTGGTAAGAATGGAGACGCCATGGGAACTCCTGCCACCACCAAGCTCTCGTCGAAGGGTCAAGTCGTCATCCCCGAGGAGATCCGCCGGCGCCTCGGGCTGGAGGCCGGAGCGCAGTTCGTCGTGATGGGCGAAGGCGACGTCGTCATCCTGAAGTCGCTTTCGGCACCTTCGATCGACCAGTTCGACGATCTGGTGCGACGCGCCAGGGCTGCCGCGCGTGAGGCCGGGATGAAGCCGGCCGACGTCCGACGAGCCATTGCGGAGGTTCGGTCGCGGCGTTGAGGGTGGTCGTCGATGCTCACGACTCAGGCCGAGATCGTCGACGCACCGGCACTACCTGAGCCGGTCTCGCCCGACCCAGACGACGACAAGTTCCTCGCGTGCGCCCTCACAGCCGGCGCCGCGGTCATCGTCTCAGGCGACAAAGACCTGCTCGATCGATCCGGCTGGCGAGGTGTGCGCGTACTCCGACCCCGTCAGTTCAGCGACGAGTTTCTCTCCTCGTAGTCCTTCTGTCGGCACCGTCGCCGGGCGCGTCCGGCTCGAGCCAGAGCTTCGCGACCTCGTCGTCGCGCTCGACGTGGACGTGAGGCGGCTCGGTGCGGTGGCCGGAGTAGAGGAAGAACCGGTATGGCCCGACTCGAAGAGCGGTCGGCATCCGATTCGAGTGTACTTGATCAGCGCCCGTCTCGCCGGACACCTGTCCGCGCCGGACGCCGGACAGGTGTCCGGTCAGAAGCGAAGGCCGTTCCTCGGTCGACGCCGTAAGCCATTTGTTTTCTTCTAGTTGAACTTTCCCTCGCCGCTGGCACACCCCTTGCGCTATCCACCCTGCGTAGTCCGACGAGGAGAACCCTGGATGATCCGTGACAGCTCGACGATGGACCGGCCGGTGGAGAGGCCGTGGTGGGGGGGGCGGCGGAACCTGTGGCTCGCCGGGGCGCTGCTCGCCGCCGTGGCCGCGGCCGCCGTCGCCGCACCCGGCCTCCGGCGCTGGATGTCGTCGGACCAGGTGGTCGACGCGTCGCGGCTGAGGATCGGGACGGTGACCCGCGGCGACCTGGTGCGGGACGTCGACGTCCAGGGGAGCGTTGTGGCGGCGTTCCGGCCGACGCTGACCAGCCCGGCGTCGGGGGTGGCGCGGGTCGCGGTGCGGCCCGGCGAGACCGTCGAGCGCGGGCAGGTGCTGGTGCGGGTCGAGAGCCCGGAGGTCGACAGCCGGCTGGCGCAGGAGCGCTCGGCGCTCGCCTCGCTCGGGGCGGAGCTCGACCGCGAGCGGCTCCGGGCGCGGCAGGAGCGGGTGCGGGCGGCCCAGGAGGTGCGGCGGCTCGAGGTGGCGCTCGAGGCGGCGGAGCGGGCGATGGCGCGGGCCGAGCGCACGCGCGAGATGGGGCTGACGAACGAGGTCGAGTACGAGACGGCGCACGACGAGCTCGAGGTGGCGCGGATGCGGCTCGAGCTGGCTCGGCAGGAGGCCGGGCTCCAGGAGGAGACGGTCGAGTTCGAGGTGCGCGACCGGGCGTCGCGGCTCGAGCGGCAGCGGCTGGTGGTCGCCGAGGTGGAGCGGCAGGTGGGCGAGCTCGCGGTGCGCTCGCCGGTCGACGGGCTGGTCTCGCGCGTCGAGGTGGCGGACCGTGACTCGGTGACCGCCGGGCAGCCGCTCGTCGGGGTGGTCGACCTGTCGGGGCTCGAGCTCGAGATCCAGGTGCCGGAGGCGTACGCGGCGGACATCGGCCCCGGGGTCGAGGCGGTGGTCGCCTTCGACGGCGAGCGCTGGCCGGGGCGGGTGAAGAGCCTGTCGCCCGAGGTCGAGGGGAGCCGGGTGCGCGGGGTGGTGGAGTTCGCCGGCGCGCCGCCGCCGGGGCTCAAGCAGGGGCAGCGGCTGCCGGCGCGCCTGCTGCTCGAGACCCGGCCGGACGTGCTCAAGGTGCCGCGCGGGCCGTTCCTCGAGAGCGGCGGCGGGCGGCAGGTCTACGTGGTCGAGGACGGCACGGCGACCCTGCGCGCGGTGGCGACCGGCGCGGTGAGCGTCTCCGAGGTGGAGATCGTCTCCGGCCTCGACGAGGGGGAGGAGATCGTCCTCTCCGACGTCTCGCGGTTCGACGGCGCGCAACGGGTGCTGCTGCGCGACTGACCTTGGATATGGACGACTGACCCTGGAAGAAGGAGCCGAAGCGATGATCGACATGGATGGGGTTTCGAAGATCTACCGGACCGAGCACGTGGAGACGCACGCGCTGTCGACCTTCACGGTGTCGGTCGAGTCGGGGGAGTTCGTCGCGGTGATGGGGCCGTCGGGCTCGGGCAAGACGACCTTCCTCAACGTCGCCGGGCTGCTCGACGTCTTCGACGGCGGCAGCTACCGGCTCGACGGCGAGGACGTCTCGCGGCTGTCGGACCGCGCGATGTCGCGCATCCGCAACGAGAAGATCGGCTTCATCTTCCAGAGCTTCAACCTGATCCCCGACCTCGACGTGTTCGACAACGTCGACGTGCCGCTGCGCTACCGCGGGGTGGGCGCCCGGGAGCGCAAGAGCCTGATCGAGGAGGCGGTGGCGACGGTCGGCCTGTCGTCGCGCCTCAAGCACCGGCCGGCCCAGCTCTCGGGCGGCCAGCAGCAGCGGGTGGCGGTGGCCCGGGCGATCGTCGGCAAGCCGAAGCTGATCCTCGCCGACGAGCCGACCGGCAACCTCGACTCGGCGATGGCGACCGAGATCCTCACCCTGCTCGAGGAGATCAACGCCGCCGGCACGACGGTGGTGATGGTCACCCACGACCCCGAGCTCGCCGCCCGCGCGCCGCGGCAGATCCACATGCTCGACGGGCGGCTGATGGACTTCTCGCGCGACGTGCCGGCGCCGCTGTTCGACCCGTCGAGGCCGCGCCTCGACCCGGTGCTCTCCGTCTAGACGCGGACCGCCCAGGGAGACCCGACCATGCTCGCCTACCAGCTCCGCATCGCCGCGAACAGCCTGCGCCGGACGCCGGTGCTCTCGGCCCTGCTCGTCGCCGGCATCGCCCTCGGCGTGGCGGTGGCGACGACCTTCGTCACCACCTTCCACGTCATGGCGTCCGACCCGATCCCGGGCAAGAGCCGCCAGCTCTTCTACGTCCAGGTCGACAACTGGACGCCCGACCGCCCCTGGGACCGCGACCGCCCCGAGGAGCCGCCCGACCAGCTCTCGTGGCGCGAGGTCCAGAACCTCCTGGCGAGCGACCTCCCGGCCCGCCAGGCCGCCAGCTTCAAGGCGAACCTGACGGTGCACCCGGAGAGCCGCGAGGAGCGCCCCTTCCGCGCCCTGACCCGCGTCACCCGGCCCGACTTCTTCGAGATGTTCGAGGTGCCGTTCCTCTACGGCGGCCCGTGGGACGCGGCGGCCGAGGCCGCGCGCAGCCCGGTGGTCGTGCTCGGCGAGGCGACGAACCGCCGGCTCTTCGGCGGCGACGACAGCGTCGGGCGGACGGTGCGCATCGAGGACCGCCCGTTCACCGTCCTCGGTGTCGTCGCCCCGTGGGCGCCGCGGCCGAAGTTCTACGACGTGACGAACGGCGCGCTCCAGGACCCCGAGGAGCTCTACGTGCCGCTGTCTCTGACCCCGGAGATGGAGATCCGGAGCGCCGGCAACACGAGCAACTGGAAGCCGTGGGACGGCGAGGAGTTCGCCGACTTCCTGGAGTCGGAGTCGGTGTGGCTCCAGATGTGGGTCGAGCTGCCGACCGCCCAGGCGCGGCAGGAGTACGAGGACTTCCTCGCCGCCTACGTCCACGAGCAGCAGCAGGTCGGCCGGCTGACCCGGCCGGTGAACAACCGGCTGCGCGACGTCCGCGAGTGGATGACGGTCTCCGAGGTCGTGCCGCCGGAGGCGAAGACGATGCTGATCATCGGCCTGCTCTTCCTGCTCGTCTGCTCGATCAACCTGATCGGCATCCTGCTCGGCAAGTTCCTCGGGCGGGCGCCGGAGGTCGGCGTGCGGCGGGCGCTCGGCGCCAGCCGCGGTTCGGTCTTCGCCCAGCACCTGGTCGAGTGCGAGGTCGTGGCGCTCCTCGGCGGGGCCGTGGGGCTGGCGCTGTCGACGGTGACGCTGCGGGTGCTCAACCGGCTGTTCACCGAGGGGGCGGAGCGCGAGCTCTTCACCCTCGACCTGACGATGCTCGGCGCCGGCGTGGCGCTGGCGCTGGCGGCGGGGATCGTCGCCGGCGCCTACCCGGCGTGGCGGATCTGCCGCGTCGCGCCGGCGACCTATCTCAAGCAGCAGTAGACCGATCCCGCACCTCTCTGAACCGAGGAGTCGAACCATGGAGCTCGGACCCATCTTCCGCGCCGTGATGCACCAGAAGGGGCGATTCTGGCTGGTCGCCCTCGAGGTCGCGATCACCCTCGCCATCGTCGTCAACTGCGTCAACCTCGCGCTCGACCTGCGGGGGAAGTACGACCGTCCGACCGGGCTGGCCGAAGAGGAGCTGATCACCGTCCAGGTCGAGCCGTACACGGAGGAGCTGGCCGACGAGGACTACCGCGACGTCGTGCGCGAGCGCGACCTCGAGGCCTTGCGGGCGCTGCCCGGCGTCGAGGCCGCGACCGCGATCTCCGCGATCCCGCTGTCGGGCGGCGGCAGCGCGACGGGCCGCCGGGCGCGCGGCACCGAGGACGAGCCGTCCACGACGCCGTATTTCGTCGTCTCCTCGGGTGCGGTCGAGACCCTCGGCGTCGAGCTCGTCGCCGGCCGCGACTTCACCGCGGCCGAGCTGGCGATGCGCACCGAGGACTTCGAGGGCGAGACCACCCCGGCCGTCGTCAGCCGCGCCTACGCCGAGAAGGTGTTCGGGCGGCCGGACCCGATCGGCATGGTGATGGAGAGCTCGGAGGCGGACAGCAGCGAGTACGTCGTCGGGGTGGTCGACCGGATGCCGAACTCGTGGCCGGACTACGAGGAGGCCGCCGAGCTGTCGGTGCTGATGTCGGGCCGCCCCGGCGACCATCGGCGCGCCTACTACATGGTGCGCGCCGAGCCCGGCGCCCTCGACGCCGTCTTCCCGATGCTCGACGAGGCGGTCCTCGGGGTCGAGCCGCGGCGGATCGTCGAGGTCCGCACCCTGCTCGACCAGAAGCGGGAGACCTTCGCCGCGAACCTGGCGCTGGTCAAGATCCTCTCGGCGATCATCGCCCTGCTCGTCTTCGTCACCGGGCTCGGGGTCGTCGGGCTGACCTCCTTCTCGGTGACCCAGCGGCGGCGGCAGATCGGCACCCGCCGGGCGCTCGGCGCCACCCAGGGGGCGATCCTCCGCTACTTCCTGGTCGAGAACTGGCTGGTCATCGGCCTCGGCCTCGCCCTCGGCGTCGGCCTGACCTACGGGCTCAACTACGCCCTGGCCGAGGCGGCGGCGGCGCCGAAGCTCGGCTGGGAGCTCCTCGCCGGCGGCGCCGTCGTGCTCTGGGCGGCCGGGCTCGCCGCGGCCCTGTGGCCGGCCCTGCGGGCGGCGCGCGTGGCGCCGGTCGTCGCCACGCGGACGGTCTGACCGTGCGCCGAGGGAGGCCGGCGGAGGGCACGTAGAATCGACGGCGCGATGCCGGACGAGCCGCTGCGGGTGCTGATCGTCGACGACCAGCCGGCCGTGGTCGCCGCCCTCGGCGTGCTCTTCGACCTCCACGACATCCCGTGGGTCGGCGCCGCCACGCCGGAGGAGGCGCTGGCGGCCGCCGGCCGCGAGACCCTGGCCGCCGTCGTCCAGGACATGAACTTCGCCCCGGAGGAGACCTCCGGCGAGGCCGGCGTCGAGCTGTTCCACGCGCTGCGCGAGGCCGATCCCGACCTGCCGGTCTTCCTGGTCACCGCCTGGGCGTCGCTCGAGACCGCGGTCGAGCTGGTGCGACAGGGCGCGGCGGACTACGTCGAGAAGCCCTGGGACGACGCGAAGCTCGTCGCCACCGTGCGCGGGCTCGTCGAGGCGCGGCGGCGCGGGCTGGTCGAGCGGCGGGCCGGCGAGGAGCTCGCCGCCTCGCGCCGGCGGCTGGCCGACGAGCACGACCTGCGCGGCATCGTCTATGCGAGCCCGGCGATGCACCGCGCGGTCGCCCTGGCGATCGACGTCGCCGCGTCGGACGCCCCGGTCCTCGTCAGCGGCCCCTCCGGCGCGGGCAAGGAGCGGATCGCCGAGATCCTGCACGCGAACTCGCCGCGGCGGGGCGGGCCGTTCGTGCCGGTCAACGTCGGCGCCATCCCCGAGACGCTGATGGAGGCCGAGCTGTTCGGTGCCGAGGCCGGCGCCTACACCGGGCTGCGCGGGCGGCGGGTCGGCCACTTCGAGGCGGCGGCCGGCGGCACGCTCTTCCTCGACGAGATCGACGCGCTGCCGCTCGCCGGCCAGGTCAAGCTCCTGCGGGCGCTGCAGAGCGGCGAGGTCCAGCGGCTCGGCTCGCCGCGGCTGCAGCGGGTCGACGTGCGGGTGGTCTCGGCGACCAACGCCCGCCTCGACGAGGCGCTCCGGGCCGGAACCTTCCGCCAGGACCTCTACTTCCGGCTCAACGTCGTCGAGGTCCGGGTGCCCGCCCTGGCCGACCGCCCCGAGGACCTGCTGCCGCTCGCCCGCCACTTCCTCGCCCGCTTCGCCGCCGAGCGCGGCGAGCCGCTCGAGCTGTCGGCCGCGGCCCAGGGAGCGCTCCTGGCCAACGACTGGCCGGGCAACGTCCGCGAGCTCGAGAACCGGGTGCGCCGCGCCTGCCTGGTCGCCGGCCGGCGGGAGATCTCGCCGGCGGACCTCGGGCTCGACCGTCGCGCGGGCGACGACGCCGAGGACGGCGGCCCCGCCCGGCCGCTGACGGGCGACGAGGAGGCCGAGCGCGCGCGGCTGCTGCGGCGGCTCCACGCCGAGGAGGGCAACGTGAGCAAGGTCGCCGCCGAGCTCGGGCTCTCGCGGCAAGCGGTCTATCGCAAGATGGCGCGTCTCGGCATCGAGATCGAGCGCCGCCCCCGAGGGTGAAGGCCCGTCGCCGCACGTCGCTCGCCGGCCGGCTGACCGCCGCCCTCCTCGGCGTCCTGGTCCTGCAGGCCGGCATCGCCGCCGCCGCCACCCGGCTCGGCCTCGACGCGTGGGGCGCCTTCCTCGCCGCGCTCGCCGTCGGCGTGCCGCTCGGGGCGTGGCTCGTCGCGCGGCTCCTCAGGCCCCTCGAGCGCGTCGTCCGCGGCGTCTCCGACGGCATCCGCTCGTTCCGCGACCGCGACTTCTCGGTCCGCCTCGCCTACCGCCGCGACGACGAGCTCGGCGACCTGGTGCGGCTGTACAACCGGGTGGGCGACGTGCTCCAGGAGGAGCGGCGCGCCTTGCGCGAACGGGAGCTGCTGCTCGCCACCGCGCTCGACCGCTCGCCGGCGGCGATCGTCCTCGTCGACCAGACGGACCACGTCCTCTACGGCAACCCGGAGGCCCGCCGGCTGCTCCTCGGCGGCGGCCGGCTCGAAGGGCGCAGCTTCGCCGAGATCCGCGCCGGCTGCCCGCCGGAGATGCAGGAGCTCCTGGCTGCCTCCGCGGACGGCCTGTTCGCCGTGCGGCAGGAGGGGGCGGACGACGAGGAGGCGGGGGCGAGCGAGACCTACCACCTGTCGCAGCGCACCTTCCGGCTCACCCACCGCCGCTTCACCCTGGTGCTCCTGCGCCGGCTCACCGGCGAGCTCGGCCGCCAGGAGGCCGAGATCTGGAAGAAGGTGATCCGGGTCCTCTCCCACGAGCTGAACAACTCGCTGGCGCCGGTCTCCTCGCTGGTCCACTCGGCCGAGGTCGCGGTCGGCGACCCGCGGCACGCCGTGCGCGCCGGCGAGATCTTCGCCGCCATCCGCGAGCGGCTCGACCACCTCCAGCGGTTCATCGACGGCTACGCCCGGTTCGCCCGGCTCCCCCGACCGCACCTCGAGGAGGTGGCCTGGGCCGAGTTCCTGCGCGCCTTCGCCGACTTCCCCTTCCGGCTCGCCGGCCCGCTGCCGCCGGTGCCCGGCTGGTTCGACCGCTCGCAGATGCAGCAGGTGCTGGTCAACCTGCTGAAGAACGCCGCCGAGGCGGCCGACGGCGGCCCCGGCGAAACGAGCCTGCGGATCGAGTCGAGCCGCGACGGCGGCGCCTGGATCCAGGTCTCCGACCGCGGCCGCGGGATGGACGAGGAGACCCTGCGCAAGGCGCTCCTGCCGTTCTACACGACGAAGCCGGGCGGCAGCGGCGTGGGGCTGCCGCTCTGCCGCGAGATCCTCGAGGCCCACGGCGGCAAGCTGAGCCTCCAGTCGAGCCCGGGCGAGGGGACGGTGGTCACCTGCTGGCTGCCGCCGAAGCCGGCCGCCGCCACCTGAGGCGCGGGACAGAGGAGGAAAGAAAAAGGGGGGCCGGGGCCCCCCTCGGACGAACCGTCCCGCCGCGTGTGCAGCGGACCGGACCGTTCAGCTCACTTGCAGGTCCGCGACCCCGGCCTGCCCTTGCAGTTGCCCGAGCAGCACTCGGAGTTCTCGGTGCACGACGCACCCGAAGGCAGCAGGTCGCAGCCGTCCGGTGGCGGCGGCGGCTCGCCGCCGCAGTACGGGAAGCTGCCGTTGCCGTAGAGCGCCTGGAGGCCGTCGTCGTCGTCGTTCTCGGTCGTCGCCGGGCCGTTGTTGCACGAGGAGACCGACGGGTACATCGTCGCCCCGGTGACGTTCGTGTGGCCGAGACCGAGAACGTGCCCGACCTCGTGCACCTGGACGCCCTCCATGTAGAACTCCGACGAGCAGCCGTCGGGCTCGCTCTGGGTGGTCCAGGAGTAGCGGCCGTTGGTCACGATGTCGGCGTCGAAGATGCGATACGAGCCGTCGGAGCGCTGCTCGTAGTAGCCGATGAACGTCGCCGCCAGGCAGCTCCCCTTGCAGGCGTTGATCGGGTCCTGGAAGTTGAGCATCGGCACGCCGTCGCCCAGGGCGTAGCTCGACATCGAGCCGGCCTGGGCGGTGAGCACGCCGTTGACCGCTCCGTTCCAGGCCTGGTTCGAGGTGATCGCGGCGACCGTCGCCGTGACGCCGCCGTCGGAGTCGGTGATCGACGACTGACCGCGGTTGTCGACGATGATGTTCGGCGCGCAGTCCCAGGTGCGCGCCGGGCTGAGCAGCACGAAGGCCGACGCGGAGCCGGCGACGAGGGTGGCGAAGAGGGTGAGGGCCAGGACGCGGGGGACCGTGTTCTTCATGATCTTCATGATCGTCGCCTCCTAGCGGATGGCCCGGTAGGCCTGGTCACGGCCGGAGCGAAGCTCGCCGGCGGTCTCCCGGATGCTCTCGACCAGGGCCGAGAGCGGCATCGCGCGCGGGCGCTCGGCCCGCGAGCCGTCCATCCGCACCAGCGTGGCGCCGCCGTCGAGCGCCGGGATCGCGACGTCCATGCCGTCGCTCACCCGGGTGACGATGCGGAACTGCCCCTGCTGGTAGCCGACGACCTCGGCCGTGCCGCCGACGCCGTCGAGGAAGAGCAGCGTCCGCTGCCCTTCGCGGAAGGTCGGGAAGCCGTGCGCCTCGATACGCAGGCTGCCGACGGTGCCGCCGAAGGTGCGCACGGTGACGAACCGCGGCGCGTCGCCGGCGACGGTCTCGTCGACCCGGACGACCGCCTCGGTGAGGATCGCCGTGGCGTCGTCGTTCCAGAACGAGCGGACGTCGGTCACGTGGCCGACGACCACCGCCTGCGAGGCGGCGATCAGCTCGGCCCGGTCCATCGCCACGAAGATCGAGCCGGACGCCGGGACGGCGGCGGCCGCGATCAGGGCGAACAGACAGAGTGCGAGAGCTCTCTTCATTCGGTACTTCCTCCTTCTTCCCGTTACCGGTGGAACCGCCGCGTGCCCCGGAACGCCCGGGGTCGGCTGCGGCGGCGTTGCGTCGACGTCAGATGCTCCATGTCCAGAGGCCGGTACAATACGCCAGTTCCCGCCGTCCACGACCAGGAGATCCTCCATGCCCCCGGCACCCCGTCCCACGCCTCCGTCCCGCCTCCGTCCCGCCGCGCCCCTCCTCGCCGCCGTCCTGCTCGCAGGGGCGGCCCTGACGGCCGGCTGCGGGGGCGAGGAGGCCGCGCCGGCCGAGCCGGTGCGGGTCGAGAGCCCGGCACTCGGGATCGCGGTGGTGATCCCCGGCGACGCGCCGGTGGAGGTGGAGGATGCGGCGGGCGAGACGATCCGCCTGGCCCGCGCGGCGGAGGGCGAGGTCGGCCCGGGGACGCTGGTCTTCGCCTCGGGGCCGCCGCCCGAGTACGGGCCGAACCTGGTCGAGGCGGTCAAGGAGCGGGAGGCCGAGCTCGAAGGGCTGCCGGACGGCGAGTTCTTCGGGCAGCTCGAGCTGGGAAGCCAGCTCGGCCCGGCGTACGCGACGCGCGGGCGGTTCACCGACGAGACCGGCCAGAAGGTCGAGGAGACGCGGATCTACACCGTGCACCCGGCCGACCGCGACCGGCTGATGTGGCTGACCTACCGTTACGTGCCGTCGCCCGGCGACACCGAGACGCGGCGCAGCCAGGCGCTCGAGGCCTTCGGCTGGATCGAGCCGCTGGGCGCCGCCGGCGAGGTCGCGTCCGAGGAGGCCCCGGCCGCCGAGGCGCCGGCCGACGGGACCCTGCCCGGCGAGGGCGACCGCCCGCCCGCGCCCTGAGCGCCGGTACCCGGCCCGGCGGCGATCGAAGACGGAGGCGCCCGCCCCGGCTCCGGGGCGGGCGCTCCACCGCGGGGACCCTCCCCCGCGGACGCCGCCGGTGTGGGCGGCGCTGCTGCCGTGAGCGGCGTGACTCATGCGAACGGCGCCGCTCGTACGAACGGCCTGGCTCGAGGAGCGGCCTCGCTCACCGAGCGGCGCCGCGCGCTGGGCGTTCGGCTCACGGACGGTCGAGCCAGAAGTCGTAGCTACCGCTGCCGCTCCACGACTCGATCCGCCAGTAGTAGTAGCCGGACGAGCCGTTGTAGGCGATGTGCTCCGAGGAGCTCGACGACAGCGAGCTCGCGACCTGCGACCAGTTCCAGCCGTTCCACCGGTAGAGGCGGAGGTCGAAGTCGGTCCCCGACGGGCCTTCGAGCCAGCCCTCGTGGGTTCCCGAGCCGGAGTAGTAGTAGTTCCCGTTCGGATGGACGTCGGAGTCGCCCGAGCCGGAGAGGCTGCCGGTGTAGTGGTCGCAGCCGGTGCACGGGGCACCGCCGCCGCCTCCCCCGCCGCCGCCGCCCCCGTAGAGGGCGTTGATGCCGGCGTCGTCGTCGGCCTCGGTCGTCGCCGGGCCGTTGTTGCAGGCCGACACCGACGGGTACATCGTGGCCCCGGAGACGTTCGTGTGGCCGAGGCCGAGGCCGTGGCCGATCTCGTGCACCTGGACGCCCTCGACGTAGAACTCGCCGGAGCAGCCGGAGCCGCCAGGGTCCTCGCCCTGCGAGGTCCAGGAATGCGAGGTGTTGGTGACGATGTCCGCGTCGTCGATCCGGTAGGTGCCGTCGCCGCGCGAGCTGTAGTAGCCGGTGAACGTGGCCGCCAGGCAGTTGCTCGAGCAGGCGCCCGTCGGGTCGCGGAAGTTGAGCATCGGCACGCCGTCGCCGAGCGAGAAGCTCGACACCGAGCCGACGGAGGCGTTGATCACGGTGCCCGCGCCGGCGCCGTTCCAGGCCGACGACGAGGTGATCGCGTTGCGGGTGCGGGTGGCGCCGCCGTCGCCGTCGTTGACCCCGGTCAGGCCGCGGTTGTCGACGATGTAGCTCGGCGGGTTGTCCCAGGTGCGCGCCGGCGACAGCAGCACGTAGGCGGAGGCGGCGCCGACGGCGACCAGGACGATCGCGGCGGCGAGGGCGAGGGGCTTCGAAAGACGGTGATTCCTCATCGGTTCCTCCTCACCTTCAGCGGACCGCAGGGCGGCGGTGGATGATCTCGTGGCGCTGGCGGATCGTCTCCTTCAGCGCGCCGAGCTCCTGGACCTTCGGACGGGCGCCGAGCCGGCCATCTTTGGTGAACAGGCGCACGCCGTCGGGGAGCGTGGGCACGGCCAGCATGCCCTTGGCGGTCCGGCGGATCCGGTAGTCGCCGAGCTGGTGGCCGGTGACCCGGAAGTCCGCGCCGTCGGCGGAGAGGAACAGGAGCACCTCCTCGCCGGCGGCGAAGGTGGGGAAGCCTTCGGCCACGACCCGGTAGTCGCCCACCTGGCCGCCGAAGGTCTTGACGGTGACGACGGCGGGGGCGTCCCCGGCGACGAGATCCTCGACCTCGACCCGCGCCTCGGTGACGATCACGGTGCGTTCGGCGTTCCAGAACGAGCGGGTGTCGAGGACCTTGCCCTGGACGACCGCGGCGGAGCCGGCGATCAGCTCCTCGGTGTCCATATGGACGAAGGTCGCTGCGGCGGCCGGCAATGCGGCGACGACGAGCGCCACGCAGAGACCGGCCGTGAGACGATTCTTCATGCTGCATCCTCCTCGAGAGATGGACGCCGGCGTGGGGTGGCCCCGGGTCGGCGGCGCTCGCGCGTCGTACGCGAGCCCGTCGCCGGGCGCGTCTCGGAAGGCGGCCGGCCCGGTCCACGCCGCCCCGGGCCATCCGCTGGGCCCCACCGCTGATCGGAGAGCTACAGCAGAAACGTCGATCGCTGCTACGTAACTACATGTGTCCGGCCGGCGCGGGACCGGGACAGGTTAGGGGGCGGGCGGGCCGGCGGAGCGCCACGCGACGGCGTCAGGCGGTCGCCCGCGCGGGCTCCTGGTCGCGGTACTGCAGCAGGTAGAGGCGGTGGTAGATGCCGCCGAGGGCCAGCAGCTCCCGGTGCGTGCCCTGCTCGCGCAGCCGCCCCTTGTGCATCACCAGGATGCGGTCCGCCTTCTGGACGGTCGACAGCCGGTGGGCGATGACCAGGCTGGTGCGGCCGGCGAGCAGCCGCTCGAGCGCCCGCTGGATCAGCCCCTCGGTCTCGGTGTCGATCGACGAGGTCGCCTCGTCGAGGATCAGGATGCCCGGGTCGAAGGCGAGCGCGCGAGCGAAGGCGATCAGCTGTTTCTGCCCGACCGAGAGCCCCGCCCCGCGCTCGCGCACCGGCGTCGCGAACCCCTCGGGTAGCCGCTCGATGAAGGGCAGCGCCGCGACCTCGCGCGCCGCCCAGCGCACCCGCTCGTCGCCGATCTCGCCCGCCCCGAGCCGGACGTTGCCGCCGATCGTCCCCGAGAACAGGAAGACGTCCTGGAGCACCAGCCCGACCGAGCGCCGCAGCCGCTCGAGCCGCCAGCGGCGGACGTCGATCCCGTCGACCCGCACCGCCCCGGAGCCGACGTCGTAGAAGCGCAGGATCAGGTTGGCGAGGGTCGACTTGCCGGCCCCGGTATGGCCGACCACCGCGACCGTCTCGCCGGGCGCGACCCGGAACGAGACGTCCGAGAGCACCGGCTCGTCCGGCAGGTAGCGGAACGAGACCCGGTCGAGCTCGATCTCGCCGCGCACCGGCTCGCCGGGCGGCGGCGCGAAGGCGTCGGGCGGCGAGACGATCGCCGGCTCGCGGTCGAGCAGCCGGAAGATCCGCTCCGAGCTCGCCATCGCCGCCTGCAGGATGTTGTACTTGTCCGACAGGTCGGCGAGCGGCTGGTAGAAGCGCTCCGCGTTCTGCAGGAAGGCGACCAGCGCGCCGATCGACAGCGCCCCGGCGACGACCTCGCCGCCGCCGTACCAGATGATCAGCCCGAGCCCGAGCGCGGTGATCAGCTCGATCATCGGGTAGTAGACCGCGTAGTAGAAGATCGCCCGCACGTTGGCGTCGCGGTGGTCGCGGTTGATCCCGCCGAAGTCCTCGTAGGCGCGGCGCTCGCGGTTGAAGAGCTGGAGCACCGACATGCCGGTGATGTGCTCCTGGAGGAAGGCGTTGATGCGCGCGATCTTGACGCGCACGTCGCGGTAGCTCTGGCGCGCGCGGACCTTGAACCACAGGGTCAGCGCCGCGAGCATCGGCAGGATGGCGAAGGTCACCAGCGCCAGCCGCCAGTCGAGCCAGAAGAGCACCCCGACGATGCCGGCGAGCAGCACGACGTCGCCGAAAATCGAGACGATCCCGGCGGTGAACAGCTCGTTCAGCGCGTCGACGTCGGTCGTCACCCGGGTCACCAGCCGGCCGATCGGGTTTTTGTCGAAGTAGGCGAGCTCGAGCCGCTGGAGGTGGCCGAAGATCTGCCCCCGCAGGTCGCGCATCACGTACTGCCCCATGAGCTGCATCAGCCAGCTCTGCGCGTAGAGGACCAGGAAGGTGGCCGCCAGCGTCGCCAGGTAGACCGCCGCCACCCAGGCGATCCCCTCGGCCGGCGAGGGCTCCCAGCCCGCGGCGTCCATCCACCGCACCACCCACTCCGACGGCGCCGAGAGAACCGTCGCCTCCCCCCGCGGCTCGATGAACAGGTCGAGCGCCACCGCGGTCGCCAGCGGCCCGACGAGCTGGAGCAGCGAGGAGACGACGATCAGCGCGACCGCCGCCGAAGCCATCCCGCGGTACGGGCGCACGTAGGCGAGCAGCCGCCGCATCAGGCGCGCGTCGTACGCCTTCCCCAGCGCCTCCTCCTCGTGGTACGCGATCGGCTCGCTCACGGCGGGCAAGATACCGCAGGGGGCGCGCGAGCAGCGGTGGGCTAATCAGCGCCGATACACGTTGCTGCGATGCCCGACGTGAAGCACGACGACGGCTCGGTCGGAGTCGTCTACCTCATAGAGGACGCGGTAGTCGCCGACCCGGAGGCGGTAGCCGTCCCGTCCGGTGAGCTTGCGGCACCGGCTCGGACGCGGGTCGCCCCGCAACATGAGGATGCCTTCGTGGACTCGGCTACGGACTTCGGGCGAAAGACGCTTCAGCTCTTTGACGGCCCTCGGAAGGATCGAAAGCGAATAGCTCAACCCTCACGGGCCTTCGTCGGCGAGGAGAGCTTCGTCGAAGGGAACCGGCGTCTCTCCGCTCGCCTTGGCGGCGTCGTAGGCCCGAATCGACTCGAGCTCCTCGATCTGGTCGAGCAGCTTCCGGTACTCGGCGAGATCGAGCACGACGCTGACGCGCTCGCCGCTCTCGTCGGTCAGGTACCGCTCTTTGACGATCGCCATCTCAGCTCCCAAATCAAGTATACGTCCGCCGGGGGGTCAGCTCGTCGACTGAGAGCAGGAGGCTGCTTCTCGCCGGCTTGCCTTGGTCAGTTACTCTTCCGGCTCGGTGACGACGAGCCG
>Ga0299913_10001662_pt1 | contig 16747 bp, 13 predicted proteins | sample RVTome_9_FD_201360 | JGI IMG/M metagenome (GOLD analysis project Ga0299913, IMG submission 201360) | Soil microbial communities from uranium-contaminated site in the Upper Colorado River Basin, Wyoming, United States - RVT155D38 (version 2) ... | reverse complement strand
ACATCATGGCCCACTCAGCGCTGCTGCTGGGTGCCACCAACAAGGTCATCATCGCTCCCGGCATCGCCAACATCCACGCCCGTGATCCGATGGCCATGGCCAACGGCGCGCGCGCGCTCGGCGAGGCGTACCCCGGCAGGTTTGTGCTGGGCATCGGCGTGAGCCACGCTCCGTCAGTCAGCATCCGCGGCGGTGACTACGGCAAGCCACTGGTCCAGGTCGGCGCCTACCTCGACGCCATGGAAGCGGCGCAGTATGCGGCACTCATGCCCGACCCGCCGGTACCGCTCGTGCTCGCCGCTCTGGGCCCGCGGATGCTCGAGCTGGCCGCCGAACGCGGCGATGGAGCCCACCCATACTTCGTCCCTGTCGATCACACCCCCTTCGCCCGCCGGCACCTGGGCCCCGACGCCTGCCTGGCCACCGAGGTCACCGCCGTACTGACCCACGACCGCGCAGCCGGCCGCGCGATCGCCCGCGCCTTTGCCCGCCACTACCTTGCACTGCCGAATTACGCCAACAACCTGCGCCGCCTGGGCTGGGGAGAGGCAGACATGGCCAACGACGGCAGCGACCAGCTGATCGATGCCGTGATCGCTGTCGGCGACGTCGATGCCGTCGTGAGGCGCGTTCGGGACCACCTCGAGGCGGGCGCCGACACGGTCTGCCTGCAAATCCGCAGTGAGCGCTCTGCCGACCCTGCACCCGACGCCTACCGCGAGATCTGGGCCGCCTTCAATCGCCCTACGTAGGCACGCGGACGAAGTCGAGGACCCGGCGCCAGGCATCTGCCGAGGCCTCGGCGTAGTCGGCGGCCTTGCGGTCGAAGAACGAATGTGGCGCGCCGGGATATACGACGAGCTCGTGCTCCACGCCGGCCTCCGACAACCGACGGTCGTACCCGTCGATCGCTGCCTGCGGGATTGACGGGTCGGCGCCGCCGAAGAGACCGAGTATCGGGCAGCGCACGTCGGTGGCAAACTCGACAGGCGCCGGCACGTCGGCGCGCCCGGGACCAGCCACGACGCCGTAGAAGCCGATCGCCCCGGACAGGCCGAGCTCCGGCCGAGAAGCCGCCAGGAAGGCCAGCCGCCCGCCGAAGCAGAATCCCACGCTGAAAACTGCACTGACGCCCGGCCGCGCGGCCAATTCTTCGCTCGCGGCGCGCATGTCGGCCATCAACGTTGCGTAGCGCACCTGCTCGACGTGAGGTCCGTGTTCGAAGTCAGCATCACGCGGACCTACTCCCGCGCTACGACCGAACCAATCGATCGCCAATGCCTCCACGCCGGCCTCGGCAAAGCGCAGCGCCAGCTCCTCGTAGAACGGGTGAAGGCCGCGGACGTCGGGGAGGATCAGCATCGCCGCACCCTTGGGGTCGCTGGGCCGCGCCGCGAAGGCAGCGAAGGGGGTGCCGTCTGACGAACGCAGCTCGATGCGTGAGCCGTCGACCGCGGCGCCCCCAAGAGGTGGAATCGGTGGCCTGCTATCGAGATCGAAACACATGCCGGCGATGCTACACTCGGGCCTCACGGCGCTGACCGGGAGGAGTAGCACCGACCAGGCCTGGGTAGAGAAGTCCGGCCAGCGGCTGGAAGCCGGATCAGGCACATCGGCGCGAACGTCGTCCGCGAGCCGTGGCGGGTGCGCCCGTTAGCGCGCCAAGAGTGCGCGCCGGACCAACGGCTGTGGGATGACCGCAGTACGCCGGCACGTGAACCAGCAGGTGGTACCACGACCTCGTCGTCCGCTGGACGATCGGGGTCGTCTTCATGCCAGGAGGATCGGCCCGTGAAGACGGAGCCGCGACCCATAACCGAAATGGCGAAGGCCTACCGGCCGGCCGATGTTGAACCGGACATCTATCGACGCTGGCTGGACGCTGACGTCTTCGCCCCCGACGGGGCAGGTTCTCGCGCGGACGAGTCGAGACCGCCGTTCGTGATCATCCAGCCGCCGCCCAACGTGACCGGCGCGCTGCACACGGGGCACGCGCTGACGTCCACGATCGAGGACCTGATGGCCCGCCGCGCTCGGATGCAGGGCCACCCGACGCTGTTCCTGCCGGGGCTCGACCATGCCGGCATCGCCGCTCAGGTCGTCCTGGATCGAATCCTGGCCCGGGAGGGCGAGTCGCGCGAGTCACTCGGCCGCGAGCACTACCTCCAGCGTATGCGCCAGTACGTCGCCGAGACGCGGGGTGTGATCATCGACCAGGTGCGGCGGCTGGGCCTGTCGGTGGACTGGGGTCGCCTGCGCTTCACGATGGACGATGACTCGGCGCGCGCGGTTCGAGTCGCGTTCAAGCGGCTGTACGACGACGGGCTGGCGTATCGCGGCGAGCAGCTCGTCAACTGGTGTCCGGGGGACCTGACGAGCATCTCTGACCTCGAGGTGGTCGCGACGCCGACGACCGGGACGCTCTGGGACGTGCGCTACCACTTCGTGCGCGACGACGGTACACCCGACCCGGACGACACCATCACCGTCGCAACGACTCGGCCGGAGACGATCCTCGGCGATGTCGCCGTCGCGGTGCATCCCGACGACGAGCGCTACCGCGGCTCCGTTGGGCGACGGGTGATGATCCCGTTCGTCGATCGCATCGTCCCGGTCGTCGCAGATCCAGTGGTTAAACCGGAGTTCGGCACGGGCGCGGTCAAGATCACCCCTGCCCACGACGCCGAGGACTATGCCACCGGCAAGCGCCAGGACCTGGACATGATCGACGTGATGACCGACGACGCGCGGATCAACGAACGCGGCGGACCCTACGCCGGCCTGAAGGTCGAGGAAGCGCGGATGCAGATAGTCGCCGACCTCGAGGCGAGAGGCGATCTCGCCGGCGCCCAGCCGCACGAGATGGTGATCGGCCGCTGCGAGCGTAGTGGTGACATCGTCGAACCGCGGCTCAAGACGCAGTGGTTCATCGCCGTCAAGCCGATGGCCGCGAAGGCCATGGCCGCTGTCATCGACGGGCGCACGGCGTTCGTTCCCCAGCGCTACCGAAAGGTGTTCTTCGACTGGATGGAGAACATCCACGACTGGAACATCAGCCGTGGGCTGTGGTGGGGCCATCGCATCCCCGCGTGGTACTGCCCGGACGGCCACGTCACCGTCTCCGATGACGAGCACGGACCGAGCGCTTGCGCAGTCTGTGGCCGCTCGGCAGCCGAGCTGCACCAAGAGGAAGACATCTTCGACACCTGGTTCTCGAGCGGCCTGTGGCCCTTCTCGACGCTTGGGTGGCCCGACGAGACGCCGGACTACAAGCGTTACTACCCGACCAGCGTGCTGGAGACGGGCTACGAGATCATCTTCCTCTGGGTGGCGCGGATGATGATGCTCGCCGAGTGGCTCACGGGTCGCGAGCCCTTCCACACGGTCTACCTGCACGGCATGGTGCGCGATCCCTACGGCGCCAAGATGTCCAAGACCAAGGGCAATGTCGTCGACCCACTCGAGGTCGCCTCGGAGATCGGCGCCGACGCGCTGCGCTTCGCGCTGGTGCACGGCCCTGAGCCGACCAGAGATCAGAAGATGGCGAGGCCGCGCCTGGAGGACTCGCGCAACTTCGCCAACAAGCTATGGAATGCGGCCCGCTTCGTCATCGGCGCGAGACCCGCCGAGATCTCGCAGGATGCGGCGCTTGAGCGGCCCGAAACCGACCATATGGGCCCGGCCGAACACTGGATCCTGGCCCGTTGTCGGGCCACGATCGAGGAAGTCGAGCGCGCCTATGCCGCGTACCAGTTCGGCGAGGCCGCCGGACTTCTGTACGACGCGATCTGGAGTGAGTACTGCGACTGGTATGTCGAGATGGCCAAGGTCGGGCTGTCCGACGGTCAAGAGGCACTACGGCGCCGAGCGACGTGGTGGACACTGGCCTGGGTGCTGGATCGCTACCTGCGTCTGCTGCACCCGCTGATGCCGCACATCACCGAGGATATCTGGCAGCGCCTGCCGCACACGAGGAGCGATCCGGACCTGCTGATCGTCGCCCCCTGGCCGGCGGCCGACGGCAAAGTCGTGGACGCTCCAGCTGCGGATCCTGAGATGGCTTCAGGCACGACGCAGCTGATGGAGCTCATCGTGGCGCTGCGGGCCGCGCGGGCGGAGTCCGGCATCGAACCGTCGGCATGGCTGCCCGCCGTTGTATGGCTGCCAGCCGGCTCGGCCCGCGCGGCCTATCCCGCGCTCGAGGCCGCGCTCGTCAGGCTCGCCCGCGTTCGTCCCACGCTCGTCGACGAGCGCGATGGGCTGGCCGCTCAGGCCGATGGTCTGGCCGTGGTGACATCTGCCGGCGAAGCGCGGATGGTGCGCTCGGACACCGACCGCGCACGCGAGCGCGCCCGGTTGGAGAAGGAGTTGCGTACCATCGGCATGCAGCTGACGTCCACGGAAGGGCGTCTGGCCGACGAAACGTTCGTCACCAAGGCGCCACGTCACGTGGTCGAGCAGGCCCAGCGAAGGGTCGTCGAGCTGCGCGAACTGAAAGCTGCCCTGAGGCAGAAGCTGGAGGGAGGTTGAGGTGCCGCTGCCGTTCCTGAAGGGTCGGCGCAAGGAGCCGGAGGCCATGCCGTCGGCGCGCGTCCCACTACCGACTGATCGCCTGGAATTGGTTGAGCAGGCGCTTCGGCTTCAGTACCACGCCATCAGCAGCCACGGTGTCCTCATTCCTGCCAGTGAAGGTGTTCCGGTCCTGCTGGCCAACCTGTTCTACGAGCTCAACATCACGCCGGTGGAGCTCATCGAACCGCTGCCAATCGAGTTCCAGGATGCCGAACCCAGCGTCATCAGGCCGGAACTGGCGCTGCAGTGGATCAACGCTCATCACAGCCGCACGCCGATCGCACGTCACGCACTGCTCATCCTCCAGTCGCTCGACGCCATCGACCTCGCGTACGAGACATTCGCCGTGGCGATGCTCCACGGCGTCGCCGACGCCGACGGCGTCCCGCGCTTTGACGCCATCGTCGGCGGGCCGGTCAGCTACTGGGATGAGAACAGCGGCCAATTGATCGTTCGGATGCTCGTCGGCTACGGCGGCGAAGGCGTTCGTGGCGACACGCAGCGCATCGCGCAGCGTCTCCTGGGCAAGATGCTCGGCAACCTGTTGGCCAGCCAGGGCGCCACCGAGCTGGGGCGCGTCGAGCGTCCCGTCGCGGTGGGTGGTGGCCACGTCAAGCCCTGCGGGCACTGCGGCTTCTCGGCGATGGATCGCCGGGCCCACTACTGCCCGAAGTGCGGCATGCGCCAAGATCGCGCTTGAATGCCGCTCTACGACTACGCCTGCCAGAAGTGTGGGCACATCGTCGAGGTGATCCACGGAGTCCACGACAGCGGGCCTTCGAGTTGTCCGCGTTGCCAGGGCTCGATGCGCAAACTGCTTGCTTCACCGGCGATCGTCTTCAAGGGATCCGGTTGGGCGAAGAAGGACGCTCGCGACGCGAGCCGCTCCAGGGTGGCGTCGGGGAGTAGCGGAGCCTCGAGCGATGTCACGGACAAGCCGACCTCGACCGAGTCAACCAAGACCGACGGTTCGTCCGTTGCCAACGCGAAGAGCACCAACAAGGAGTCGGCCGGGCCGGCGAGCGCAGCCGAGGGATAGTTGACCGATCACCCGCGGAAGGGCCAGCCCGCCGGAGAACCTGACCACATTCCGTCGGCTGCGGAAGACCCGCGGGCCAGCGAGTCAAACGCGGGCAGCAAGACCCCACACTGGCGTCGCCGCCTCGACGCGCTGGTGGGCCGCGTGACGGGCAACATCGTCGTGCGGCGTCTGATGGCCGTCATCGAGGCGGCCAACTACGCCGGCGCGACACTCTTCGCCGCCGCACTCGCCTTCAGCACCATGTTCGCCTTCGTACCATTGCTGCTGCTGCTCTCCGGCGTGCTCGGCTGGCTGATCAACGATCCTGCTGAGCGGTCCATCCTGCTGGCGCAGCTCGTGGGGTACTTCCCACCCCTGGCGAGTCTCTTCGAGGAATCGCTCGAAACGGCGGTACGCCAAAGGGGAGCCCTGTCGATCATCGGCCTCGTCGGGCTGCTGTGGGGTGCGAGCACCTTCTACGGCAGCCTGGACGAGGTGATGCGTCGCCTGTTTCCGGGCGGCGGCATTCGCGGCAGCGTGTCCCGCCGAGTGCGCGGTGCGCTGACCATCCTCATCCTGCTCGCCCTGATCATCGGCACGCTGTCGCTGGGCGGCGTCTGGGCAGTCCTGGACCGGCTCGTCGGCGGGCTGGCCGTTTGGCGCTTCGCGGCCCCAGCGATCGCGCTGGCAGTGATGGTGGCGGTCGTGTTCTCCGTCTATCGCCTGGTGCCGACCCGACCACCCGGCTGGCGCGCGGCTCTGCCACCGGCGATCGTCGCCGGCATCGCCATCGGGCTGCTCACCAACCTCTTTGCGCTGCTGGCCCCGCTGCTGGTGGGTGGCCTGTCAGGCTTCGGCGTCGTCGCCACTGTGTTCGGTGCGCTGGTGTGGCTGAACTTCAGCTATCAGATCCTGCTGTACGGAGCGGCCTGGGCACGCATCCGCCGCGATCGGCACAACCTGGCCGGATAATCGGCCACCCGGCTGGCTAGCTCTGCGCGGTGCCGCAGCGGCGGCAGAACTGCGCCCGCGCCGACAGCTCCAGCTGGCAGTTTCGGCACGACTTGACCGACGGCGCCGCCTGCGCGGAAGCCATCGACGGCATGTGTGCCGAGGCGGGCGGGTATTGGCGTTGTGGCTGGTTGAGCACGAAGGCAGGCGGCGGCGGTGCGTCGAAGCTGATCGACGGCCGCACCTGTCTCTCACCCGGTTGTGGCAGCGGTAGGCGTGGCATCTGCGACGGCGGCGGAGCCTGGGGCTGGGCCGGGAGAGGCGGCCGCACCTGGGGTTGCGGCGGGACCTGCAGTGGGGCCGGTGGCGGCATCTGGACTTGCGGGGCGGGCTCCGGCTCCGGCACGGCCACGACCTCGGGCTCCGGCTCCGGCTCGGCCACGACCTCGGGCTCAGGCTCGGGCTCGACCACGACCTCGGGCTCAGGCTCAGGCTCGGCGGCGACGGGTTCGGGCTCCGGCTCCGGCTCGGGCTCCTCGAATACGAGTGGCACCGGCAGCTTCAGGTCAGGTTCTGCAACGGTGGGCGCCATGTCGGGCGCCTCCACCGTCGCGACGGTCTCCGACATCATTGACGCCGGCTCGGGAGCCATGTCCGGCTGGTGAACGACCTCCGGCTCCGGCAGCGGCTCGCACGACAGGCACACCCCGGCTTCAGCGTTCCAGCAATTGGGGCAGGTGTATTCGCGGCAGCCCAGGCACAGCCGCAGTGCCTTCCCCTCGTTGGCGGCGCGGAAGTCGTCGTCGGCGCTCAGGCCCATCGCCGAGATCAGGCGACGAACGCCTCCGCCGAGGCTCTTCTGATCTGGACTATCCGTCTGCTGCAGCGTTCCGCAACGCTCGCAGTAGACGTCCATTAGTACGGCCATTCCGCGCAGTATGGCGCCAATTCGCTTTTTGGGGCAACGATGATCCAGTACCCCCACCCATGCGCAGAAGGTCACCGCGCCCAGGCGAGCTGCGCGAGCACGCGGGAACCGAGGCTGGCACTGCTAGACTCGGCCACCTGATGGCCGGCCCCCTCGCCGCTGTCGAGCGGTTCTTCGAGCGTCTGTTCGAGCGTCCCGCCGCGCGGCTCTTCCAGGCACGCATCGAGCCGGCGCACGTGCAGCGCGCCATCGAACGCGCCATTGAAGCCGAGCGACGCGTGCACGCGCGGCGCTCGTACTCCCCGTCGGTCTTCCGCGTGCTGCTCAGCGCTGACGACCGTGGCGCGCTTGAGGCCGAGCAGCCGGCACTCGGCCGTGAGCTTTCCGAGTCGGTCCGCGTGTATGCCCGCCGGCACGACTACGTGCTGCTGGCACGGCCGCGCGTCGACGTCGAAGCCTCGGCCGTGGTGCAGCCGGGCGATGTCCGCGTCTATGCGGATCCCGTCCAGATCGATCCCGACCACGGTGCTCACCCCGGAGCAAACGGGATGACAGTCCTGCCCGCCTCCGGGCGGCCGGCAGTAGATCCGATCGACGGTGCCGACGATCACCTGGTCGCCCAGGCGACGGCCGTCTTTGCCGCTCCGCAGCCGAATGCGCCGCGCGCGCAGCTGGCGCTGCGGAGTCCCGGACAGGCCGTCTGGCGCCTACCGGTACGGCCGGGCACCATTCGCATCGGGCGCGCCCTGGACAACGACGTCGTCCTTGGCGACGATCGCGTGTCGCGTCATCACGGCCAGATCGGCATCCGGCTGGGCATGCTTGTGTACACGGATCTGGGCAGCACCAACGGCTCCTATCTCAACGGCAGCCTCGTCAGTGAGATCGCGCTCGGCCCCGGCGACGTGCTACAACTGGGCAGCTCGACGGTGACGATCGAACCGGCCTCGTAGACTTCGACGTCCGCGATGGACGTCTTTACGCTGGGTCTATGGGCACTCCGAATCGCCTTCGTCGTGCTCATCTATGTGTTCTTCGTCTTCGTTGCCCGCGCCCTGTGGCAAGACCTGCGCGCTGGGGTCGCAGGGGCCGGCCGCCCGTTGGCCAGGCTGCATGTGATCGGCGCACCCGAAGGCCGCCCGTCGCCCGGCACGTCTATTCCGCTCGACGCCGTCAACTCGCTCGGACGCGACGTGAACAACTCGATCGTCGTCGACGATTCGTTCGTATCGGCCGAGCACGCGCTGCTCACCTTCCGCGGCCGCGCCTGGTACGTCGAGGACCGTGGCAGCACCAACGGGACGTGGCTGAACGGCCAGCGCGTGGAGGGCCTTCTGCCTCTCGGCTACGGCGATGAGATCCAGGTCGGCCAGGTGAGGATGCGCCTGGAGCGCGCCAGGCAGGAATGAGCCTGCCGGGGTTGAACGTGGCGAGCGACGGAGCATGAGCGCGGCCATGCTGGCGCTCCACCGGGTTGGTATCCGGCCGCGCATGCGGGGGCGCGAGCTGGTGCTGTTGTTGGTCGTCGCCATTGCGCTGACGACGGGCTGGGCCAGCCTGCAGTCGTTCCGCAGCAGCCAGCTGGAAGTGGGCGACGCTTGGCTGCTCGCGACGTACCTTGGCGCGCTTGCGGCGATTCACCTGGGCTTCGTGATCACCGGCCGCCGCATGGACCAGATCCTGTTCCCGGCGTCCGCCCTCCTTGGCGGGCTCTCGGTGCTGATCATGCACCGCCTGCCGCAGGATCTTGCCGTCCAATCGATAGCCGGCCGCGTGCTGGAATTGGGCCCGCTGCAGCTGCTGTGGGTGCTGCTCGGCTTCGGCGTCATGGCCGCAACGGCCATCCTGGTCCGCAGCGATGGCTGGCTGCGGCGCTACAAGTACACCTGGGCGGCGCTCGGGATAGTGCTGCTGCTGCTCGTCTTCCTGTTCGGCGAAGTGACCGGCGGGGCGCGCCTCACGCTGACCATCGGGCCGATCTCCGGACAGCCGTCCGAGCTCCTGAAAGTCATACTGGTCGTGTTCCTGGCCGGTTACCTGGCAGAGAATCGATGGCTGCTGGCGACATCGAGCACCTCCGTTGGCCCTTTCAAGCTGCCGCCGCTGCCGTACCTGCTGCCAATGCTCGCGATGTGGGGCCTGGCGCTGGCCATCGTCATCGTGCAGCGCGATCTCGGCGCCGCACTGCTTTACTTCCTGGTCTTCCTATCGCTGCTGTACGTGGCGACGCGACGCGCCTCCTACGTGGTACTGGGGCTGCTGCTGTTCGTAGCCGGCGGCGCCGTCCTGTACCAGCTCTTCCCTCACGTGCAGGACCGGATCAACGTCTGGATCAACCCCTTTGTCGACCCGCAGGGTTCTGGCTACCAGATCATCCGCGCGCTGTACGCCTACGGCCGCGGCGGCATCCTGGGCACGGGCCTCGGCGCTGGGCTGCCACAGGTTGGCGCCGTGCCGTCCATTCCGGCGATACATACCGACTTCATCTTCGCCGCGCTGGCCGAGGAGATGGGCATGCTCGGCGCGCTGGCCATCCTCGGGCTGTACGTCGTCATCGCCGAGCGCGGCTTCCGCATCGCGGCGACCGCTGCCGACGACTTCCGCGCCCTGCTGGCCACGGGCCTGACTCTGGTCGTCGTCGTACAGGCGGCAATCATCTGCGGCGGGAACCTGCGCGTCGTGCCGCTCACCGGCATCACCCTGCCGCTGATCAGCTACGGCGGCTCGTCGCTGCTGGTCAACGGCGCGGTGATCGGCCTTCTCCTGGCGCTCAGTGACCGCGCGGTCGAGCCTCCGCCTCCGGGTGCCCGCGCCGGCGTCGCGCGGCGTCTGGGCCAGCGCGTGCGCCGGGCGGGCGGCAAATTCGAGGAGGCCATCTCTTGAGCCTGACTGGCGCCCGGCTCGCCGGCCCTCTCCGCAGGCTGAGGAGCGGTCTGCGGCCGCGTATGAATGTTCCCCAGGCGTTGCCGAGCATCCCCGTCCCCGGAGCCCGAGTCGCGCCGCCGCACATCGCCAGCAGCCTGCTGCGACTGGCGCTCGCGCTGGTGGTGGGCTACTCGGCGCTGGCGACGGGGCTGGCGTACTGGCAGGTGGTCGAGGCCCAGCGTTTGACCGCCGACCCGCTCAACCCGCTCGTGATCTCGGCCGCGCGGCAGGCACCCCGTGGCAGCATCTACGACCGCAGCGGCGTGGTGCTGGCGCGCAACCTATCGTCCGGCGGAGCCGAGCGGCTGCGTGAGTACCCGTATGTCGTCGCCGCACCGGTGGTCGGCTACCGGAGTTCCGTATTCGGCACGGCCGGACTCGAGCGAACCTACGACGCGCAGCTGACCGGGCTCGTATCGCTGCGGCCGGGGGACGAGCTGTTGCGCAAGTTCCGCGACCAGCCCTACAACCCGTCCGACCTCTACCTGTCGCTCGACATCGAGCTGCAGGAAGCCGCCGCCGCCGCTCTGGGCGACCAGCACGGAGCGGTCGTGGCCATCGAGCCGGGAACCGGGCGCGTGCTGGCACTGGTCAGTAGCCCGACCTTCAACCCCAATCGCATCGTCGCCCGGCAAGGCGGGCGGCGCTACATGAACACGCTGCGCGAGCGCGACGATTCGCCGCTGCTCAACCGCGCCACGCAGGGGCTCTACGTGCCCGGCTCGGTGTTCAAGATAGTGACGGCGATCGCCGGTCTTGGATCGGGCGCCATCAGTCCCCAGACCACCTACGAGAACCAGCCCGACGAATACCAGACGGGATTCCTGGTTGAGGGCTTCCGCGTCCGGGACTTCCCGCGCCGCGTGCAGCGCGACCACCCGCTCGACTTCTATGAGGCGACCGAGGTATCGAGCAACATCTGGTTTGCCCACGCCGGTCTGGACGTCGGCGCCGAGAACCTGGTGAGCTGGGCGCAGCGGCTGGGCTTCGGCGATCGGATTCCGTTCGAGCTGCCGACGTCGCCCAGCCAGGTCACCAACGGCGACGGGCCGCTGGCCGGTTTTCGCGACCGGGTAGAGCTGGCGAATGCCGCATACGGCCAGGCCGAGGCCCTGGTTACGCCGCTTCAGATGGCGCTGGTGGCGGGGACCATCGCCAACGATGGCCTGCTCATGCACCCGAAGCTGGTCGATGAGCTGCGCGCCTCCGACGGCAGCGTGAGTCGCCTGGCCCCGCAGGCGTGGCTGCAGGTGTTGCCCGCCGGCCAGGCCGGAGTCATCGGCGACGCAATGCAGCTGGCGGTTGAGGGCCGCTACGGCAGGGAATTTGCCGGCGCTGCGAAGGTGCCCGGTGTCCCGACCGCCGGCAAGAGCGGCACCGCCGAGCTGGGTGGGGATGCCGCGCCGCACAGCTGGTTCATCGGCTACGCGCCGGCGGATGCGCCGCAGATCGCCATCGCGGTCATTGTCGAAGGCGGCGGGGCGGGTGCTCAGCGAGCCGTGCCCATGGGCGGGCAGTTGATGAGCAGGTACCTGGACTCCATTCGCTAAGCCGTCTCACTCGCCGCGCGGGAACGCCACCGACGGCTCACCCAAAACGTAATGCAACCAAATCAGGCATTCGGACGTACTATTCGGCAGCGCCTTCCAATTCCGCGCGCAGTCGGGGGAGGGGCCCGTGTTGACGACGAAATCGGAGGAGCCCCAGCCTCACGTGCCACACGTCCAAGAGTCCGGCGAGAAGGTAATCGCCAACGTAGAGAGGGTCATCGTCGGCAAGCACCATGAGGTGAGGCTGGCGCTGGTCGCCCTGCTGTGCCAGGGCCACCTGCTCATCGAAGATGTTCCCGGCACCGGCAAGACCGTGCTGGCCAAGGCCATCGCGCGGAGCCTGGGCTGCACGTTCCGCCGCATCCAGTTCACGCCCGACCTGCTGCCGTCGGACGTGACCGGGCTATCGATCTTCAACCAGAAGACCCAGGAGTTCGAATTCCGGCCCGGGCCCATCATGGCCCAGATCGTCCTCGCCGACGAGATCAACCGCGCCACCCCCAAGACCCAATCGGCGCTCCTCGAATGCATGGAGGAGCGGCAGGCGACCATCGATGGCATCACCTACAAGATGCCCGCGCCGTTCCTCGTCATCGCCACCCAGAACCCGATCGAGTACGAAGGAACGTTCGCGCTGCCCGAGGCACAGCTGGACCGCTTCATGCTGCGACTTCAGCTGGGCTACCCGCAGCCCCTCGAGGAGATCGTCATCCTCGATGAGCAAAAGCGCACTCACCCCATCGACGACCTGGCCGAGGTGGCCAGCATCGATGAGCTGCGCGCGATGCAGGAAGGCGTTCGCGAGATCTACGTGGACTCCGCAGTGAGCGACTACATCGTGCGTCTGGTCAATGCCACGCGCAGTCATCCCGATATCTACCTGGGTGCCTCACCGCGCGGGTCGCTGGCGCTATACCGCGCCGGCCAGGCCTACGCCGCGTTGGCCGGGCGTGACTACGTGATTCCCGACGACATCAAGGCCCTGGCTGTGCCCGCGCTGGCCCACCGCACGATCGTCAAGACCGCAGCCACCGTCCGCGACGTTGACGCCGCCCTGATCGTGCGCGAACTGCTCGACAGCGTGCCGGTTGAATCGCGCCTGCAGCAGCCGGAGCGCCCAACGGTCCGACCGGCTTAGGCGGAGTACCGATGCTGCGGCGCATCGAGATCCTTGTCCTGGGGGCGATCCTGCTGGTGGCCGCCCTGTCGACCGGGGCGGAGTTCCTGTTCTTCCTGGTCTACCTGGGGATCCTGGTAGTGGGCGGCGCGTACGTCGTGACCCGCTTCGGCCTCGCAGACCTGGAGGCGGGCTACGTCCTCGATCGGGTGCATGCCCAGGCCGGAGACATGCTGCGAGCCAGCTACACGGTGCGCAACACGAGCCGCCTCCCCAAGCTGTGGCTCGAGGTGCACAACCCCACCACGCTGCCCGTGCCGCTGCCCGGCCAGGCGATCACGCTCACGCCGCGGAGCGAGAAATCGTGGACGGTGCGCGTACCCCTCAGCCGCCGCGGCCACTATCGGATCGAACCCCTTGCGCTGCGGACCGGCGATCCGCTCGGACTGTTCGAGTCGCAGGCCTCCGTGGGGAGCCCGTCGACCGTCATCGTCTACCCGCGCGTTGAGCCGCTGCCCGGTTGGCGCCTTCCGCCTGCGTTCATCGAGGGCTCGCATGCCACGCCGGTAAGGACACCGCATACGACGCCGCACGCCACGAGCATCCGTCCCTACGCACCGGGTGACGCCTACAACCGCATCCATTGGAAGAGCACTGCGCGACAGACCGAGCTGCAGGTCAAGGAGTTCGACCTCGAGCAGACCGCCGACGTCTGGATTTATCTCGATCTCGATGCCCAAGCGCACGCCGGCCGCGGCGACGACTCGACAATTGAATACGGAGTGCGTGCCGCCGCCGCCATCGCCGCGCGGGCCCTGCTCGAGAACCGCGCCGTGGCTTTCAGCGCTTCGGGTCGCCAGCGCACGGTGCTGCCGCCCGACCGCGGGCCGCGCCAGTACCAGAAAGTGATGCGTCTTCTGGCCGCTGTCGCCGCGGATGGCGAAGAGCCGCTTTCAACGTTGCTCGTCGAAGGCTCGACCCGGCTTCGGCGGGGTATGACGGCGGTGGCGATCACGCCGTCGCTGGACCGCAACTGGATACGGCCGATGGCCAGCTGGCGCCAGCGCGGCGTGGAAACCATCGTGGTGTTGCTTGACGCCATTGCCTTCACTGCCGTGGAGAGAATTGCTCACGGCTTGAACCGCGTCGACGAAGTCGAACAGGCCGACGACCTGCGAGCCGCGCGCGCCGTGCGGCACGCACTGGCGGAGCACGACCTGGCCTGGCACGCCATCACGCCGGGCGAGTCGATCGGTGCCCAACTGATCACTGCCGGACCGCGCGCCGTGGCGGTCAGCCGATGAGCACTTCAACGTCGGCGTCTGCCAAGAAAGTGGTCGATGAAGCCGAGCGGAGCCTGGTCGAAGACTCAGACCTGCCGCTCATGCCGCGCGAGGGCCTGACGAGCCTGCTCGCCCTGGCGGTGATGATGGTCACCGTCGGCGTCGCGATCGATCACGCAGAGTGGGCGGGGAGGGTAGTCGGCGGCGGGTCGCAGACCGGCTTCCTGCCGCTGACCGGCCTTCTGGCCGTACTCGTGGGCACCGTCCTTGCCAAGACTCACTACTCCGACCTGCGCATCCATTTCATCGGCGCGCTGCTGGGCGCCGGGTATCTGCTGGTCTCCATCGCCGGCGCCGTCTCGACCGCGCCCAGCATCGAGGAGCGGTTGCGCGCACTGAACGTGTCGGTGGCCACGTGGGTCAACGAGGTCGTGGTCATGGGTGTCAGATCGGCCGAAACTTCGGTGTTCCTGCTGGTCCTCGGCAGCCTGTTATGGGCGGCCGGCCTTTTCGCCGCGCGTGCCGTCTTCCGTGCCCGCCGGCCGTTGCCTGCGATCGTGCTTGCCGGCACCTTGTTGATGATCAACGTGCTGCTCACCGTGCGCGACGAGTACATCCATGTCGTCGCCTTCGTGGCCGCCGCCCTCCTTCTCGTCGTTCGCCTGAACCTGCTCGACCAGGCCCGCGAGTGGCGCGCCCGCGGAATGCGCGACGTATCCGACTTCACATCGGTGCTCCTGCGCCAGGGCGCGATCTTCATCGCTCTCGCTGTGGTGGCTTCGATCACATTGGCAGCAAACGCCAGCTCGGCGCCTCTCTCGCGCGCCTGGAACAACTTCGACGAGCAGTTGCTCGAGGTGGGCTACGAGGTCAACCGCTGGCTGGGCGGCGTCAGCGGCACCGCCCGCGGACCCAACGTCCTGTTCACACCCAATCAGACGATCCGTGAGGTATGGGAGTCGTCCTCGGATGTCGTGATGACGGTCACCACCAGCGACGGAGACGGCTATCGCTGGCGCGGGGCGACTTACGACTCTTTCGATGGGAGAACGTGGGCGCAGCTCGATCGCGAGCCCAACCTCGTGGGGGCAGGTGACCAGATTCTGGGGCCGACAGCAGACCGCGTCGCGAGCGAGGACGGACGCACCAGGGTTACCGTGACGGTGATCCCGGCCGACTACGGCGGCAGCGTCTTCGTCGCTCCGCAGGAGCCATTGACGATCGATAAGGCGGCCGAGGTGGTCACCAACGGCCCGGCAGGCCCGTTCGTGCTGGGCAGGCTGGTCGACGGCATCGAGACGGACGTCGCCTACCAGGTCGAATCATCGGTCCGCGTTACCTCGGGCCGCCAGCAGATAACCGCCGCCGATCTCGCCGCCGCCAGCCGCTCATACCCAGCCTGGCTGCGGCGCTACGTCGAGGTGCAACCGGACTCCGTCGGGCCCGTCGTCGCCGCGACGGCACGCCAGATCGTGGCCAGCCTGCCTGCCAACCGGCGCGATGCCTACCATGTTGCCGAGGCCGTGCAGGACTACCTGCATGCCTCGGGCAACTTCACTTACCGGACAGATGTCCGCGGCATGTGCACCGGCGAGAAGCTCGTGGATTGCTTCCTGCGCATTCGTCAGGGCTACTGCGAGTACTTCGCGACATCCATGGTGATGCTGCTGCGAACGCTCGAGATCCCGTCGCGCTACGTGCTGGGCTACTTGCCCGGCCAAGTGCAGGGTGACGGCAGCTACGTGGTCGACCGCGGTGCCGCGCACGCCTGGGTCGAGGTGTACTTTCCCGGCTACGGCTGGATCGAGTTCGATCCGACGCCCGGCAATGCCGAAAACGGCCAGGAGCCGACGCATCTGTCACCCGTCCCGCCCGGATCGTCCTTCGAGCCCGTGCCGTTCCCCGGCCAGGGCGAGTCCGAATTCATCGACGATCCACTGGCCGGCGCCGGTCCACCCGAATTTCCCGAGCCGCCGCCACCGGTGGCAGCGACCCCGAACACCTGGGGAGCCCTGGTCCTCGGTGCGCTCGCCGTGGTCGCGCTGCTCGCGCTGGCGGTCCTGGCCTACCTGCGCCGCCTGCCGCGCACCGAGCCCGAGCTCGCCTACAGCGGCGTCCAGCGTCTCGCCGCACGCCTGGGTTACGCGCCGCGACCTGCCCAGACGGCGTACGAGTTCACCGCCGGGTTGGCGGAGCTGGTACCGCTCGCCCGTGGCGACCTCGAGCTGATCGCCACGGCCAAGGTCGAGGCGACCTACGCTCGACGCCAACCCGGGGAGTCGTTGCTGCTCAGCCTTGCCGCCGCGTACCGACGCGTGCGCCTCGGCCTGCTTCGCCTGCTGTGGCGCCGGCCCCGCTTCCTGCGCCGGCCGCGCTGGATGCGCCGCTAGCGCTCGCTAG
>Ga0299913_10001661_pt1 | contig 16751 bp, 12 predicted proteins | sample RVTome_9_FD_201360 | JGI IMG/M metagenome (GOLD analysis project Ga0299913, IMG submission 201360) | Soil microbial communities from uranium-contaminated site in the Upper Colorado River Basin, Wyoming, United States - RVT155D38 (version 2) ... | reverse complement strand
ACGACTACGTCAGCTTGGTGCTCGACGACCCGAGCTTCGCCGCGCCGCTCTACGCCGCCCTGATGCCGGCCGACGAGCCCGATACCCACCGGCTGGTGTGGAGCCGGCCGAAGCGCAGCGACAACTGAGCTCCCGTTCCCGACGGCCGCCTCGTCGCCTCGCGACGGGGCGGCTCTTGCTTCGAAACGCCCCCCCAGCCCACCCGCCCCTCGACCCGGCCTCGGAGCCGGCCGTGAAGCCAGCCGACTCCCCCGCCTTCTTCCAGGGCCACGCCGGTGGCGCCCGGCCGTCTTTCCGACCGTCCGCGCTCCCTCCCGGCCGCATGTGCAGCGAGGTCGAGGAACGCCGGGCAAGGGCGCCGGCTCGCTGCCGAAAGCAGCGAGCCGCTCTCGAGGGGAGGTCGGACGATGAGCAAGCGGGTCGCCACCGAGACCAGGCGCGAGGATGTCTATACCCGCGTCACCAACCGGATCGTCGAGCAGCTCGAGCAGGGCGCGAGGCCCTGGACCAAGCCGTGGAGCGCTGGCGATGCCGCCGGCATCGCGGTCCCGCTCCGGGCCAACGGCAAGCCCTATCGCGGGGTCAATGTCCTGATCCTGTGGATGGAGGCGATGGCGCACGGCTACACCGCCCGGTTCTGGATGACCTACCGCCAGGCGACCGAGCTCGGTGGCCAGGTCAGGAAGGGCGAGAAGGGGACGATGGTCGTCTTCACCTCGACCGTCACCAAGACCGAGACCGACGACGACGGCGAAGCCGTCGAGCGTCGGCTCCGGTTCCTCAAGACCTACCACGTGTTCAACGCGGAGCAGATCGAAGGCCTGCCGGCGCCGTTCTACACACCGACCGCGATGCCCGAATCCACCGCCCCGCTGCAGCGGATCGAGCACGCCGAACGGTTCTTTGTTAATCTCGGTGCCGACATCCGGCACGGCGGCAGCCGCGCCTTCTACGCACTTCAGCCCGACTTCGTGCAGATGCCGCCGTTCGAGAGCTTTCGAGACGGCGAGAGCTACTACGCGACCCTCGGGCACGAGTGCGTCCATTGGACCCGCCACCCGTCGCGGCTCGATCGCGACTTCGGCCGCCAGCGCTGGGGCGATGTAGGCTACGCCCGCGAGGAGCTCATCGCCGAACTCGGCGCGTCGTTCCTTGCGGCCGACCTTGGTCTTTCTCTCGAGCCACGCGAGGATCACGCGGCCTACGTGGCGGACTGGCTTACCGTGCTCAGGAATGACAGACGCGCGATCTTCGTCGCTGCGGCCCACGCGCAGCGTGCGGTCGACTATCTGCACCGGCAGCAGCCCACGGCGCACCCGCAGTCGGCAGGCGAGGGCCTGGAGACCTAGCACGCCGCCCACCCCGCACGATGTCGTGCTCCTCGAGGATCCTATCCGATCATCTACCCGAATTGGATCGCGCCGGCGCACCGGGGGGGCGGCTCCAGCGCCAGAAGAGGAAGAGGGCGGTCGGGAGCTTCGTGACGGGTTCGAACGGCGAGAGAGGAGCTCTTGCCGGCCCATCACGGAAAGGATCCCCCGATGAACAGCCCGGACTTCACCCGATGCGGCCAGCCCCAATGGAGAGCGAAGCCCAAGAAGACGTACCGTGGCACGGCCAGAAACAGCGCCGTCACGGTCGGCGTCGACGGGCACCCAGTCCGACCGCTCGATTACCGGCTGGACCTGATCAACCACAGTCCCACCGGCTTCGCCTGGGGCTATGAGGGCAGCGGGCCAGCGCAGCTTGCGCTCGCGCTGTGCGCCGAGGCGCTCGATAGCGACGACCACGCCTTGCAGATCTACCAAGAGTTCAAGCGCCGCGTGGTCGCTGGCCTGCCGCAGGGCGAGGACTGGATCATCAGCGACACGGTCGTGCGAGCGATCTGCACGCCGCTGCTCGGGCCTGCCGGCAGGGGACGCGAGATATGACCAAGATCGTGTGCCTCATCGGCGTGATCGGGCTCGCGGCGTGTGCGAGCACGCCGCCATCCTCGGAGTCCAGGCCGACGACCGAGGACAAGATCAACCGCGGGCTCGAGCGAGCCCAAGACCGCGCCATCCACGATGTGATCTGGACGCTGCAGAACCCGGGCCGCCGGGCACTGCGCGATGCCATCTCGGGGAGGTGAGCCATGAATCGGCTTCGGACGCGCTACTGGGGGGGAGGGTCGGAGCCGAGGAGAGCGAGAGGACCATCAGGAGCGTCGCGACGGGTTCGAAAGGCGAGAGAGAGGCTCTTGCCGGCCCGTCACGGCAAGGATCCCCTGATGAACGGTCCAGACTTCATCCAGAACATCCGCCTCGACAAGCTGGTCAAATCGCCGCGCAACGTCCGCAAGACCCCGCCGTCCGAGGCGGCCGAAGCGGAGCTCAAGGCGAGCATCGCCGCCCATGGCCTTCAGCAGAATCTTGTCGTCGCACCAGCGAATGGGGACGGCGTCCATGAGGTGATCGCCGGCGGCCGGCGCCTCGCGGCGCTGAAGGCGCTGCAGGCGGAAGGCAGGCTCCCGCAAGACTGCGTCGTGCCGTGCTTCATCCGCACCGAGAACGCGGCGGAGATCTCCCTCGCGGAGAACATCGTCCGCCACGCGATGCACCCGGCCGATCAGTTCGAAGCCTTCGCTGCGTTGGCCGACGCCGGCGAGACGGTCCCGGCGATCGCGAGCCGCTTCGGCGTCCCCGAGAAGCTCGTCCGCCAGCGGCTCAAGCTCGGCAAGGTCGCGGGCGAGCTCCTCGCCGCCTACCGGGCCGAAGAGATGGACCTCGAGACGCTGATGGCGTTCACCTTGGCGGACGGCCATCGACGCCAGCTCGCCGTCTGGAGCCAGGTCAGAAACGACCCTTATGGCGTCTCGCACTACACGGTCCGCCGCCTCCTGACCGAGAAGTCGATCGCCGCCGCTTCGCGGCTCGGCTGCTTCGTCGGCGCCGAGGCCTATGAGCAGGCCGGCGGGCGCGTGACCCGTGACCTCTTCAGTGAACGGGACGACGGCTATTTCGACGACGTCAAGCTGGTCCGCCAGCTTGCCCTCCAGAAGCTCGAGGCCAAGGCCAGGGAGCTCGAAGCGACCTGGAAGTGGGCCAAGCCCATGCTCGAGCCCGACTACGGCTTCGCCGCGGAGTTCGCCCGCGTCCATCCCCGACCCATGAGCGTGCCGACCGAGGTGACCGAGGAGCTGAAGCGCCTCAATGAGCGCGCGACCGAGCTGATGGACCTCGACGAGGATGACTGGACAGAGGACCTCGAGGTCGAAGCTGATGAGCTCGCCGCCCGGCGCGAGCAGCTACAACAGATTGTCCGAAGGCGCACCGCCTACAGCGACGATGATCGCAAGCGCGCCGGCTGCATCGTGACCATCGGCCATGATGGCGACTTCCAGATCTACGAGGGGCTGATCCCGCGCGATGAGCTTTCCGGCGACGGCGATGGCGTCGCCGGTGAACAGCCGGGCGGGGCGCTGTCGAATGAACCGGCTGCGGCACCCCCGTCGGGCGAGCAGGCGGTTCGCAAAGCCCATGGCTTCAGCCAGGCGCTGATCGACGACCTGAAGGCTCACCGGCTGCAGATCACCAAGGCTCACCTCGCCGGCGACTTCGAGACGGCGTTCGACGTCGCGCTCTACAGCCTGTGCATCGGCACCCTGCACCTCGGCTATCGCGCCAACCCCCTCGACCTCCGCGCGCTCCAGACCCACGCCGACAGCTCGCTGGGTGACCTCAAGGACACCCCGGCCGCCGAACGCCTGGCGGCCCGGCGCGAAGGTCTCGAGCTTGCCTGGCTGAGCCTCCCGCCTGATCAGGGCTTTGCCCGGCTCTGCGCCCTTTCGTCGGGAGCCAAGCAGGCGCTGTTCGCCTGGTGCGTCGCGCAGACGTTGCAAGCCCAGCTCGCCTTCGAGGACAAGGCCGACCCGGTGGTCGAGCAGGTCGGCGTGCGCCTTGGCATCGACTTCGCCACTCACTGGCGGCCGACCGCCGACAACTACTGGGGCGGGTCAAGAAGTCTCACGCCCTCGAGGTCGGCGCCGCCGTCCTGGGCGCGCATTGGCAGCGCAATCATGCCAAGGACAAGAAGCCGGAGCTCGCCAAGGCGCTGGAAGCCGCCTTTGCCGGCGACGGCATGACCACGCTCGGCCTCGACCCCGAGACCTCCGCGCGGGGCCGGCGCCTGGGTCCCGCCTGGCATGGCGTATGGCCCATCACCCGATGAGCCCTCGCAAGCCCCCGCAGGCTCCGTGGACGATGCTGACCGGATCGATGCCGAGCCCGGCTCCGACACGCCAGCCGGGACGGTCACCGCCTTCCTGACCACCGACTCCCCCCGTGCAGACGTCGACGGCCTCCCAAGCCTCAGGATGCGCTGCTGACTAACCGCTCATGAGAGCCTGAAGGCGTCTCCCGGGCTCCGCACGGAGGGCGTCGCAACCGCGACGCCCTCACAGGAGCCCCTGGGTTCCGGCGCTTCCAACGTCGCCGGCGCCAACGCCACCACCGTGCTGGTCGATCGCGCTCCCACGCGCGGGCGCGCGACGAGAGCGGCGACCCGCAGGCGCCCACTGAGAGGAATCCTCGAGGGCGCTCGGTTGAGCGCCTCGGCGGGCCGAGCTGCGCGCTGTGCCGGCCGCGGTGCGCTTGGGCGCGAGAGCGAGAGGGAAGGCCGGGAACGGGCGAAGCCCGGGCGGGACGGAGAGAGAGCGTGCCCCGTTCGGGCGCCCGTTCCCCGCTCTCGGAGACCCGCCATGCCGGCCACCGCTCCTGCGCCCCGCCAAGGGGCGGCGCTTCCCCTCTTTGCCCCCCAAGCCCCGGACAAGGTCTCGGGGCTTTTTCATGCCGGGACCATCCTCGCCCGCCTGCTCGAGAAGGGCCGCGTCCTCGACGCCAGGCTGCTGCGCAGCGCCATGGAGGAGGTGTTCGGCGCCACCGACGCCGAAGCCGCCTGGGTGTGGAAGGACGCCTATGAAGCGGCCGAGGTCGCCCAGGTCCTGTTCCTCCGGAAGTTCGGCCCGGCCATGGCTGCCCGGGCCGCCGCACCCGCCGACCTGCTCGCGATGCTGGCCCGCCTGGCCGCGCGCCTGCCGAGCCAGACCCGGCGCTCGGAGGAGTCCCAGCACCTCCAACAGTTCTCCACGCCGATCGCGCTCGGTGCCGTCGCTGCCCGGGCCGCTCGAATCGGTCCCGGCGACCTTGTCCTGGAGCCCTCGGCCGGAACCGGCCTCCTCGCCGTGTTCGCGCAGATGGCCGGGGCCGCGCTGGCGCTCAACGAGATCGCCGCGACTCGCGCGGGGCTCCTTGCGCGGCTTTTTCGGGACGTGTCGGTCACGCGGCATAACGCCGAGCAGATCCACGACCACCTGCCGCCGGAGCTCCGGCCGAGCGTGGTGCTCATGAACCCGCCGTTCTCGGCCTCCCCGGCGGTGGCGGGCCGCTATCGCGCCGCCACGCTCAAGCACATCGGCTCGGCGCTCGCCCGTCTCACCGATGGCGGCCGCCTGGTCGCCATCACCGGCAACGGCTTTGCGCCCGACAGTCCGACGTGGCGCGACAGCTTCCTGCGCTGGCAGGAGAGCGCCCGGGTCGTCTTCTCCGCAGGCCTCGCCGGCAAGGCGTACGCCCGGCATGGCACCACGGCCGACATCCGGCTCACCGTCATTGACAAGCAGCCGGCAGACCGGCCGGACGTGCTCCCGGCACCGCGCGGCATTGCGGAGTCCGTCGAGGCGCTCCTCGAGCTGGTCGAGCACCAGGTCCCCGACCGCGTGCCGCTGCCCGGCGCGGTCGCTCACGCCGATCGCCTGAGGACCACCGTCGCGGTCAGGCCGCAGCGCCCCGCCGCTCCGGACAACGGATCGGCCGCGCCCGAGCGCACGCTGCCCCTGCATCGGCCATTGCACCGGCTCGATGCCGCAAACGCGGTCGGGCTCGCCTACGACACCCGCGACTGGACGCCGACCGACAAAGCGATCACCAAAGCGCTTTACGAGGGCTACGAGGTCCAATCCGTCGTCATCCCCGGCGCCAGGCCCCATCCGACCAGGCTCGTCCAGTCCGCGGCCATGGCCTCGGTGGCGCCGCCCAAGCCGTCGTACCGGCCCCATCTTGCCGAGCGTCTGGTCACCGACGGCGTGCTCTCCGACGCCCAGCTCGAGAGCCTGATCTATGCCGGCGAGGCCCATTCGGGCTTCCTCAGCGGCCACTACACGGTCGACGAGACCTTCGACACGGTGAGCGCGGTCGCACCCGAGACGGCGGGCGCCGTGCGCTTCCGGCGGGGCTGGTTCCTGGGCGACGGCACCGGAGCCGGCAAGGGCCGCCAAGTCGCCGGCATCATCCTCGACAACTGGCTCAAGGGCCGGCGCCGGGCGCTCTGGATCTCCAAGTCAGACAAGCTGATCGAGGACGCGGTGCGCGACTGGACCGCGCTCGGCGGCGCCAAGACCGACATCGTCGCGCTTTCGCGCTACCGTCAGGGCACCGCCATCCAGCTCGGCGACGCCATCCTCTTTACCACCTACGCCACGCTGCGCACCGAGGAGCGCCAGGGCAAGTGCTCGCGCGTCCAGCAGATCGTCGAGTGGCTGGGGTGCGACCCCGGCTCGGGGGCCGGGGCAGGCCCCAGCTCCCCCGCCTGCGCGGGGGCAGGCTCGGCCGGGGCAGGCTTCGACGGCGTCATCGTCTTCGACGAGGCCCATGCCATGGCGAATGCCGCCGGCGACAGGAGCGCCCGCGGCGAGAAGGCGCCGTCGCAACAGGGAAGGGCGGGGCTGCGTCTGCAGAATGCGCTGGCCAACGCCCGTGTCGTCTATGTCTCCGCGACCGGCGCCACCACGGTGGGCTACCTCGCCTATGCCTCGAGGCTGGGCCTGTGGGGCACCGGCGACTTCCCCTTTGCCTCGCGCCCCGAGTTCATCGCCGCCATGGAGGCGGGCGGCATCGCTGCGATGGAAGTGATCTCGCGCGACCTCAAGGCGCTCGGCCTCTACGCCTGCCGGGCGCTGTCCTACGAGGGCGTCACCTACGAGATCGTCGAGCACGCGCTCACGCGCGAGCAGGTCGCGATCTACGACGCCTACGCCGACGCCTTCAAGATCATCCACCAGAACATCGAGGCAGCGCTTGAGGCGGTCAACATCACCGGCCCCGAGGGCACCTTGAACCGCAACGCCAAGTCCGCCGCGCGCTCGGCCTTCGAAGCCAACAAGCAGCGTTTCTTCAACCATCTCCTGACCGCGATGAAGTGCCCGACCCTGATCAAGGCGATCGAGCGCGATCTCGCCGAGGGACATGCCGTCGTGGTGCAAGTGGTCTCGACCGGCGAGGCGCTTTTGGACCGCCGCCTGGCCGAGATCCCCGCCGCCGAATGGTCGGACATCGCGATCGACATCACGCCGCGCGAGTACGTCCTCGACTACCTCGCCCATTCCTTCTCGACGCAGCTGTTCGAGGTCTTCTCCGACGACGATGGCAACCTGCACTCGCGGCCTGTCTTCGATGCCGACGGCAACCCGGTCCTCTCGCGCGAGGCGGTGGAGCGGCGCGACCGTCTGATCGAGCACCTGGCCGCGCTGCCCCCGGTCCAGGCGGCGCTCGACCAGATCGTCTGGCATTTCGGCACCGAACAGGTGGCCGAGGTGACCGGACGAGCGAAGCGCGTCGTCCGGAAGACCGGTCCCGGCGGCGACCGCCTCTGTGTCGAGAGCCGGCCGGCGTATGCCAACTACGGCGAGACCCAAGCCTTCATGGACGACGAGAAGCGGATCCTGGTCTTCTCCGATGCCGGCGGCACCGGGCGCAGCTATCACGCCGACCTCGGGGCCAGGAACCGGCGCCTGCGCATCCACTACCTCCTGGAAGCCGGTTGGAAGGCCGATACCGCCATTCAGGGTCTCGGCCGGTCGAACCGCACCAACCAGGCCCAGCCTCCCGTGTTCCGGCCGGTCGCCACCGACGTCAAGGGCGAGAAGCGGTTCCTCTCCACCATCGCCCGCCGCCTCGACACGCTCGGCGCCATCACCCGCGGCCAGCGCCAGACCGGCGGCCAGGGCCTCTTCCGCGCCGAGGACAACCTGGAGAGCGCCTATGCCAAGGCGGCCTTGCGCCAGTTCTACCAGGCGCTCCACGCCGGGCGCATCGCCTGCTGCTCGCTCGCGACCTTCGCCGAGCACACCGGGCTCGAGCTGACCGACCAGGACGGCAGCCTCAGGGAGGAGCTGCCGCCGATCACCCGCTTCCTCAACCGCATGCTGGCGCTGCGCATCGGCTTGCAGAACGCGCTGTTCGAGGAGTTCGAAGCCCGGCTCGAATCCCAGATCGAGGGCGCGATCGCTTCCGGCACCTACGACGTGGGCGTCGAGACGCTGATCGCCGAGAGCTTCGAGATCACCGAGCGACGCACCGTCTATACCCATGCCGCCACCGGTGCGGAAACGTGCAGCTACCGGGTCCGGCGCAAGGACCGCAACCGGCCGCTCAGCCTGGATGACGCCTACAAGATCGCGCTGCAGCACAGAGCCTGCCCTCGGGCTTGCCAAGGGCAAGACCCGGGGGGCGAGCTGATCGTCAACCCTCTCTCCCATCGCGCCGCCGTCCGCATCCCGGCGCCCAGCCGCATGCATGACGACGGCAGCGTCGAGGAGCGCGTGCGCCTGATCCGCCCGATGGGCCGCGAGACCATGAGCGTCCGCGAGTACAGCGCGTCGCGGTGGGAGCCGGCCCAAGACGCCAGCTTCGCCACCCTCTGGGAGAAGGAGGTCGACGAGGTCCCCGAATTCTCGACGACCGAGTTCCACGTCATCACCGGGCTCCTGCTGCCGATCTGGGACCGTCTGCCCGCAGAGAACATGCGCGTCTACCGCCTGCAGACCGATGGGGGCGCGCGCGTCATCGGCCGGCTCGTGACCCCCGAGGCCTTGGGCGCCGTCTATGCCGCGCTCGGTGTCGACGCCGACCACACGCTATCGGCCGACGATGTCTGGGCCGCGGTCATGGAGCGAGGCGCCGGCGTCGCGCTGGCCGGCGGCCTGAGCCTGCGCCGCGCCCGCGTCATGGACGCCGAGCGCTTCGAGGTCATGGGCTTTGCGGACGGCGCCGTGGATCAGCTCAAGGCGCTCGGGCTGATCAGCGAGATCATCACCTGGCGGCTGCGCCTCTTCATTCCCACGACCGGCGCCGGCGTTGCCATTCTCGGCGCGCTCCTGGACCGCCACCCCGTCCTTCACTGCACCGCGCGGGCTCGGACGTGAGCGGGAGACGGCGCCATGACCGAGCATCCCGCCGCCGTCCTCGCGCGGCACCTGGCGGCGCACGCCGAAGACGTCTGTCGCCAGTATCTCTCCAACGGCCGCCGCGCCGGGCACTACTGGATCGTCGGCGACGCCCACAACAGCAAGGGACGCAGCCTCTACGTGCGTCTCGACGGTCCGCCCTACGGCCAGGGCGCGGCCGGCAAGTGGACCGATGCCGCGACCGGCGAGCACGGCGATCTCCTGGACCTGATCCGGCTGCGCTGCGCATTCAGCGCTCTCGGCGCCGCGATGGACGAGGCCCGCAGCTTTCTCGCCCTGCCGCGCCGGCCGACCACCGAGCCTGGACGTCAACCGTCCTGCGCACGCCGGTCAACGCCCGAGGCCGCACGGCACCTGTTCCGGGCCGGCCGGCCGATCCCCGGCACGCCCGCCGAGGCCTATCTCCGCGCGCGCGGCATCACCGCGGTCGATTCTCCGATGCTGCGCTTCCATCCTTTCGTCCACTATCGCGCCCATGACCACGCGCCGCTTTGCCGGCTTCCCGCCATGCTCGCTGCCATCACCGACCTCGACGGCCGCATTGTCGGCGTCAACCGCACCTGGCTCGACGTGGACCGTCTGTCCGTCGCGGATCTGGACGCGCCGCGCAAGGTCCTGGGCGTCCTGCTCGGTCACGGCGTCCGCTTCGGCCGCGCCACCGACCGGCTCCTGGCCGGCGAGGGCATCGAGACGGTCCTGTCGCTCAAGACGGTGCTGCCAGAGCTGCCCATGGTCTCGGCGCTCACCGCCAACCACCTGGCGGCGCTGGTCTTGCCCTCCGGTCTCGCGCGGCTCGTCATCGCCCGCGACAACGGCGCTGCCGGTGTCCGCGCCGCGGCCCGCCTTCGCGATCGGGCCGAAGCTCAGGGCGTCGTGGTCCACGACCTCGTGCCGTGCCTCGACGACTTCAACGACGATCTGCGCCGTTATGGCGCCACGCAGCTCCGCCGAGGGGGCCTCGATCAGCTCGCCGGCCTCCTGTCGCAGCCGGCCAGTTGACCGCCCCCTCGAGCAGCGTCCGGCCGAGTGCGCCGGGCGCGCCGGAAGGGGGCGTGGTCTCGAGGGGGCCGCCGCTGCCATCGCCGGCCGTCTCCTTGGCGCCCCGGGAACGGGCCCGCGCGGGCCTTGCTCAGCGGGCGATCTACCGGAGGGTCGGGCGGTCAAAGGCCGCCCTCGCGCCGAGGCCGCAATGGCGGGCCCCGAGTTTTTTCCCCGGCGCGGCCATCCCCACACGACAGTAGCGTGGGACCCCGACCCGCGCCTTCCTCGCGCAGCAAAAAACTCGGTCCCCGCCATCCTCCGCTGGCGCTCCGGCCCTACGCCCACCCCATCGCGCAGACGCGATGGGGGCCCCGGGCTGGGTGCGGCCCCCGCGCGCCTCCGGTTGCCGATCGCCAGCAAGGCCGCGACAGGCGCGGCCGTCCGTCGCAAGGAGACAACCCATGGCGAGCAAAGGCACCAACCGCCCCGACACCGATACCCACCTCGCCGGCACGGCGCTGTCACCCACCGCCTGCCTGCTCGAGGAGCTGGCCCTCTACGGCCACCGACCACACCAGGACGAGCCCGATCACCGGCTCCTCCCGGACGCCCAGGCCTGCGAGGCGGCCTTGAACGACATCTTCGACATCCTCGCCCAGATGTTCGGCGAGACCCGCCTCGAGGACGATCTCGCTGACCTCCTCTGGTCCTTCGTCAATCTCTTCCATCGCACGATCGAGCGGGTCCAGCGCGACCTCGACGACAACGAGCACGCCCAGCGCCGCTCCCAACGCGAACAGGACGGCTCCGAGGTCAAGTCCGTCGCGCTCGAGCGGCTGCTCGCCCAGGGCCTGACGCTCATCGAGCGGCGCAACGCCTTCGAGTTCATGCGCGACCATGCGGCCGAGCTGTTCGAGGCGCGCACCGGCTCGGCCTGGAAGCCGATTTCCGGCTCCAAGGTCAATCACCGCGCCATGACCGCCGCCGTCATCGACAGCCGCGACTTCATCAATGCCAAGCGCCGGGCCGAGACCGAGGTATTCCTCCCCAAGGGCCCGCGAATCCTCTTTGCCGGTGGCGTCGACTATCAGGACCATCACCGCATCTGGGCAACCCTCGACAAGGTCAGGTCCAAGCACCCGGACATGGTCCTGCTGCACGGCGGCGCACCCCGCGGCGCCGAGCTGATCGCCGCCAGATGGGCCGACCACCGCGGCGTCCCACACGTCGTCTTCAAGCCCGACTGGGCCCGCCACCACAAGGCCGCCCCCTTCAAGCGCAACGATGCGATGCTCGAGGCCATGCCGATCGGCGTCATCGCCTTCCCCGGCTCGGGCATCACCGAGAACCTCGTCGACAAGGCCAAGGCACGGCGCATCCCCGTCCGACGCTACGGCACCGATACCTGATCGTCGGTCGACGACGCGCGACCAGGGGCGGTCCCACCGACGCGGGATCGCCCTTAGCCCCTGCCAAAGATCACTAGCCCTGGGTTCTACGCTCACACCTTGATCTTTTTGGCGAGATCGATCGCCTTGCGTTGGTCGACACCAAAGGTAGTGGGCGGTGCTGCCGATGCCCTTGTGGCCGAGCATGTACTGGCAGGCAGCCAGGTTCTGGGTCTGCTCGTAGACCACCCGACATGCCTCCACGACCTCTTCGAGCTATTGGCTGCCTCCGACCATCGCCAGGTCGGGTTCCCCCCTCTTCCATGCCGGTCCGCCTCAATACGGCCTCGTCTTCGCCCCCTGATCGCGCCGGCTGCGGGGCTTCGCCCGCGGTCTCAGCCCACAACCTTCGGCAGTCGGCTTTTTTCCCCGCGGCTTTGCCGCTTCCTCGCGCATCCAAAAAAGCCGGCCGCCTTCGGTCCTCCGCTCCGCTTCGGCCCGGCCGTAGGGGCCGGGTGCGGGCCAGCCGCCCGGCGCGCCTTTGGGGCTACGAGGCCGCAATCGGGCGGCCGGGATACCGGGAGGACCTCACCATGGCGACAAACGACGAGAACCGGCGCGCGAAGATCGCCGAGCTGAACGACCAGGTCCGCAAAGATGCCGGCCTGCCGACCTCCCACTTCCAAGCCACCAACCCGCACCGCGTCCTGATAACTGCCGGCATCGCCGCCCTCCCGCTCGGGGACCAGATCGCCATCTGCCGGAAGGTTCGCGAGTTCAATGCCTTCGACGACGACAATGACCCCTACGGCAAGCACGAGTACGGGATCGTCGAACACCGCGGCAAGAGCGTCTTCTGGAAGATCGACTACTACGATCGCGCGCTCGAATACGGCAGCGAGGACCCGGCCGATCCCGAAAAGACCTGCCGCGTGCTGACGATCCTCTTCGCCACCGAGTATTGACCGCCAGCGACGACCACCGCCGGAGGCGCACCCCGCGCCTCCGGCTTTCCTCGTGTCGCCAGCGGACCATCGTGAGCACCATCAGAAGCGGCAATCTGCCCCCCCTCTCACTCCCCCAGAGGGGGGAACCGGCAGATTGCCCCATCGACACCTGGACGCGCGGCTCCGCCGGGGCGTGCACCGCCGACCCGCGCCTCGATTCTCACGGCCTTCGTGGCCAGCGATTCGGGCGATCCGCCCATGGACGCGGCGAGAAACGCCGTCTTCTCCGCCGCAACTTTGGGCCACCGGCGGCTTGATCTCGACAACCGGCGGCGGGGCGCCGCGCTCCTCGATCGTGCGGCCGAACTTCCCGGCCACCTCCTCGACCCGGCCGCACACGGCACACGCGATCGGGTTCCTTTTTCGGGTCCACGGCCTGCAAGGCGACCTCTGTGGCCTCACACTGTCGTATTGGTCGAAGGCTGGTCCGGCCGCGCTCTCAGATCACCTCTTCGAATTGACGCAGGACCGACACGGCTTCGGTCAGCCCCTCGCGCTCCAGCGTGTCGAGATATTCCGCAGCCGTCTTCGGCGGGCTCCTCAGCTGGGATCGGTGTTCGCGAACGGCCGCCACGACCGTCCCTTCGTGAAGGTCGATCAAGCGGCTCACGAACACGTCGGGGTGCTGCGCCTCGATCGCGAAGGGCGCCAGCTTTTCCGGCGGGAAATCCTTCAGGTTGCGCGTGACGATGACGTCAGCATTGGCGCGGATCGCCGCCGCCAGGACGTGGCGATCGTCGGCGTCGGGCAGATCGAGGCCTTCGATCAGCTTCTCGTAGCCGGTGACGATGCTGTCGGGGACATGAGCGTCCATCAGCGCCCTCGTCCGCTCGAGCTGCTTGCGCGTCAGGTCCGGGCGATCAGCAAGGACGCCGCGGATCCATTCCTCATGGACCTGGGCGGACCACTTCGCGCGGAAGAGGCCCCGGACGGCGAGCCGCATCAGGAGATCGCGGAGCGAGGCGGGATAGAGGACGTTTGCGTCGAAAAAGGCCGTGAAGCGGTCCATGCCCTATTGGAAGCCCAACTCCTGATCGTAGGCGGTCAACTCGTCCAGGGCCTCATGCCGCTTGCGTTCCGTCTTGCGCCGGTACTTGAGCGCATCCTCCGCGCGAATGCGTCGTTGAGTCCCCACCTTCCGATGGGCGATCTTCCCTTCGTCCAGCAACTGTACCAAGTGCGTCCGGGACACGCCCAGCAGGTCCGCAGCCTGTTTCGTCGTCAGCTCAGCATGGACGGGCATCAGCGTAACCGCATTACCACGCGCCATCTGCTCCAGGATGTCGAGCAGGAGCCGCACGGCCGATGCCGGCAGCTCGATCGTCTCCGTCTCCTTTGAGGCGGTGCCGAACCGCGCCGACACGGTGCCTCTACCGCTCAGGACGGCCGCTAGCTTGCGGCCTATCTCTTGCGCAAGCGCCGCCTCCTCCGCGGTCGGAAGCGCCAGCTCCCTCTCTCTCCTCGGAAGGTCGTTCATCGGTTCGTCTCCTCCGTCACAAGCCCAATATAGGCCACAAACGACACAAGCGCCACAAACGACACAATCAACACCGGCTCGAGCGCAACTTCCCCTTCGACCCCACCCCACTGGGGCTGCGCCGGAGCGCCCTTGCGAGCGGAGTTCGATCGGCTGTCGAGAACGGGAGCTCAGTCGTCGTCGCACTTCAGCGGCTGCCGGCACGTGGCCGCGGCGGCAGTAGCTCAGAGCGGCAGCATCGAGCGAAGCGTCGACGGCTGATACCGCTGCTCAACCGTCACACCCCCGGCGCCGAGCTCGAAGCGGCCGACGACAGAGACAACGGCGGCAGTCGGCTGGCCATCAACGCCAGCAGTCACGCCCGGCTGCACCACCGACGGCCCAAGGTGCCTCCCCGACCGCCTCGAGCTCTTCCTGCTGCGACCATCGCCAGGCCGGTTCCCCCTCTTCAATGCCGGTCCGCCTCGATACGGCCTCGTCTTTGCCCCCTGATCGCGCCGGCTGCGGGGCTTCGCCCGCGGCCTCGAGCCCGCAACCTCCGGCAGTCGGCTTTTTTCCCCGCGGCTTTGCCGCTTCCTCGCGCATCAAAAAAGCCGGCCGCCTTCGGTCCTCCGCTCCGCTTCGGCCCGGCCGTAGGGGCCGGGTGCGGGCCAGCCGCCCGGCGCGTCTTCGGGGCTACGAGGCCGCAATCGGGCGGCCGGGATACGAGGAGGACCTCACCATGGCGACGATCGGCACCTTCAAGCTCACCGAGAACGGCCGCTTCGAGGGCACGCTCGGCACCCTCACCGTCCGGGCCCGCGTGAACATCGTCCCGGTCAGCGCGAAGACCAGCGACGACCAGCCCGACTACCGCGTCTACGCCGGCCGCTTCGAGCTCGGCGCCGGGTGGTCCGAGACCAGCGACCGCGGCAACGACTACGTCAGCTTGGTGCTCGACGACCCGAGCTTCGCCGCGCCGCTCTACGCCGCCCTGATGCCGGCCGACGAGCCCGATACCCACCGGCTCGTGTGGAGCCGGCCGAAGCGCAACGACAACTGAGCTCCCGTTCCCGGCGGCCGCCTCGTCGCCTCGCGACGGGGCGGCTCTTTGCTCCGAAACGCCCTCACAACCCACCCGCCCTGGGCCCGCCCCTTAACGGGCCGGGCGTGAAGCCGTCTCCGCCATCTCCTCTTCCGGGACTCCGCCCCCGCTGGTGGCGCTCCGCCTTCCTCCGGACCGTCCGCGCCCCTCCCGGCCGCTTGTGCAGCGAGGCCGAGGGAGGCCGGGCAAGAGCGCCGGCTCGCTGCTCTGGGCAGCGAGCCGCTCTCGAGAGGAGGTCGGATGGCGAAACGGTCGCGAAAACGGTCATCCCGGCAAGCCAACCGTATCGCAAAGGAGAGGATCATGGCGAAGTTCAAGATCAACGCGGGCGAGATGGTCGAGTTCTTCCAACGCGTCGAGCTGCTCGAGGACCGCGCGCTGGGCAGCTATTTGTCGCAATGCGTCAACTATGAGCCTTGGCCAGCTTTCGTCCCGTCCGCATGGATTGCCGAGCAGTTGGGCACGGCGACCTGGCGGACCGGCTTGCGGCCGATGGTCAACCGGAACCACCTGCGCACCGTCGAGCTTTACACGATCGGTGCTCTCACGACCGACACGCTCGAAGCGCTCCACATGCTGCCCTTCGAGTGCCGCTGGGTTGTCCGCATCGAGAGCCTGCACCGAGAGGTGCAAGCCCGCGAGGTGCAGCAGCTGGTCGGTCAGTTCGACCAGAAGCGCAAGAGCTTGCTCGCCAACCTGATCCAGCACTGGAGTGGACGGCCGCAGGCCGACACCAACCTCACGGCCGTGGCACGGAAGGAGGATGCCCAGCGTTTGAAAGTCGAGATCGAGATGGCCGAGCTCGGCTACGCGAAGATCACCTGCAACGTCCACACATGGCATGAGAACGAGGAGCAGGTTGCGGTTCAGGCGGACCACATCGAGACGTTCCTGAAGGGCCGCAGTTGCCGGGCCGAGATCGCGCAGTTGAACGCGACGTTCGCGCCACTCGCCGATATCCCAGGCAACTGGGGGTCCGAGCGTGAGCTCCGCGCCTTGATGGCGCAGGTGACCCGCCTCACGCCGGTGACCGGCATCACACGCGGCGCGCCGACCGACGCCAAGTGGGATGGTCCAGCGCTCATGATGGGCAACTCGGCGCGCGGCTTGCCCATCCATTTCTCGTTCCACTCGCCCGGCGAGGACGTCGGCAACACCGCGATCATCGGCGCCACAGGCGCAGGCAAGTCCGCCCTGATCGCTCACATGGCCCTCGAGACCATGAAGTACTCGCAAAGCAGGGTCCTGGTCTTCGACCGCGGGCGATCCTTCATGCCCGCTTGTCTCTGTGCTGGCGGCGACTGGATCGAGCTCGGCGAGGGTGGCGCAGGCGTGCAGCCTCTCCGCTACATCGACTTGCCAGCCCAGCTCGCGATCGCCCACGACTGGCTATGCAAAGCCCTCCGCCACAACGAGGTGACGCCGAACGACCAGATCAAGCAAGCCCTGACCTCGGCCCTGCGCCTCCTCGCCCGACGCCCACCTGACGAGCGCACGATCAGCGGGCTCTTGGACCGCACCGGCGAATCCAGGG
>Ga0299913_10001660_pt1 | contig 16751 bp, 14 predicted proteins | sample RVTome_9_FD_201360 | JGI IMG/M metagenome (GOLD analysis project Ga0299913, IMG submission 201360) | Soil microbial communities from uranium-contaminated site in the Upper Colorado River Basin, Wyoming, United States - RVT155D38 (version 2) ... | reverse complement strand
CAGGGGAGCGACGGTCTGCTCGGTGTTACCGCGGTCGGCGAGCAGCGCTTCCGGCTGTTGAGTGTCGAGCGCTGCAAGAACGGCTTGCACGTAGGACAGATCGAGATACTCGCCGAGCAGGCGGCTATGCCACTTCCCGACGAATTCAGGCCACTCGCACAGGTGCTCGAAGGCGTGCTCGACGACCTCGGCCGTCTTTACGAATCGATCGACCGCCGCTACGACGACGCCGCCTGGGTGGGTTATCGCTTCGCTGAAATCCTGCCGATCGCTCCGGAGGAAAAGCAGGCCAGTCTGGAAGCGGACGATCCGCTAAGACGTTTACACATTGTGCGCAGAATGATCAGCCTGATCCGGGGCGCCGAGGACAACTAGAGAGACCGGCGAAAACCTTCCTGGCGGCTTCCAGGGTCTGGGAAATTTCGTCCTCGCCATGCGCGGCGGAGACGAAGCCTGCCTCGAACGCGGAGGGGGCCAGGTAGATGTTCTCGCTCAGCATGCCGTGAAAGAACTCCCGAAAGCGTGCTATGTCGCCGGCCGCGACTTGCGACAAACGACGGACGGGACCGTCGCTCGAGAATACGAAGCCAAACATGCCGCCACACGATTCGACCGCGATGGGAATGCCGGCATCTTGCGCAAGAGATTCGAGGCCGCGCACCAGGGCGGACGTTTTCTCCGACAACGCCTCGTAGAAACCGGGTGTCCCCAGTTCTTTCAGCGTTGCGAGGCCTGCGGCCATCGCAAGGGGATTCCCGGACAGCGTGCCCGCCTGGTACACGGGTCCGTCGGGAGCGAGAAGGCCCATGACGTCGGCCCGCCCGCCGAAGGCGGCGGCAGGCAGGCCGCCTCCGATAATCTTGCCGAGAGTCGTCAGGTCCGGGCGAATGCCGAAAATCGCCTGGGCGCCGCCTTTCGCCACGCGAAAGCCCGTCATGACTTCATCGAAGATCAGCAGCGCGCCGGTTCGGTCGCAGTGCTCGCGCAAGGTTTCGAGAAATCCCTGCCTCGGAGGCACCAGGTTCATGTTTCCGGCGACGGGTTCGACGATGACTGCGGCGATGCTCTCGCCCAGTTTGCTGAACGCCTTTGTAACGGCATCAAGGTCGTTGTAATCGAGCGTGATCGTGTGCTCCGCAAGCGCCGCAGGCACGCCCGGAGAACTCGGAACGCCAAGCGTGAGAGCGCCGGAACCGGCCTTGATGAGCAACGAATCGGAATGTCCGTGATAGCAGCCCTCGAACTTGACGATTTTGTCCCGCCCGGTGAATCCTCGGGCCAGCCGGATCGCGCTCATCGTGGCCTCGGTACCCGAGTTCACCATGCGTACGCGTTCGACGGATGGCAGCAGCGCGCAGATCTCTTTCGCGAGCTCGGTTTCCCGTACGGTCGGAGCCCCAAAGCTCAAACCGTCGTGCGCGGCGCGGCACACCGCGTCGACTACCGCGGGATGCGAATGCCCGAGGATCATCGGGCCCCACGACCCGACGTAGTCGATCAGTTTCCGGCCGTCTTCGGTCTCGAGCCACGCGCCTTTCGCGCGACGGATGAACAGCGGCTCGCCGCCGACTGCAGCGAACGCACGCACCGGCGAATTCACCCCTCCGGCGATGTACTTCCTGGCATCCTCAATGAGCGTCACGCGACATTCCCAGCAAAATTTGACGCATGCTACCGAAGCTCCGCGGAGCGCGATACCCCGTGTCCCATCCTGCTAAAATGATCGCGACTTCCAAGGCCGGCGGCGCGGGACCCCATCGTTATGAAAACCTACATGTGCCTCATTTGCGGCTTCATTTTTGACGAGGCGGAGGGCGATCCCGAAGGCGGCATTCCGCCCGGCACGCGCTGGGACGACGTGCCCCTGTCCTGGCGCTGCCCCGATTGCGGAGCGGGTAAGGAAGATTTTGAAATGGTCGAGGTGTGAAGATCTCGAGCGCATTATCCATGAACGGTTTTGACGTCGGTGGTGAGCGCGGCCTCGGCTGGGGGGAAGGCTTTTCAGGAGCGCCGTAAACCCATCCATGGGGGCTTCGCGCAAACATCCCATCTTTGGGATGATTCGCGACGATCGTGAAAAGCCTCCCCAGCCGAGACCACGCTGAGGCGTTGTGGCCGTTCATGGATAATGCGCCCTAGTGTGACGGTGGTTGCCGGAGTTGCTGGACGGCGTGGCCGCGTTTGGTCAGCAGGGTCGGGAGGCCGTCGTCGCCGATGAGATGCAATGCGCCGACGACGATGAGATAGTCGTCGGCGTCGTCCAGCAGCTCTTCAATTTTCTCCAACCAGCTAAAGTTTCGATCGATGACGATCGTCCTGTACAGCTCCGGGTACTGCTTCATCTCGTCCAACATGTTGTCTTCCATGAAGCCGATGTCGCCATGGCGCCACGCGTGGATCAGCTCATCCATGATCTTCTGGATATCGACGCTTTCCTTCAGGGTCTGAAGAAGCAGAGATCGCTGGGAGTCCAGCGACATGCCGTCGAGGAAATCGAGTTGCTCGCGAATGGTCTCGAGTCCGATGATTTCCTTGTGGTCGGCTGCTGCCTTCTCGAGCATGGTGTTCTCGATGCCGAAGGCAGGGTTGAAACCGATGCGGGCCAGCATGAGCTGCTCCACGGTAATGGCGGCGAGCCAGGGTTCGGACCGGTCCAGCATTGCCAATGGGATATCGGCTCTGTTCGCGAGCGCTTCGGCTTCTGCGTAGCTGCGGGAACCCATGAGGTCGCTCAGGCTTCGATCGTCCGGGATCAGTCCGAGTTCGCTGACGAGCGACTGCGCTTCCACCGGATCGATGTCGTCCATATCGAGTTCCATTATGAGCGTTTCCGCATCCTCGTACGCTTCGTCAATCACGGTCGGCAGCGGATGGTCGTCGGCGCGCAGCAGATGGACGGATCCCAGCAGATAGACGCTGTTCCTCTCGCCGTCGAGTTTCCACATTGAAACGGCGTGGCCGTCTTCCTGCGCTTTCGACGACAGAGACACGGCCAGGACTAGCCAGCCGACGAGACGGAGGTGCCGGATGGTTCGAGAAGGCGAATTCTTTTCGTTGTCGTTCATTCGGGTCGCCTTGTGCGTTTCAGATCCAGACCAGTTCCGAATCGACGTGTCCGTCGGCGTGCAATTCCAGACGCCGGTAGGCCGGCGGGTTGTCGTCCACCGCAAAGGAATCGCTGTCGACGGCAAACTGACGGCAGGTCGACGGCGTGCAAAGAATTCTCGCGGAACCGTAGTTCCGGTCGAAGGCCTGGTGCACGTGGCCGGAAATCACGAGCTTCACCTTCGGCGATTCGGCGATCCGCTCGAGGAACTCCGTACGGTTCCCGAGAATCAGTTCATCCAGCCAGCGACTCCCCACCGGTAACGGTGGATGGTGGAGACACAACATGACGTGTGCTGCGCGGGTGGTTTCGAGGAGGTTCTCGAGACGGTCAAACTCGTCATCGTCAATATAGCCGGCGGCGCTCCCTTCGATGCAGCTGTCGATGCCGACGATCAGCCAGTTGCGGGCTTCCAGGGAGCTGCAGTAGTGAAACGCGCCGTCGTTCAACGCCGCGCGCATCATGTCGCGAATGTCGTGGTTGCCCGGCACGCAATACACGGGCAGGCCGGTGGATGCAAGGGCCTCGCGAAAACGCCGGTACGCGGCAGGCGTGTCATCCTGGACCAGGTCGCCCGTCACCTGCACGTGATCCGCCGGCCACTTCGAATCCCTGAAATGCTCGAGCACGCGCAGCAGTGTGTCGTAAGTCACCCTGCCGCGCAGGCTCCCATCCGCTTCCGCGAACAAATGGGGGTCCGTGAGATGCAGAACCCGAAGCGGATCGGGGGTGGTTTGAATCGCGCCAGCCTGCGGTTACGTGACGGTCAATAGCGGTAGTGGTCCGACTTGTAGGGGCCGCTTTTTGAAACGCCGATGTATTTCGCCTGATCGTCGGTCATTTCGGTGAGCTTCGCTCCAATCCGGTCCAGGTGCAGCCGCGCAACTCGCTCGTCCAGGTGCTTCGGAAGAACATAGACCTTGTTCTCGTATTTCGCGCCGTTTTGCCACAGCTCGATCTGCGCCAGAACCTGATTCGTGAAGGAGTTGGACATGACGAAGCTGGGATGGCCCGTGCCGCAACCGAGATTGACCAGCCGGCCTTCGGCAAGCAGGATGATGCGCTTGCCGTCGGGAAAGATAATATGGTCGACCTGCGGCTTGATGTTCTCCCACTCGAACCGCTTCAGGTAGGCGACGTCGATTTCGTTGTCGAAGTGTCCGATGTTGCAGACGATCGACTGATTCTTCATCCGTTCCATCTGCGGGCCGGTGAGTACGTGGAAGTTGCCGGTTGCTGTAACGATGATGTCGGCCTTGTCGCAGGCGTCGTCGAGGGTAACGACGCGGTAACCCTCCATCGCAGCCTGCAAGGCGCAGATCGGGTCGATTTCCGTCACCCAGACGGTGGCGCCGAGGCCCCGCAGGGACTGCGCGCAGCCTTTGCCCACGTCGCCGTAGCCGCAGACGATCGCGATCTTGCCTGCGATCATGACGTCCGTGGCGCGCTTGATACCGTCGACAAGGGACTCGCGACATCCGTACAGGTTGTCGAACTTGGATTTGGTCACGGAGTCGTTCACGTTGAACGCAGGGCAGCGCAGGGTGCTCTCTCTCTGCATGTCATAGAGCCGCTTGACGCCGGTGGTCGTTTCCTCCGAAACGCCGCGAACGTTCTTCATGGTCTCCGTGTGCTTGTCGTGCATGACGAGGGTGAGGTCGCCGCCGTCGTCCAGTATCAGGTTGGGCCGCCAGCCGTCCGGGCCGTTGATGGTCTGTTCTATGCACCACCAGTATTCCTCTTCCGTCTCGCCTTTCCAGGCGAACACGGGGACTCCGCTTGCGGCGATCGCCGCGGCCGCATGATCCTGTGTCGAAAAGATGTTGCAGGACGACCAGCGGACCTCGGCACCGAGCGCCGTGAGCGTCTCGATGAGCACGGCCGTCTGGATCGTCATGTGGAGGCAACCCGTGAGACGAGCCCCGGCCAGGGGTTTCTTGCCCGCGTATTCCTCGCGCAAAGCCATCAGACCAGGCATCTCCGTTTCGGCGATGGCGATTTCCTTGCGGCCCCAGGCCGCCAAGGATATGTCGGCAACTTTGTAATCGTGCTGCTTGAGCGCTACGGCTTCACTGCTCATGAAAATCTCCCGAGTTCAAATATGGATTGCGATGACGCGTCGTAGCGCGTTCGCGGTGTAAGTCAGGCGGCGACCGAGCCCCGCAAGGCCTCAGCCTTGTCGGTTTGCTCCCAGCTCAGTTCGATATCCTCGCGGCCGAAGTGCCCATACGTGGCCGTCGGCAGATAAATGGGCCGGATCAGATCGAGCATTTTGAGGATACCGTAGGGCCGCAGATCGAAATTTTCGCGGATCAGATCGACGAGGCGGCTGTCGCTTATACGGCCTGTGCCGAACGTCTGCACACTGATCGACGTCGGCGCGGCGACGCCAATCGCGTAGGACACCTGGATCTCACAGCGGTCGGCAAGGCCGGCCGCGACGATATTCTTCGCGACGTAACGGCATGCATACGCCGCCGAGCGATCGACTTTCGACGGATCCTTGCCCGAAAACGCGCCGCCGCCGTGACGTGCGGATCCGCCGTACGTATCGACGATGATCTTGCGCCCGGTCAATCCACAGTCTCCCATCGGTCCGCCGATTTCGAAGCGACCGGTGGGGTTGATGTGGAACTGCGTCTTCTTGCTGATCCACTTGGCGGGCAGCACTGGCTTCAGGATTTCCTCCATGACGCCTTCGGTCAGGTCGGCGTTGCTGACGTCCGGGTGGTGCTGCGTCGAAAGGACGACGGCGTCGATCGCCACGGGCTTGTCGTCTTCGTATACAAAGGTAACCTGACTCTTGGCGTCGGGGCGGAGCCAGGACAGCGTTCCGGCCTTGCGAACCTCCGCCTGGCGCTTGACGAGTCGATGCGCGTAGGTGATGGGGGCCGGCATCAATACGTTGGTCTCGTTGCAGGCATAGCCGAACATCAGGCCCTGGTCGCCGGCTCCCTGGTTTTCCGGGTCGCCGCGGTCGACACCCTGCCGGATATGCGGTGACTGTTTGCCGAGTGCAGTTATAACGGCACACGAGGCGCCGTCAAACCCCATCGTCGAATCGGAGTAACCGATTTCGAGCACCGTCTCCCGCACCAGCGACTCGATATCGACCCACGCGCTGGTGGTCACCTCGCCGGCGACGAGAACCATTCCGGTCTTGACCATGGTTTCGCAGGCAACTCTCGCGCTGCGGTCCTGCGTCAGAATGGCGTCAAGCACGGCGTCTGAAATCTGGTCGGCAATCTTGTCGGGATGTCCTTCCGATACGGATTCCGACGTAAACAGGTAGGAATGGCTCATGAATATCCGTCGCTGGCTGTAAGATCGGTGGCCGCATTGTACCCCAAGCGTCATCCAGGGGTCTGCGCGGTAGAAAGTATTCCTACTGCGAATGCGCCACAGCGGCCCATTTTCCCGATTTTTTTCGTTGCGTAGAACCACTATGCGCCTCAAAAAATCGGAAAAATGGACTCGCTGTGGCACATTCTCGTTACGGATATTTCTACCGCGCAGACCCCTAGCCGTCCCCTGCGGAGGCAGAAGGCAGTGCGGCTTGCGGCACTCGGGCTAAACAGGGAAAATGCTCGACGCCTGCACCGGCCACGACCCACGCGGCATGCCACGGCATGCTCCGTTTTGACTCCTGTATCAACAATGACGCGACCGAAATGGTCCGGGTTTTCATATGCCGCAAACGAGCCTATCGACCGCAATCCGCCGGCCCGACCGGAGGGATCTGGCAAACGCCATCCGCGCGCTCAGCATGGATGCCGTGCAGGCGGCGAACTCCGGTCATCCCGGTATGCCGATGGGCATGGCGGATATTGCCGAAGTCCTGTGGAACGATTTCCTGAAACACAACCCGGCGAACCCGCACTGGTATGACCGCGACCGCTTCGTCGTCTCCAATGGTCACGGTTCGATGCTGTTGTACAGCCTGCTGCACCTGACCGGCTATCCGCTCGACATGAACGAGCTTCGCAATTTCCGGCAGCTCGGCTCGAAGACTCCCGGCCATCCGGAGCGGGAGCCGGACCTCGGTATTGAAACCACCACCGGGCCGCTGGGCCAGGGTCTCTCCAACGCGGTCGGGATGGCGCTCGCCGAGAAAATGCTGGCAGCCACTTTCAACCGGCCGGGATTCGACGTCGTGAACCACCGGACTTTTGTGTTTCTGGGCGATGGCTGCCTGATGGAGGGCATTTCGCACGAGGCCTGCTCGCTCGCCGGCACGCTCAAACTCGGCAAGCTGGTCTTTTTCTACGACGACAACGGAATTTCCATTGACGGCCACGTCTCCGGCTGGTTTACCGACGATACCGCGCGCCGTTTCGAGGCCTACGGGTGGCAGGTGATTCCGGAGGTCGACGGGCACGACAGCCTAGCGGTGACGGCGGCTATCGAGGCGGCGCTCGACCACGACCAGAGGCCCACGCTGATCGTCTGCAAGACCGTGATCGGCTACGGGGCGCCGAACAAGCAGGGCAGCGAAAGCACTCATGGTGCCGCTCTCGGCGACGAGGAAGTTGCCGCCGCGCGCCGGGAACTCGGTTGGGATGCGCCGCCTTTCGAAGTACCCGACGACATCTCGGCGGCGTGGAACGCAACCGGACGTGGCGAGACGCGGGAGCGTGAGTGGTCGGATCTCTTTTCCGCCTATCGCGCGGAGTTTCCGGATCTTGCGCGAGAATTCGAGCGTCGCATGCAGGGAAAGCTTCCGGACGCCTGGCCGGATGCCGCTCAGAAGGCGATCGGTAGCATCGCGGACGCCGGCAAGGACATGGCGACGCGCAAGGCTTCCCTGCAGGCACTCAACGCCTTTGCTCCCCTGTTGCCGGAGCTCGCAGGCGGCTCTGCCGACCTCACGGGGTCGAATCTCACCAGGCACGATCGTTCCGTGACCATTTCCGGAGACGATGCGGCAGGCAACTACATTTACTTCGGCGTGCGCGAGTTCGGCATGTCGGCCATCTGCAACGGTATTGCGCTGCACGGTGGAATCATTCCGTATTGCGGCACGTTTCTGACGTTTTCCGACTACGCTCGTAATGCCGTACGAATGGCCGCGCTCATGAAACTGCGGAATATCTTCGTCTACACCCACGATTCCATCGGTCTGGGTGAGGACGGCCCGACGCACCAGCCGGTGGAGCACGTGGCGAGCCTCCGGATCATGCCGAACATGCGGGTCTGGCGGCCGTGCGACGCGGTGGAAACTGCCGTGGCATGGCGCGACGCCATCGAAAGAACCGATGGGCCGACCAGTCTTGCCCTGACGCGCCAGGGGGTTCCGCACCAGAGCAGAACCCCCGACCAGATGGAAGCCATCCGGCGGGGTGGCTATGTGCTCCTGGATTCGGAGTCGGCACCCGAGATCATTTTCATCGCCACGGGCTCCGAGGTCGGTCTCGCGGTGCGCGCCGCCTCGGCGTTAATGGGCGAGGGTACTGCCGCAAGGGTGGTTTCGATGCCTTGCACGGATCTGTTCGATGCACAGCCCGAAGCGTATCGCAAATCGGTGCTGCCGCCGGAGACCGGTGCGCGTGTCGTCATTGAAGCCGGCGTCGGCGATTTCTGGTGGCGCTACGCCGGTCCGGGAGGCCGCATCATCGCAATGGACGGCTTCGGTGAATCGGCGCCGGCGGATGAGTTATTCACGCATTTCGGCTTTACCGTCAACAATGTCCTTTCTATCGCGAAGGAACTGCTGGCAGGGTGATGCCCCGGATTTTTTGTAGTTGGCTTGCCGGTGAATCCGGCATGAAATTCATCAGGAGAATGGAATGACGATCAAGATCGGTATCAACGGTTATGGCCGGATCGGCCGTAATATCCTGCGCGCCCTGTACGAAAACGACAGACGCGGCGAACTGGAGATCGTTGCGGTCAATGATCTGGGCGATGCCAAAACGAATGCACACCTGACCCGTCGCGACTCGGCGCACGGACCTTTCCCGGGTACTGTGGAGGTCGACGGCGACTCCATGGTCGTGAACGGCGACCGTATCAAGGTGCTTGCCGAACGCGATCCCTCCAAGCTTCCCTGGGGCGAGCTCGGAGTGGACATCGTGATGGAATCGACCGGCTTCTTCGCGTCCAAGGAAAAGGCCTCCGCCCATCTTGCCGGCGGCGCGAAGAAAGTCATCATTTCCGCGCCCGCCGGGACGGGAGTCGATGCCACAATCGTGTACGGCGTGAACCACAACACGTTGAAAGCGAGCGACACGGTCATTTCGAACGCGTCATGCACCACCAACTGCCTCGCGCCTCTGGTCAAGCCGCTACATGAGAAAATCGGTGTCAAGCATGGCCTGATGACGACCATCCACGCCTACACGAACGACCAGGTGCTCACCGACGTGTATCACTCGGACCTGCGGCGTGCGCGGTCGGCGACGATGTCGCAGATTCCGACGAAGACCGGCGCGGCATCTGCCGTCGGCCTGGTGTTGCCGGAGCTCGCGGGACGCCTCGACGGCTTCGCCATGCGTGTGCCGACCATCAACGTGTCGGTCGTCGACCTGGTGTTCGTGGCCGAGCGCGATACGAGCGTCGAGGAAATCAACACGATCATGAAGGAAGCCAGCGAGGGCGATCTGAAAGGCGTGCTCGCGTATAACGACGAGCCGCTCGTGTCCATCGACTTCAATCACGACCCGGCGTCGTCGACTTATGACGCAGGCTTGACGAAGGTCATGGGCGGAACGCTGGTCAAGGTTCTCGCCTGGTACGACAACGAATGGGGTTTCTCCTGCCGCATGCTGGATACCGCACTGGCGTTCTCCAGGGCGAAATAGGAAAGACGCAGCATGTCCGCGACGGTTGTCCGCATGAGCGATCTGGACCTCGCAGGGAAGCGGGTACTCATTCGTGAGGACCTCAACGTACCCGTGTCCGACGGCAAGGTGACCAGCGATGCCCGGATTCGAGCAGCGCTGCCGACGATTCAGCAGGCAGTAAAGGCGAACGCAGCCGTCATGCTCATGTCGCACCTCGGACGCCCGAAAGAGGGCATGGCGGACGAGGAGTTTTCCCTGCAGCCAGTTGCTGCCGCCCTGTCCGCGCTGCTCGACCGGGATGTGCCCCTGATCGAGAACTGGATCGATGGCGTGGACGTGGCGCCCGGGCAGGTGGTGCTCCTCGAGAACGTGCGCTTCCTCGAGGGCGAGAAGTCCTGCGACGATCGACTGTCGCGACGTATGGCCGACCTCTGCGACATCTTTGTCATGGATGCCTTCGGCACTGCGCACCGCGCGCAGGCGAGTACCTACGGCGTTGCGCGCTTTGCACCGGTGGCCTGCGCGGGTCCGCTGCTCTCTGCCGAACTGGACGCATTGGGGAAGGTCCTCGAGGACCCCGCCAGGCCGGTGGTTGCCATCGTCGGCGGCTCCAAGGTTTCCACCAAGCTCACCGTACTCGACGCGCTCGCAGGTATCGTCGACGAGCTCATCGTCGGCGGCGGCATTGCCAATACCTTCATTGCCGCGGCCGGACATCGCGTTGGCAAATCCCTTTTCGAGGCCGAAATGCTGGACCAGGCGAAAGCCCTTGCCGCCAACGAAAACGACCGGGCACATATTCCCGTGCCGGTCGATGTCGTGGTGGCGAAGGAATTCGCCGCTAGCGCGAAAGGCGACGTCCGCTCCATCGATGGCGTGCTGGACGACGAACTGATCCTGGACATCGGACCGGAATCGGCCGCGCAATTTGCCGACATACTGACACGTGCGGGTACGATTATCTGGAACGGGCCCGTCGGCGTGTTCGAGTTCGATCAATTCGGGGAAGGCACTCGCGTAATTGCCGAGGCAATTGCAAAGAGCGATGCGTTTTCCGTTGCGGGTGGCGGCGACACGCTCGCCGCGATCGACAAGTACGGCGTTGCGGAAGATATTTCGTACATTTCTACCGGCGGGGGTGCCTTCCTGGAATTCGTCGAAGGCAAGAAGCTGCCCGCCGTCGCCATCCTGGAAGAACGCGCCACAGGGTACAGCACAGGTGTGCAATAATCGCCGCCATGCTGCGTAGAACGAAGATAGTCGCCACGCTGGGCCCATCGACCGACGATCCGGGTCGGCTCGGGAAAATGATCCGCACGGGCCTGGACGTGGCGCGTGTAAATTTCTCCCACGGGACCGAAGAGGACCAGCGTTCTCGCGTTGAGGCGTTGCGCGTTGTCGCTGAGGGGTGCGGCAGGGATGTCGGCGTGATGGGGGATCTGCAGGGACCGAAGATTCGCATCCAGCGATTTCGCGACGGCAAGGTCCTGCTTCAGGAGGGTGACGGCTTTTTTCTCGACTCCACGCTGGAGGCACGCGCCGGCACCTCGGCAGGCGTGGGGGTCGCCTACAAGGACCTGCCGACGGACGTCAAGGCCTCCGACGTACTGTTGCTCAATGACGGTCAGATCACGCTTTCAGTCGAACGGATCGAAGGCACGAGGATCCACACCAGGGTCGTGAATGGTGGCGAGTTATCCGACCACAAGGGCATCAATCGGCAGGGTGGCGGTCTGTCGGCCCCGGCACTCACCGAGAAGGATCGGGCGGACATCAGGATAGCGGCCGACCTGCAGGTGGATTTTCTGGCGGTTTCGTTCGTGCGCAGTGCAGACGACGTCAGCGAAGCCCGGCAATTGCTGCGCGATGCGGGCGGCCATGGATTGATCGTCGCGAAGGTCGAGCGAACCGAGGCGGTTCGCAATATCGACGAGATCATCGATGCGGCCGACATCATCATGGTGGCACGCGGCGACCTTGGCGTGGAGATGGGCTACGCCGAACTGACCGGAATGCAGAAACAGATCATCCGGCGCACGCGAAGAAAGAACAAGATCGTCATCACAGCGACGCAGATGATGGAATCGATGATCAGCCACTCGATTCCGACGCGAGCCGAAGTCTCAGACGTCGCGAATGCGGTCATGGACGGCACCGATGCCGTCATGCTGTCTGCGGAGACTGCGATCGGCGCTTATCCCGTCGGCGTGATTGCTGCCGTAAACGAGGTGTGCGTCGGTGCCGAGAAGTATTCGCTCGCTCGCGGCCGCACGTCACATCGACTCGACGACAAGTTCCAGGCCGTCGACGAGGCAATCGCAATGGCCGTGATGTATACGGCCAACCATCTTGCGGTGAAGGCCATCATCGCGTTGACCGAATCGGGTTCCACCACCCTGTGGATGTCGCGAATTCGCTCGGACATACCGATCTATGCATTCACCCCGCACGATTCTACGCGCAGGCGGGTGACCATGTACCGCGGCGTGTATCCGATTTCGTTCAAAATCGAGCACTCGGACGCGCAACTCCTCTATCAGGACATTTTTTCGACGATGCTGGAGCACGAGCTCGTGGAGGTCGGTGACCGGGTGATCTTCACCAAGGGCGATCTGAAGGGCGTGTCCGGCAGCACGAACGCCATGAAGATCATAAGCGTCACCGCGGCATCCTGAGATGGCACATACCCGATTCACAGGCACCAGTACCTACGTAGCGACCCACGATCTGATGATGGCCGTGAACGCCGCGGTGACGCTCGAGCGACCCATCCTCATCAAGGGCGAGCCGGGGACCGGAAAGACGCAGCTGGCCATCGAAGTCTCCCGTGCCCTCGAGCGGCCGCTCTACGAGTGGCATATCAAATCCACCACCAAGGCACAGCAGGGCCTGTACGACTACGATGCGGTCGCGCGTTTGCGCGATTCGCAGCTCGGTGACGACAGGGTGCACGACATCGCGAACTACATCGTGCGGGGCAAGATCTGGGAAGCCTTCGAGTCCGAGTTGCAGCCGGTGCTGCTCATCGACGAAATCGACAAGGCAGACATCGAGTTCCCGAACGACCTGTTGCAGGAACTCGACCGCATGGAGTTCTTCGTTTATGAAACGAAGCAGCTGGTGAAGGCGCGCCATCGCCCGATCATCGTCATTACCAGCAATAACGAAAAGGAGCTGCCGGATGCGTTTCTGCGGCGCTGCTTCTTTCACTACATACGTTTCCCGGACAAGGAGACGATGCAAAAGATCGTCGACGTGCATTTTCCGGATCTCAAGAAGAACCTGTTGCGGGAAGCGCTCGATGCTTTCTACAAGGTCAGGGACGTTCCCGGGCTGAAGAAAAAGCCGTCGACGTCGGAGCTGCTTGACTGGATAAAGCTGTTGCTTGCCGAGGACGTACCGGCCGAAGCCCTGCGTGCCGAGGATGCGCGCAAAGCCATACCTCCGTTATACGGCGCGCTGCTGAAGAACGAACAGGACGTTCACCTGTTCGAGCAGCTCCTTTTCATGGACCGTCGGGGCCGTACCCAATAGCCGATGCTCACCGGTTTCTTTTTCATGCTGCGGCAGGGCGGGCTGAAACCGTCCATAACCGAACTTCTGACGCTGCTCGATGCGATGAAGCACGACCTCGCAACGCAGAGCGTGGATGACTTTTATTACCTCGCCCGCTCCTGCCTGGTAAAGGACGAGACTCAGTTCGACCGCTTCGACCGGGTGTTCGCGGCACACTTTCGGGGCCTCGACGAGGCCTTCGAATCGCTCGTAACGGACGTCCCGGACGACTGGTTGCGCCGCCAGGCTGAGCTGTACCTCACGCAGGAGGAGCGCGATGAGATCGAAGGCATGGGAGGCTTCGACAGACTGATGGAAGCCTTGCGCGAACGTCTGGACGAGCAACGAGAGCGGCACGAGGGGGGAAACAAATGGATCGGCACTGCCGGCACGTCACCGTTCGGCGCATATGGGTTCAATCCCGAGGGCGTTCGCATCGGCCAGCAGGGATCGCGCCACAGGCGGGCAACGAAAGTCTGGGATCGCCGTGAGTACCGCAACCTGGACGACTCGGTGGAACTGGGCACGCGGAACATAAAGATCGCGTTGCGCAAGCTTCGAAAGTTCGCGAGGGAGGGCGCTGCCGATCAGCTCGACCTCGACGATACTATAGACAAGACGGCACGAAACGGTGGACTCCTCGATTTGCGGATGGTGCCCGAGCGGCACAACGCCATCAAGGTCCTGTTGTGCCTGGATATCGGCGGCTCGATGGACGACCATGTACGGGTTTGCGAAGAGCTCTTTTCGGCTGCCAGAAGTGAATTCAAACATCTCGAATACTTCTACTTCCACAATTTCATCTACGAAAGCATGTGGAAGAATAATCGACGTCGGCATAGCGAGCGTATCGCGACGTCGGCGATAGCTCACAAATACACGTCCGATTACAAGCTCATTTTTGTCGGTGATGCGACCATGAGCCCTTACGAGATCGTGTATCCGGGAGGCAGCGTCGAGCACTGGAACGAGGAGCCCGGGGCCGTCTGGATCAAACGTCTCCTGAATACCTTTCCAAGGGCGATCTGGCTCAATCCCGAGCCCGAGCCGCGCTGGGGCTATACACCCTCGATCAAGCTCACGCGCGACCTCATGGACGAACGGATGTTTCCATTGACCGTCAGTGGACTCGATGCGGGAATCCGGCGCCTGTTACACGGCAGCGCCACACGGACTTCGTTACCCGCATGATTGCCGCAGGTCTCTGGCCCGGATATCTCACCGATTTCGCGGTTTCTCGCTTGCCCTTTGTCCGCACAACGAATTTTCCTCACTCGGCAATACACTCGGGTATTCCGCTCGATCGGAAAATCCGTTGTACGAACAAATGGCTGCCCGAGATTCCCGCGAATCGGTGAGATATCCGGGCTACCTGTCGCCAGCCAGCTGCTCCAGGTCGGTCAGGACTTGCCGGGAGTGCGTATCCGGGTCGACCGTCTCGTAATGCTTCGCGATTCGGCCGTCCGGGGCGATGAGGAACGTCTGGCGTTTGGCGATCGGCGCTCCCATATAGCTGGTCTTTACCCCGTAGGCCTCGGCGGCCGTGCCTTCGGTGTCGGCAAGCAGGGGAAACGGCAATCCATGTTTTTCGGAAAATGCCTTGTGCGAAGCCGCGTCATCCAGGCTTACCCCGAGAATCTGGCAACCGAGCCGCTTGAACGCGAAGATGTTGTCGCGGAACTCGCAGGCTTCGGTCGTACAGCCTGGCGTGTCGTCCTTCGGATAAAAGTACAGCGCGACCCAGCCATCGCGATAGTCTTCAAGTGCATGCACCTTGCCGTCCTGGTCCTTCAGCTCGAAGGCGGGAGCCGGCTGACCTTCGGTGACCTGGTCGGCGAGAACCGCCGGGCTTCCAAGGAGCAGGACCACGAGAGCGGGAACGACTGCGAGTATACGTTTCATTGACCTTTGCCCCATTTCAGTTGAGTCGATCCAGCCCACTATAATACGCCTCGAGAATGAAAATACATCCAGAGTACTCAAAGACCGCGCTGGTGCTGCCCGGCGGCGGTGCTCGCGGCGCGTTCCAGGTCGGCGTATTGAAGGCGCTCGCCGAGCTGTTGCCGGAACGGACGGTGAACCCGTTCCCGATCATAAGCGGCACGTCCGCCGGCGCAATCAATTCGGTCGTCCTCGCAAGCAAGGCCCGGCATTTCTCCCTGGCAGTCACCGAGCTCGAGCGGGTCTGGGGCCGGTTCGAAAGCGCGCAGGTCTTTCGTACCGATTCGCTCACCATGCTCAAGAGCAGCCTGCACTGGGCGGCGGCAATCATCCTCGGTGGCTTCCTCGTGGGCATGCCAAGGTCGCTGCTCGACAACTCGCCGCTACGTGCGCTGCTGAGCCGCAACGTGCGATTCCCGCGCATTCAGAAGTCGATCGATGAGGGCTATTTGCATGCGGTGGCGGTTACCGCGGCCGGGTACGGCTCGGCCCGCTCCATGTCGTTTTTTCAGGGCGCGCCGCAGATCCGATCCTGGTCGCGTACCCGCCGCATCGGCGTCCGGCAGTCGCTGCACCTCGACCACCTGATGGCCAGTATTGCGGTGCCGCTGATTTTTCCGCCCGTTATGATCGGCGGTGAGTACTTCGGCGACGGAGCCATGCGCCAGGCGACTCCATTGAGTCCTGCGATCCACCTGGGCGCCGACCGCATCCTGGTCATCGGTGTGCGGGACGAAACGGCGGATGCCTCCTTGCTCGAGGGACAGGAACCCGTATTCCCGAGCTTTGCGCAGATTGCCGGGTACATGCTCGATACCCTGTTTATGGACGGCCTTTATTCCGATCTCGAACGCATGACCAGGATCAATCAGCTCATCGACGCCGTCCCGGAGGACCAGCGCACCGGTCCAGTCAAGCGAATGCGGCCAATCGACACGATGCTTATCGTGCCGAGCAGGGATTTGCGTGAGGTCGCTCACGAACATCGCAGGGACATGCCTGTCCCGCTGCGGATTCTTCTGCGCGGCATTCGCGGTCACAGCAGACCGGAAAACCGCTTGCTGAGCTTTCTGTTGTTCGAGCAGTCGTATACCCGTGCTCTGATCGACCTGGGCTACAAGGACGCGATGGCGATAAAGGACAACCTGCGGGCCTTCGTCACGGGCGCCGATGTGCCGCGGCTTTTCGCGCCGGCGTGGGTGAAAAAGGACCTGAGCGGATTCGACCTCTAGCCCGGATATCTCACCGATTCGCGGGCTCTCGCTTGCCCTTTGTCCGCACAACGAATTTTCCTCACTCGGCTCTGGCCTCCTGCTTCGCCCTAACGAGTCCATCCCTGGACTCGTCGGAATACACTCGGGTATTCC
>Ga0299913_10001659_pt1 | contig 16752 bp, 14 predicted proteins | sample RVTome_9_FD_201360 | JGI IMG/M metagenome (GOLD analysis project Ga0299913, IMG submission 201360) | Soil microbial communities from uranium-contaminated site in the Upper Colorado River Basin, Wyoming, United States - RVT155D38 (version 2) ... | reverse complement strand
TTCGCCTGGTTCTACGCAGGGCAAAGAGAAAGAGGGCCCGGTTGCCCGGGCCCTCTTTCGGTCAGGTCCCTGTCGGGACTGCTCGGTTAGCGGCGGGGAGCCTTCGCTCGCGCCGGGGTGAGGACGACGATGCTCGCAAGGAGCACGCCGAGCGCAACCACGAGCAGCCATGCACCATCAGCCGGGCTGCCGACGTTCTTCGGCGTCCCGATGGTGGCCGTGTCAGGTTCGGACGGCTCGTCCGTGTCGCCCTCGACGCTCTGGAACGGCGTCTCGGTCGGCGCGTCCGTCTCCTCGAAGACGCTCTGGAACGGCGTCTCGGTCGGCGCCTCCGTCGGCGGCTCGGTCGGCGGCTCGGTCTCTTCCTCCGCTTCCTCGGTGCAGAAGATCACGTGGCTCGTGGCTGCCTGGCCGCTCGCGTTGGCCGGAGCGTACAGGTCGGTGTCGGAAGCCACGCCCGGGGAGCCGTAGTTGTACTCGTTGTACGAGCTCGAGCCCTTGACGTAGACGATCGTCACGAGCCCGCCCTCGGCCTCGAAGTCGAAGCCCTTGTCGGCGGGATCGGTGTTGTAGGTGACGGTGATCTCGACGCCACTGGCGGTGGTCTTCGTGCCACCCTCCTCGGCGCCGAAGAGGACCGCATCGTCCGCGTCGCACGCGGCCTGGTCATTGTTCCCGCCGCCCTCGATGGTGATGTTGCCGTCATGCTCGACCGGCTCGACGCTCGCAGCCGACGCGGCGCCAACCGCACCGATCGCGAGGACGCCGGCCGCGAGCAGGGCCGCCAGCTTCTTGTAGTACGCGCTCATGGTTACCCGTTTCCTCCCGTTGATCCCGACATGGACCGGACCAGTTGATGAGACCCCTCCGACCTGGGATCCGTGGGACCCTTCGCCGAAGTTCCGATCGCCCTCACTCCGGGTCAATCGGGTCCCGTAGTGTGCCCGAAGGCCCATGACGCGTCTAGTACTTCTGATTGCCCCAAGACCGCACACAATGCCACCAGACCACACCAGACTGCCAACGATTTCGTTGCATCCAGTCGATTGATTGACAAGTTCCAGAGTCTGGTACCGGTACCTCTGGGTTAACCGGCAAGGGCCGTCGACCAACCACCCGGGCCTCCGGAGATCGCCCGTACCATTCCCGACGTGACGGCGACCGAGAAGACGACCGCTCCGGGCACCCTGCGCGACACCGCCCGCGACGCGGTCCGGCGCGGGCTCGAGGCCGCGACCGCCGGGGGCGCCCTGCCGGCCCTGCCGGGCCCGGACGCCGCCGTGGTGGAGGTCAGTCGTCCCGCGAACGCGGAGCATGGCGACCTCGCAACGAACCTCGCGCTGCGGCTCGCGCGGCCGCTGCGGATGGCACCGCCGGCCATCGCCGCCGCGCTTGTCGACGCGATCGCGGCCGATCCTCTCAACGAAGACACGATCGCCCGCGCGGAGGCTGCCGGGCCGGGGTTCGTCAACCTCACCTTCGCCGACGCCGTCCTCGAGTCCGTCATCGATGCCGTACGGCGCGATCCGGCCGGGTGGGGCCGGGTGCGGGCGGGCGCCGGCCCGAGCCGCCACGTCAACGTCGAGTTCGTCTCGGCGAACCCGACCGGGCCGCTCCATGTCGGCAACTCGCGCGGCGCCTTCGTCGGCGATCTCCTCGCCCGCGTGCTCGAGGCGGGCGGCCAGCGCGTGACACGCGAGTACTACTTCAACGACACCGGCGCCCAGGTCAGGAACCTCGGCGCGTCGATCCTCGCCATCCGGGAAGGGCGCGACATCCCCGCCGACGGCTACCACGGCGAGTACGTTGTCGAGCTCGCCCCCGAGCTACCGGACGAGCTCGCCGCGGCGCGGCCCGGCGGCGACGGGGAAGGTGACCCCGAGGAGGCCCGGGCGTGGGCGGCCGGGAAGTGGGCCTCAGATCGGATTCGGGGCGGCATCGAGGCCTCGCTCGCCGCCCTTGGGGTCCGGTTCGATGCCTGGACGACCGAGGGCCACCTGCTCGAGGGCGGCTGGGTCGCGCAGGCGATCAGGCGGCTGCGGGACGGCGGGCACCTGTACGAGGAGGACGGCGCGACCTGGTTCCGGTCGACGACGTTCGGCGACGACAAGGATCGGGTCCTCATCCGCTCGAACGGCTCGCTGACGTACTTCGCGTTCGACATCGGCTACGTCGTCGAGAAGTTCAGCCGCGGCTTCGACCATCTCATCTACATCTGGGGTGCGGACCATCACGGGACCGTCGCCCGGGTTCGCAACGCCGCCGAGGCGATGGGCTACGACAAATCGGCGGTCGAGATGATCCTGACCGGCTGGGTGCACTTCCTCGAGGGCGGCAGGGAGCTCTCGATGTCGAAGCGGGCGGGCACGTTCATCGCGCTCGACGACCTGCTCGCAGAGCTCGGTGTCGACGCGGCGCGGTGGTACTTCGCGAGCCGGGGCGCGAACGTGAACATGGAGGTCGACCTGGAGGTCGCGAAGAAGCAGTCGAATGAGAACCCGGTGTACTACGTCCAGTACGCGCACGCCCGGATCGCATCGATCCTGCGCAAGGCGGGCGAGGCGGGGCTGACGGCGGCGCCCTCAGTGTCAGGGTCGCTGGCCGGCGGCCCCGAGGCGACGCTCGCGAGGATCGCCGCTCGCCTGCCTGAGGTGGTCGAGGACGCGGCGGCGGCCCAGGAGACCCAGGGCATCACGACCTACGCCACCGAGCTCGCGACCGCGTTCCACGCGTTCTATCGGGACGCACGGGTCGTCGACCCGGACGAGCCGGATCGCTCGGCGAAGCGGCTGGCCCTCGTGGATGCGACGCGAATCTCGCTCGCGAACGCGCTCGCCCTGCTCGGGATCTCCGCGCCCGAGGCGATGTAGGCGAGGCTGCCTGGCCCTTAGCCTCGAAGCGCCGCCAGCACCGCGGCGGCGTCGTCGCCGATCGCGATCAGGACGTCCCGGGAGCCACCCCGGTGAAACACCTCCCCGGTGAACCCGGGGTCTCTGACGGCGGCCATCGCCGCGATCGCGAACTCGAGCGCGTCATCGTCGCTGTCCCAGGTCGTCTTGAGCGCAACCGCCAGCGACCCACCATCGGCACGAAGCAGCACGAGCCGGTCGCCGCCCCAACCGTCGGTCGCTCGGCATGCCGGGATGTCGGGTTGGCAGCTCTGGAGCATCCCGGGGCCTTCGACCCCGTGCTCGGTCAGCCAGACGCGCAGGATGAGCTCGCCAAGCGTGTCCCGGACCGCCTCGGACCAGCCGCTCCCGACCGCTCCCGCGATTCCGTTGGGGATCCGTACCTCGATCGGAGCCTCGCGCTGGACATACTTGTCCGGGTGGATGACCTGCTCGGTCGAGTCTGGCGCGTCGCTGAAGGCCGCATTGACCGCGTCGTAGTCGCCATCGGCAATGAGACGCTGCACGAGCCCGAGACCGTCCTGATAGGGGAACAGCGAGGTCTCACGCAGGTATGCCGGCGCGTTCTGGAGCGCGGCGATGGCCTCGGGGTCGAGCGATGCGGCCAGCAGCTCGCCAAGCTCGGCCCCTGTCAGGTTCTGCTGCAGCCAGACCGTCTGGGCCCAGACCGCGTCGCCCTCGATGAGCGCAAGCTGGGCGAGCGCCCGATCGCTCTGGTCGACCGACGTCGTGTCGAGCGACCCGAGGTCGAAGTTCTGGTCCTGGAGCTGGTGGGTGAATTCGTGGGCGTACGTCACGCGCTCGACCGGCCCGACCGTCTGCCCCGTCCGGGACACCACGAACAGCTCGTCCCGGTCCGGCGAGTAGTAGCCCGCGACCTGGCCGGCCAGGAGGTCCAGCGTCAGCTGGCGGATCGACGAGCCCTCCGGGATGAGCCCGAGGGTCACGAGCACGTCCTCCGCGAGGGCCATCTCCTCGGGCGACTGCTCCGCGTCGATCTCGGCCTCGAGGTTCTCGAGCAGCTGGGTCTCGTCGATCGTAACCGGCTCGACGTCCGCCGTCGGCTCGAGCCCGCGGATCACCGTGACCTGGTCGCGGATCAGCGAGTAGACCTCGGCCGCGTCTTGCGTTGGCTCCGGCGAGGCGGGCGCGCTGGCCGGCGGTGCGACGCTCTGGCCCGAGCCCGGGGTCGCGGACGGTGAGCCCGGCGCGGCCGACGGCGTCGCGCTGCAGGCGGCAATGACGAGCGCGGCGGCGGCGGCCAGGGCCGTGCCGAGGCGGTTGGACGACATGGCCCGCGATCCTACCGGCCCGAGGCGCGCCCGTCCTCGATCCGATGGTCTCGTTGAAGTTTCTTAATCGGTTGGTCGCTTGGGTCTGAACACCCGCGCCGTAGTCTCCAATTCGGACCGAACCCTTCGAGGTTCCATCCTCCCTCCCTCCGACCGGGGGCGCCACTTGGGCAGGCGCCTCCGGTCTTCCTTTCCCACCACATCCGAACCGCTTTGGCGACTGCCAGCCTCCACGGGAGCGGCCTACGCGGCGGTCTGAGGACTGCCAGTCCTCAAATGCCGGATCCGCGGGCCCCCAAATTGCGCCGAAACGGTCGGTTTGGAGACTGCCCGTCCCCAACGTGCGACCGATGCCGCCGCGGTGGAGACTGCGAGTCCTCGTCGGGCGTCCGGGGCAATCGGGCGGTGAGCCGGCTGTGCCAGAATCCCGGCGATGGAGATCACCTGGTACGGGCAGACGTGTGTGCGCCTGCGCGGGCGCGACGCCGTCGTCGTCGCCGACGCCTACCAGTCGGTCGTCGGGCCGACCGGCCGCGGGATCACGGCCGACATCGCGACGTACAGCCATCCCGACGACGCACCCATCGCGAAGGGCAAGGCCGCGAAGGGGAAGCGGACGCGCGATGGCAGGACCATCCTGCCGAGCAGCCTGGAGACGACGTTCTCCGTCGATTCGCCCGGTGAGTACGAGGTCAAGGACGTCCTCCTGACCGGCGTGCGCACGTACCGCGACGACCAGCAGGGCGAGCAGCGCGGGAAGGGCACGGCGTTCGTCGTCGAGCTCGACGGCCTGCACACGATCCACCTAGGCGACGTCGGGCACCTCCTCACGCAGGAGGAGATCGGCGACATCGGGTCGGTCGATATCGCGTGCGTCCCGGTCGGCGGCGTGCTCAACGTGGCGCGGACGGCGGAGCTCATCGCCCAGCTCGACCCGAAGCTCGTCATCGCCATGCCGGTCTGCCCGGACGAGGCCGACTGCGCCGATGCCCTCGCGAAGTTCTTCCACGAGATGGGTGGCGAGCCGACGCCGCAGCCGAAGCTCGCGGTGACGATCTCGACCCTGCCCAACGAAACGACCGCGGTCCTGCTGGAGTCCCGCGGCAAGACTTAGGGCGCGCGCAAGCAACGGACCCACGGCGGCGGTCCGGACCTAGGGCTGCGCCCGCTCCACGACCACCCGGCCACGCTTGACGACGGCCCGAACGAGGTCCGCGGCGGGCCAGTACGGGATCTGCCGGTGCGTCGGGACGCCCCAGATGGCGAGGTCGGCCTGGCGCCCGCTCTCGATCGACCCGACTTCCTCCGCGAGCCCGAGCGCTGCCGCCGCGTTGATCGTCACCGCCGAGAGCGCCTCGGACGGGGTGAGTTTCAGCGCCAGACAGGCGACCGTCATGACCAGCGGCAGGCTGGGCGTCGGCGACGTCCCGGGGTTGAAGTCGGTCGCGAGCGCGACCGGCACGCCCCGGTCGATGAACGTCCGTGCCGGCGCCATGTCGTCGTGCATGAGAAACCAGGTCGTTGCCGGCAGCAGGACGGCGACGACCGGGCGGTCGTCGTGGGCCGCGGCGGCGAGTGCGTCGATGCCCGCCTGTGACGGGGCGGCGAGGTGGTCCGCCGAGTGGGCGCCGATCTCCGCCGCGAGCTCCGCGCCGCCGCTCGGTGCCAGCTCGTCGGCGTGGAGCCGCGGGCCGAGCCCGAGCCGCGCCGCGGCTTCAAGAACGCGCCGCGCCTGCTCGGGGCTGAAGACGCCGCGCTCACAGAACACGTCGGCGAACCGGGCACGGCCCTGCGCGACGACGCCCGGCAGCTGCTCCTCGATGAGGTGGCGCACGTACGCCTCGGTGCCGTCTGGCCTGGCGCGGTACTCCGGGGCGACCGCGTGCGCCCCGAGCCAGGTCGGGAGGATTTCGACCGGCCCCTCCTTGCCGAGCCGGTGGGCGACCTCGAGAAGCCGCAGCTCGGTCGGCAGGTCGAGGCCGTAGCCGGACTTCGCCTCGATCGTCGTCGTGCCGTGGGACAGCATCTCGGCGAGCCAGCGCCGGCCGTGCTCGGCGAGCTCCTCCTCGGAGGCGGCACGGGTCGCAGTGACCGTCGAGAGGATCCCTCCGCCGGCCTTGAGGATCTCGAGGTAGTCCGCGCCACGCTGGCGCATGACGAGCTCGTTCTCGCGGGAACCAGCGAAGAGCAGATGCGTGTGCGGATCGATGAGGCCGGGCGTGATCGTGCCGCCGGCGGCGTCGAAGCGGGTGAAGCGGGCGATCGGATAGCCGCTCCCCTCCACGGCGCGGAGCAGCTCGTCGCGCGGGCCGGCAGCGAGGATCCGGCCCTCCCAGGACGCGACCGCGGGCGCGGCATCGTGGGTGTGGTCGCCGCCAGGCGCCTCGATCGTCGAGACGTCGTCCATGCGCGAGCCGGTGCGCATGCCCCCGGCGAGCGTGGCGATCTCGGCCGCGCCCTCGACGATGAGGCCGGGCAGCCCGTCGCTCGCCCGGCCGCCCTGGATCAGTCGCAGGGCCATCGCTGCCTCAGGCGCCGGTGGCACCGGTGGCACCGGTGGCGCCGGTGGCACGCGCCGCGGCGAGGCGCTGCTCGAGGACCATCGCCGGCTGGGCGTCGCGCAGCCTGAGGTACCGCGCGGCAGCGGCGAATCTCGCTTCCGGCTCGGCCTCGGACACCGCGCCCGCGTGCGCCGCCACGTCGTCGAACGCTGCCTGCGGCGCGAGCCCGATGAGCTCCGAATCCTCGAGGCCGACGCCCGCCTCCTCGGCGAGCTGCTCGACCTCTTCCCAGACGCGCCACAGCGGCGTCCGCTCGAAGTCGAGCAGGTTCATCGAGACCTGCGCGGCGTCGAGCTCCTCGATCATGAACCCGTTCGCCTGGACGGCGTGCAGGCCGCCGCCGGACTCGCGCACCTGGCGCGCGATCCGCTTCGCAACCTCGACGTCGTCGGTGTCGAGGTTGATGTTCCATGCAATCAGGAACTGTCGTGCGCCGACCGCCACCGCACCCGCTCGTGGATGCGTCCGCCGCGGCCCGAAGTCCGGGGCGCGGTCCGCGGCCTCGAGCGCGATCTCATCACGCACGCCTTCGTACCCGCCGCGACGCACGTCGGCGAGACGGACGCGGTCCGGCCGCGCCGCCGCCCGCGCATACAGGTAGACGGGCAGCTCGAACCGCTCCGCGACCCGCTCGCCGAAGCTCCGCGCGAGCGCGATGCAGTCATCGATCGTGGTCGAGCCGAGGGGCACGAACGGGATGACGTCGACCGCCCCGATCCGCGGGTGTTCGCCCTCGTGGCGCTCCATGTCGATGAGCTCGATCGCGGTCGCGATCGTGCCCTCGAGGGCGGCCTCGACCGCCGGCGCCTCGCCCGCCAGCGTCAGGACCGATCGGTTGTGCGACGGGTCGCTGGTCCGGTCGAGGAGATACGCGCCGGCGACATCGGACGCGGCCGCCGCAAGCCGGTCGACCACGTCGAGGTCGCGCCCCTCCGAGTAGTTCGGCACCGACTCGACCAGCACGCCCGAATCGTGACACGCGGCGCCGGGCGGTCGTGGGGCGTCCGTGACACCCTCGGGCGGATGTCCTTCCGGGAGCGGATCCGCGGCAGCGCCCTCATCCAGCCGCTGCACACCCGTGACTTCCGGCTGCTCGCGTTCGCGGCGGTCGTCTCGCTCCTCGGCGACGGCTTCTACTTCGTCGCGCTCGCGTGGCAGGTGTACGAGATCTCGAACGTCCCGACCGCGCTGTCCGTCGTCGGTGCCGCGTGGACGGTCCCGATGGTCGCGTTCCTGCTGGTCAGCGGCGCGATGTCGGACCGCTTCGACCGCCGGCGGCTGATGATCGGCGCGGACCTGCTGCGCGCCGCTGCGATCGGGCTCATGGCGATCCTGTCGCTGACGGGCCTCCTCGAACTGTGGCACGTCGTCGCCCTCGTCATCTTCGTCGGCGCCGGACACGCCTTCTTCAACCCCGCCTCGACCGCGATCCTGCCCGACATCCTCCCGGAGCAGCACCTGCCGGCGGCCAACGCGCTTGGTGGCATCTATCGACCGCTTGTCTTCCGACTGCTGGGGCCGGCGCTGGCCGGCGTCGTGGTTGCCATCGGCGGATCGGGATTCGCCTTCGGCTTCGACGCCCTGACGTTCCTCGTCTCCGCGGTCGCGATCCTGGCGATCCGGACCCGGCCTACACATCGTCCGACTGAGGATCACGGCCCACGCCGGATGCTCGCCGACGTGCGGGCCGGGATGCACTACGTCCGTGGTCAGCCGTGGATCTGGGCGACGCTCATCTCGGCGATGCTCAGCCTGCTCGTCTTCCTCGGCCCGATGGAGGTCCTCGTCCCGTTCCTCGTGAAGAACCGGCTCGGGCTCGGCCCGGAGTCGCTGGGCGCGATCTTCGCGGCCGGCGGCGTGGGCTCGATCCTCATGGCCATCGCGATCGGCAGCCTCGGCCAGCCGCGTCGCCGCGTGACGGTTATGTACGCTTCCTGGTCGGCCGGTGTCGTCCTGCTCGCGATCTACGGGCTGATGACGGCGCTCTGGCAGGCGCTCCTGGCGAGCTTCCTCGCGGCGGCGCTCTTCGAGCTGGGCCAGGTGATCTGGACGACGATGCTCCAGCAGCGTGTCCCGCGGGAGCTGCTGGGTCGCGTCTCGAGCCTCGACTGGCTCGTCTCGACGGGCCTGGTCCCCGTCTCGTTTGCGCTGACCGGGCCGGCCGCCGGGCTCTTTGGCCCGGAGACGACGATCGTCGGCGCGGCGCTGATCGGCGCCGTGCTGATGAGCTCACTGCTGTTCGTGCCGGGCGTCCGCGACCCGGAACGCGAATCGCCCTCGACCGCACGGGCACGCTCGCCGGCTTAGCCCGCCCCGATTCCAAAGCCCGGCGGCTGGTCCCACTGGCCACTCGCGTTGCTGACCGCCGCCGCGGCCCAATGCGACGAGGTTTGCCCGCACGCACGTCGGTTTCTCCCGAAGCTCGTTCGAATTGGCTGTCGCGGCGGTCATCTCGGCGAGGAAGTCACCGGGAACGCCCACACCTCGTCGAGTTGGGCCGCGCCGACGGCCATCAGCGACACAGCGGAAGTCAGGCCCTTTCTACGAGGCTCCGACTCCACCTTGATGCGCGCGAGGTCGACTTCAGCACACCGGGTATCGATTTTTGGTAAATGAGACTTGACATTTCGAAAGTTAATGTGCAATCCTTTCAGACATCGAACCGCCCGACTGGTGAGGTCGGACCCCACGAAAGAGAGGAATTCCCGTGATCCAGTCCATGTTCAACCTCGAACACCGAATTGCCGAGCTCCGCCCGAGCGGAAATGAGCAGCGGACTGCCCGCCAGCTGCGCGACGCGTCGAGCGCGGTCCAGCCGACCGTCGTGATCAATCGCCGCTGGTTCGACCGAGGCGTCAACCCGACCCGCCTCACCCGCGCCGCCACGAGCTGACCGGTCGGTCTCCCACACATGTCCGCCTGTCGCCTCGCATCGGAATGGCCTGATCTCGCTCGCGTCGCTCCTGCACCGGCCGTTCGCAACGTGGGTCTCGAGCCGACGGTCGAGGCATCGTCGGCCGCAGCAGGCGGACCGGAGAGCCCGGTCGCCGGCGTGGTTCAGGCGGGAGTCTGATCCTCGAGCATCGGCACCCTGACACCGCGCTGGCGGGCGATGTCGATCGCCCGGTCGTAGCCGGCGTCCACGTGGCGCAGGACACCCATCGCGGGATCGGTTGTCAGCACGCGCTCGAGCTTCTGCGCCGCGAGGTCGGTGCCGTCCGCGACGACGACCATGCCAGCGTGCTGCGAGTACCCGATCCCCACCCCACCGCCGTGGTGGATCGACACCCACGTGGCGCCGGCGGCGGTGTTGACAAGGGCGTTGAGAAGCGGCCAGTCGGCGACCGCATCGGTCCCGTCGCGCATGGCTTCCGTCTCGCGGTTGGGTGAGGCCACGGACCCGGAATCGAGGTGGTCTCGCCCGATCACGATCGGCGCGGAGACCTCGCCGGTCCGGACGAGCGTGTTGAACGCGAGGCCTGCCCGAGCGCGCTCGCCGTAGCCGAGCCAGCAGATCCGGGCGGGCAGGCCCTGGAACGGGACGCGCTCCTCGGCGAGCGTGATCCACCGGGCGAGCGAGGCGTCGCCCGGGAACAGCTCGAGGATCTGTCGGTCGGTCCGGAGGATGTCGTTCGGGTCGCCGGACAGCGCGGCCCATCGGAAGGGCCCGCGCCCTTCGCAGAACTGGGGCCGGATGAACGCGGGCACGAAGCCCGGGTAGTCGAACGCGTCGTCGACGCCGGCGTCCTTCGCCTGGGCGCGCAGGTTGTTGCCGTAGTCGAAGACGACCGCGCCCGCTCGCTGGAACTCGAGCATCGCCCGCACGTGGGCGGCCATCGACGCAGTCGAGCGCCGGACGTACTCCTCGGGCTGGTGCTCGCGCAGGGCGGTCGCGTCGTCGAGCGCGATCTCTGCCGGGACGTAGCCGACGAGCGCGTCGTGGGCGGACGTCTGGTCGGTCACGACGTCGAACCGCTCGCCGGCCTTCGCCCACGCGGGCTCGATCTCCGCGGCGTTGCCGACGAGGGCGATCGAGACGACCCTGCCGTCGGCGGCCGCCGACCGCGCCATGGAAAGCGCCTCGTCGGGCGAATCGGTCAATCGGTCGACGTACCCGATGTCGAGGCGGCGCTTCGCCCGGGTCGGGTCGACCTCGATCGCCAGGCAGACGCCCTCGTTCATCGTCACCGCGAGCGGCTGGGCGCCACCCATGCCGCCCAGACCCGCCGTCAGCACGACACGGCCGCGCAGGCTCCCGCCGAAGTGCTGGCGCGCGAGCTCGGCGAACGTCTCGTAGGTGCCCTGGAGGATGCCCTGCGTCCCGATGTAGATCCAGGACCCCGCGGTCATCTGGCCGTACATCATCAGCCCGGCCTGCTCGAGCTCGCGAAAGTGGTCCCAGTTGGCCCATTTGCCGACGAGATTCGAGTTCGCGATGAGCACTCTCGGCGCCCACTCGTGTGTCCGCACGACCCCGACCGGCTTGCCCGACTGGACCAGCAGCGTCTCGTCGTCGCCGAGCCGGCGGAGCTCGCGAACGATCGCGTCGAACGCCGCCCAGCTGCGGGCCGCGCGCCCCGTGCCGCCGTACACAACGAGCGCGTCGGGGTTCTCCGCGACCTCGGGATCGAGGTTGTTCATGAGCATCCGCAGGGCCGCCTCCTGGCCCCACCCGCGACAGCTCAGCTCGAGGCCACGCGGAGCGCGCACGGGTCGCGCGCCGGGATGTCCGCCTCTCATGGCGTCGTCATCACTCGACCCGGAGCTCGCTTATGAGCAGCTCGCCGAATCGGCCATCTCCGACGGACGAGGCCGAGATGAGGAGGTGCTCGTCCTCGATCCAGACGTGGTAGGTCCGCAGCCCCGCGACGCAGCTCGTCACGTGGACGGTCCGCTCGTCGATCGTCGCCTCGGCCCGCCCGACGACGCCGCCGGCCGCCGCGCATGCTCCCTCGTCGTACGAGTCGCGCCACTGCCGGTACGTGTCATCGTCGAAGGCTCCCTCGCGCAGCCTCACGACGTGGGCGGTCACGAGGTTCCCGGTCGTCTCGTCCAGGGCGAGCCCGACGTCGAGTGCGGTCGCGATCCTCGGCAGCGCGGGGTCCGCGAGGGCCAGCGCGGCCTCGTCGAGGGCCTCGCTCACCGGAGCGCCTGCGACCGTCTCGGGGAGGTACTCCAGGAGCGCGGCGTCGATCACCGCCGGCGTCGCGTCGTCCGGCGTCGGGCTTGGTGGCGGCCCGACGGTCATCGCCGGGTCGATCGGGCTCGTCCCGATTTGCGACGAGCCCGGGCCCCCGGAGCCGCTCGGCGTGCCGGTCTGGCAGGCGGCGAGCACCGTCGCGAGGGCGAGCACGATTGCCGCCGAGCGGGTCACAGCTCTCTCCGCACGACCGGAAAGCGCGAGTCGTCGACCGCCAGCGTGAACCCGCACGACGCCCAGAACGCCGGATTCGCGGCGCTCGTGGCATCCGGGTCGGTCTCGGGCTCGGGATAGGCCTCGACTGCCGAGAAGCCGCGGCCGGCGAGATCGTCGACGACTGCGAGGACGAGGGTCTTCGCGAGGCCGTGGCCGCGCGCGACCGCCGTCGTCGCGATGCACGTGATCACGGCGGGCAGCGGCGAGCTCGGTAGCTTCGGATAGAGGTCGCGCACGCTTTGCGCCCTCGGGTACGCGGACAGCGGCCCGAACTGACAGTACGCCGCGGGCTCGCCATCGTCCTCGAGCACCTTCGCGTAGCTCCCGAATACCGCCAGGCCGCGCGCCAGCAGATGGACCTTGCGCGGCGCGTCGGCCGCAACGACCGGCCCGCGCTCGTGCCGGGGCGCGAACGGGTTGTCGATCGGCGCTGCGTCGTCGGCCCCGAACGGGTCGAGCGGGTTGCCCGACGCGCTGCCCGCCCGAGGATCGAACGGGTTGAACGCCGGGCCGGCTGACGCCGGCGCGAACGGGTTGAACGGCCGCTCCGGCTCTGGGGCGGGTGCCGGGGCCGGCTCGAGCCACGACAGTCGCGCCGCCTTCGAGCCGCGGCGGTCGTCCTCCCAGTAGTCGCACGTTCGATGGTCGAAGCCCGGGTCGACGCACGGCGGGATGCGCCGCAGGCCGGCCGCGTCGGTGATGTCGACAATGCGGATCGTCATCGTTGTTGAGGCCCGTCTCGGACCGTCAGCCCGCGGGCGTGGCCGCGCCGACCGCCGGCGGGGCGACCGCGAGGTTGGCGAGGCGGCCCTCGTGCACGAGTCTCGAGACCGCCTCCAGGTCCGCGCCCGGCTCGCGATCGCCGTCCCACGGCCGCACGGCCTCGCGGATCGCCGCATGCGCTGCCGCGACCCCGGTGCCTGGGGCCGTGCCCGGAAGCAGGTCCAGCCGAAGGTCGAGCGCGCGGGCCGCGCACAGCAGCTCGATCGCGAAGATCTGCTCGACGTGGTGGAGGACGGTACGCGCCATTCGCCCGGCGATCGGGCCCATCGACACATGGTCCTCCTGGTTCGCGCTCGTCGGGATCGAGTCGGCCGAGGCCGGATGGGCCAGCGCCTTGTTCTCCGAGGCGAGGGCGGCGGCCGTGTACTGGACGAGCATGTAGCCGCTCTCCAGCCCTGATTCGGAGGCGAGGAACGCGGGCAGGCCCCCGTTGAGGTTGGCGTCGAGGAGCAGGGCGATCCGGCGCTCGCTGATCGAGCCGAGCTCGGCGAGAGCGAGCTTCGCGAAGTCCAGCGCCAGCGCGACCGGCTCGCCGTGGAAGTTTCCACCGGAGATGACGCGGCCGTGCCCGGTCGCTCGCGCATCGGCGTCGGCGACGCCACCGTTCGGGAAGATCAGCGGGTTGTCCGTAGCCGAGTTCATTTCCACGTCCAGCACCCGCCGGAGATACGCCAGCGCGTCGCGCACGGCGCCGTGGACCTGGGGCACGCACCGGAGCGAGTACGGGTCCTGAACCTTGTGCGGCAGCGGGTGGTGCGAGTGCTGGATGCTGCTGTCCCGGAGCAGCCATCGCAGCTCCGCGGCGACGGCGACCTGGCCCGGGTGGGGGCGCACCTGCTGGTACGCCTCCGAGAAGGCGACGTCCGTGCCGAGCAGCGCCTCGACCGACATCGCCGCGGCGACGCTCGCGGTCCTGAGCAGCCGTTCCGCGTCCGCGGCGAGCAGCGCGCCGAGCCCGGACATCAGCTGCGTGCCGTTGAGGAGCGCGAGGCCTTCCTTTGCGCCGAGGCGAAGCGGCTCCAGGCCGGTCTCCTTCAGCGCGATGAGCGCGGGCGCAACGTGGCCGCCGAGCTCCACCCGGCCACGGCCGATGAGCGGCAGCGCGAGATGCGCGAGCGGCGCCAGGTCACCCGAGGCGCCCACGGAGCCCTGGGCTGGCACGACCGGGTGGATGCCGAGCCGGAGGAAGTCGAGGAGGCGCTCGGCCACGACCGGCCGAGCGCCGGAGTGCCCCAGGGCGAGCGTGTTCGCCCGCAGCAGGAGCATCGCCCGGACGACCTCGCGCGGGAGCGGCTCGCCCACGCCCGCGGCGTGGCTCATGAGGAGGTTCTCCTGGAGGCGCTCGGCGTCCGCACGGTCGATCGAGCGGTCCGCGAGCGCGCCCATCCCGGTCGTCACGCCGTACACGACCGCGCCCTCATCGACGAGGGCTTCGACCACCGCGCGGGAGCGCTCCATCCGCGCGCGTGCGGCCGGATCCAGGGTCGCTTGCGCGCCGCCGCGGGCTATTGCCTCCACGTCGCCGATGGTCAGGTCGGCGCCCGTCAGGACCACCGGGTCGGTCACCGGGGCAGGATAGTCGGCTAGACTCCCGCCGGTGTTCGACTTCCTCGACGGGCCCGTTCGACAGCTGGTCACGCAGATGTACGAGGCGGTCGGGTACATCGGGGTCGCGATCTGGGTGGCGATCGAGAGCGTCATCGTCCCGATCCCCTCGGAGCTGATCCTGCCGTTCGCCGGCTTCCTGGTCGGCGAGGGCACTGCGATCGAACCCCTCACGGGCCAGCCCTGGACACTCCCGCTGGTCGTGGTGGCCGGCACGCTCGGCGCGACGGTCGGGGCCCTCGTGGCGTATGGGATCGGCTACTGGGGCGGCCGCCCCGTGATCCTACGGTGGGGCCGGATCCTGCGGATCACCCCGGACGACCTCGACAGAGTCGAGGCGTTCTTCGCCCGGCATGGCGCCGCGGCGAGCTTCTTCGGGCGGCTGATCCCGGTCGTCCGATCGCTCGTCTCGTTCGGGGCCGGCGTGGGCCGCATGCCGATCGTGCCGTTCGTGGTCTACACGATCCTCGGCTCGCTGCCGTTCACGTTCGTGCTGGTCTACCTGGGCGTGCAGCTCGGCGCGAATTGGGAGGCGATCGGCGCGACCCTCAAGCAGTTCGAGTACGCGATCCTTGCCGTCCTCGTTCTGATCGCGGTGGTCTTCCTCTGGTTCCGCTTCGTCCGCCCGCGCCGCCGAGCCGCCGCGACAACCGAAGGCACCAGAACCTCCAACTGAGCGTCGGCGCCACGATGGCGATCCCCGGCTTGTTCAAGAGGCCTTTTCGTCGCCCTGCTGCTCGTCGGCTGCGGCAGCGGTTGGCTCCGTTGCGGGGAGCCGGAAGCGCCGCCACAGTGGCTTACCAGGGCCGCCGCCGGAATGCCAGCGCACTAGCCTTTGGCGCCGCGCGGATCCTCCGGCGCGCGCCTGGATCGGAAGGCGCGCCACAGCGCGAGGTCGTAGACGATCTTCAGGCCGCCGGCGAGGAAGAACGGCACGGCGGCGAGTCCCGGCACCGCGAACAGCGGCGCCGCGATGAGCGGTGACAGCGCCGCGCCCGTGGTCCGGGCGATGCCCGTCACACCCGCGGCCGCGGACCGCTCGTCCGGCTCGACGACCGCCATCGTGTAACTCTGGCGCGTCGGCACGTCCATCTGGCTGATGCTGAAGCGCGCGAGCAGCACGACGATCGCGAGCTCGACGGTCGGCATGAGCGGCACGAGCATCAGCAGCACGTTCGACGGGAGGTGCGTGAAGACCATCGTGTTGATGAGCCCGATCCGGGCCGCGATCCGCGCCGCCGCGAGAGCCGACACCGCGGCCAGCAGGTTCGCCCCGAAGAAGATCGCCCCCAGGACCGGCTCGGGCAGGTCGAACCGGTCGTGGAACCAGAACGCGAGGAGGCTCTGGATGATCAGGCCGCCCGCGAACGCGTCGAGCGCGAACAGCGCCGCGAGCCGCCCGACGACACCGCGGGACCGGTGGAGGCCCAACCGGCGGGCGATCGACGAGTCGGCCGGCGGCACCTCGACGGCGTCGGACACCGTCCGAACGATCGGAACGAGCAGGAGCCCGAGGACCGCGTAGCCAACGAGGATCGCCCGGTACGCATCGAGGCTCGACCAGCCCGCCGCCTGCAGGATGCCGACGGCGATCCCGGTGACGAGCGCCCCGGTCGCCGTCGCCACCGAGCCCGTGAGGTTGTACCAGGCGTAGATGCTCGTCCGGCGCGCGGACGGCGTGACCTCGGTCAGCGAGGCCTGCTCGATCGGCAGGAACGGCCCGACCTCGGCACCCGACGGGCTCAGCACCCCGAGTGTCGCGGCGACCAGCAGAACGAGGAACCCGGTGCCGCCCGCGAAGACCGCGCCGGCCCCCGCCATGAGCAGCGCGCCGACGATGAGCGTGCGTCGACGCCCGATGCGGTCGGCGTGGGTCGTCAGCCACAGGCTGATCAGGGTGTCGCCGGCGAGCGTCAGGGTCAGGAGCAGGCCGATCTGCCCGGCGTCGAGCCCGGCCGCCGCGAGATACAGGACGAGGATGACGCCGAGGGCGCCGTAGCCGGACATCCGGACCGCCCGCGCGAGGAACAGCAGCCGGGCGTCCCGGGTCACGGCGCGAGTGTAGGATGGCCTCGATGGCTGAACGCCCGGATCCCCACGTCGGCGACGGGATGGCCGGACCGCACGGCGCGGCCGACGACCATGGGCACGACGATCACGCGCACGCCGGCATGACCCTCGGCCCG
>Ga0299913_10001658_pt1 | contig 16757 bp, 12 predicted proteins | sample RVTome_9_FD_201360 | JGI IMG/M metagenome (GOLD analysis project Ga0299913, IMG submission 201360) | Soil microbial communities from uranium-contaminated site in the Upper Colorado River Basin, Wyoming, United States - RVT155D38 (version 2) ... | reverse complement strand
CCACGGCAAGCCGGGCGCCGAGGTCGTCTTCGACGATCCTGCACTCGCCGTCGTCAACGACACGGGCAGCCGCTGGTCACTCCCGATCAGCGCGTTCCTCACGGTGCGCTTCTGATGCGGGCGCGCCGGCTGGGTCTGTCCGTTGGATGGCTCATCGTTGCCGCTCCCCTCGGTCCGCTGTCGGCAGAGCAGGCGCCGGCGGCACCGCAGGCCGCTGTGTCCGAGTCGCTGCAGCAGATCTCGCAGGATGTGGACAGCCCGGACGCGGGCGTGCGGCGCAGGGCGCTGCGATCGCTGCGCGAACGCGGGGGGCCGGAGGCGCTCCCCCTGCTGGCCCGGCTGATCGGCGACGAGGAGGTCGGGATTCGTGAAGACGCGATCGATCTCGTCGCGCGCATCTACGTCGAGCCGCCGGGCGGGGGCGGTGGACGCAGCCCGAAGGATGCGTTCGGACTGGCCCCGATTCGCACCACGCCCTGGCCGGTTCCGCCGGATCTGCAGCGCGCGCTCGTGCGCGCCCTCGCCGACGAGTACCCCTCCGTTCGGAGGGATTCCGCCTACACGCTCGCGATCGTTGCGGCGCCGCCGGTGCCGGAATCGGCCGCCTTCGAGCTGCTGGCCTCCTTGAGCGACCGCGACCCGGACGTGAGAATCGCCGCCGCCCGGGCCCTCGGCCGCCTGCGGGTGCGGGAAGCCGGCGTGCCCCTGGTCGGACGCGTCAACGACGAGGTGCTCGACGTCCGGCTCGCGGCGATGCGCGCGCTCGGCGACATCCGCGAGACAGGCGCCGTGCCTGCGCTGACCGATCAGTTCGAGTTCTACGTGCGCGGTAGCGCAGGGCGGGCGGCGCTCGATGCCCTGGCGCGCATCGGGGATCCCGCGAGCGCACCGCTGTTCGAGGCACAGACCGGGTCTGGCTATCCGGCGCACCGGCAGTCGGCCTACGAGGGGCTGGCGCGTACCGGCACCGCGAAAGTCACGGCGCCGCGCATCGAAGCCGGCATGACAGCCGAGGGCGACGAACGTGTCCGCCTTGCCATGGCATTCGCGCTCGCGTCCGCCGGCCGCTCTCTCGATCGCATCCTCGACGCGCTGACCGACGACGATGTGGGGGATCAGGCCCTGGAGTATCTCGTGGAGCTGGGTCCGTCGCATGCCGCGGCGATCGCCGCGCGCCTGCAGGACCAGGATCCGGTGATACGCCAGCAGATCGCGGTGATTCTCGGCTTCACGGGCAGTCCGGATGCGTCGGCCGCGCTGCAGGCGGCCGCGACGACCGATCCCAGCGCCGAGGTCCGCGGCGCCATTCAGGTCGCCCAGCTGAGGCTCCGGCAGAAGAAGTAGGAACGGACTCGGGTCTGCCCGGTGATCAGACCACTGACGCCGCAAACTCCTCGTACGATCCCTTGAAGTCGTGGATCGTCCCTCCGTCGAGATGCCAGACGCGGGTGCCGACCTCCTCCATCACATCCTGATCGTGCGTGACGAGGAGGACGGTACCCTCGAACCGCTGCAGGGCGACATTGAGCGCGTTGATCGCCTCGAGGTCGAGGTGGTTCGTCGGCTCGTCCAGCACGAGCAGGTTCGGCTTCTGCAGCATGATGCGGCAGAAGAGCAGACGCGCGGTCTCGCCGCCCGACAATGCGTCGGTGGGCTTGAGCCCTTCCTCGCCGCTGAACAGCATCTGGCCGAGCAGGCCGTGGATGTCCTGGCGCGACGCGTCGGGATCGAACTGGTGCAGCCACTCGACGGCCGTGAGCCCCTTCTCGATCAACCCCGATTGATCCTGCGGGAAATACCCGATTGACACCTCGTGTCCCCACTTGACCGTGCCGCGATCCCTGTCGCCGGGGGACGGCGCCAGGCCCGGTCCGTCGGCCAGCAGCGCCTTCAGCAGCGTCGTCTTGCCCTGTCCGTTCCTGCCGACGACCACGATCTTCTCGCCGCGGTTCACGACGGCGCTGAAGCCCTTGATCACCTGCGCGTCGCCGAACGCCTGCGCCAGGTCGGAGAACTCGATGACGAACCGCCCGGACGGCCGGCTCATCCCGAACCTGATGTACGGCCGCTGGATGTTCGATCGCGCCAGCTCGGTGGTCTGCAGCCGCTCGACTTCCTTCCGGCGCGAGGTCGTCTGGCTCGCCCGCGTGCCGGCGCCGAACCGCGCGATGAAGTCGTTCAACTGCGCGATCTTCTTCTCGCGCTGCGCGTTCTCGGATTCCACTCGGGAACGGATCTGCGTCTTGGCGACGACCATCTCGTCGTAGCCGCCCGTGTACGTGATGATCGTCTCGTAGTCGATGTCGGCGGTATGCGTGCAGACGGCGTTCAGGAAATGCCGATCGTGCGAGATGACGATCAGCGTGCCGTCGTAGCGGACGAGGAAATCCTGGAGCCAGTGGATCGAGTCGAGGTCGAGATGGTTCGTCGGCTCGTCGAGCAGCAGCGCCCGGGGATGGCCGAACAGCGCCTGCGCGAGCAGTACCCGGACCTTCTGCCCGCCCTGCAGCTCCGCCATCGTCCGCTCGTGCACCTCGTCGGGGATGTCGAGGCCCTGCAGCAGAATCGCCGCGTCGCTCTCCGCCGTGTAGCCGTCCTCGTCGCCCACGATCGCCTCGAGCTCGCCGAGGCGCATGCCATCCTCGTCGCTCATGTCTGCCTTGCTGTAGAGCGCTTCGCGCTCCTGCAGCGCGCTCCAGAGGCGCTCGTTGCCCATGATCACCGTGTCGATGACGCGGAACCGGTCGAACGCGAACTGATCCTGCCGCAGGACGCCGAGCTTCGCCGGCCGGACGACCGTCCCCTTCTGCGGCGACAGCTCGCCGGTCAGCAGCTTCATGAACGTGGACTTGCCGGCGCCATTCGGACCGGTCAGGCCGTAGCGGCGCCCCGCCGAGAACGTTGTCGTCACGTCCTCGAAGAGCACCTTCGAGCCGTAGCGCATGGAGACGTTGTGGACTGAGATCATTGGTCGGTTGTGTGCGATTGCAGACCGATTTCGGCAAGCAGGAACCCTCTATTCTAACTCATGTTCGTGCCCAAAGGAACCTTACCGATCTCGGGTTCTCCTGTTCAGCCGTGGTCAGGGAAGGCCGCCAGACCGATGACATCGGCGTGCCGGTGGAACGGCCGCACGTTCGCAGCAGACGGGCAGATACAATGTCGGCAATGGACGACGAGCAGCACAAGACCACGATAGGGCCGGTCCGCCCGTCCGATCCGGGCTTGAGGCGCCTGCTTACCTACACGTTCATCGCGTTGATCGTTTCCGTCCTGCTGGCGTTCCTGGCCGTCAGCCTGGTGATCCGATTGTTCGACCCGGGAAGCTGATGGATGACACTTTCACGGTGACCTGTCCGTACTGCGGTCAGGAGTCCGGGATCTCGATCGAGCCGGACGTGCACGGTACGTTCGTGCAGGACTGTGAGGTGTGCTGCAATCCGTGGCTGGTGACGGTGACGCTCGGCGACGATGAACGTTTCGTCAGCGTGAGCCGTGCGGACGGATCGGAGTGAGAGCGGTCCTGGACGATCCCCCATCACTCCCTGCCCTGTGTGGGGAGTCCTGCATGGTCAGTCAATTTGCACGTCAGGCTCCGGGCAACTCCGCCCCTGCTCCGGCTGGCGCTGATAAGTAGTTGAAAACACAGGGAAGTCTGCCCCTTGGTGGATGGCGGAGCCGCCCGGGTTGTACTGACGAAGAACAGATCGACTGTTGCAGAACGGAACAGTACGCGTTAAGGGCTGATTGATGCGAGCCGGAAGCGGACACGCCGCTGCTCCGATTCGGAACCCGGTAACGGGTACGGTGCCGAGGACGGTATTCAAGCCGTTCAAGGTGACGTCGGGGCGTCTCTACGTGTCGTTGGTGATCCTCGCCGGATCAATCGTGCTGGTGGATGCGGTCGGCCGTCTGTCGCTCGACCCGCCCGGGTGGGAGTGGTGGCTGCTCCTGGGGCTGACGCTCTTCAGCGGAACCGCGGTTCTGACCATCCCGTCCACGTCGGTGCACTTCTCGATTTCCGACGTCTTCACGCTCACGAGCGCCGTCGTGTTCGGGCCGGCCGCAGGCGTGGCGGCGGTGGCAGTGGACTGTCTCGCGATCTCGTACCGGCTGGCCCGCACGCGGCTGCCGGTCGAGCGGGTGCTGTTCAACGCCGCGGCCCCGCCCCTGGCCATGTGGATGGCCGCGCACCTCTTCTTCCTTGTGTCCGGGGCCGACGTGCGTGTGCCGGAGCGTTCGGTCGATGCCGTCGCGCCGGCGCTCTTCCTGGCGGCCGGCGTGTACTTCCTTCTGAACACGTTCGCGGTGGCCCTCGCGATTGCCCTGCACGAACGGGTCAGCGTGCTGGTGATCTGGAAGGCCTACTTCGGCAGTCTGTGGTTCAGCTTTCTCGGCGGCGCGGTCGGCGCCGCCTTCGTCGTGTTCGCCATGCAACTGGGGTACGGTCCGGTCGTGCTGGGCCTGCCCCTGCTGCTGGCGATGATCCTGCACTTCGCCTATCGCAACGCGACCGGGCGCGTCGAAGATCAATTGCGGCACCTGGCCGAGGTCAACCGGCTGCACCTGTCCACCGTGGAGTCGCTCGCCCATGCCATCGATGCGAAGGACTCGGTCACGCACGACCACATCCGCCGGGTGCAGACGTGCGCCCTCGTCCTGGCCAGGCGACTGAACCTGACCGACGATCTGCAGCTCAAGGCGCTCGAAGCGGCCGCGCTGCTGCACGACATCGGAAAGCTCGCCGTCCCCGAGCACATCCTCAACAAACCCGGGCGCCTCAGTCCGGCGGAGTTCGAGCGGATGAAGACACACGCCTCCGTTGGCGCCGAGATCCTGTCGGAAGTGGATTTCCCGTATCCGGTCGTGCCGATCGTCCGGCACCATCACGAGGCCTGGGATGGCAGCGGCTATCCCGACGGTCTCCGTGGCGAGGACATCCCGATCGGCGCGCGGATCCTGTCCGTCATCGACTGCTACGACGCGCTGACCTCCGATCGGCCGTACCGGCGCGCGCTGACGCCCCATGCGGCGTTCGAGATCATCAGCGAGCGCCGCGGCACGATGTACGACCCCGTTGTCGTGGACGCGTTCGAGGAGATCTATCCGGGCCTGGACATCGAGGCTCCAGCCGCGTCGCAGCACACAGCGGCACGTGCCGCGGCGCACAGCGCGATCCGGGACAGCGCCCCTGCCTGCCCGGCGCCAGCGTATTCCGAGGGACCGCTGCGGATCGCGTTCGAGCTCGGCGCGGCCCTCGCGACAGCCGAAGCGGAAGGGGTGCCGTCAACGGTCTGGGCACACCTGCGCCGAATCCCGCACGTCGATGCGCTTGCGGTTTACGTACTCAGGAACGGCGAAGACCGGCTGCGCGCGGCGTACGCCGCGGGAGCGGAGGTTGACGCGATCCGGAACCTCGACATCGCGACTGGTGAGCGGCTGAGCGGATGGGTTGCCGCAACGCGTCAGCCCATGCTGAACGCGGATGCGGCGCTCGACTTCGCCGGCGCGGCTCCAGGGCTCCGCTCGGCCGTCGTCGTGCCCGCGAACGCGGGTGACGTTCTCGCGATCGTCGCGCTCTACTCCGGGACCGCAGAGGCGTTCGACGAAAGCGTGCTTCAGCTCCTGCTGGCCGTCGGCCCGGCGATTGTGCGGAAGTTGTAGCGTCCCGCGCGTCGCCGCGTTCCTGCCGCACGTGGCGGGGGGATCGAATCGCCGGGCTGCCGGCTGATTATTCCTGTCGAAGGGCCAGAATCGGATCGATCCGCATGGCGCGGCGTGCGGGCAGGTAGCACGCGAGCGCGGCGACGGCGAGCAGGGCCACGGCCGTCATCGCGTAGCTGACCGGATCGAACGGCGTCACGCCGTACAGCATGGACGCCACGAGTTGCGAGAGCGCCAGCGCGCCAGCGGTTCCAATCGCCACCCCGATCAGCGCGAGCTTCATCCCGCCGCCGAGAATCAGTCGCAGGACGTCGCCGGCCTGGGCCCCGATGGCCATGCGCAGGCCGATCTCCTGCGTGCGCTGGCTGACGGCATACGCGACCACGCCGTAGAGGCCGACCGAGGCGAGGAAGAGCGCGAGCAAGGCAAACACCCCGAGGAGCAGCATCGAGAAGCGGCGCTGTGCGACTGATTCGCTGACGATCTCGCCGAGCGGAGCCATCTGAAAGGTGGGGAGCCTGCTGTCGATTTCGCGCACGACCTGCCGCGCGGCGCTGGCGAGCTGTGCGGGGTCCCCTTCTGTTCTGGCGGCGACCGACATCGAGCTGAACACGTCCTGCCGGAACGGGACGTACATCGACGGGGTCGGGTCCGCATCCAGGCCGCCATGATGGACGTTTCCGACGACCCCGACGATCTCGTAGAACCCGTCGGTGCCGTTGCCGATGTCGATGCCGCCGCCGATCGGATCGGCTCCAGCGAAATGGCGATCCGCGAACGCCTGGTCCACGATCGCGACCATCGGCATCTCCTCGCTGTCGCGCTCGTTGAAGACGCGCCCGCGCACCAGCGGGATTCCAAGCGTCTTGAAATATCCCGGGCTGACCGACCGGTGGTTCGCCGATGGTCCCTCGCCCGGTGCCGCCGGCGGCCGTCCCTGGATAGTGAACGACAGGACGTAGTCGCTGCGGAGCGGCAATGCCTGTGTCATGCCCGCCGCGCTCACCTGCGGCAGCGCCTCCAGCTTTGTCAGCAGGTTCTCGAAGAAGGCCACGCGGTGGTGCTCCTCGGGGTAGGACGCGGGCGGGAGGGCGACCTGGAACGCCAGCACGCGGTCGGCGTCGAAGCCGGGATTCACGTCCATCAGCCGGCTGAAGCTGCGAAGGAGGAGCGCGGCGCCGACGAGCAGGACGATCGAGAGCGCGACCTCGCCGACGAGCAGGCTGCTGCGCAGCCAGCGTCCACCCGAAGACGAGGAGCTGCGCCCGCCTTCCTTGAGCACGCTGCCGATCGTCGCCCGCGAGGCCTGCCAGGCCGGCGCCAGGCCGAAGATGATACCGGTCAGCACGGACACGCCGGCCACGAATGCGAGCACGGGCGCGTCGATCGTGATGTCGTCGACCCGCGGGATGCTTCCGGCGCTGAGCGTACGGATCAACGGGATCGCGAGATAGGCCACGATCAGGCCGAGCGCGCCGCCCGTGAGTGCGAGAACGAGGCTCTCGGCGAGCATCTGCAGCGTGAGCCGCCGGCGTCCGGCTCCCATCGCGGCGCGGATCGCGATCTCCTTCTCGCGCACCGACGCGCGCACGAGCAGCAGGTTCGCGACGTTGGCGCAGGCAATCAGCACGACCACGGCGACCGCTCCGAACAGCGTCAGCAGCGCCGGACGGATCGTGCCGACGACCTGCTCGAGCAGCGGCACGATTTCCGCCGATTCGTTGGCGCTGTTGGCCGGATATTCCTGCGCGAGCCGTTCGGAAATGGTCCTGATCTCGGCGCCGGCCTGCGCGAGGGGTACGTCCGTCTTCACCCGCGCGATGACGCCCAGGAAGTGGCCGCCGCGTGTCGCCTTTGCCGGGTCGAGCGCGATCGGCGTCCAGAACTCCGCGCTGCGTGACGGGAAGTAGAAGTCGGCAGGCATCACGCCGACGATCGTGAAAGGCTGCCCGTTGAGCGTGACACTGCGGCCGAGCACCTGGGAATCCGCGCCAAAGCGGCGCTGCCACATGCCATGGCTCAGGACCATCACCGTGTTGCGGCCCGGCGCGTCCTCCTCCCTGTTGAAGGTCCGGCCGAGCGCCGGCTGCACGTTCAGCAGATCGAACAGATCCGCCGACACGGCTGCCCGCGAGACACGCTCGGGACCTTCACGGCCGGTGAACGTGGCGCTGCCTGAGGAGTAGGCGGCCATGTGCTCGAACACCGTGTTCTGCTGCTGCCAGTCCAGGAACGTCGCCGGCGCCACCGAGAAGCGGCCGTACTGCGGCACGATCTCGTGCACGCGCACGAGCCGGTCGGGCTCCGGATAGGGCAGCGGCCGGAGCAGCACGCCGTTGACGACGCTGAAGATGGCGGTCGTGGCGCCAATCCCGAGCGCGATGGTCAGGATGGCGACCAGCGTGAACCCCGGGGTGTGCGCCAGTTGGCGGATGGCGTAGCGGGAATCGCGCAGCACGTTGGCAATCATTCTCAGCCCCCCTGTCCGGGTTTCAGCAAGTCCGTCGATCCGGTCGGCCAGCCGGTCGGCCCGCGGCCGGAGGTTCCGCCGTTCGGCGACGTAGACGTCGCGCGTCATCTGCTCCCAGTCGCTGATCTGTCCGGCGGCATGCGCGTCGGCGTCGGCGTCGGCCGCCCCCCTGGCCAGCGCGTCGCGACAGCAGTCCTCGAGCTGCGCCGCGAGCTCCCGCACGATGCGCGCCTCGCGCTCCGGCGGCAGCCCGGGCAGTCTCAACCGCGCCCGAACGAACGCCTGCCAGTCACGCACGATGCGCCTCCACCGTCAGTCTCCTGCACCCCTGAACCGTGAACCTTGAACCCTGAACCTTGAACCCTTGAACCCGTCACCCCATGACCTCGTTCACCGCCGCCACGTACGCCTTCCAGATCTTCCGCTGTTCCCTGAGGACGCGCCGGCCACTCGAGGTGAGACGGTAGAAACAGCGCTCGCGTTGGCCGGCCTTTTCCACCCAGCGGCCCTTGATCCAGCCTCGATTCTCGAGGCGGAGGAGCGTGGGATACAGGGTGGGGAGCGCGAACCTGAGCCGCCCGCCCGAGCGCATCTCGATCAGCTTGCCGATCTCGTATCCGTGGCGCGCGCGTGACTCGAGCAGCGAGAGCACGAGCATCTCGGTGCTGCCCTTCTTGAGCTCGGGGCTGAACATGAAACAGGCCTCCCTATATGTAGCGTGCCTCACTATACGCGGAGCGGCGGGGGCGGTGCAAACCGGGAGTGATCGTTGCGGCCGGGGCGCGTGTCAGGGGCGGAAGGTCGCGGGATTCAAGGCACGCTGATCGTCCCGGATGCGGGCGGATCCGCCGTCGCTCAGCGTCCCGTCGCGAAGCGGTCCGCGTTCACCGCCGCCGCCGGCGTCCCCGGCCCGGCCGGGATCCGCGTCCGGCGTCCGGCGGCGCCGCAGCCGGCGGCGTCCGGCCCCGCTGCGCGGCGGATCGGCGCGCCGCATTCGCCTGCTGCCGGACGCGCTCCTCGCGCTTGCGGGTCCGGATCTCCGCGATCCGCTGGGCGAGCGGCACCTCGAACCGGCCCTTCGGCCGCGCCGTGTAATCGAAGTCCGGGACGATGACGCGCGGCAGCCTTCGCCCGAGCGCCCGCTCGATGTCCCGCAGGGCTCCCTCTTCCTCCGGCGACACGAAGGTGAACGCGTCGCCACTCGCCTCGGCCCTGCCCGTGCGTCCCACGCGGTGAATGTAGTCGTCCGGCGCCTGCGGGGTGTCGAAGTTGACGACGTGACCGAGCGCGTCCACATCGATACCGCGTGCCGCGATGTCGGTCGCAACGAGTACCGGGAACGTGCCGCTCTTGAACCCGGCGAGCGCCGCGGTCCGCTGCGACTGGGAGCGGTTGCCGTGAATCCGCTCGGCCTTGATCCCGGCCCGGACGAGCGCGTCGGCGAGCCGGTTGGCGCGATGCTTCGTCCGCGTGAACACGAGCGCCTGCCGCATCGTCTGCTGCGTGAGCAGATGAACGAGCAATGCCGGCTTGAGGTGCTGCGCCACGGGATACACCGCCTGCGTGATGCCGCCGGCCGGCGCCGACTGCCGCTGCATCTGGATCGTTTCCGGATTGCGCAACATTTCGCGCGCCAGCGCCGCGATCGGCGGGGGCATCGTGGCGCTGAAAAAGAGGGTCTGCCGCTTTGCCGGCAGGTGCGCGAGGATCCGCCTGATCTCGGGCAGGAAGCCCATGTCGAGCATGCGGTCCGCCTCGTCCAGCACGAGGTACTCGACGTGGTTCAGCTTCACGTAGCGCGTGCGCAGATGATCGAGGAGCCGGCCGGGAGTGGCGATGACGATGTCGACGCCGCTGCGGAACGCGTGTTCCTGCGGTCCCATGCCGACACCGCCGAACACGGCCGCGCCGGTGACCGGGGTGTGGACGGCGAGCGCATCGAGGTCCTCGAGGATCTGCGCCGCGAGCTCGCGGGTCGGAGCGATCACCAGCGCGCGGGTGGTCCGGCGCGACTTCGGAATCAGGTGGTGGACGATCGGGAGCAGGAAGGCGGCGGTCTTGCCGCTCCCGGTCTGCGCGCACGCGATGAGGTCCCTGCCGGCGAGTCCCGGGGGAATGGCCTCCGCCTGAATGGGTGTCGGGCGCACGAATCCAAGCTCCCGGGTGGCCTGGATGAGCGCTGGGTGCAGCTTCAAGTCGGTAAAGGGCACGGCCCGTCCATTGTGTGCGGAAAGAGTGAAATGCCGCTCGCTCGTCTTTTTTCTTGACTAACCGTTCCCGTTGGGCGTAGTTTGTCCCTCCATCGGACAAATAACGCATTAGCACCGCTAAGCTTCGGAAAGAGTTCAGTTAAGTTTTCGCGTAGCGCCCTTGAACTCAAAGCTCATTTCAGTTGGTGAGCGGTACGGGCCGACGGCTCAACACGAAGGACACGATGAAACGATGACCACGATGAAATTCGGGAAAACATTGGCATCGTGTCCATCGTGTCATCGTGCCCATCGTGAGTCCACGTCGTGCCGTTCATCAACCCAAGTGAGTGGCGATGTAGGCCTGCCCCCCAGCGCCTGAGGCAGGCCCCCTGAAGGCCCCAGCCTGCGCTACGAGCGGCGCGGACTGAGGTTAAAGCTGTAATTAGTCTCAGATTAGAACGAATGCGCAGAATCAACCCCTCTCGCTTCCAGGTCGCCACCCGCGGCACCGGCCGTGAGATCAACAGCCGCATCGTCCTCAACCTGGTGCGCACGCATCAGCCAATCTCCCGCGCCGACCTGGCGCGCACCATGGGCCTCGGCCGCGGGGCCGTGTCGCTCATCGTCAATGACCTGCTGAAGCGCAGGCTGATTTTCGAAGGGGCCACCGGCGAGACGGTGCGCGGCCGCAAGCCGACCTTTCTCTACATCGATTCGCGGCGCCGGGCGGTCGTGGCCGCGGATATCCGGGTGACCGAGACGTTCGTCATGCTGGCGGATCTCCTCGGCAAGCCGCTGACGGGCGTCATCGCGTTTCCGACGGTTCGGGATCCGAAAGCCCTCGTCGAAACGCTGGCCGCGCGCATCAAGGCCCTGCTGGCGGAGCATCCCGAGGTTGACGCGTGCGACGGGATCGGGGTGGTCGTCCCCGGGATGGTCGAGCACTCGACGATGACCGTGCTGCACGCCCCGACGCTCGGATGGCGCAATGTGAATCTGCGGGAGCCGCTGCTGGCGGCTACCGGCCTGTCCGTGCAGATCGAGAACTCCGGCCGCGCGTGCGCGCTCGCGCAGATGTGGGCGCTGCGCGCCGACACGGCGCCGGCGGCCGGGGATCTCGTCTTCGTCAGCGTCTCGGACGGCCTGGGCGTCGGCGTGATCATGAACGGGGAAGTCCTCCGCGGGCGCCACAACATTGCCGGAGAGTTCGGGCACGTGCCGCTCTCGCTCGACGGTCCGCGCTGCGCGTGCGGCTCGAACGGCTGCTGGGAAGCGTATGTGTCGAATCGCGCGACGCTGGCCCGCTATTTCGGCCGCCCGCTCACCCACGCCTCGGGCCCTGAGGACGCCACGCACAGGCAGTTCACGATCGAAGACCTGATTGCGCGCGCGCGCGCCAGCGACGCCAAGGCCGTGGCGGCACTCGACACGACGGCGCGATATCTCGGTCTCGGCCTGGCGTCGGTGATCAACGCGCTCGATCCTGCGCGGGTGTTCATCGGCGGCGAGATCACGCTGGCGTGGGACCTGATCGAAGGCACCGTGCGCGCGGCGGTGGCCGAACGCACGCTGACGCCTGCGGCGGCCGGTACCGACATCCGGCCGGTGGCGGCGAGCGAATACCCGCGACTGCAGGGCGCCGCCGCCCTGGTGGCGGCCCCGGCGTTCGCGGCACCTGTCGTGGCGTGAACGTAATTCTGACTTTTCGCGGAGCACCTCATGAGTCTCGACACATCCTCCAATCCCGAAGTCCTCGCCCCCGGCACCTGTATCGTGCGCAACACCGCCGGACGCAAAGGGCGCACGCGTGCGGTCGCACCGGGCGAAACCTCGATGCGGCATCTGCATTACGGCCGGATCGTGCTCGACCCGGGGGACGCGGCGGTGCGCTTCGCGACGGGCGAGCTCGAGACGGGGCTCATCTGCCTCGATGGAGCCGCCGACGTCCTGGTGGACGGAACCGCGTTCGACCTGGGGCGGTACGACTCGCTGTACATTCCGCGCGACAGCAGCGTCGAGGTGACTGCCGCCGCGGGGCGGTGCGACCTGGCCGAGATCTCGGCGCCGGTCACGAAGAAGCACCCCGTGCAGGTCGTCCGCTTCGAGGACGTACAGAACGACCCGGGCCTGCATTTCGAAACGGGTGGACCTTCCGCGAAACGTGATCTGAACGTGCTCATCGGCAAGAACGTGCGGGCCGGGCGGATCATGGCGGGCGTCACCTTCAGCCAGCCGGGCAACTGGACCTCGTGGCCGCCGCACGAGCATGCGGCGATGCTCGAGGAGGCATACCTCTACGTCGACATGCCGGCCCCCGCCTTCGGCCTTCAGCTCGTCTACACCAACTCCCGGGACCCCGAGGTGGCGACGATTGTCCGCGAGGGGGACATCGTGCTGATGCCGAAGGGCTATCACCCGAACGTGGCCGCCCCGGGGGGCGCCATCAACTTCATCTGGATGATGGCGGCACATCGCGAAGAGGTCGATCGCCAGTACGGCGTCGTCAACGTGCATCCCGACTTCGCATCGGTCGGCTCGGGCCTGGACAAAGGCCGATCGGAAAACACATGAGTACGCCTGAATCGGTCGTCGAATTCCAGCATCGCGACTGGTCCACGATTCCCGTGGAGCGGATCGGCGAGGGCATCGAGCGCCAGATGATCTGGGGCGAGCGGCTGATGGTGTGCCGCCTGACGATTCAACCCGGCATCGTCACCGCGGTGCACGCGCACGCACACGAGCAGATCACGCTGGTCGAGCGCGGCCGTGCCGTTTTCACGATCGAAGGGCAGACGCGTATCGTGTCGGCCGGCGACGTGCTGCACTTCCCGTCGCAGACGAAGCATGGCGCCACGATGCTCGACGAGGAAGTGGTGCTGATCGACATCTTCACGCCCATCCGCGAAGACTTCCTGCCCGACGGCGGAAAGGACGATCTGTAGGATGTCGCTCGATCTGTTCCGGCTCGACGGCAAGGTGGCGCTCGTGACCGGCGCCTCCCGCGGGCTGGGCGCGGCCATGGCGATGGCGCTGGCGGGCGCGGGCGCCGAGGTGGCGTTGCACTCCAGTGGCAAGCCGCCGGTGCAGACCGCCGACGCGATCGCGAAGGCGGGCGGAAGCCGGACGCATCCGTTGACGGCGGATCTGGCGGACCGCTCGTCCGCCGAGCGGCTGGTGGCCGGCACGCTCGCGGCGTTCGGCCGCCTGGACATCCTCATCAACAACGCCGGGATCATCCGGCGGCAGCCCGCGGTCGAGCACACCGACGAGTACTGGGACACGGTGATCGAAGTGAACCTCTCGAGCGTGTTCCGCCTGTCGCGTGCGGCCGGCCGCCACATGCTCGAGCGGAACGAGGGCGGCAGGATCATCAACGTCGCGTCGCTCCTGGCGTTCCAGGGTGGAGTCAACGTGCCCGGCTACGCGGCGGCGAAAGGCGGCGTCATGCAGCTGACCAAGGCGCTGGCCAACGAATGGGCACCGCATGGCATCAACGTCAACGCGATCGCGCCCGGCTACATGGAAACCGACAACACGTCTGCGCTCCGGGCCGACGAAACCCGCAGGCGCCAGATCACCGAACGCATCCCGGCGGGACGATGGGGCGCGCCGGGCGATCTGAGCGGCGCCGCGATCTTTCTCTCGTCAGCGGCATCGGACTACGTGCACGGTCACGTGCTCGTCGTGGACGGCGGCTGGATGGGCCGATGAACGAGGCGGAAGTCATGTCAATCGCTCCGCCATCAGGGACCTTTCTGCAATGCCGGCGGCTGAACGGTGCGGCTGGTCGATCGAATCGGGGGAGGCGACAGTTTCGCGGCGGGGTTGATTCGCGGGTTCGTGGCGGGTCGGGACGGCGAGTCGTCTTTTTACGGTTTGCCGTTTTTCGCGAGTGCGCTGAAACAGATCATTCCAGGGATTTCAACCGCGTTTCGGTGGCCGAAGTGGAGCGGCTCGCCGCGGGCGACGCCAGCGGTCAGAGTCCAACGGTAAGGAGCTGGGGAGGAATGTCATGAAGAAGTTCGTCATGTGTGCCGCGATCGTGGGCCAGCTCCTGGCGCTGGCCGCGCCAATGGCGGCTCAGGACTACCGCGGGCGGGTGCAGGGGACCGTCACCGATGAGAGCCAGGGCGCGCTGCCTGGCGCCAGCGTGACGCTGACCAACAACGCGACCGGCGTGGCCGTCACGCGTCCGACCACCGCCGAAGGGCGCTACATCTTCGACTTCGTCGAGCCCGGGACGTACACGATCGTGGCCGAGCTCGACGGATTCCGGCGCGTCGAGCAGAGAAACGTTGCGGTCGCCCAGCGCGGGGACGTGACGGCAAATCTGACCCTGCTGGTCGGCACGGTGAGCGAAACCGTCACCGTCGAAGCAGCGCCCGTGGCGGTGCAGTTCAATTCCGGCAGCAAGGAACTGACGCTGCAGCGCGAGCTCATCGATCAGGTGCCGCTGGCGGGCCGGAATCCCTACAACCTCGTCGTCCTCGATCCGACCATGTTCAACACGCCCGGGAGCACGGAACAGGAGAACCGGCCCTATCACCACGCCTACGCGACCGACTACGACGCCGGCGGCGGCTCGCGGCGGGCCAACGACGTGCTGCTCGACGGCGTCCCGCTCGGCGCCAGCTACAAGACCTCCTACACGCCGTCGATGGACGCCGTGGAGGAAGTGACAGTGTCGAAGAACAGCGTCGATGCGGAGAACGGCCACAGCCTCGGCGGCGTGATCAGCCTGAACATGAAGTCAGGGACCAATGTGTTCCACGGATCCGGTTACTTCTTCGGCCGCGATCCCGGCATGAACGCGATTGCCGATCGCACCGTGCGGCGCGCCGACGACGAAGACGACAGCAGCCAGCGCGGAACGGAGCTCCAGATGTACGGCGCCACGATCGGCGGCCCGATCATGAAGAACCGGATGTTCTTCTTCACGTCCTTCGAGCAGTGGAACGACAACAAGCCGCTGACGATCGTCCGGACCGTTCCAACCGAGCTCGAGCGCTCGGGCAACTTCAGCGAGTCCCTGCTCAACGGCCGCGTCCGAAACATCTACGATCCGTGGTCCTCCACGGTCAACCCCGCGACGAACCGGGTCGTGCGCACCCCGTTCGACGGCAACGTCATCCCGTCGAACCGTCTCGACCCCGTTGCGCTCAGAATGCTGCAGCAGATGCCGCTGCCGAACACGCCGGGCAACGTGGACAACTGGCAGGGCAGCATCACCGAGAAGGTGGACTACTGGAACGTGTCCCAGCGCGTCGACGTGAACATCAACGACGCGTGGAAGGTGTTCGTCCGGTACGGCCAGTTCAAGGCCAATGTCTATCAGGAGAACCCGACGGGCCTCGGCCTGTTCCCCTCCTCGGGCAGCAACCGCTACGGCCTGAGCCTCGCGGGCGACTCCGTGTGGGTGATGTCGAACAGGACGACCCTGAACCTGCGCGGCAGCTACTACAACATGACCGACGAGTTCTACAATCCGGCGCTGCTGCTGGGCAATGCCGGCTTGGAGAACCTGTGGCCGCGCGCCTGGTACTCGTCGCTGTACAACAGCGGCTACGTGTACTACCCGGCGCTCGATGTGACCTCCGGGACGGGCACGGGCACGGGAAATCGGCTCGGGCGCCAGGGGCGCGAATGGTATCAGCATCCGGACGCCTGGACGGCATCGGCCCGGTTGAATCGCTACGAAGGGCGTCACAATCTGAAGTTCGGCGGCGAGATGCGGGCCTACTACGGCGAGGCGGCGCGGTTCGAACCGATCAACCTCGTCTTCAACTCCGCCCTGACCGCGAACAGCTCCGACAGCCCCGACGTGGTCAACACCGGCAACCAGTGGGCGACGTTCCTCCTCGGAGCGCTCGACCAGCAGACATCGGCCCGGCTGGTGCCGCTGCAGACGCCGCTGTTGATGGGGTATGCCGCCTATGTGCAGGACGACTTCAATCTGAACGATCGGCTGACACTCAATCTCGGGCTTCGCTGGGAGTACGAGCCTGGCCCCACCGATTCACAGAACCGCCTGTCACAACGCCTCGATCTGACGCAGCCCATCCCCGAGTTCCAGGCGGCGATGCCGAACATGCCGGCGCAGGCCACGCAGCTCATGGGCAGCAAGGGCTACAGCCACAGCTACAACGGCGCCTGGATCTTCGCGACCGAGGACAGTCCCAACGTGTGGGACACCTCGCCGTGGAACTTCCTGCCGCGGGTGGGCGTGAACTACCGGCTGGGAGACGACTCGGTGGCGCGCTTCGGCTACGCGCGATACATGATGCCCATCAGCAACGTGCGCGACACGCTGGGGGACTTCGTGAATCAGTATGCCGGGTTCGCGCAGACCACGAACACGCTGGGCCTCGCCAATGGCGTCCCGCAGCAGACGCTGACGGATCCGTTCCCCCAGTCCGTGAACCCCGTCATCG
>Ga0299913_10001657_pt1 | contig 16757 bp, 17 predicted proteins | sample RVTome_9_FD_201360 | JGI IMG/M metagenome (GOLD analysis project Ga0299913, IMG submission 201360) | Soil microbial communities from uranium-contaminated site in the Upper Colorado River Basin, Wyoming, United States - RVT155D38 (version 2) ... | reverse complement strand
AACGCGGGGGCCTCGTCGAGGGGACGGGATCGCGGGCGCCGAGCGGCGGGCGGCCCGCCGAGCTCTTCCGGTTCCGGCACGAGGTGCTCCGCGAGCGGCCGGCCCCGGGGGTGGGGTTGCCGGGAGCGCCGCGGTGAGATTCTCTGGCGACGATACGGGGTAGCACAAGGGGCGGGAGGGGTGGCGTCCGGGGACGTCGCGAGCGCGCGCCGTGCATCGACCGCCGCAGGCCTCGGTCCGTCCGAGCGCGCTCGCGCCGAAGCGGCACCGCCCCCCGCAAACGCCGTAAGTGCCGCTGTTCCCCGGACGCCACCCCTCCCGCCCCGCCGGGAATCGCGACCGAGGCTCGGCGGTTGACAGGGTAAAATGCTCAGGATTAGCATAAGCCCGAGCGAGAGGTCCTGAGCGACGCGGCCGGCCGGCAGCCGGCTTTTTTCAGGCGAGAGATATACTCAGTTTGAGTCTACTTGACCGCAGAGGAGAGCTCCGATGACCATCCCCGCGACCACCCCCCGTAGCGAGCAGGCCCCGGAGGTGGCCTACACGCCGGAGATCGCCCGTCGCACCGCGGCCGTCTACGACCGGGTGCGAGGGGTGATCCCCGCGGTCGAGTGGCCGGTCCACGCCCCGTACGTCGCGGCGATCGAGGAGCTCAAGCGGGAGCGCAACGCCGTCATCCTGGCCCACAACTACCAGACGCCGGAGATCTTCCACGGGGTGGCGGACTTCGTCGGCGACTCGCTGGGGCTGGCGCAGCAGGGGGCGGCGACGGATGCCGAAGTGATCGTGCTGGCGGGCGTCCACTTCATGGCCGAGACGGCGAAGATCCTCTCGCCGGAGAAGACGGTGCTCATCCCCGACCCGCGGGCCGGCTGCTCGCTGGCCGCGTCGATCACCGGCGCCGACGTGCGGCTGCTCCGCGAGCGCCACCCGGGCGTGCCGGTCGTCACCTACGTCAACACCTCGGCCGAGGTGAAAGCCGAGAGCGACGTCTGCTGCACGTCGGCCAACGCGGTCGCGGTCGTCGAGTCGCTCGGCGCCGAGCGGGTGATCTTCCTCCCCGACGAGTTCCTCGGCCGCTACGTCGCCCGCCACACCGACGTGGAGTTGATCCTGTGGCAGGGGCACTGCGAGGTCCACGAGCGGTTCACCGCCGCCGAGATCCGCGCCTACCGCGAGCGCTTCGACGAGGTCGAGGTGCTCGCCCACCCCGAGTGCCCGCCCGAGGTGCTCGCCGAGGCGGACTTCGTCGGCTCGACCTCCGGGATGATCCGCCACGTCGGCGAGACGAAGCCGCGGCGGGTGGTGATGATCACCGAGTGCTCGATGAGCGACAACGTGGCGGTCGAGCACCCGGACGTCGAGTTCGTCCGCCCGTGCAACCTGTGCCCGCACATGAAGCGGATCACGCTGCCGAAGATCCTCCGTGCGCTCGAGACGATGGAGACCCGGGTCGAGGTCGACCCGGCGGTCGGCGAGCGGGCGCGGCGGGCGGTCGAGCGGATGCTCGCGGTCGGCCGCCGCGAGTCGGCCGGGAGGGTGCATTGAGCGGCGGCCGGGCGCGGCGGGCGCCGACCCGGCCCGCGGCCGACCGCACCGGCCCTCGCGCTCTCGCCGGCGGCGTGCCGGTCGACGAGGTTCGCACCTGCGAGGTCCTCGTCGTCGGCGCCGGCGTCGCCGGCCTGTCGGCCGCCCTCGGCTGCGCGCCGCGCCGGGTGACGCTCCTGACCAAGACGCCGCTCGGCGCCGGCGGGTCGACCGCCTGGGCGCAGGGCGGGATCGCCGCCGCGCTGGCCGCCGACGACGCGCCGGAGCTCCACGCCGCCGACACCCGCGCTGCGGCCGCCGGCCTGGCGGTCGACGCGGCGGTCGAGCGGCTCACCGGCGAGGGCCCGCGGCGGATCGCCGCCCTGCTCGCCCTCGGCGCCCGCTTCGACCGCGACCCGGCCACCGGCGGGCTCGCCCTCGGACGCGAGGCGGCGCACGGGCGCCGGCGCATCCTCCACGCCGGCGGCGACGCGACCGGCGCCGAGCTGTCGCGCGCCCTGGCCGCCGCGGTCCGGCGGGCCGGCCACGTGCGGGTGGAGGAGGGGAGCTTCGCCCTCGATCTCGCCGTCGACCCGCGGGGCGGCCGGCGGCGGGTGGTCGGCGCCCTCGCCCTCGACCCGGACGGCCGGCGCGTCCTCCACCTCGCCGGCGCGGTGGTCCTCGCCACCGGCGGCGCCGGCCGCCTCTACCGCCACACGACGAACCCTCCCGAGGTCACCGCCGACGGCCTGGCGATGGCCGCCCGCGCCGGCGCCCGCCTCGCCGACCTCGAATTCGTCCAGTTCCACCCGACGGCCCTCGCGGCGACCCGGGTCCGTCCGAGCGCGGGCGAGGGAACCGCCAGGCCTGCGCGCCGAGCCGCCGCCCCGCCCCTCCCGCTTCTCACCGAGGCGCTGCGCGGCGAGGGCGCCGTCCTCGTCGACGAGCGCGGCCGCCGGTTCATGCCGGCCGAGCACCCGGCGGGCGAGCTCGCCCCGCGCGACGTCGTCGCCCGCGCGATCCACCGCCGCCTCGCCGCCGGCGGGCGGGTCTTCCTCGACGCCCGCGCCGCGGTCGGCGAGCGGTTCCCCGACCGCTTCCCGACCGCCTTCCGCGCCGCCGGCGCCGCCGGGCTCGACCCGCGGACCGGGCCGCTGCCGGTGGTGCCGGCGGCGCACTACCACATGGGCGGCCTCGCCACCGACCTCGCCGGCCGCACCAGCCTTCCCGGCCTTTGGGCCTGCGGCGAGACGGCGTCGAACGGCGTACACGGTGCGAACCGCCTGGCCTCGAACTCGCTGCTCGACGGCCTCGTCTTCGGCGCCGGCGTCGCCGACGACCTGCGCACCACCCCGGTGCCGCTGCCGGGGGCGGATGCCTCGGCCGTCGGGCGGCTGGAGCTCGGTGGAGAAGCGAGCTTCTCGGCAAGAGACGAGGGCTCGGCGAGTGAAGGTAACGGCTCGCCTGGAGAAGGCACCGGCGCGGCGGGCGACGGCAGCCCGGCGCATCGCGATCTTGCGGCCGCCGGATCCGTGGCAGCCGGCAAGCCCTCGGCCGCGGGAGACCGCAGGTCGCTGGAGGAGGTCCGGCGGCGGCTGCACGCGGTGATGGAGGAGCGGGTCGGCCTGGTCCGGAGCGGCGACGGCCTGGCGGAGGCGAGGCGCGAGCTGGACGAGCTGGCAGCGCAGCTCGATGCCGGGTTCGCCGATCCCGCCGGCGCGGCGGTCCCGGCCGAGGCGATGCGCGAGCGGGCCGAGACCGCGAACCTCCTCCTCGCCGCCCGGCTCGTCGCGGCCTCAGCCCTGGCGCGCACGGAGAGCCGCGGCGCACACTTCCGCGAGGACTTTCCGGCCGAAGATCCCCGGCAGTGCCGCCGACTCTTCGCCGCCGTGGATTCGGACGGCAGGATCGAGGTCGTGCCCGGGCCGCCGCTCGCTGCGGGCGGGGCAGCCGCCGGGGCGGCGGGGAGGTCGTCGTGAGGCGTGGTCCGCGTCCGGTGCCGTCCGACGAGCCGTCGGCGGCGCGGACGGCAGGCCTCGCGCCCGCTGCACGCCACGCGGCGGACCTGGCTGCGAGACCGGCCGCGGCGCCCGCCCGGGAGCCCGCCGTAGCGCCGGGTGCCGGGGCTTCCGCGCCGGTCGTGGAGCTCACCGCGCCGCCCCCGCTCGTCTACGAGCCGATCGTCCGGCGGGCGCTCGAGGAGGACCTCGGGCGGGCCGGCGACCTGACGACCGACGCGATCGTGCCCGCCGGCGCCCTCGCCCGCGCCCGGATCGTCGCCCGCGCCGCGGGCCGCGTCGCCGGCCTCGAGATCGCCGCCTCGGCCTTCCGCCTGCTCGACCCCGCGGTCGAGGTCGCGGTCGAGGTCCCCGACGGCGCCGACGTCGACGCCGGGGCGAGCCTGGCCGTCGTCGCCGGCTCGGCCCGCGCCGTCCTCACCGGCGAGCGGGTCGCCCTGAACCTGCTCGGCCGGCTGTGCGGCATCGCGACCGCCACCCGGGAGGTCGTCCGCGCCGTCGAGCGGGCGAACCCGCGCTGCCGGGTCGTCGACACCCGCAAGACCACCCCCGGGCTGCGCGCGCTCGAGAAGTACGCCGTCCGCGCCGGCGGCGGCGCGAACCACCGCTTCGGGCTCGACGACGCCGTGCTCGTCAAGGACAACCACCTCGCGCTGGCCGGCGGGGTCGCCGCCGCGGTCGAGCGGGTGCGGGCCCGGGTCGGTCACCTGGTGCGGGTCGAGGTCGAGGTCGACACCCTGGAGCAGCTCGACGAGGCGCTCGCCGCGGGGGTCGACGCCGTGCTCCTCGACAACATGGCCCCGGCCACGCTCCGCGAGGCGGTCCGCCGCACCGCGGGCCGCTCGGTGCTCGAGGCCTCCGGCGGGATCACCCCCGAGACCGCGCCCGAGATCGCCGCGACCGGCGTCGACCTGCTGTCGATCGGCTGGCTCACCCACAGCGTCCCGTCGCTCGACGTGGCGCTCGAGATCGACGTCGAAGCCTAGGGCGGCCTCGCCTGCGTCTGCCCTCCGTTAGACTGGCGGCGATGAGCGAGACCCTTGTCCAGATCGGCGGCGGATCGAGCACCCTCGCCCCGCCGCCGGCCGAGCCGCTGCGCCGGGAGGGGCGGCCGGAGTGGCTGCGCATCCGGCTGGCGACGCCGCGGGAGTACCACGAGGTGCGGCGGCTGGTCGAGCGGCTGAACCTCAACACCGTGTGCGCCGAGGCGCGCTGCCCGAACATCTACGAGTGCTGGGGGCAGCACGGGACGGCGACCTTCATGATCCTCGGCGACACCTGCACCCGGCGGTGCGGGTTCTGCGCCGTCACGAGCGGGCGGCCGCCCGCCGGCCCGGACCCCGACGAGCCGCGGCACGTCGCCGAGGCGGTGGCGACGATGGGGCTCCGGCACGCGGTGATCACCTCGGTCGACCGCGACGACCTGCCGGACGGCGGTGCGCGGCACTGGGCGGCGGTGATCGAGGCGGTCCACGAGGCCAACCCCGGGACCGCGGTCGAGGTGCTCACCCCCGACTTCCGCGGCGTCGACGATGCGCTCGACGTCGTCCTCGGCGCCCGGCCGGAGGTCTTCTCGCACAACGTCGAGACGGTGCCGCGGATCTACCGCAAGGCGCGGCCGGGGAGCCGCTACGAGCGCACGATCGCGCTCCTCGCCGAGGCCTCGCGGCGGCGCGACGCCGGCGAGTACGCCGGGCGGGTCAAGACCGGGATCATGGTCGGGATCGGCGAGACGCCCGAGGAGGTCCGCGCCACGCTACGCGACATCCGCGGCGCCGGGGTCGAGGTGGTCACCCTCGGCCAGTACCTCCAGCCCACCCGCGACCACCTGCCCGTCGACCGCTGGGTCCACCCCGACGAGTTCGCCGAGCACAAGGCGTTCGCGCTCGCGCTCGGCTTCGCCCACTGCGAGTCCGGGCCGCTGGTCCGCAGCTCCTACCACGCCCACGAGCACGTCCCGGCGGCGGCCGGCTGAGCCGGAGGGTCCGTGCCCCCGATCTCCGAGACGGTCGGCGCGCGCGACCTCGCCGGCCGGGTCGCCCTGGTCACCGGGGCGAGTTCGGGGCTGGGGCTGGCGGCGGCGCGGGCGCTCGCGGCGCGCGGGGCGCGGCTGGCGGTCTCGAGCCGGGGCGGCGAGAAGCTCGACTCCGCGCGGCGGGAGCTCGCGGAAGGCGGCGCCGAGGTCATCGCGGTGCCGGCCGACGTCGCGCGGCGGGAGGACCTCGACCGGCTGGTCGGCGAGGTGGGCGAGCGGCTCGGGCCGGTCGACGTGCTGGTGGCCAACGGCGGCGGGCCGCCGCGCAAGGCCGCGGCGGATCTCGACGAGGCGGACTGGGAGGCGGCGATCCCGCTGATCTTCCTGTTCGTGCCGCGGCTGTGCCGGCGGGTCGTGCCGGGGATGCGCGAGCGCGGCTGGGGCCGGATCGTCGCCATCAACTCGGTGTCGACCCGCCAGCCGATCCCCGGGCTGGCGCTCTCGAACGCGCTGCGGCCGGCGGTGTGGGGGTATCTCAAGACGCTGTCGGCCGAGGTCGCCGCCGAGGGCGTCACGGTCAACGCCGTCCTCCCCGGCTACACCCTGACCGACCGGCAGCGGCAGCTCTACGAGGGGCAGGCGGAGGCGTCGGGCCGGCCGCTCGCCGAGGTCGTCGCCGAGCAGGCCGCGGCGCTCCCCGCGGGGCGGATGGCCGAGCCGGACGAGATCGGGGCGGTCGTCGGCTTCCTCTGCTCGCCCGCCGCGTCGTATCTGACCGGGCAGGCCATCGCGGTCGACGGCGGCTACGTCCGCGCCCTGCTCTAGCCGCCGGCCCCTTACCCGGTCCGGTCCCAGCGCCACCCGAGCCGGTGCCCGGCGACGAAGGCCGCGAGGTCGATCGCGGCCCGGTTCTGCTCCGCCTTCCGGGTGGCGACGAGCCTCAAGCAGAGGCGCGGCGGGCGGCGGCGCGGGCCTCGCCGCCCTCGCTGCGAGCCACGAGACCGGTCAGCCGCGCGAGCCACTCGTCCATCCCCTCGCCCGTGCGGGCGGAGGTCTCGAGGATCTCGAGGCCGGGGCGGACGCGGTCGACCGCCTCGCGCGCGGCGGCGCGGTCGAAGCCGACGGCCTCGGCGAGGTCGATCTTGGCCGCGCGCAGGCTCTCGCCGAGGTCGTAGCTCGACGGGGCAGGCTCCACCTCGCGGTCGTCCTCGAGCGCGACCCCGGCCGCGACCTCGGCGAGTCGCACTACCCCGGCCACCGCTTCTTCTTCACCCTCGACGAGGTCGAGCCGCTCGTCTCCGAACCGAGGCGGGCCCGCACCGCCGGGTGCCCGTCGCCGGGATCGGCAACGTCTTCCTGGGCGACGACGGGTTCGGGGTCGAGGTCGTCCGCCGGCTCGCCGAGCGCCCGCAGCCCCCCGGCGTCGACGTCGTCGACTTCGGCATCCGCGGCATGGACCTCGTCTATGCTCTCGCCCGCGGGTACGCCGCGGCGATCCTCGTCGACGCAGCCCCGAGAGGCGAGCGCCGTGCCAGTCCTCCGCCGCCGGGACGTCGGCCGGCTCGCAGACGACGAGCCGCACGGTCTCGGGCAGCGGCCCGGAGGCGGCGGCCAGGGCGAGCACGCGGAGCGAAGATGGAGCTGTCGGCGGTCGTCGAGGCGGCCGTCGGGCCCGCGGTGGAGCAGGTGGAGGCGCTGGCGGCCGAGCTCGTCGGCGGCCGCCGGCCGCACGCCGGTACGCAGCAACCCCAGTCGGCGGCCGAGGCCGCCCGGAGAGAGGACGCACCGTGAGAGTCGCCTGGATCGTCGTAGCCGCCATCGTCGCCGTCGTCGTCTTGACCTTCCTGTCGGAAGCTCCGTCGCTCTACCGGTACCAGAAGATCTCGCGCATGTGAGCCGTCTCGTCCAACTCCCCGAGGAGACTTGACATGACCGTCCTGGCCTGGATCGCCGGAGGAATCGTCGCCGCCGTCGCGCTGCTCTTCGCGTCGCCCACCATGCGCCGCTACGCCAAGATGAAGAAGATGTGACCGGCGTCCTCGAGCCGCACCTGCCGACGGTCCTGGTGCTCGGCTTCCTGGTCGGCATGCGGCACGCGCTGGAGGCCGACCACCTCGCCGCGGTCGCCACCCTCGCCCGCGAGAGCCGCGGGGTGCGGGACAGCGCGCTCCGCGGCGCCGTCTGGGGGCTGGGCCACACGCTGACCCTGTTTTTGGTCGGCGGCGTCTGCCTGCTCGTCGGCGGCGTCGTGCCGCCGGGATTCGCGCGGGCCGCCGAGGCGGGGGTGGGGGCGATGCTCGTCGCGCTGGGGGTCCAGGTCTTCTGGCGGATGCGCCGGCAGGGGGTGCACGTCCACGCGCACCGGCACGGCGACGGCACCGTCCACCTGCACGCGCACGGTCACGCGCCGACACCGTCCGGCGATCCCGCACCGCACGACCCCGAGCACCATCGCCACGCGCACCGCTGGAGCTTCCCGCGCCGCGCGCTCGTCGTCGGGCTGGTCCACGGCCTCGCCGGCTCGGCGGCGCTGCTGCTGCTCGCCGTCGAGGCGGCGACCTCGGCCTGGGGCGGGCTCGTCTACATCGCGGTCTTCGGGCTCGGCTCGGTCGCCGGGATGGCGGTGCTCTCCGCCGCGATCGCCGTCCCCTTCGCCGCGCCCGCGGCCTGGCTGACCCGGGTCTACCGCGGCCTCGAGGCGGCGGTCGGCGCCACCGCGGTCGCCGTCGGCGTGTGGCTGCTCGTCGAGGTGGCCCTGGCGTGAGGTCCCTCCGTTTGACGCGCCCCCGCCGCGGCGGGATACTGGCGGCAGGCCGCCCGTCGCCGCCGTCACGCACTCCCCGAGGAGCTCCGTCGTGTGCCTAGCCATCCCGGGCCAGATCGTCGAGATCGCCGACGACCGCCACGTCGCCAAGGTCGAAGTGTCCGGCGTCCGCCGCCGGCCCGTCGCCCGCCGCGCCGCAGCAGCCCGGAGAGCTAGCTTAGCTAAGCTAGCGCGACCGGGTGGCCTCGATCAGGAAGACCTCGGGGATCCAGGTCTCGCCGCCGTCGACCGACCAGTCGAGCTTCCAGCGGAACGAGTCGGGCTCGATCCCGTAGAAGGTGATCCGCGCGTCGCCCTCGGCGCCCGACGGCGCCACGCTCTTGCCGCGCATGACGAAGCGCTCGCCCTCGAAGCGCGCGGTGTAGGGCCGCCAGTCGTCGAGCGAGTCGTCGAGCCACAGGGCGACGTAGTGCCCGGCGCTCGCGTCGTGGTGGCGCAGGTTGACGCCGACCCCCTCGCCGCTGCCGTCGGGCTTCGGCGCCCGCCACTCGTCCATCAGCACCTTGCCGTCGAGGACGTACCAGAAGCGCCAGCGCGCGGTGCCGTCGACGTAGCTGCCGTCCTGCTGCTTCGCCCGGGTGACGATCTTCCAGTCGCCGACGAGCGGGGCGAGCCGGGCCATCTCGGCCGAGCCGTGCGGGTGCTCGGCGAGGAAGGCGGCGAGGGCGGCGTCGGGCTCCGGGGCCGCCGCTTCGTTTTCGGCCGCCTGCCCCCATGCCGGCGGGGCGGCGAGGGCGCAGGCGAGGGCGAGGGCGGCGAGGAGCGGGCGGTGGGTCGGCGGGGTCGTCGGCATGGTCTTCCTCCGGTCCGGGGTCGGCGGCGGACGGGCTTCGGGCTCAGGTACGGTCGCGGGCGGCCCGAGGTTCGCGCCCGGCGCCCGTCGCGGCGGGGGTAGACTCGACCCGTGATCGCGCCGAACGCCTTCGCGCCGGGCGACCTGGTCCTGGTCCACCTGGTGAACCCGACCGAGAAGTTCTGGGGCGTCCTCGTCGACCTCGGGGTCGCCGGGGTCACCCTGCGCGGCATCGGGGTGAGCTCGTTCGACGACTGGGTGGCCCAGGCGGCGCGTGCCGAGGGGCGGCCCACGCTCGACCTGACGACGATGTTCGTGCCGCTCTTCCGGGTCGAGCGGATGTTCCGCGACGAGGCGGTCGGCGAGGTGGAGAGCTACGGCCGCCGGTTCGAGAAGCGGGTCGGGCAGGCGGTCGAGGAGTTCCTCGGGCTGCGCGGGGACGCCGGCGGCGGCGCGCAGATGCCCTCCTGAGGGCGCGGCCCGCCCAGCGATCCGCCGGCCCCGAGGGCGTCCCGCGGTGTAACGGCGCGGTGTAACGGCGCGGTGTAACGGCGACTCCGCCCCGGCGCCTGATCGACCGAGGGCGCCTCGCCCTGCCGCGCGACGCGACGGCCGGCCCCCGGCCGCCCCTACCCCGACCCCCCCCCCGACCCCGACAGGAGGACGTGCCATGGCCCGTGAAGTCGACCTCAGAGACTCGTCACCCCCGCCGCGCATCGAGAACCGCGAAGCGGAGATCCGCGCCCTCGCCTCGGACGTGTCCGACCGGCTGCCGGGGGCGCACCGCGTGCGGCCGGCGGGCTTCGACCAGCCGACCGGCGGCGCCGCGGTCCTCGCCTCGGAGGGGGCCCCGGCGGAGGAGGGCGACTACGTCCGCCGGGCGCTCGATCACCTGCAGCGGGTGAGCCCGGCGCTCGGGCTGACCGAGGGCCAGCCCGCCGAGTACACCGCCGACCCGACCCCGCAACGGACGAGCAGCGGCGCGGTCACCGTCCACCTCCAGCAGCGGCACCAGGGGATCCCGATCTTCCAGGCCGCCGAGGCGGTCCGCTTCGCGCCGGACGGCGCGCTCGAGGAGACGGTGGGTGCCAGCATCCCGGTCGCCGAGGACCGCGACGCGGCGCCGGTCCTCGAGGTCGAGGCGGCGGTCCTCGCGGCGGCCCGCCACGTCGCCGAGCCCGATCCGGACGAGGACGAGGTCGACGCCTTCGGCGAGCCGCTGCTGCAGTCGCGGGTCGACCTCGGGGGGTTCGAGCCGCGGGTGACCACCGCGTTCACCGACCAGCCGGACCGCCGCACCGTCCTCGCCGCCGGCCCCTTCGCCGAGGAGATCCGCGCCGGGCTCGTCTGGTTCCCGCTCGGCGACGGCCTGCGCCTCGCCTGGGAGGTGATGACCACCATGCCCGAGCACGCGGGCGCCTACCGCACCCTGGTCGACGCGGACTCGGGCACGATCCTCTACTGCAAGCAGCTCGTCCACTCGGTCGCCGCGCGCGTGAACGTGTTCACGGTGGACGGCGCCGCCGACCGCGAGACCGCCGACTGCCCGCTGGCGCGCGACGCCTACGGCCTGCCGATCGCCGGCGACCTGCCGGCGGCCTTCCCCGACACCTGGGTGGCGGCCGACCGCACCGAGGGCAACTCGGTCGTCGCCCACCTCGGTGAGACCGGCCCCTCCCTGCGTGGGGTGAACTCGGGCGGCACGCTGACCTTCGACCCGGCGGGCGCGACCGACGACGACCAGAAGGTGCTCAACATCTTCTACTACAACTGCTTCATGCACGACTTCTTCTACCTGCTCGGCTTCGACGAGACGAGCGGCAACTTCCAGCGCGACAACTTCGGCCGCGGCGGCCGCGCCGGCGACCCGGTCGACGCGCGCTCCCACCCCGGTCCGGTCTTCGGGACGGCGAACATGCGGACCCCGGCCGACGGGAACAGCCCGACCATGAACATGGGCCTCGTCGCGTCGACCGGCCGGCACACCGCGTTCGACTCGACGGTCGTCTTCCACGAGTACACCCACGGGGTGACCAACCGGCTGGTCGGCGGGTCGCTCAACTCGGCGGCGCTCGAGGACCCGCAGAGCGGCGGCATGGGGGAGGGCTGGGGCGACTACGTCGCCTGCAGCATCAACGACGTCGACGTCGTCGGCTCGTGGGTGGTCGACAGGCCCGGCGGCATCCGCGGCCACCGCTACGACGAGAGCTTCCCCGACGGCTTCGGCCAGCTCGGCACCGGGCGCTACACCCGGGTCCACGCGATCGGCGAGATCTGGTGTGCGACGCTGCTGGCGATGAACCGGGCGGTCGGCAAGACCCTCGGCCTGCAGCTCGTCGTCGACGCCCTCAAGCTCTCGCCGGCGAACCCGAGCTTCCTCGACATGCGCGACGCGATCCTCGCCGCCCTCGACGCGATGCGCGAGGCCGGCCGGCTCGACGCCGACGAGCACGCCGGCCACCGGCGTGAGATCTGGCGGGTGTTCGCCCGCTTCGGGATGGGGGTCGGGGCGCGCTCCGACGGCGCCTCGCTGCGCGGCGTCGTCGCCTCCTCCGAGCTGCCCCCGGACCTCGCGGGCGAGGAGGACGGCGAGACGGGGCGGGTCGACCTCACCTCGGAGCCCGACCTCGAGATCCCCGACCGCGACCTCGACGGGGTGCGCGACGGGATCGACGTCGACCGTGCCGGGACCGCGGCGCGGATCGCGGTCACCGTCGAGATCCCGCACACCTTCGTCGGCGACCTCCACGTGGCGCTGACCGGCCCCGGCGGGACCGAGGCGGTCCTCCAGCGGCCGAGCGGCACCGACGTCTCCGAGGACCTCTTCCGCACCTGGACCAGCGACGACACCGCCGCGCTCGGCGGCCTGGTCGGCGGGCCGGTCGAGGGGCGCTGGGAGCTGGCGGTCGCCGACGTCTTCAGCCGCGACCGCGGCCGGCTGGCGAGGTGGCGGCTCGAGATCGACCTCGAGGGGTGAGGCCTAGAACTGCACGTTCTCGACGTAGAAGCTCGTCACGTCGACCCGGCCGGCGAGCAGGTCGGCCGCCATCTCCGGCGTGATGACGAACTGGCCGGCGCGCTCGTGGGACGGCGTCGCCATGTAGAGCTCGATCGCGGGGATGCCCCGCCCGCCGTCGCGCAGGTGGGCGAGCGCGCTCGTCGCCACCACGAGCGCGCGCAGGACCGACGCCTCGGTCGACGCCGTCACCTCGACGAGCGGCCGGTCGAGCGACGTCCCCTGGTAGATCTCGGCGGTGTCGATCCCCTGGGTGCGGAAGAAGTCCTTGAGCGCCGCGGCCGTGTCGATCGACGAGAAGCTCTTCCGCGGCACGGAGCCGAGGTCGGAGTAGCCGGCGGCGGTGCGCTCGGCCTCGGCCGCGCGGGCGCGCGCCGCCGGGTCGCGCCGGGCGGTGGGCCGCTCCGGCGGGCGCTCGGTCTCCTGGATCAGATCGCCGAGGGTGCGCTCCGGCGGCGGCGGCGGGGGCGGCGTCTCGGTGACCCTGTCGCCCTCGACGACGACCGCGGTCCCGTAGTTGCCGCGGTTCGCCCGCTCGGTCCGCGGCACGTCGATCTGCGAGGCGTCGATGAACGTCTCGGTGCCGTTCGGCAGCGTGATGTAGGCCCTGCCGTCGCGCACCTGGTACTTGTCCTCGGCGACGATCTTCGAGCCGTCCTCGAGGTAGATCGTGTAGGCGGCGGCGGGCAGGGCGGGCGCGAGCGCGAGGAGCAGCGCGAGCGCGGCGGCGACGGCCGCGGCGGCCGCGGGGGCGCGGGTGGGGAGTCGATGTCTCACGCTGCTATCATACCGCCTCGCCGTGCCCGCCTCCGCTCCCGCCGAAGGACTGCTCCTACTCGAGGACGGCTCGCTCTTCCGCGGCGAGGCCGTCGCCCCCGGCACCCGCTTCGGCGAGGTCGTCTTCAACACCTCGATGACCGGCTACCAGGAGGTCCTCACCGACCCCTCGTACCGGGGCCAGATCGTGGTGATGACCCAGCCGCACGTCGGCAACTACGGCACCTCCGACGAGGCCGAGGAGTCCGACCGCCCCTGGGTCGAGGGGTTCGTCGCCCGCAGCCTGACGCCGCACCCGTCGAGCCACCGGGCGGCCGAGTCGCTGCCCGCCTACCTGCGCCGCCACCGGGTGCCGGCGATCGACGGGATCGACACCCGCGCCCTGGTCCGGCGCCTGAGGGTGCGCGGCGCCCTGCGCGGCGTGGTCACCACCGAGCGCTCCGACGTCGACGCGCTCGCCGCCGAGCTCGCCGACGTCCCGCCGATGGAGGGGCGGGCGCTGGTCGACGAGGTGACCGCGGCCGAGCGCCGCGAGATCCCGGCCGAGGGCGAGCCACGGTTCCACCTCGCGGTCTACGACTTCGGGACCAAGCGGAACATCCTGCGCTCGCTCGCCGCCCGCGGCGCCCGGCTCACCGTGCTGCCGGCGCGCACCCCGGCGGTCGAGGCGCTCGCCCTCGGGGTCGACGGCGTCGTGCTCTCGAACGGCCCCGGCGACCCGCAGCCGCTCGAGGGGATCGTCGCCGAGGTGCGCGAGGTCCTCGACTCCAGGACCCCGCTGCTCGGCATCTGCCTCGGCCACCAGCTCGTCGGCCTGGCGCTCGGCGGCGACACCTTCAAGCTCAAGTTCGGTCATCACGGCGGCAACCAGCCGGTGCGCGAGGAGGCGACCGGCCGGGTGGCGATCACCAGCCAGAACCACGGCTTCGCGGTGCGCGCCGACTCGCTCCCGGCCGGCTGCCGGGTCACCGCGACGAACCTCAACGACGGCACGGTCGAGGGGCTCGCGGTCGACGGGCGGCCGGTGCTGTCGGTCCAGTACCACCCCGAGGCCGCCCCCGGCCCGCACGACGCCTCGCCGCTGTTCGACCGCTTCCTCGCCCTGTGTGAGGAGCGGCGATGAGCGAGGGCGGCGCGGCGCCCGGCGGCGGGCCGGCCGCATCGTCCGAGGATCCGCCGCCCGGCGCCCGGCCCGGGCGCCCGCTCCTGCGCGGCCCGCTGACCTGGCTCGTCGCCTGGCGCTTCCTGACCGGCCGCCGGAGCCGGCTCCTCGGCGGCACCGCGCGGGCCGCCCTGGGCGCCACCGCGCTCGGGGTCACCGCGATGATCATCGCGATGGCCCTGATGACCGGCTACCGCGAGGACCTGGAGCGCAAGTTGATCGAGGGCAACGCCCCGATCGTCGCCTCGCCGCTCGGGCGCGACACCGAGCCGCTCACCCCGGGCGCAGTCGCCCGGCTCGAGGAGATCGAGGGGGTCGAGCGGGTCGGCCGGGTCGCCTACGGGCAGGGGACGATCTCCCAGCCCGGCGAGGCCGGCGTGCCCGCCACCGCCGCCGAGGTCACCCTGCGGGGCGTCGAGCCGGGCGGCGGCCAGCTCGCCGCGACCGCCGAGGAGCTCGCCCTCGACGCCGACGGCGTGCCCGGCGCAGTCCTCGGCGCCGAGCTCGCCCGCCGCCTGAAGGTGTCCGCCGGCGACCGCGTCCGCCTCGTCGCCCTCGGCTTCGACCGGGGACGCCCCCGCTTCCGCTACCAGTCCCTGCGCGTCGCCGGCACCTTCCAGACCGGCTTCGCCGAGTTCGACGACGCCTGGCTGGTCGCCGACCGCGCCCTCGTCGAGCGGCTCTCCGGCGACGAGGGCGCCGTCGACCTCTACGAGTTCACCCTGTCCGGCCGCTCGGTCGGCGACGTCGCCCGCGTCCGCCGCGAGGCCGAGGGCGTCCTCGGCCCGTCCTGGTTCCTCACCGACTGGCGCGAGCTCAACCGCCAGCTCTTCAGCGCCCTGCGCCTCCAGCAGTGGGCGCTCTTCCTCGTCCTCGGCCTGATCGTCCTGGTCTCCACCTTCAACGTCGCCTCGACCCTCGTCGTCCTCGTCCGCGAGCGGATGCGCGACGTCGGCATCCTCGTCGCCCTCGGCTTCCCGCCCCGGCGCCTCTCCGCGGTCTTCGTCCTCTACGGCGGCGCCCTCGGCGCGGTCGGCACCGCCCTGGGCGTCGCCGTCGGCTGGGCCGCCGCCTGGACCCTGACCACCTTCGAGCTCATCCGCTTCGACGCCGAGGTCGCGGCGATCTACTTCATCTCCTCGGTCCCCTTCCGCGTCGAGCCCGAGGACGTCGCCGCCGTCGTCGCCTTCGCCCTCGCCGTCACCCTCCTCGCCTGCATCGCCCCCGCCCTCCGGGCCACCCGCGTCGACCCGGCCGCGGCCCTGCGCTACGAGTAGCTACACTCAGGTCGTGTTCCTCGCCGCCGCCGTCCAGCTCAACTCGACCTCCGACGCGGAGGGGAACTGGGAGCGGGCGCGGGGGCTGGTCGAGCGGGCGGCGGGCTACGGGGCGGTCTTCGTCGGGACGCCGGAGAACACGAACTTCCTCGGGCCGCACGAGGAGAAGGTGCGGCGGGCCGAGCCGATGGACGGGCCGACGGTCGGGCGATTCGGCGAGCTCGCGGGGCGGCTCGGGATCCACCTGCTGCTCGGCTCGTTCAACGAGAGGAGCGACGACCCCGCCCGCTGCTACAACACGAGCGTCCTGTTCTCGCCCGAGGGGCGGGTGCTCGCGACCTACCGCAAGCTCCACCTCTTCGACGTCGACGTCTCCGACGAGGTGCGGTTCACCGAGTCGGCGACGGTGGTGCCGGGGGAGGGGACGACCGTCGTCGAGACGCCGCTCGGGACGCTCGGCCTGACGATCTGCTACGACCTGCGTTTCCCCGAGCTCTACCGGCGGCTCGCCGACGGCGGCGCCGAGATCCTCACCGTCCCCTCGGCCTTCACCGCGACGACCGGCAAGGACCACTGGTACCCGCTCTTGCGCGCCCGGGCGATCGAGACCCAGTGCTGGGTCGTCGCCCCGGCCCAGCACGGGCGGCACGACGACGAGGGCCTCCGCGAGAGCTACGGCCACGCGATGATCGTCGATCCCTGGGGCCAGGTCGTCGCCTCCGTGCCGGCCGGCCCCGGCCTCGCCCTCGCCGAGATCGACCTCGACCGGGCGGCGCGGGTCCGCCGGTCGATGCCGGTCTCGTCACATCGCCGGCTCTAGCCGACCGGCGGCGAGGAGGGTGTCGCGGGCGGCGGTCAGGAGCTCGCGGTCCCAGGCCGCGCCCTTGCTCTCGTGGGTCGCGGTGACGACGATCGCCATCCGCTCCGCCGGGGCGAGGTAGAGGACCTGCCCGCCGTAGCCGACCGCCATCGCGTCGCCGGGGCGGTCGGGCGGGATCCACCAGAGGTAGCCGTAGGCGCCGTAGCGGTCGGCCCACTCCGGGGTGGTGGCGACCTGGCGCGTGGTGGACGCGCGGACCCACGCGGCCGGCACGAGCTGGCGGTCGCCCCAGCGCCCGCCGCGCAGGACGAGCCAGCCGAAGCGGGCGAGATCGCGCGGCGAGAGCGACGTCTCGTTGCCGCCGAGGTGGATCCCCTGCGGGTCGGTCGACCAGGCCGCGACCTCGACGCCCAGCGGGTCGAGCAGGTGGCGGCGGGCGAAGTCGAGGGTGCTCGTGCCCGCGGCGCGGGCGAGTGCGGCGGAGAGCAGGTGGGTGTTGCCGGTCGAGTAGCGGAAGGTCGTGCCCGGCGGGTCGAGGAGCGGCCGGGCGAGGGCGGCGTCGACCCAG
>Ga0299913_10001656_pt1 | contig 16762 bp, 5 predicted proteins | sample RVTome_9_FD_201360 | JGI IMG/M metagenome (GOLD analysis project Ga0299913, IMG submission 201360) | Soil microbial communities from uranium-contaminated site in the Upper Colorado River Basin, Wyoming, United States - RVT155D38 (version 2) ... | reverse complement strand
TGCGCAGCCATCCTTGCCGAGGCACGATTCGAGGTCACGTTCGATCGCTCGCAACAGGCCTTTGGGCAGGTCGCGAGCGTGAACAGGCACAGTCGTGTAGCAATCACCTGCTCGCATTCTCACGTGTGCGACCCCTTTTGCCGGACCCTTTCGCCACCAAGCTCGACGCGCGTCTCGAAGAGTGTCGAGACCTCCTTCAGTACCTCCGAGATCATTGAAGAGGCCGGGGCTTCGACCGCAATCGAGATCAACGAGCGAGTTAGGAGTGACGACGAGTGGTTCGACGAACCTGACGAATTCGATCGTGTTGAAGCAGCCCTTCAGTCCATCGACGACTTCGACGATCCCATAGCCGCATCAGGTGCAACCATTGTTCAGGTCTCCCGAACAGGAGGGGTTGCTCGGTGAGAGCATGGCGCACGCATCGGCTACTTTCCCGGGGCTCTACAACTCGATGACATCAAAGATTTCTCGGGCAGATCGTTGGTGTTCCAGTCAGTTACGACCTTGCCGATGGTGAGGAATAGGCCAGGGACCGTCGAAGTACGCGATGAGAAGGTTGCGTCTTAAGTTGACTGTGCGGACGTTTCCCTCGTCGTCGAGAATCGTGTCGTGGAAGGTGCCCTGAATCTTCAGCGAGACCGTCTGGCCCGTGTCGAGATTGGTCAGATCCGCTTCCAAGCCTGGGGGGCCGTGATGATGACTCGATTGTCTTTTCAGACCACAAACCGGACTTATTCAGATCGCGAAGGTATCAACGTACACAACGCGGCTTCGGACAAAGCCGGCTGGGGCACCGGGGGTGACGACCGAGACGAACTCTTGGCCGTGGATCTCGGAGTCCCAGTCAGTGAAGAAGTACTCATACTCCCTGATGAGGAGACGCCTGGTGCCGGGCGGTGCAGGCGTGCCGGTGAGTGCCACCTTCCCCCTCCACAACCTGCCCGGACCTCGGCTGGTCACGGTGGGGAGAAATACCTCGTTCCCCGCATCCGACCAGGCCATGTCACTCTGCACGCCCGGCTCACGGGTTTGGACGGTGACGGAGACCTTTCTGGAATGGCCGAGCTGTGGCCCAGACGGCTCCAACGAGAACATCGGATGCACCCGATTGGCGACGATGTTGTGAGGCCCGATCCCGGAAACCGAGATCGTGGCCTCGCTGCCAGACACCGACACGGTGGCGGTCCGGTCGTTTACCAATTGGATGAAGTCTGTGAGCACGATCGGTGACAGATGGGCATGGTCGACGCTCTCCGGTTGGAAACGGGCCAACGCGAGACGGACAAACGGGAAATAGGCGAGACCGGGAGACAATTCGATATCCGAGTACCACAACTCCCGATCTTCGTCGTAGGCCACCTCGTGTGCGGCCACCGCCACCCGGGCTCCCGGGATCTCTGCGATCGACAGATCAGAACGTGACGCCGGCGTCCTCAGTGGAAAGTCGGTATGAACCACGGTCTGTCTGGGATCCTGTGAAGCCCAGGTGGGGTCTTTTCCGATGGTCGTGACATGGGTTCGGGCCGAGACTACGAAGACCGGGAAGGCGAGGATGTTTTCCACCTCGTTCAAGACCCCGAGTTCGACGTTGCTCAACACCCGCTTCCGGAACAGCCCGCCGCTCCGCTCCACTGCTACCGCTTCACCGGTCAGGATCAGATCGGGCTTGACCCGTCTCGGTGGCGGCATCGCCACCACACCGAGCAGCTCACCCTCTCCCGAGGAGTACCAGGGGCGGTCGAGGTAGACCCGCAGCCCTCCCCCTTTACGCACCCGGGTCTTGCCGGTGCTCGTGGTCTGATCCTCCCATTTGAACGTCGGAATGGCATAGAGCACCTTGGGTGGAGCCGGTCGTGCCGAGTTGGGGATCTTCAGCTCCTCTTCGGGGCCGAGACTCTGGATGTTGTCCAGGTCTTCCAGGATCTTCGGAGCGAAGTACTCCCGGAAACGGGTGGTGGCCAGCGCCTTGTATCTCACCTGGCGATGTCTGGTGTCCCCGAACTCGTGACGGGAGACCCGCTGTTTGGCCACGTTGACCAGGGCATCATCCTCGGTCTCTGCGATGTCCCAGCCGAAGGCCACCGCGTTCTTCTCCGTGGGGGCGGGACGGCCATCTTTGCCATCCCTCGGTGGGTCGTCTCTTGCGCCTGAGTCGATGGGCTCACTCCACCTGGCAAGTACGTCGATGCGTCCGGTGCTCTTGGCATGATTGCCCACGGTCCCGGTGAATCCACTGAAGGTCTCCCCCAGCTTTCGGTCGGGGTTGAATTTCACGGTGGGCGCAGCCAGTGGGTGTTGCACTGCGTGGACGAACTCCAGATAACGGAAAGGCGTCAACATCCACATCCGCCCCTCCAGGACTGCGTTTGCCCACGACGCCTGCGCGCTCTCGCTCATGAGATTCCAGATGGCAAGGGTCTCTCTCCCTTTCGCGTCGATCAGGGTGCTCACCTTGGCGATCACCCTCTCCGCCTGTGGAAGAGTCACTACTAGTTCCCCACTCTCGAACTTGGAGTCCGGAGGGCCGGCGTCCTTCTTGATCCCCACGACCTTGACCCTGAATGTGTCTACATCCCACCATTCCGCCGGGTCGATGTTGTAGGCGACCGGAAAGGCGGAATTGGCGTGTCCCGGAAGGTTGTAGAAACCGACGCCCACCGCAAGGGGGTCGGGAAGGTAGGGCAGATGAAGCTGATGACCCGGCCGATACACATAGACCCCTTCGGGAAGGCCCTCTCCCCGAACCAGGTCTTTGGGATCTGCCGGTCCTTCGTCTTCGGGGTGGAACTTGACGTCGGCGGCGACATCGATGTCTTTGCCGCCAGTTGCCGGGTCAACGACCAGCGCGTCGAGGGATGTCCCCTCCTCCTTGGCCGCCAGCCGGAACACAGCCTGATGATCACCGTTCGGCGCGAAGGCGTGGTCGAGGCGGCCATGTAACTCGGCGAATTGAACCGAGGTCTTCGGCGGGGCCACATGACGCTGGCTGCTATCGATGTACGTCCCCGAACTGGCGGCCACCACGTCGGGAAGGGCCACATACTCGGCGGGGGTGAGATCGAGGTCGGATCTGATCACCATCCGCTCCAACGACTCCCCTTCGGTGTCGATGTGACGTCGGACGATGGTCGGTGAGGCCACCGGCTCGTAACGGAGGTAACGCCGCTCGGGGGTGACTCGCTCGTCGAGGTCCTCGGGCGTGAATGCGATGCCGTTGCCTGCCAGGTCGACGGTGCGGGCCCTCATCCGATACGTCTGCCCGTATCTGAGACGGGGCAGCGTCCCGTCGGCTACCCGGTAGACACTCTCCAGGGGAAGATCCGTCTTTGCCGAGATCGTCTCCTGGGCCAACTCGGACCCGTTCTCGCCCTCACCAGGCTCGACGATGATCTTGCCTGGTCGGGGTGCGGCGAGACTCCATCCGTCCCAGCCAAACATGGCTTCGTGCAGATACAGATCGGGTTTGCCCGGTTTGTTGGGATCGTTGGGGTCGGACACGTCCAGTCTCGACGACGTGGCTGCGTTGGCCCGGACAAAGCCCTCGTCCTCAAGTGGCCCGAGGTCTTCGGGGCCGGAGCCGTTGGATCCGAGGAACCGATGGGTTCCTTTCCTCGCCAGTAGCGAGTACCAACGACCGGCCTCGGCGTCATTCACGTCGATGCGGTATCCGCGGAGCACATCCTCGAGATGGAGCTCGGCGGTGTCGTTCTCAACATCGGTGTTGAGGGACGTCGAGCCGTCCAGGGCGTCGACGAGATTCACCGCCCGCGCCCGAGCCGAGATGGTGAATCCTCCCGAACGAAGTGATGGCAGGGTCGCCTCGCCCGGTGTGGGTGTGGCCAAGTCGGGGAGCTGACCGATCGCAGGCACTGTCCCCGAGAAGTCGAGGAGCTTGAGAGCTCCCCCGTCGAGATCGACCTGATAGAAGTCGAACAACTCGTCGACCCAGTCGAGATGAAGTGTCCCTTCCTCGACAAGGAACCCTTTCGGCCCGGGAGCAGTGAGAAATCTCCCGTCGGTGAGTTGATAGTGAGTACTGGGTCTGATGTCGATGGCCGGGTCGACCGGGTCCAGCCCCACCTGCACAAGCCCGGTCGGTAACGGACCGGGGTCGTCGAACACGAGGTCGATGATCAATCCCAGACGCCGCATCAACTCGGGCGAGTCGGCGAGAAAGGCCAGCATCCTGTGGAAATCCGGTTTGGGTACGTCGGGACGATCCGGGGCGATCTCGTGTTGACGGGTGGTCTGCTGCTCCAGGCGGCGGTAGAAGCGATGCGCCTGGAAGAAGTCGGAGGCGATGGCGCTCATCCCTCCGATGGGAGTCCCGGGGCTGATGGCGCGGACCATCCCCTGCTCCGTCTCGGCACGAAGGAGGCTCTCATATGTGTCGTTGAACTCGTGGAGGTAACCCGCCAGACCGATGTCACCGACGAGGGCTTGGAGACCGTTCACCGTGGGGAGATCCGTCGCCGAGGTCTCGGCAACCTGTTTGTAGGTGGATTCGATGAACTGCAGCACGTTCTGCACCGGGAAGGTGTGGATGATCGTCTGGGAGTGGTCGGGGACGCTGTGGGACTGGAGCGGGGTGTCGGCGGTGAACAGCATCTGCCACCACTTGGAGTCGACCTTGTCCCTGTCGGCTCCCACCTGGTCGGTTCCGTTGAAGATCACCGAGATGTCGATGGAGTTGACGAAATCGGGCCAATCGACCATTCGATCGACGTCACCGAGGACTCCATCAGCATCGAGACGTGGGGAGACGAACACGGAAAGGGCGAGACGCCCGTCGGGTCGACGCTCCCAAGGAAGAGGCACCCAGACGATCTTCATTGCCCCACCCCCGGCTCACGCAAAGGCGACACAGTATTCCTCCCAGGGGTCGATGAGGGATGATGGGTCGGAGGGGTCCAGCTGATAGGGGGCCATTGCTTGGGCAAAGGTGGGGTCGTCGCCGGATCCCGCGAATTTCTTCTCGCATGAGATGGTGATCGTTGTCTCGAAGAGGAACAGCTCGATCGAGATCGACAGCTGGGCCCGCCCGACACACTTCTTAGTGGGGAACTCATAACTCATCTCGAGATAGAGCTCGATGGAGACGGTGACGATGCCCAACGCCCGCACGTGCCCTCGCACCCGGAAATACCCGGTGAGGGTGGCGTCGTCCAGTTCTAGCTTGAAATAGATGCCGGCCATCGCCGAGACCCCACCTGAAGCGACCCCGAAGTCCATGGAAACGTTGGCGCCGAATTCGATAGCCGCCTCCAGGATTCGCACTCCGCCGGGATCCAGCGTGATGCCGAAGAAGAAGCCACCGGCGAACATCGAGACCGACACCAGCGCCGGGTTCTCCCGTTCGCAGAACCGGAAGTAAACACTCAATGGGTCACCGACAAAGGGCACCACGAACCCGCCGCCGAGTGCCAGGTTCTCCAGACTGAAGACCCCCACCGAGACGTTGGGCAGACCGACGCTCAGATCTGCTCTTATCCCATCGGTGTCCACTGTCACCGCGGGGGGATCGCTGAAGGCGTCGAGGGGGATCAGGTCCTTCAGCGTCTCCACAAACTCGAGCACGCCGGTGAACACCACGTCCCGGAGGACCACATCGACCTCGGGTTTTTTGCCCGCCTGGACGAGAAGTTGGATCTTCTCGAAGTCGAGGACGATGAATTTGGTTTCCTCGCCGATCAGGTTGAGCTTGAAGTCCTCCAGGGTGGCGGAGACGACGAAGTCACCCGAGTTCACCGAACCCCGGGCTTCCGCCGCAAGCACCAGGCTGTCGGACTGCGGGAGGAAGAGCGGGTTGGTTTCGTTTGGCCATGGTTTGATGCCGGGACGCCATTCGAATCTGGCGTTTACCGAGCGGGGCAACTCGATCCCTTGGACCAGGGTCTCTACCAGTTCGGCGAAGGCGGCGACATCGCCGAGTGCGTCACTTGTCCTCGTGACAACTGCCTTTACGTCGTTCAGAGCACCGATGGGCAGCCCTCCAGGCAAGGCATTCTCGAGGTCCTCGAGGGCATCGTCGAGCGCTCCCAGTGCCGTCGGCAGGTCGGCCGCTCCTCCGGCCAACTTCTTCTGAACGGCGGTGAGTACGTCGCCGATCGCTCCCTTGACGAGGGTGAGCAGGGCTGGTTTCTCCTCGACCAGGGCTTCGATGCGGGCCAGGTCGTCGAGAAAGGCTTCCACCTGGTCCATGGTTTTGCCGATGAACCGGGGCACTTTGGGTAGGTCGTCGGGGAACGAGGCGACCTCTTCGATGACCGCCGAGAGGGGGATGACCCCGAACAACATCGCGCTGATTCCGGAGAAGAAATCCGACGGGGTGAAGGCGGCGCTTTTGATTGTGTCGAGGTTCCCTCCTACCGGGCCGAGAAGACGAGAGATCCCGGAGATGTTGATGCTCGGGGAGGCAAGGCCACCGGTTTTGTCCGCATCCTTGGATAGGTCGAGGCTCTTCTGATTGGGGAGACGGAAGAGCACTTCGCCTTTGTTGGTGGTCGGCTCGAACCCGTGCTCCAGGTAGTCGTCCTGATACTCCACCTCGAGTGCGTCAGCGGTCCCGGCGAGCTGGCGGACCGCGGGGACGATCACCTCGGCCTTCTCGACACGCGGGCGGAAATGTGGCCCCTGCGCCGCGTAGGCGCCGTCAGGGATTGTGGCGGCGAAGGTGATGTGGTTGGTCTCGAAGGTGGTGTCGTCGAGACCCTTGGCCGGGGCGTAGGCGACCCGTTGTCCCGACAAGGCCACCCGGCGCACATCGAGGTTGTTGTTGTACAGACCGAGTGCCGGCTGGAGAAGTTCCTTCTTCTCATCCACCGTCTTATCCACGAAGAGCAGCGGGCGCGTGGTCGTTGCCTCGTTTCCCTCGACGTCTGTGGTCACGATGGTGAACTCGAAGGGGACGCCGCCGACATGCGGTATGAACTTGGTCCGGTCAGTCGGCGGGTCCAGGTCCGGGGTTTGCCTGTCGAGGATCCGGATCGACTTCAGTGGGTTGGCGTTGGCGAAGCGGCTCGACCCGTGGAAGGTGGCGGTGGTGTCGTCGAACGTCTTCTCGGCCTCCTTGACCACGATGAACATCCGCTGGGTCAGATAGGCGGGGTTGTCGCTTTGACCCCAGTTCTTCTCGGGGACATCAGACGCAAACATCCGCTCGGTGATCTTGACCAGGGTGCTCTTGTTGCCAGGATCGGCCAGAAAACCCTGGTAAACCACTCGAACGTAGTGGTCCCGGCCGAGGGTGGCACGATGGATCCATTCCTCGATGGACACCCCCTCTGGCCAAGGATTCCAGCGACCCTCGAAGTCCATCCACGATCCGAGTGAGGTGAGCATCAGTCGGTTCACCACCACCGGCTCCGGGCTGTAGAAACGTCCCGACTCGCTGATGGCGAAGTTGGAGCTGAGATGCACCAGGTTGTGCCGGTCCCGGTCTTCGAGTGACATCCGAAACGGATGCGGGTGCACCGGGTCCTCGGCGGGTGGTGGGTTGGCGTTGTCTTCGAGGTTGTCAATCCCCCGGGCCCACACCGCCCTCACCGCTCTCTGGAACGCAGAACGCTCGTCGACTTCAACGGTGTCTTCGTCCCTGATACTGACGCCGAGTCTGCTGTGCCAGAGTTCGGCTCGGCCGTTTCGCTCCACGACCTCCGTTGAGTGCGCCCAGCCCCCCGCGCTGCTCGGAGAGATCAGCAGACGGTAAGGAGACTCGATGGCGGTCTCGGTAACGGCGGGCAGGGCCGGTTTTGGGCGTTTTCTCCGCAGAGCTGCGATTACATCTTTGACCGATGTCCGGGCGTCGGTGACGTTCACGCCTGAAATCGCAGTGCCGGCCCGTGATTCGGGTGTCACCAGCAGATGTGACTCGATCACACCAGTGAGACCATCCGCGGCCTCGGCGACCATGGTGTTGGCTCCCCTCACCTTTTCTCGCATGCGGCCCGAGGTCATGAGCCTCTCGACCATGCTCTGGTTGCCCCGGATGGCGACTTTCTCGGCGAGAAGATGCCCCGCGGGCACAAACAGCCTCGTCAGACGGTGCTCCCGGGGCAGGGCGTTGGCGGGCACACTCATCTCCAGCCGACCGGCCCAGTCCAGGATGTCTTTGACAGTTAGCGGGATGGTGGTTCCTTTGGGCACCCGGAAGACCAATCGACTGTCATCGGAGAGGAGAGCGTCGATCGGTGGGGACTCCGGGAACTCATCTCCGTCGAGCTCGACTGGGATGACCTTGGTGGACTCGGAGTCGCCCTCCTCCCATTCGGTGTTGAACTGCTTGTCCTCTTCTTTGGATTGGAAGATCTGGTAATACGCCTTCTCGGCGAGGTTCTGGGGAGCGAAGATGAGGATCAGGAAACCGTCGCCGCCCTGGGTTCGGATCAGGAACGGCTCCCCCGACTCATGCTTCAACTGGAGGCCAGACCAGGAGACCTCGAGGACCAGATGGTCACGCTCTCTGATGGCAAGGAGCCGGGGCAATTGGGCGTCCGGACGCCAAATCCCCGTGATGTCGACGACAGCAGGACGGCGGACCGCTTGGTCGACGGGGAGGGTCAACCGACGGCGACCGGTCACGATCTAGGCGACCTTGGATCGAAATCTTCGTCGGCCGGGGCTGTCACTGCTCAACCTCCTGAACAGCCTCACAGCCCAGATCCCGCCCCGAAGTTACCCCTCGGTTGTAGGGCCGTGCTCAGATCGCGAAAAAAAGCGCTGACTGACCCAGTCAGTCCCGGAACCTCGTCCCTAATTCGTCCTTTGCAATGAAACGCGCCACCTGTGCCGGGAAGTTCGTTTGACCAACGGTCAGATTTGAGGAGTCGTACAACAAAATCCGCTCCAGTCACAGGTGCGTCGATGCCACGGATCAGCGAGTTCTACGGAATCACCATCTGATTTGACGAAGGAAACAAGCGGACCGCTCTGCTGCTAGCTCAATGGGTTCTCGACAACAACGGGCTAGACGGGCGTCGGATCATCGATCCTGACGACCGTGAGCTAGCCGAGTTTGCTCGTACAAGCGGCGGCCGGCCGCAACGTTGAAGCCGAGATCCTCCGATTCTTCGGCGACCGAGCTTGATCCACAACAGAACCTAGTTCTGAACTAGGTGAAACGTCCGTTGACTGGGCTTATAGTATTTCGTGTCAAACGCGCGAGGTCGAAACAGGTGAGGTGGTGGCGGAAAGGCCTGTGGCTGTTGGGGATTTGGGCGTTTGTGGCGGCCGCGTCCAAACGACGGTCAAACCATTCCGCCGGCGGGCTCGTGTTCTGATCAGAGTGACGTCGTATGAATCGTGCCGTTGGCGAGATTGGGCCCGTCATCGGTCACGCAGGTGACTAGCGATCTGTCTAAGGATCCAAGCAGAAGCCTCGAGGCGGGCGATTTCCAGCTAGTAAGCCGCTGATAGTTTCTCTTCATAGGCTCCGCTCATCCGTCAGATAGGATTGCCATCGGGAAAAGGAGGGGATTCGGTCGTCTTCTCGTTGTAGCCGGGCTGTTGGTGACTGCCTGCGGCACTGGCACGTCGGACGAAACCACATCTTCCGTGGCTCAACCGACGTCCACAGTCGGACAAGTAGCGACAACAACCACAGCGCCAGTGGTGATAACGACTTCGGCGGCCACAACGACGACCACCACGACCGCCCCTGTTTCCAGTGATGCGTTCGCGAGCTTTTCGCCTCGTACTTCGACGCACTAGTGGCCAAGGACTGGCAATCGGCTCACGATCTGGCCACGGGCCCAGCAGCCGACTACGCGACTTTCGTCGAGCATCTAGACAAGGTCTCAACGCAGCCGGATTGGGAACTCGAAACCATCACAGAACCCGATTGCTGCGAATTAGTCGACCTCGCAGACGGAAAGCATGGAACCGAAGCACTATCGGATACGTGGCGCCGGATGGATCGTCCAGCCCGGCGGTCGACAACCCCGTGGTGGCGACAGAAGACGGCGAGATCCGACTCGAATACTGGGGTGAAGATCTCAACAACGATAGAGAAGCGCCCTCTCTGGCTCAACTTATCAAGAGCGTGTCCTTCGCCGATGAATTTGACCCGACCGTTTGCACATCCGACGGGCAATGGGCGTACGTCCCGGGCGGCAGGGAAACATCGGCCGAGACGACGATCATCCTCATGGGAAGCCTGTGCGACTCCACCAGCGACCTCGTCGGCGTACCCGTCACTGATGACCATCTTCACAGCGTGCCCTCCGAGGTGGCGTCCAAGAGCTGTTTGGTGGTGTCCCTTTCCAGCAGGACTCCGGGACACGATTCCAGTTCACGATCGAGATAGGCGCCTTCGAACTGGCCGGCTGAGTGGCCCTGAGCTTCGTTCCGACGTCCTAGCCGGTGGCGATTGGGGCGCAGCCGTCGTTCCAGAACTCGTCGAGGGAGAAGAGCCAATCGGAGAGCGTCGTGTTGTCCGTGGTCAGACATCCGTTCCCGTGGAAGCTGAGGGAAGTGACTGTGTCTAGGAGGTTCAATATCTGATCGGGCACTTCACCCTCCAGCTGGTTCGAATCGAGGTGGAGGGCCTCGAGAGCGTCCAGTCCTCCAAATTCTGCGGGAATCGCTCCGTCGAGCTGATTTCCGGACAATTCCATTCGCCGGAGGTTCGGAAGTTGACCGAGCGAGATTGGGATGTTCCCGGTGAGTTGGTTGAACCCCAAGTAAAGGAACTCGAGGTGCAAGAGCCCACCTACCGAGGAAGGTATCGAGCCCGTCAGTTCATTGCTATCAAGAGACAGCTGGGTCAGACCAGACAGATCACCGACCACGGTCGGAATCGTGCCTGCCAGGTTGTTCCCCCCTAGCGAGATTATGTCGACATGATTCAGGCCGTCGAAGTTGCAGGTCACATTGATCCACAAACATGGGTCTGTGTCGGACAGCCATCCGGCGCTCATATCCCAGCCGGGCCCGTTGGTTGAGTTGTACAGCGCCACGAGGGCATCGCATTCACTCTGTGGCAGGCTGGTGGTGACCTGTTGACCTTCAATCAAACAGCCCCCACTTCCACCTTGGTCGGGGACGAGCGGGTCGGTGCCGTTGGCCACCTCGTCACCGTCGTTGACCCCGTCACCGTCGGTGTCGGGATTCAGCGGGTCGGTGCCGAGCGCGGCCTCTTCGTCGTCGGTCAAACCGTCATTGTCGTCGTCGGTGTCACACACATCACCGGCGCCGTCACCATCGGTGTCGGTTTGGGGTGGGTTGTATACCGAAGGGCAGTTGTCCGAAGTGTTGATGACGCCGTCTCCGTCGGTGTCGTCCGATGGGCAGCCGTTGTCCCAGAGCGCGTCGTAGGAATCGAGGAACACTGATATGTCGGAGTCGTTCGAGGAGAGACAGCCATTGTCCCGCAGCTGCATCGAAGTCAGAGTGTCGTCGAGGTCCAGCAGTTCCACGGGAACCAGACCCGACAACTGATTGTCGTTTAGCGTGAGAATGTGCAGGCTCGACAGGTCCCCTAACTCGGCGGGTATCGAACCCCACAACTGATTGCTATTCAGTATGAGTTGTTGCAGGTTGGACAGATTTCCTAGCTCTGTCGGGATCACACCCCACAACTCATTGCTGTGCAGCGAAAGGAACCCCAAGTTGGACAGATTTCCCAGCTCTGTCGGGATCACACCCGACAACTCATTGCTGTGCAGCGACAGCAACCTCAGGCTGGCCAAACTTGCCAACTCGGTCGGAATCGAACCCGACAACTGATTGTCGTTCAGCCTGAGGGTGTGCAGGCTCGACAGGTCCCCTAACTCGGCGGGTATCGAACCCGACAACTGATTGTTATTGAGTAAGAGTTGTTGCAAGTTGGAGAGATTCCCCAGCACTGTCGGGATCACACCCGACAACTCATTGCTGTGCAGCCATAGGGACCTCAGGCTGGCCAAACTTGCCAACTCGGTCGGGATCGAACCCGACAACTGATTGTCACCGAGTAAGAGTTGTTGCAAGTTGGAGAGATTCCCCAGCACTGTCGGGATCACGCCCAACAACTGATTGTTATTCAGTATGAGCTGTTGGAGGTTGGACAGATTCCCCAACTCAACCGGGATCACACCCGACAACTGATTGTTATTCAGTATGAGCTGTTGGAGGTTGGACAGATTCCCCAACTCAACCGGGATCACACCCGACAACTGATTGCTAGATAGATCAAGGATCAGCAGGTTGGACAGGCTCCCCAACTCAACCGGGATCACACCCGACAACTGATTCCTGCTCGACCTGAGGTCCCGTAGGTTGGACAGGCTCCCCAACTCGGTCGGGATCGAACCAGACAACTGATTGTTATCGAGCCTGAGGCTTCGCAGATTGGACACATGCCCCAGCTCTATCGGAATCGCACCCGACAACTGATTGCTGTTCAACAGCAGGCTGTTCAGGTTGGAGAGATTCCCCAACTCGCTCGGAATCGAACCCGACAACTGATTGCCAAACAGAAAGAGGGTCTGCAGTTCTGACAGGCTCCCCAACTCAACCGGGATCACACCCGACAACTGATTGCTACCGAGTGTGAGCAAACGCAAGCTGGATAGATCCCCCAACTCAACCGGGATCACACCCGACACTTGATTGTTTTGAAGGGACAACGAAGTCACATTTGCCCCCAGCGTGCTACAGCTGACCCCGTGCCAGTCGCATGGGTCAATCGACGTCATCCATCCGGTTGATGTTGTCCACGCTGAGCCATTTGTTGAGTTGTACAGCGCCACGAGCGCATCACATTCGCTCTGAGGCAGCTGGGTGGACACCTGCTGACCGTCGATGCTGCAACCCTGGTCAGGGACCAGCGGGTCGGTTCCATTGGCCACCTCATCCCCGTCGTTGACCCCGTCGCCGTCGGTGTCGGGATTCAGCGGCTCGGTGCCAAGGGCTGCTTCCTCGCCGTCGGTCAGACCATCGTCATCGGAGTCGGCGTCGAGCGGGTCGGTGCCGTTGGCTACCTCGTCACCGTCATTGACGCCGTCACCGTCGGTATCGGCAATCAGCGGATCGGTACCGAGCGCAGCCTCCTCATCGTCAGTGAGGCCGTCATTGTCGTCGTCGTCGTCGCAGGCATCGCCGAGCCCATCACTATCGGTATCAATCTGATCCGGGTTCGCAACCAGTGGACAGTTGTCGACCGCGTTGTCCACCCCGTCACCGTCATCGTCACCATTCGGAGTGGCATCGCACACATCGCCCATCCCATCACCGTCAGTGTCCGACTGATCAGGATTTGCAGTCGCCGGACAATTGTCGATGGCGTTGTGGACCCCGTCACCGTCATCATCACCATTCGGTGTGTCGTCACAGATATCCCCGATTCCGTCACCGTCCGTGTCTATCTGATCCGGGTTGTGAAGAGCTGGGCAGTTATCTGTTGAGTTGAGGACGCCGTCGCCGTCGATGTCGTCCGAGGGACAGCCGTTGTCCCAGAGGGGGTCTTCAGACTCGAGATAGAGTCGCAGGTTCTCATCGGCGGCGGAGAAGCAGCTATTGTCATAGAGACGCAGGAAGATCAAGGTGTCCTGTAGGTCGAGAAACTCCACGGGCACGACGCCCGACATCTGGTTGTCATAGAGAACGAGCGTCCGGAGGACATCCATCTCACCGATCTCAGGGGGGATGGTGCCCGTGAGCTGGTTCGACCCGATTTGAAGATCATGCAGAACTTCGAGTTCGCCCAGAGACGAGGGAATCGAGCCGGTCAGCTGGTTCTGGTTGAGGACAAGCCGCTCCAGCACGGAGAGATTCCCCAGCTCGGATGGGATTGACCCGGTCAATTGGTTCTGTCCGATCTGGAGGAATTGAAGGGTCGACAGGTTCCCCAACGAGCTGGGAATGGTGCCGGTTAGCTGGTTCCGGTACAGCGCAAGAGTCCGCAGGCTTGACAGGTTGCCCAGCTCTGACGGGATGGACCCGGACAGATCGTTCCACTGCAACTCGAGGAACTGCAGGGTGGAGATACTGCCGAGAGTCGCTGGGACGGCCCCGGCGATGTTGCCGCCGACGAGACGCAACGTTCTCAAGCCGGCCAGATCGCCCAACGAGTCGGGAAGGCTTCCGGACATGTTGTTGGTGGCCAGGGAGATCGAGATGACATGTCCGTTGCTGCACTGCACCGAGTACCAGGTGCAGGGGTCAGTGGCGGTCATCCAGCCGGAGGAGGTGGTCCAGGAGTCTCCGCCGGTCGAGTTATAGAGATCGATGAGTGCACCGCATTCTTCATCGGGTATCGACGTTGAGATGTGCTGGCGGTCGACTATGCAGCTCTCCGGGGTGAGCGGGTCGGTGCCGTTGGCGACCTCGGTTCCGTCGTCCACCCCGTCACCGTCGGTGTCTGGATTCAACGGATCGGTACCGAGAGCAGCTTCCTCGTCGTCGGTCAGACCGTCGTTGTCGTCGTCGGTGTCGCAGGCGTCCCCGACCCCGTCACCATCGGTATCCATCTGATCCGGATTCGAGATCAGCGGACAATTGTCGACCGCGTCGTCTACACCGTCGCCGTCATCATCACCACTTGGAGTGGCATCACACACATCCCCCACCCCGTCACCATCCGAGTCCGACTGGTCAGGATTCGCCACCAACGGACAATTGTCAGCAGCGTTATCCACCCCATCACCGTCATCATCACCATTCGGAGTGGCATCACACACATCCCCCACCCCATCACCATCCGAGTCCGACTGGTCAGGATTCGCCACCAACGGACAATTGTCAGCTGCGTCGTCTACTCCGTCGCCGTCTGCGTCCTGGATACAGGCCGGCTCCTCAACCTGGAAGGCCTCGCCCTTCTGTCGATTATTGGTGCCGGAGCGAACGGTGATTTCATGTATGCCCGGGTATGCGGCTGTGTCGATCTGGTAGGTCTCTGCGTTGATGTCGGTGATCTTGGAGTCATCTCCGTCCCAGCCGATGATGATCTGAGCGATGACGTTGGTCGACTCGACGTGGATGATCTCGATGTCGTCACATGTCCACGAAACCGTGACCGCAGTTTCCGACTTGTCGGGCCTGGCCCCTGCCGTGCCGGGAAGGACAATGCCTGCAAGGAGTGCGATGACGGCCATCACATGAACCGACACATGCTTCCAGGGCGCGCTCCGACGGGAAAGCTCGTGTCTTCCTCGCGACATGGGCGCCATGGCGCGCGCGATCAATACTTTCACGGCCAAAAGGGTCCTACCTCCACTCACTGGGTGTGAATCTATCCGTGACCGCTTACTCCTCGCTTACGGTGACCCACGTTCGCTATCTCGCTCACGCTCGAAGTAATGATCAGGACGACAGGCCGACTGCGAAGAGGATTGCGTTATGCCGGATTGAGACAAGCATTCCGCATAAAGACGGTCGGGCCGGTTTGCTGGACCATGGCGAGGCAAGCCGCTGTTGCCCGTCACTCGCTTGGTCGGGCAACTCCAGGGGTCGACGACATCGACTTTTCGCCTAAAGTTCTCGGTGGGAGGCTGGATGTCAGAGTTAAGGCGTACGCAGATCTGCGTACTCGGACCACCACGGATACGTCGGCACGATGGTGAGCTCATGGTGCGGGGACTCGCCGCGCGTTTGTTATGCCATCTTGCCGCACAGCGAAACTCGGCTCTCCCCGCAACGAGACTGATCGACCTCCTTTGGGATGAGCCGCCGCCGACAGCCAAGACGGCCTTGCAGGTCGCCGTTCACAAGCTGCGCAGACTTCTCGAACCCGATCCCACCGGAGACCATCAGTCGTCGAGCATCAAGCACAGTACGTCCGGCTACCGGCTCGATTTCACGGAGTGCGATCTGGACATCGAATTGTTCGAGTCAGCCCTAGCGGTCGCCATGACGTTTGCTCGCTCTGATGCCTGGAGCGAAGTCTCATTGGCATTGAAGCGCTCGCTCTCCATATGGGATCAACCGTTCGGAATTTACGCCGAAGAGCCGGACCTGTTCGCTGAGGCTGAGCGACTGGGTGAAGTAATGATGCTGTCGCAGGAACTCTGGAGTGAGGCCCGACTTCGTTTAGGGACCCAGTCGATCGAGCGATTGCAGCGTCTGGCCTACGACCAACCCCTGCGGGAGAGAAGGTGGGAACACTTAATGCTCGGTCTCTACCGTGAAGGACGACAGGTCGAATCGCTTCGAGCCTTCGAGTCAGCAGCGGCCACGCTGGGGGCTATCGGCGTGCACCCGGGCCCACGTGCTAGTGCAGCTCGAGGAGAAGATTCTGACTCACGATCCGGCGCTCCTCTCCTTCGGAAGCCCTGAGGTTTCTGTGCAGCCTTGAGTCAATTCGTTTGATTCAGCCAGCGTCGAACTAGTTGCGGTGTTGCCGGGGAGGCCCGTTGTTGTTGGTGATTTCGGGGTAGGCGCGATGGCGTCGAACGAGGGTCAAACCGACGCTGTTGGCGTTTTGACTAAGTTTCCTTAGTGAATAAGCTAACACCCTGAGCTACTTCAGCGGAGGAAAGCTACGTCTGCTTCGGGAGACGAGACGTCTCAGCATGGCTTCTGTCTGCGAGATGACTGGCGTCAGTGTGTCTTCCATAAGCAACATCGAAACCGGAAAGACCGACCCGAGAATGTCCACCGTTACACAGCTCTTGTCGTGCTACGGCGCCAGCCTGAGAGATCTCGAATCCACTCCACCGGCCGTCCTTCGGCTAGAAGAACTCAAGCAGCGATCTGAACGTGCCGCAGAAGACCTCGGGACCTTTGATCTGGGCCCGTCCAACCCCGATGAACGGCTCACCCGCAAGGCCATGCTCGGTCTAGA
>Ga0299913_10001655_pt1 | contig 16764 bp, 11 predicted proteins | sample RVTome_9_FD_201360 | JGI IMG/M metagenome (GOLD analysis project Ga0299913, IMG submission 201360) | Soil microbial communities from uranium-contaminated site in the Upper Colorado River Basin, Wyoming, United States - RVT155D38 (version 2) ... | reverse complement strand
TGCCCGGCGATATTCGTCGTCAGGGTCTCGGCCGGCGCCCGCCAGCTCGACGGCACGAAGCTCTGCGCCGCGAGGTGGAAGATGGCGTCGGGCCGCACCTCGTCGAGCAGGCTGTGCAGCGACGAGTAGTCGCGCAGGTCGGCCTCGCGCAGCTCGACGCGGCGGGCGAGGTGCTCGATGTTCTCGCGCCGGCTGCGCCAGCGGTAGGTGCCGAACACCTCGACCTCGGGGTGCTCGGCGAGCAGGTACTCGGCGAGGTGGGAGCCGGCGAATCCGGTGATCCCGGTGATCAGCGCTCTCATGGACGGTCTCGCGGTGGTTCGTCGGGATGGACGGCTCAGCGTTGGCGGGCACGGCGGGCGGCGAGGTACTCGACCAGGCCGAGCCCCCAGGGCTCGACCCGGCGGCCGGTCAGCGACTCGAAGCGCTCGACGTCGAGCACCGAGTAGGCCGGGCGGCGGGCGGGGCGCGGGAACTCCCCGGTGGTCACCGGGCGGACCTCGACGCCGCGGTCCCAGAGGTGGACGATCTCGACCGCGAACTCGTGCCAGGAGACCGGCTCGCGGTTGCGGTAGTGGACGACGCCGGGGGTTTCGACGCCGTTGCGGGCCAGCTCGAGGATCGCCCCGGCGAGGTAGGGCGCGTAGGTCGGGCCGCCCCGCTGATCGGCGACCACCGAGAGCTCGCGCCGCCCCTCCTCCATCATCCGGACGATCGTCGACACGAAGTTCGGCCCACCCGGCCCGAACAGCCAGCTCGCGCGCACGACCAGCCCGCGCTCGTAGGCCAGGGCGTGCTGCTCACCCTGGAGCTTCGACTCGCCGTAGACCGACCGCGGGCCGGTCGGGTCGTCCTCGCGGTACGGCTCGTCCGCCTCGCCGTCGAAGACGTAGTCGGTCGACACCTGGACGAGGAGCGCCCCGGCGCGCTCGGCCGCGGCGACCGCGTTCGCCACCCCCTCGCCGTTCACCGCGAAGGCGTGCTCGGGCCGCTCCTCGCAGTCGTCGACCCGGGTGAAGGCGGCGCAGTTGATCACCGTGTCGGGCCGGAAGGCGTCGGCCCAGTAGAGCAGCCGCTCGCGGTCGGTGACGTCGGCCTGCTCGCGGGAGAGCGCCAGCGCCGCGTCGCCCCGACGGCGGGCGGCGCCGACGACCGCACGGCCGAGCATCCCGCGGCCGCCGAGGATCAGCGAGCGCACGGCGCCTCCCGTCTCGCGGCACGCCGTCTCACGTGATCCCCACCTCGGAGTTGTCGCCGAGCATGAACCGGTAGGCCTTCGGCTTGAAGTCGGTCTTGACGATCCGCACGTTGCGGCCGATCAGCGAGCCGTCGATGCGTAGCGGGATGTCGCAGATCTCGCTGCCGGCCAGCACGATCGAGTTCTCGATCTCGCAGCGGGCGATCGTGCACCCCTCGCCGATCGAGGTGTAGGGCCCGACGAAGGCGTGCTCGATGCGCGCCCCGTCGCCCACGATCACCGGGCCGCGGACCAGCGAGTCGACGATCTCGACGCCCTCGCCGAGCTCGACCCTGCCTTCGATCGTCGAGCCGTCGGGCGCCGGGCCGCGCCGCTTCGCCGACAGGTTCTCGAGCACGATGCGGTTCGCCTCGAGCATGTCCTCGAGCTTGCCGGTGTCCTTCCACCAGCCGCGGACGATGTGCGGGTGGACGTCGAGCCCGCGGTCGACGAGGTCCTGGATCGCGTCGGTGATCTCGAGCTCGCCGCGGGCCGAGGGCTCGATCCGGTGGACCGACTCGAAGATCGTCGCGTCGAACATGTAGACGCCGACGAGCGCCAGGTTCGACCGCGGCTCCGGGGGCTTTTCCACCAGCCGCTCGACCTTGCCGTTGCCCCCCAGCTCGGCGACCCCGAACTGCTCGGGGTTCGGCACCTCGGCGAGCAGGATCTCGGCGTTGCAGCCGAGCTCGCGGAACTCGTCGACGAGCGAGGTGATGCCGCCGGCGATCAGGTTGTCGCCCAGGTACATGACGAACGGCTCGCCGGCCATGAAGTCTTCGGCGATCATCACCGCATGCGCGAGCCCGCGCGGCGCGTCCTGCTCGATGTAGGTGACCCGCGCCCCCCACCGCGACCCGTCGCCGACCGCGGCGCGGATCTCCTCGCCGGTCTCGCCGACGATGATCCCGATCTCCTCGATGCCGGCGTCGACGATCGACTCGATGCCGTAGAAGAGCACCGGCTTGTTGGCCACCGGCACGAGCTGCTTGGCCGAGGTGTAGGTCAGGGGCCTCAGGCGCGTGCCCTTGCCGCCGGAGAGGATCAGTCCCTTCATCGCGTCCTCACGGCAGGGTCGTGGTCGTGCGGGCGGTCAGCGGCACGAAGGTGCCCACGTTCTTCAGGCTGAAGGAGAAGAAGTACTCGGTGTCGCGCCGGTTGCCGGCCCGGAAGTCGCGCATCTCGAGCCGCAGCGCGTAACACTGCGAGCGCCAGTGGACGACGTAGCTCTGCTGCTGGAAGAGCGCCAGCTCGAGGTCGTAGTTGACCTGGGTCTCGAACCGCAGCCGGTCGCGGACGACGTCGAGCCCGCCGTAGAAGCGCACCTGGTCGCTGAGCGCCTCGCCGGTCTCGGAATCGTAGCGGGTGAACCAGGTCGCCGCCGCGTTGCCGCGCCCGAAGCGGTGGTTGCCGGAGAGCGACGTCCGGACCAGGTTCGAGAAAAAGCCGCTGTAGTCGACCTCGGCCTTGAAGCTGGTGTCGAGCGACGGGGAAAAGCGCAGGAGCGTCGAGATCGGCCCCTCCCGCGCGGCGACGCCGGCCGACGACACCTGGAGCGGCTGCTCGTCGTCGAGGCTCACCTCCTGGGCGACCTCGAAGGAGAGGATCTCGCGCGCCGACCCGCCGTCCTCGGCCGCGGGCTTGGCGAGGAGGCGGTTGACCAGCGCCCAGCGGCCGCTCTGGGTCGAGCGCAGCCCGAAGCCGCCGGTGGTGCGGCGCAGGTTGTCGATCTCGTCGAAGTTCGGCACCCGGTCGGTCTCGTCGAAGTCGCCCAGCCAGCTCAGGGTGACCCGCGGCTCGACGACGTGCTTGAAGCGGGCGAAGGGCCCGACCCGCGCGTCGTAGGTCCGCGACACCGAGGGGCCGACGATCTCGGCGCCCGCGAACGGCACCGCCCGGGTCAGCGGCTCGCCGCGGAAGCGCGACTGGGTGAGCGCCCGCTCCTGCTCGTCGGGAGGGAGCCCGGCGATGTCGGCGTCCGAGAAGATCGAGTCGCTGTACCAGGTGGCGCGGCCGCCGCCGGAGAGCGACAGCGACAGCCAGGGCGCCGCGCGCACCGGCAGGGTGAGCTGCGGGAACAGGTCGAACCGCCCGTAGGTGTCGTTGTAGTTGCGCTGCCGGTCGACCGACAGCAGCGACAGCGACGACAGCGCCTGCAAGTACACCGGCAGCGGGCCGAGCTTCGTCGGCCGCAGCCGGTACTCGGCCTCGGGCACCTTGGCCTGGCTGATCGTCCGCTCGCCCTCGGTGCCGAAGCCGAAGAAGGTCTCGCGGTCGTTGACCAGGACGTTCAGCGAGTGCGGCCCCCAGTGGCCGGTGACGAAGCCCCGGCTTTCGAGCGAGCGGATGGTGTTGCGGTCGAAGTCGCGCTCGAAGTCGCGGAAGAACTGGAAGTCGGAGAAGTCGTGGTAGGAGGCGACGCCGCGCAGGCCCCAGGGCAGATCCTCGGTCTGATGGTACCAGTCGATCTTCCACCGCCACTCGTCGAGCCCCGCCGCCGGGTCGTCCTCGGCCTCCGGGTCGCGCACCAGGTAGCCGACGACGTTCCCCTCGGTCCCCTCGCTCGGACGGTAGCGGACCTCGTTGCCCAGCCCGAGGTAGCCCTCGCTGTAGGCGTCGACGTGGAAGGTGGTGTCGAAGCTGCGGCCGAGCACCTGGTAGTAGGCGAGGCCGAGCTCCTGGCCGCGCCGCTCGGAGTAGCCGATCTCGGGCACCAGGAGGCCTGAGGTCCGCTCGGTCTTCGCCGGCCAGACGATGTACGGGGTGTAGAGGACGGGGAGCTCCTTGACCCGCATCGAGACGTCGCGCGCCCGAGCGTAGCCGCCGACGTCGATCCGCGCGTGGCCGAGCCGGAAGCTCCAGGCGGGGTCGTCCCCCTCGCACGAGGTGAGCATCCCGTCGGTCACCGTGTAGGCGTCGTCGCCGACCTTGGCGACCGTCTCGCCCCGGAAGTAGTAGTCGGGCGCCACGTAGCCGGTGGCGCGGCTGAACTCTCCGGTCTTCGTGTCGAGCCGGAAGACGCCGCTCTCGGCGGTGATCCGCCGCGGCCCCTGGTCGACGACCACGTCGCCGGTCGCGGTGGCGACGTTCGTCGTCAGGTCGTACTCGATCACGTCGGCGGCCAGGTCGACGTCCTGGTAGTGGATCCGCACGTCGCCCCGGGCGGCGACGTACTGCTCGCTGACGGTCTCGAGCTCGTCGGCCGAGCCGGTCACCGTGCCGCCGCCGCGCTCCTCGGGGACCGGCAGGGTGAAGCTCGGCCGGTCCTCCTCCTCGGCGGCGGGACCCGGCGGCCGCTCGATCCCCTCGCCGGTCTCCTCGGGCTCCTCGGTGCGCTGGCCCGGGCCGGCGACGGCGTCGGCCGCGGCCGTCTCCGGCGGTCGGGCCGGATCGGCGGCGTCGAAGGTCTCGCCGGTCTCGCCGACGGTCACCGGGCGCTCGCGGTCGAGCTCCGGCTGGACCTCGACGTCCGGGTCGTCGGCCGGGTCCTGGGGCGCGGCCTGTCCGGCCGGCGCACCGAGGGCCAGCACGAGCGCGACGACGGCGGCGGCGCGCGGCGCGGGTCTCAGGACGTCCGCTCCACGATCATCGCCGTGGACTCGCCGCCGCCGATGCAGATCGCGGCGCAGCCGAGCCGGGCGTCGCGCTCCGCCATCGCGTGGAGCAGGGTGACGACGATCCGCGCCCCCGAGCAGCCGATCGGGTGGCCGAGCGCCACCGCCCCGCCGCGCACGTTGACGGTGTCGTGGGTCAGGCCGACGTCGCGCAGGAAGGCGAGGGCGACGACGGCGAAGGCCTCGTTGACCTCCCAGAGGTCGATCTCGGAGGCCTCGAGGCCGGCGCGGTCGAGCACCCCGCGGACCGCCCGGCCCGGCGCGGTGGTGAACCGCTCCGGCTCCTGGGCGAACGAGGCGTGGGCGACGATCCGGGCCAGCGGCCGCTTGCCGAGGCTCGCGGCGTGCGACGCCGTCGTCAGCACCAGGGCGGCGGCGCCGTCGTCGATCTTCGAGGAGTTCGCGGCGGTCACCGAGCCCTCGGGGTCGAAGGCCGGCGCGAGCTTCGACATCTTGTCGAGGTCGACCCGGAACGGCTCCTCGTCGCGGTCGACGACCAGCGGGTCGCCCTTGCGCTGCGGCACCTCGACGGGCACGATCTCCTCGGCCATCCGGCCCGACTCGGTCGCCTCGCGCGCCCGCCGGTAGCTCTCCGCCGAGTAGGCGTCCTGCTCCTCGCGGGTGAACGAGTAGTCGCGGGCGCAGAGCTCGGCGCAGCTCCCCATGTGCTTGTCGCCGTACGGGTCCCAGAGCCCGTCGTGGATCATCGAGTCGATCAGCTTGCCGTTGCCGAGCCGCAGGCCGTCGCGGGCGCCGGCCGCCAGGTACGGCGCCCGGCTCATCGACTCCATGCCGCCCGCCGCGACCAGCCGGAAGTCGCCGCAGCGCAGGTCGTTCGCGGCGATCATCACGGCGCGCATCCCCGAGCCGCAGACCTTGCCGACGGTCAGGGCGCCGGTGCTCGGGGGACAGCCCGCCCCGAGCGCCGCCTGGCGCGCCGGCGCCTGGCCGACGCCGGCGGTCAGCACGCACCCCATGTTCACCTGCTCGACGTCGCCGGGCTCGACGCCGGCGCGTTCGAAGGCGGCGGAGAGAGCGCGCGCGCCGAGGTCGGGCGCGGGGACGCCCGCGAGCGCCCCCTGGAAGGCGCCGATCGGCGTGCGGACGGCGCTCAGGATGACCACGTCTTCCATCGTTCTCGGACCCCCCGTGAAGCTTACAGAAACGAGTCGGGGTGCGGCGCTCGCGAGATCGCGGCCCGCGGCCCGCCCGCCCGGTGCGGGCCGTGACGGAGCGGGGCCTGCGCGCGGGCGGTGGGCGCCGCGCGACCCGATGCTCGGCGCGGCGTGAGAGGTGGGCCGGGGCGGAGCCGGCGGGCCGCCGGCCCCCGGCCGGCCGTCCGGCCGGCGAGCGGGGATGCTAGCACAGCGGCCGGGGCGCGGCCTGTAGACTGCGAGACGTGTCGCAGGCGCCCGGCTCCCCCGCCCTCGGGGTCGACTTCGGCGAGCGCCGGATCGGGCTCTCGCTCTCCGACCCGGCGCGACGGCTGGCCGTGCCGCTCGGGGCGATCGAGCGGTCGAACGACCGGCAGGCGATCGGCGAGATCGCGGCCGTCGCCCGCCGCGAGGGGGCGGGACTGCTGGTCGTCGGCGAGCCGCGCCGGCTCGACGGCACCCGGGGCGAGGCAGCCCGCCGCGCCCGCAGGTTCGGCGAGCGGCTCGCCCGGGCCACCGGCCTGCCGCTGGTGCTCGTCGACGAGGCGCTGACCAGCGTCGAGGCCGCCTCGCGGCTTGCCGAGGCCGGCGTCGCCGCGCCCGAGCGCACCGGCCGGATCGACGCCGTCGCGGCGCAGATCCTCCTCCAGGAAGCCCTCGACCGCAGGCTCGCCCGGCCGCACGGCGAGCCGGCGGCGGAGGCCTCGGGATGAGGCTCCGCCGAGCCCTCGCGGCCCTCGCCGTCCTCGCCCTCCTCGCCGCGGTCGCGGCCGGGGCCGCCGCCTGGTGGGCGTGGAGCCACCTCGGCTCGCCGTACCGCGGCTTCGCCGGCGAGGAGGTCGTCGTCGTCGTCGAGCCGGGCACGCCGTCGACGACCATCCTGCGCGACCTCGAGGCGGCCGGCGTCCTCGCCCACGCCGGGCTCGCCCGCGCCTGGCTCGTCTACCGGATGGGCGACCCGCCGCTCCAGGCCGGCGAGTACCGCTTCGCCGGCCGCTCCACCCCGAGGGCGGTGCTCGGCAAGCTGGTCCGCGGCGACGTGGTCACCCACCCGGTGACCGTCGTCGAGGGGCTCGACCTCGAGGAGACCGCCACCGTCCTCGCCGCCGCCGGCCTCGGCGAGGAGGAGGCGCTCCTCGCCGCGATGCGCGACCCCGCGCCGATCGCCGACTGGGACCCCGAGGCCGAGGACCTCGAGGGCTACCTATTCCCGTCGACCTACTCCTTCCCGCGGACGACCGGCGAGGAGGAGATCGTCGCCACCCTGGTCCGCACCTTCCGCGAGCGCTGGGCGGCCCAGGTCGAGCCGCTCCTCGACGCGCGCTGGGGGGCTGCCCCGGCACCTGCGGGCGAGCCGGAAACCGACGCCGAGGCGCCCCTGCCGGAGGCCGGCGAGGAGATCCCGGCGGCGGCCGACCCGACCGAGGTCGAGGACGCATCGGAGGCCCCGCACACCCGATCCTCGGCCGCCGATCCTCCGGACGAGCCTCCTGCGACCGACCGACCCGCCGCCGGCCCCTCCCGCCGCCCGGACGCGGGCGACCGCCGGCCGACGGTGCGCGAGGTGGTCACCCTCGCCAGCGTCGTCGAGAAGGAGGCGAAGATCCCCGACGAGCGGCCGCTGATCGCCGGCGTCTACGCCAACCGCCTCGCCCGCGGCATCGCGCTCTACGCCGACCCGACCGTCATCTACGCGCTGAAGAAGCTCGGCCGCTGGGACGGCAACATCCGCCGCACCGACCTCAGGGTCGACTCGCCGTACAACACCTACCGCTACCCGGGCCTCCCGCCCGGCCCCATCGCCTCTCCGGGCATGGCCAGCCTCCGCGCCGCCGCCGCCCCCGCCGAGGTCGACCACCTCTACTTCGTCTCCCGCAACGACGGCACCCACGTCTTCGCCGACACCCTGGCCGAGCACAACCGCAACGTCGAGCGCTGGCAGCGCCGCTACTGGCGCGAACGGCGGGCCGCCGAGCGGGCGGCAGAGGACGGCGACGCCGACTAGCACCAGGCACCGCGACCGGGGGTGCGGACGACAGAAGTTGTGGGTATACTGTCCGAGCCGAAACGCGCTCTGACCCGTTTCCCACGGTTCCCCCATGGCCCTGCCGGCCTCCACAGCATCCGGCGTCCTGGCCGCTCTCGCCCTCGCGCTGCCCGCGGCCGGGGAGCGCATCCGGGTGGTCGACTCCACCTCCACGCCGGTGACGGAGGCCGTGATCACCCTGCACGCGCCGCCACCCCCGCAGGACACGCTGTGGCGGTTCGCGCGGCCGGAGTGGCGCCGGATGAGCTCCGACGACGGCTGGCTCGACGCACCGCTTCCGGCGGTCGAGCGGGGGCTCCTGCTCGTCGACGCACCGGGCTTTCTGCCCCTGGCGATCGAGCTCCCCGCCCGCGCCGCCGGGCCGGTCGTCGCACTCGGCCGCGGTCCGACGTGGGACGGAACCGTCCGTGCACCGGACGAGATCGTCGAGGGGACCATCTGCGCCTCCTGGGAGGAGCGATGGCCCGCGTGGGAGGTGGAGAGGACGTGGCGACGGTGCGCACCGCTCGATCCCGCGGGGGGCTTCACGCTACGCGGCCTGCCGTCCGGAGCGACTTTGCGCCTGGAGGTCGCCGCGCAAGGCTTCCTGCCGCTCGTCGGCGAACACGTGACGGGCCGAGAGGCGCCGCAGCTGGTCCTGCGGCCGGGTGAGCTGGTTGCCGGCGAGGTGGTCGCAGGCCGGCACCCGGTCGAAGGAGCCAGCGTCGAGGCCGAGCTCGGTGGCGACACGACGACGTCCGCCGCAGGCGACTTCCAGCTTGCGGTGCCGGCTCTCCCGGCGAAGCTCCGCGTCGAGGCGGCCGGCTACCGCAGCCGGGAGGTCGCCGTCGAAACGCGCGAGCCGCTCCGCATCGCGCTCGAGCCACAGGAGGGCGTCGAGGGGATCCTTCTCGCAGAGAGCGGCTTGCCGGTGACGGAGGCCCGCATCGTCGCCACCGGCCCGATCGACGCGGGTACCCGGACGACCCGTACGCTGCCGCTGTCGCTGGAGGACGGCCGATTCCGCCTCGACCTGCCGGGCCCCGGCCGCTACGACCTGACGGTTCGGGCCGCCGGCTTCCGGGATCACCGGATCGACGAGCCGACCCTGATCCAGGGGGAACGCCTCGACCTCGGCGTGATCGTGCTGTCGCCCGGGGCCGGGATCGCCGGCCGGGTGGTCTCCGCCGGCGCCGAGGGCGTCGAGGGAGCCGACGTCCGCCTGGTACCGCTCGGCCCGGCGGGGCTCGCGGTGATCCACGATCGCTACCTGCCGCACACCGTGAGCGACCGGACCGGCCGCTTCGAGCTGAGCGGTCTGGACGCCGGCCGGTACGAGGTCCGGATCGAGCACCGCGGCGCTGTGTTCGCTCACCGCCGTTTCGACCTCGAGAGGGACGAGCGGCTCGACCTCGGGGAGGTGGTCCTGCGCCCCGGCGTGCGGGTGCGGGGCACGGTCACCGGGCGCTCGGGGGAGCCGCGGGAGGGCCTGACCGTCCGGCTGACCGACGCCGAAGCCGCGAGCCTGTTCCCCCTGCGAGTGACGACGAGCGACGCCGAGGGGCGCTTCGATCTCGACGAGCTCGAGCCCGGCGCGTATCGGGTGATCGTCGTCGGAGAGCGTCAGCTCCTGGCCCAGGAGCTGACGGTCGAAGCCGGAGACGAGGAGACCGTGCTGGACCTGGTGGCCGGCGGCGTTCGGCTCGCCGGAGTCGTCGTCCGCGGCGGCGAGCCGGTAGCTGGAGGCCGCCTCCTCCTCGGCTCGGCCTTCGACCCGTCGTTCGTGCTGCCGAAGCTCACGGTGAGCGGGAGCCGGGGGGAGAGCTTCTCGCACGGTCTACCGGTCGCCGCCGTGCACGCAGCGGTCGACGAGACCGGCCGCTTCGTCGCCGAGGACACCTCGCCGGGACCGCTCGCGGTCCGCTATCTCGCGCCGGACGGCCGGACGGTCGAGCGCCGTGTCTCGGTCCCGGACCGGCCGGAGGCGTTCGTCCGGGTGGACGTCGCGGGGTTCGCCCTGAGCGGGGAGGTGGTCGACGCCGCGAGCGGGGTCGGCCGGGAGGCGACGGTCAGCGTGGCGCGGGAGGACCTTCCGGGCTCGCTCGCGGTCGTGCAGACCGACGTCCACGGCCGCTTCGCGGTCGGCGACCTCGCCCCCGGCCGCTACCGCGTCGAGGCCCGGGCGGAGGGGTTCGGCCGGGCGTCGCGGCGGGTGGAGCTCGCCGAGGGCGCCCGGATCCGGCTCGTGCTGACCTCCGACGAGACCGGGCTCCTCGAGGTCGAGTTGCGCCGTCAGGACGGGAGCGCCGCGGCCTCGGCGATGCTGGCGCTCCTCGACCGCCACGGACGGACGGTCCAGACCGGCTGGGCCGACGCCCGGGGACGACGCCGCTTCCCCGAGCTCCCGGCGGGCGACTACCACCTCGTGTGGAGCGACGGCGCCGCCGGCACCGGCGTCTCGTCGCCGATCCCGCTCGCCCCCGGCGACGTCACCCGCCGCTGGCTCACCGCGCCGGGAGGCGTAGCGGCCGTCCTCGCCTGTCCGCCCGAGGAGTGCGCGGGAGCGTTGCTCGAGCACCTGAGCGTCGTGGCCGCGGCCGGGATCGACCTCGCGCCGTATCTTTCGGGCGTCAGCGGACCCGCCGCCCGGCTCTCCGCCGACGGACGGTTGAGCCTCGGCAGGGTCATGCCCGGCCGCTACCTCGTCCGCGTCGGGCTCGGCGGGGCGGTCCTCGAGCGCCCGATCGAGGTTCCCCCGGGGGCGCCCGAGGTCCGCCTGGCCGTCCCGTGAGCCCCGGCCGTCGACCGAGCCCTCGCTTCCCCCCGGGCGCTCTGGCAATCCGCCTGCCCGTTCTGTGACGGCGCGTCGACCGAGCACTGACGGTCGACCCCGCACTCCCTCCCTCCGGTCAAGTTTTTGCCAACTTTGGGCGCCGGAGCTATTGACAAGCGCGCAAGTCGTGAGATATCAAGGCGATAATGTCTTAGGCGAATCGAGCCTGAAGGGCTGGGGAGGTGAATCATGAGGAGTCGTGAGGAGTTCGGCAGGTACCTGCTGCTCAAGAAGCTGACCGAGGATCCCCTCGGCGAGACGTTCCGGGCCGGCGTCAGCGGCGCCGAGGGGCTCGAGCAGGTCGTGCTCCTGCGGGTGTTCAACGGGCGCAGCCTGGACGCCGAGACCCTGTGGGGCCGGGTCTCGGGCCGCGAGGCGGTGCAGAAGGCGCTGAAGAGCCCGAACATCGGCAGCGGCGTCGACCTCGGCGAGGTGCGCGGCGTCCCGTTCGCCGCCTACGAGTACATCTCGGGCAAGAACCTCGAGAGCCTGCTCATCCAGGCGAGCAACACGAACTCGCCGATCCCCGCCGACCACGCCCTGCTGATCGCCGAGCGCGTCGCCCTCGCGCTCGCCGCCGCCGCCGAGACCCGCGCCGGCGACGAGCGGATCGTCCACGGTTTCGCCGTCCCCCACCTGGTGATGATCTCCAACGAGGGCGAGACGCGCCTGCTCGGCTTCGAGATGGCGCCCGGCCTGGTCGAGCAGGCCGGCGGCTTCGGGCGCGAGATCACCCGCTACCTCGCGCCCGAGCTCGTCGCCGGCGGCAAGGCCGAGCGTTCCGACGACGTCTTCACTCTCGGCGCGGTCCTCTTCGAGCTCCTGGCCTGCAAGCCGCTGCCGGAGGCCGGCGCGGACGGGTACGCTCCGGTCGTCGCCGCCGCCCAGGTCGCCTACGACGGCACGCCGCTGCCGCCGGCGCTCGCCTCGCTCCTCACCAAGAGCCTGGCGCCGCGGGGCGAGCGGCTGCCCGACGCCGCCGCCTGGCACAAGGCGCTGACCCAGCGGATGGCCGAGGCCGGCCACGCCGCGACGATCTTCAACCTCGCCTTCTTCATGCACAACCTCTTCCGCGACGAGATCGAGGCCGAGTCGCGGGAGATCGAGCGCGAGCGCGCGATGCCGGCGCCGGCCGCGGCGGGCGCCGCCGGGGCCGCCGCCACGGCCGCCGCGGGCCGCAAGCAGCCGTCCGCCGCGGCAGCGGCCTCCGCCGCGGCACCTCCGCCCGCGGCCGCAGGAGCGGCGGCCGAGCGCAAGGGCCCGAGCAAGGCGGTGATCGCGACGCTCGCGGCAGCGCTCGTCCTGGTCCTCGCCGCCGCCGGCTGGTGGGCGCTCCAGGGCGGGCTCGGGGCCGAGAAGGCCGAGGCCGAGCCGGTGGCTCAGGCGCTGCCGGACCCGGTGCCGGCCGAGCCGGAGGGGCCGACCCCCGAGGAGATCCAGACCCAGCTCGCCGCGATGATCGACTCGCGCAGCGAGGAGATGGCCGAGCAGCTGCGCGACCAGTACGACCAGCGCATCCGCGACCTCCAGAAGCAGCTCGAGCAGGCCGAGGCCGAGGCCGCCCGCCGCGAGCAGGAGCGGATCGCCGCGCGCGAGCGCGCCGAAGAGGCCGCCGCGGCGGCCGCCCAGGCCGAGCCGGAGAGGCAACCCGACGAAGGGCAGCCGGCCACGACCGCCGGCAACGACGACGCCGAGGCGGCCCGAGCCGGCGAAGGCCCCACAGCGGCCGCCGGCACCCCCGCGACGACCGGGCCCGCCGGGACGGGAGGCGCCGCCTCGCAGGTGGAGGCCGCGGCGACCAAGCCGGCCGCCGATCCGCCCAAGCCCGCGCCGGCCGAGGCGAAGAAGGCCGAGCCGCCGAAGCCGCAGCCCGCCGCTCCGAAGACCCGCCGGGGCGACCTCGTCAACCTCGGCGAAGGCGTCAAGCCGCCGCAGCTCGTCGAGGAGCCGCGGGCGAGCTACCCGGGGATGGCGAAGAAGCTCTCCAAGGAGGCCGACGTCGACGTGCGGGTGCTCGTCGACGAGACCGGCCGGGTGCGCGAGGCGGAGCTGCTCGCCAAGAAGCGGGCCGGTTTCGGCTTCGACGACGCCGCACTGGACGCCGCCCGCAGCGCCCGCTACAAGCCGGCCGAAAAAGACGGCGTCGAGGTCAAGATGCACGTCAACCTCACGATCCGATTCCGTCTCTAGTCAGACGCTGGAAGCGCGGATCGCACCGGATCTCGGGCGGTCCTCCCTCGTCGCTCCCTGCGGCGTACAAGAGTACGCCTCGGTCGGCTCCTCGGTCCGGGTCGCCCGATCTCCGGCGCGCTTCGCGCTTCCAGCTCCGGAGTGCAGGCTCTGTGTCGGCACGTGACGAGGGCCGCTCGCGCTGCGCGCGTCGCTCCGCCGGCGCATGAGGAAAGGCCCGACCGGGTGGCCGGGCCTTTTGTCGAGGCGCTGCGGGCCGGGCTCTAGAGGTCGGCGCTCTTGAGGCTGGCGACGAGCTCGTCGATGATCGGGCGCATCACCTTGTCGAACATGCGGCGGTCGTTCTTGCCGCCGCCGAAGCCGCCGACGAAGACGCGGGCCGAGCCCTCTTCGGCGCGCGCCTCGTCCGCCCACACGATCTCGCCGGTCGAGGTGTCGAAGACGCGGGCGTTCATCGCCGCGGTGAAGTTCTTCTTGCCGACGCTGACGCCGGGCAGGCGGCGGACGCCGGGGGTGTGCACGTCGGTCGTGTCCTCGCCGTACTCGGTCACCGCCCCGGCCAGCAGGTACTCCGCGCCGAGGAGCTGACCGATCTGCATCGCGGTCGACGGGTTGATGTCGCCGGAGAGCACGAGCCCCTTCTCCTGCAGGATCGCGTTGATCTGCTCCCGCTCGACGACGCGGAACTTGCCGCTCTTGAACAGCTCGGTGACGAACACGTCCTGAGCGGCCTCGCCGCCCCCGTGCCACCACCACTGGTTGTCGGCCTTGTTCTTGATCTCGAGCACGGCGATGCGCGGCTTCTCGTCGCCGGCCGCCGGCAGCGCGGCCAGCACCCCGACCACCAGCGCCAGCCCCAGGAAAACGCTCACGAGCTTCTTCATTCTCACAGACCTCCTTCGCAGCGATGACTTCCAGCACGCCCGGCCGGGATCGGCGGGCGGCGGAACGTTTGGAATCGCGGCCGATTCTAGCCGACGTCCGGGGACGTTGGAAGCCCCGCGGCGCCGGTCCGGACGGGCGGACATTTTGTCACCGCTTCGCGCCGGAGACCCCGGAAAACACTGGATCCCGGATCGATCCTCCCCGCCGAGCACTCGAATGCGGAGAAACCCGAATCGATCCGCGCCGGAGAGTCTCGTTTCGACGTAACCCCGACGCTGGACGACGTCTGCCGGGTAAGCAGGTGCGACCGGATGCGGCGGCTAGGATGATCGCGTGACCCTCCGGACACGACCTCCGTACCGCCGAGCCCTCCGCCGTACCGCCTCGCCCTTCGCGGCCGCCCTCCTCCTGGCGATCGCCGCCACGGCCTCCGACCGTCCCTCCCCCCCGGCCCCCGAGCTCGCGGTCGAGGCGCCGTCGACGCTCGCGCCGTATGTCCGGCGGGTCGAGGAGCTCGACCCGCGGCGGCTGGCCGGTGCCATGGCACTCGCCGGTCTCGACCAGCCCGGGCCGCCGATCCGGGTGGTGCTGGTGCCGGAGGGGGCCGAGGCGGCCCGGCGGGCGCCGGCGTGGGTGGCGGGGTACGCGGTCGGGGCGGCGGGGCCGGTGGTGCTGTTTCCGGCGCGGGCGACCGCGTATCCCTACGACTCGTTCGAGGAGCTGGTGCAGCACGAGGTGGCGCACGTTCTCGTCGAGCGGGCGGCGCGGGGGGCGCCGGTGCCGCGGTGGCTCCACGAGGGGATCGCGATGACCGCGGGCGAGGCGTGGGGGCTCGAGGACCGCACCCGGTTCGCGTTCGCGGCGGCGCGGCGGGAGCGGGTGCCGCTCGACCGGCTCGACCGGCGATTCGGCGGCGGCGAGTCGGATGCGGCGACGGCCTACGCGGTGGCCGGCGGCTTCGTCCACTTCCTCCTCCGCCGCCACGGCCCGGCGGTGACGGGGGAGATCCTCGCCGGCCTCGCCCGGGGGCGCGGCGTCGACGAGGCCTTCCGGACCGCGACCGGCGAGAGCCTGCACGCCGCGCAGGCGGCGTTCTGGCGGCGGACGACGATCTGGCACCGCTGGGTGCCGCTGTTGACCAGCTCGACGGTGCTGTGGATCGGCGTGACCCTGCTGGTCCTCTGGGCGGTGCGGCGGCGGCGGGCGAGGAGCGCGGCGATCGAGGAGCGGTGGGCGCGCGAGGAGGCCTGGCTCCGTCCCGAGCCGGGGCCGGGCGGACCGGCCGGGCCCGACCGGCTGCACTGACCCTCCGGCGACTCGATCCTCAGTCCCGCAGCACCCGGTACGGGTCGAGCGGAGTGGCCTCCCACCAGCGCTTGTCGGCGTTCAGGCGGTAGATGGCGAAGTGGAGGTGCGGGGTGTCGGCCGGGGCGTTGCCGGAGGTGCCGACGTAGCCGATCACCTGGCCGCGGCGCACCCGCTGCCCCTCGCGCAGCCCGGGGGCGTAGCGCTCGAGGTGGGCGTAGTAGTAGGCGTAGGTCTCGGTCGGGTCGTACTGGTAGATCGTGTGGCCGCCGGGCTCGGAGAGGAAGAGCTTGCGGACGGTGCCGTCCTCGACCGCGACGACCGGGGTGCCGCGCGGGGCGAGGATGTCGATCCCCTCGTGGCTCCGGCCGCCGCCCCGGGGGTCGCGGAAGGTGTCGGTCAGCTCGCCGCGGCTCACCCCGCGCACCGGGACGGCGAGCCGGCGGCGGCGCAGCATCGAGAGCGGGTCGCGGGTCGCGCCGACCTCGTCGCGGAGCCCGCGCGGCGGGCGGGGCGGCTCGGCGAGGCCCTCGGTCCCGGCCGCCGCGTCGGGCTCGCCCGGCACCTCGACCACGACCCCCGCCCGCCCCGGCGCTCCGCCGCCGACCCGCCCGTCCCGCGGCGCCCCGAGCTCGAAGCGCCACACCAGGACGCCGCCGAGCGCGAAGCCGGCGAGGAAGACGAGGACGTAGCGGACCGCCGGCACCCGCCCGCGGACTTGCACCACGGGCTGCTACCCCACCGGGGCCGCGCCCTGGCCGCCGTCGACGGCGAGCACGGCGCCGGTGGTGAAGCTCGAGGCGTCGCTCGCCAGGTAGAGGGCGACGCCGACGAGCTCGGCGGGCTCGCCGATCCGCCGCTGCGGGATCGAGCGCAGCGCCCGCTCCCTCGTCGCCGGCTCGGCCCACAGCGCCTCGGAGAAGCGGGTCTCGATCAGCCCCGGTGCGATCGCGTTGACCCGGATCCGGTCCGCCGCGAGCTCGGCGGCGAGCACCCGGGTGAGCATGACGACCGCCGCCTTGGTGACGCTGTAGACGCCGAGGCCGCGGTACGGCGTGGTGCCGGCGATCGACGACAGGTTGACGATCGAGCCGCCGCCGCGCTCGCGCATCGAGGGGACCGCGGCGCGGGCGCAGTGGAAGTAGCCCTTGACGTTGACCTCGAAGGTCTTGTCCCAGTGGCCGTCCTCGGCGGTGAGGACCGGGCCGAAGTGGGGGTTCGTCGCGGCGTCGTTGACCAGGACGTCGATCCCGCCGTAGGTCTCCCGGGCGCGCTCGGCCGCCGCCTCGATCTCGTCGGGCCGGCCGGTGTGGCATGCTACGGCGATCGCTTCACCACCGGCGGCGCCGATGTCGCGGGCCACCGCCTCGAGGTCGGGCTGCTTGCGGCTCGACAGCACGACCCGGGCGCCGGCCGCGGCATAGGCGGTGGCGATCTCGCGGCCGATGCCGCGGGAGGCGCCGGTGACCCAGGCGACCTTGCCGGCGAGGTCGAAGAGGCGGTCGGGGGTCATGACGCAG
>Ga0299913_10001654_pt1 | contig 16766 bp, 17 predicted proteins | sample RVTome_9_FD_201360 | JGI IMG/M metagenome (GOLD analysis project Ga0299913, IMG submission 201360) | Soil microbial communities from uranium-contaminated site in the Upper Colorado River Basin, Wyoming, United States - RVT155D38 (version 2) ... | reverse complement strand
AGCATGGCCCTCACCGCACTCCTCGCCGCATGCACGGTGGGACCGGCAGCCACTCCGGACCTGACCGGCAGCCCGTCGCCGAGTGGTGGTCCGACATCCTCGCCCAGCCCCACGCCTGCCCCGACCTTCAGCTCAGACCAGATCCCACACCCCACCGGGCCAGCGGACATCGTGCTGCGCATGGAACAGGGCGGCGGTTTCGTGCCTATGGAGTGGATGGCGACCAACGCGCCGCAGTTCACGCTCTACGGCGATGGCAGGGTCGTCTTCCGCCCCATCGAGGACCTTGAGCGCGTGGGCTTCGCACAGGGCCTGCCGCGCTATCTGACCGGCAAGATGACCGAGGAGGGCGTCCAGGCGCTACTGAACTACGCGCTGACGACGGGTCGGCTGGCGACCGCGCGCGCGAGCTACGACAACCCCATGATCGCCGATGCCTCGACCACGACGTTCGTGCTCAATGCGGGCGGCGAGGAGAAGGTCGTCTCGATCTACGCCCTGTTCGAGATGCCTGATCCACAGGTCCCCGATGCCGCGGACCGGGCTGGCTTCGTTCAGCTCCAGAACCTGCTCATGAACTTCGAGTCCGAGGTTGATGCGGGCACGGTCGATGACGTCGGGTTGTACGAGCCCGAGCTCTACCGCCTGGTCCTGTTCGAGGGAATGGGCGAACCGCTCACCGAGCCGATCGCCTGGCCGTGGGACGACATCACGCTCGACGACTTCCCGCTTGGCGAGGAGCCCGGCAACCGGACAAGGATCGTGACCGCCGAGCAGGCCGGCCAGTTGGTCGATGTCCCCAGCGGTGGCCAGATGAGCATCTGGGTCGAGGCACCCGACGGAACGCTGGTCTCGTTCGCGCTGCGACCGCTGCTGCCCGACGAGGTTGCCGGGGTCGAGGGCCTGCTCTAAACGAGCCTAGGGTCAGTTGTAGGTACCCGCGTATCGGCCTTCGTCGGCGTACGACACGAAGCGCGTCTGACGCTTGCGGAAGTAGAGCTTGGTCTCGCCGGTCGGCCCGTTGCGGTGCTTGGCCAGGCGCAAGTTGATGATCTCGCCTTCGGGATCGTCGTCCTCGCCGCCGCGCTCCTTTTCCCGCCACAGGAACATGACCAGGTCGCTGTCCTGCTCTATCGATCCCGACTCGCGCAGGTCTGACAGGCGCGGCTCCTTGTTCTCGCGCATCTCGGCCTGACGCGACAACTGCGACAGCGCGACCACCGGCACCTGCAGCTCGCGGGCCAAACCCTTCAGGCCGCGCGTGATCTCCGAGACCTCCTGGACCCGGTTGGCGTCGCGTGATGTGACGCTGGACTGCATCAGCTGGAGGTAGTCGACGATGACCATGTCGAGGCCCGACTCGGCCTGTAGGCGGCGCGCCTTTGTGCGCAGCTCCATGGTGCTGATGTTGGGCGTGTCGTCGATGAACACCGGAGCCTCGGCCAAGGCGTTCATGGCCGGCGCCAGCCGAGTGAAGTCCATCTCCTCAAGGAAGCCCGTGCGCAAGCGCTGCGAATCGATGTTCGCGACAGAGCTGAGCAGGCGCAGGACGAGCTGCTCCTTGCTCATCTCGAGGCTGAACACGCCGACCGTCTTGCCCTCACGCACGGCGGCATGCTCGGCGAAGTTGAGGGCCAGGCTGGTCTTGCCGATGCTGGGCCGGGCGGCAAGGACGACCAGGTCCGACTTCTGGAGTCCGCTGGTGAGCGCGTCCAGATCCGCGAAGCCGGTGCGGATGCCGCTTATTTCACCCTTGTGCTGGTGCAGGTAGTCGAGCCGGTCATAGGCCGAGTGGAGCAGCGTCTTGAGCGGCGAGAAGCCACTGTCCACGCGCCGCTCGCTGACCGAGAAGAGCTCCTGCTCGGCGCGGTCAATAGCCTCGCTCACGTCGGCCGAGTCGTCGTAGCCGATCGCGGCGATCTTGCCCGCGGCGCCGATCAGGTTGCGCAGCACCGCCTTGCGCTCGACGATGCGCCCGTAGTGGACCGCGTTGACGGCGGTCGGCGTGAGGTTGATGAGGCTGGTCAGGTAGGCCGAGCCGCCGATCTGCTCCAGTGCCTCGCGTCGCTCCAGGGTCTCGGCCACGGTGACGATGTCGACCGGCTCGCGCCGCTCGTAGAGCTCGATGATCGCGGAGTAGATGGTCGAGTTGGCCTGACGGTAGAAGTCGGCCGGATGGAGGAAGTCGGCCACCTCGATGACCGCGTCGCGGTCGATCAGCAGCGCACCGAGCACCGATTGCTCGGCTTCGATCGATTGCGGCGGCAGGCGGTCTATCGACAAGGCGCGGGTTCTCCCGGCGGTTCAGATGGGCAGCTGGGCTCCCCGGCAATGCTCCGCCGAACGGGGCGCTGCGAAAAGGGTGTTATGGACGAGTTGCGTCCCCGACTTTTGGAGCGGGTGTGGATTGTGTGGACGCGGCGTTATTCAGTCGACGCGCCGGATGACGCCGATCAGCTTGCCCTGAATGCGCACCGCCTCGTAGAACTGCGGCGGGTACTGCTCGTTGGCCGGCTGGAGCCGGACGCGGCCCTTCTCCTTGAAGAAGCGCTTGAGGGTGACCGCGTTCTCCTCCACCTGGGCAACCACGATGTCCCCATCGCGCGCGGTCTGCTGCGGGCGGATGACGACGAAGTCGCCGTCCGTGATGTGCGCGTCAATCATGGAGTCGCCGCGAACCTTGAGAACGTACGCGTCGCCTGAGGGCGCAACCGCATCCGGCACGGTCAGGGTCTCACTGGCGTCCTGGTAGGCCTCGATGGGACCACCGGCGGCGATCTCGCCGATAACCGGCAGGGCATGACTCTCGATGCTCGTCAGGTTGGCCGGATAGGCCCCAGCCTGGCCGGCGCGCAATGCGGCAGCCGGAGTCAGGCGGATGGCGCGCGAATGGCTTCCGCCGCGCTCGAGCATGCCCTCTCGCTCGAGTGCCTGGAGGTGGTGATGGACGGCCGAAGTCGAGGCCAGCCCGACCGCCTGCGCGATCTCGCGCACCGACGGTGGATAGCCGCGTTGACGCGTCGTCGTGGCGATGTAATCGATGATGCGCTGCTTTCGCGCGGCATCGTGCTTGGTCACACGCGCCTCCTTCCGGGCGCACCATAACCGAACGCCTGTTCGATTGTCAAGCCAAGCACGATCCTGATTGGCGGCGAGTGCCCGTGGTCGAAATCGCGAGTCAGCGCTGGTGATCGCTATACTCCGCTCTCCGATGGCCCGATCAAACCGACGAGGCGGTCGCGGCCTGCTCCGCGCCCTCAATCTCCTGCCATTCCTGCCCCTCGCCGGGCGCGCTCCACTGTACGCGCGGCTGCTGTGGGCGCTGGTTGCAGACGCGCGCGTGCCGGCCTCGCGCAAGGCCCTCTTGGGAGTTGCCGGTGCCTACATCCTCAGCCCGTTCGATCTGATCCCGGAGCGCGTGCCGCTCGTGGGCGCGCTCGACGACGTCGTGGTCATGGTCCTCGCCGTCGATGTGTTCCTCGACGGCCTGCCCGAGGGTCTCGTGACCGAGAAGCTGGTCGAGCTGGGCATTCCGCCATCGGAGCTCGAATCGGACCTTGCCCGGGTTCGTCGCCTGGTTCCCCGACCGGTGCGCGCGCTGGCCGCGCGTTTGCCGGCGGCGATCGAAGGCGTCGAGCATTTGATCAGCCAATCCGGCATCGACCAACGGCTGCGCGCGGCGGTGGAGCGCAGCCCGAAGGCACAATTGGAGGAGTTCCCTGCGTGAAAATCATCCTGACCGCGGACGTCGAGAAGCTCGGCAAGAGCGGTGATCTGAAAGAAGTTGCCGAAGGCTTCGCGCGCAACTTCCTGCTGCCGCGCAAGCTGGCCGTACCGGCCACAGGCGGCGCGTATCGCGCCTGGCAGCACGACATCGCCAGCCGTGAAGAGAAGCGCGTGCGCGAACGAGAGGAAGCCGAGATTGCCGCCCAGCGAATCGGCTCGACCACGCTGACGATGGGTGTCAAGGTGGGCGAGGGCGGCAAGCTGTATGGCTCGATCACGACCAAGGACATCGCCGACGCGCTCGGCCGGCGCGGCATCAGCGTCGACCGTCACAAGATCGATCTCGACGAGCCACTCAAGATGCTCGGCACGTACAAGGTCGCGATCAAGGTCTACCCCGGGCTGACACCCGAGGTGACGGTCGCCGTCGAGCCGAAGGGCTAGGCTCAGGCCTCGATCGGCGTCCCGGGCAGGCCGGTGAACCTCATCGGCGGTCTCGCCGGTCAGAAGGACGCGTACGTAGTCGCTCGCGTAACGGCTGACGGCGAGGATCTCGGGGCTGGCCGGGAAGTTGATCGGCTCGTCCAGGTGCCACGTCGCGTCGGCCAGCAGCCCGAGTATCTCGCCGGCTGGGACGCGGACCTCGTGATGCTCGACGTCGGTGTACCGCGCCGCGGCCGAGGCGTACTCTCCTTCGTCGATCGCGTAGCCGTCATAGCGCACGGTGAAGGCCGCCAGTCGTTGCTCGCTGAGCGCCGAGGCGACGGCGGTGATGGCGCTCGAATCGAGTCCGCCCGAGAGCAGCGTGCCGACCGGCACGTCGGCGATCAACCGGCGCCGGACCGATGCCTCGAATAACGGCGCAAACGACCCCTGGCTGGGGCGAGGCGCGCCCGTCGGGTACTGCCACCAGCGGCCCGTCTCGATTCCGGCAGCGCCCTGCGCGCAGCCAGTGTGCAGGCAAGAGTCGCTGCACCCCGCGATAGACGGTTCGCTCACCGGCCGCGGAGCGGTAGTTCATCAGCTCGAGCCACGTTTCCTCGTTGAACACCCTGGGGACACCGGCCGCGAAGAGACCCTGGGCTCCGAGGCGAACAGCAGATGGCCATCGCGGATGGCGTAGTAGAAGGGCTTCTCGCCAACTCGATCGCGCGCCGCGAAGACTCGCGGCGCTCGGTATCCCAGATGGCGAAGGCGAACATGCCATCGAGTCGGTCGAGCATCTGGGCGCCCTCGAGCGCGAAGAGGTGCAGGATGACCTCGGTGTCGGTCGTGGTGCGCAGGCCTATGCCGCGTGCCTCGAGCTCGTCGCGCAGCTCGAGTCGGTTGTAGGTCTCGCCGTTGTGGACGATCTGGAAACGGCCGTCCGGTGTGGCCATGGGCATCAGGCCACGCGGCTCGAGGTCGACAATGGCCAGCCGGCAGGCGGCCAGGCTTATGCCTGGGCCGTCGTGAACGCCCGTGCCGTCCGGCCCGCGATGGACGATCTCGTCGCGCATCCTCGCCGCCGTACCGCGCGCTGGATCGCCGCCATTGAGGTTGACCACGCCGGCTATCCCGCACATTGGCCCGATTGTGGGGCTGCGCTGGTGGGCGGGCGCATCATGAGCAGGTGAGCAAGGCAACGCCGACGATCCTGCACGTCGACCTCGACGCCTTCTTCGCCGCCGTCGAGCAGCGCGACCGGCCCGAGCTGCGCGGCAAGCCTGTCGTCGTCGGCGGCGGCGGGCGCAACGACCGTGGTGTCGTCAGCGCTGCGTCGTACGAGGCGCGCGTGTTCGGGGTCCGGTCGGCGATGCCGCTGCGCACGGCTGCCGCACTCTGTCCGGCGGCGGTCTTCGTGCCCGTTGACGGGCGCAAGTACGCGGCGGTGAGCCGCCAGGTAATGGCCATCCTGCGCCGGTTCTCGCCGCTCGTGGAGCCGATCTCGATCGACGAGGCTTTCCTGGATCTGACCGGAACCGAGGCGCTGCAGGGCGACGGCGAGAAGGTCGCGCGCGACATCAGGCAGGCGATCCGCGCTGAGACGGAACTGACCGCTTCGGTCGGCGTTGCCGCCAACAGGCTCGTGGCCAAGGTCGCCTCCGACCTGCGCAAGCCCGACGGCCTGGTCGTGGTACCGGCTGGCGAAGAGGCGGCCTTTCTCGCTCCACTGCCCATCGAACGCCTGTGGGGCGTAGGCGCGAGCACTCGGCGCGCCCTCGCCGACTACGGCGTGCGCACGATCGGCGATCTCGCGTCGTTGCCCGAGGACGTCGTGCGCCGGCGCTTCGGCCGTCACGGGTCAGACCTGATCACGCGTGCGCGGGGCATTGGCGAGACGGTCGTGGGCAGCGACGCGTCCGCCAAATCGGTCAGCCAGGAGCACACGTTCGACGTCGACAGCAACGACTGGGAGCTGCTCGAGCAGACCTTGCTGGCACTCAGCGAGGGTGTCGCCGGGCGGCTGCGCTCAACCGGCGTGCGATGCTCGACCATCGCGGTCAAGATCCGCTCGTCCGACTTTGTCACGATCACCCGCCAGCGCACAGTGGACGAGCCGACCGATTCGACAGACCTGATCTGGCGCACGGCCGTTGCGCTGACGCGGCGGGAGGTTGCGGGCATGAGCGTGCGCCTGCTCGGCGTGGCCGCCAGCGGCCTGACAGAGCAGCAGCAGCTGGTGCTTTTCGAGGGAGACGACCAGCGCCGGCGGAGGGCGACAGAGGCAATCGATGCCCTGCGCTCGAAGTTTGGGAGCCGTGCAATCCGCCGTGCACGGCTTCTCGACGCCGGCGTGCATCAGCCATTCGAGCGTGACCCGCGCCGACTGCCGTTGGTCGAGCGTGATGATGGCGGCGAGTCGTGACACGCTAGCTGGCACTGGCGGCCCGGATGGTTGGGGCACTCGAGCAGAGGCTTGACAACAGAACAGGCGTTCGATTAGGGTCGGAACCGAGTAGAACGTATGTTCGACTGCCCCAGGAGGCATCAGATGGCGATAGTCAGAGTCACACCTACTGAGGTGCAGGTCAGTTGCGGCCTCTTCGACGGGAGGCCACGGACGATCCGGATGTCCCACGAGCGCGTACCAGTCCTCGAAATCGCACAGGTACGCGACGAGCTGTCGGCGTATCCGGTCGAGCGTGGGCCACGACGCATCTTCGACGTTCGGACGCCGGACGCGCGTCTGCGCCTCGCTTTCGAGAAGCGGCAGCGGCGGTGGCTGTTGGAGGGCCTCGAAGCCGCCTGACGACCTCGGCTGGCGCATGCCCGGCTGATTGCTGCGTGCGACAATCGAAGACGTGGATGGCTCCCCAGAAGCATTCGGCGGGCTGACACTCGCCACGTTCACCGAGCGGCTCGCGTCGGCTGAGCCTGTGCCGGGCGGCGGGAGCGCCTCAGCGATTGCCGCCGCCCTCGCCGCGAGCCTGGTGGCCATGGTGGCGCGCCTCAGTCTTGATCGTCCCAAGTACGAGCCCTACCGGGTCACGAGCGAGCGCGCCCTCGAGGTGGCGGATCGCGCCCGGCGGCGGCTGCTCGAGCTGGCCGACGAGGACGCGCGAGCATATGCAGCCTTTTCCGCAGCCCGCAAGCTGCCGCGCGATACGCCGGAGCAGGCAAGCTCGCGTGAGGCCGCGTCTCAGGCCGCGGCGCGCAAGGCGTCCGACGTGCCACTGGCCATCCTCCGAGAGTGCGTCGACATCATGGAGGCGGTGTCGGTCCTGGCCGGGCGCAGCAACCTGAACGCGGCGAGCGATCTCGAGGTGGCAGCACGACTGGCCGCAGCGGCAGGACGGGGAGCGGCCGCCAACGTCCTGATCAACCTGCCCATGGTCGGCGACGAGGCCTACGCCGGCGGGACCACGGCCACCGTCACCGGCCTTGTGCACGACATCGATCACATGCTGTCGGCGATCACCGAGCTCGTCGCCACAGGCAGCCTGCGCGAGCCGCAGGCGGAATGACCGGCACCGTCCAATTGATCGGGCCGGCAACCAGGCGGCCGCGCGACACCGCGTCCGTTGCCCAGTCGCACGCTTCCCCAGCCAACGTGGTCGTCCTCGATGGCCGGCCGCTGGCGGCCAAGGTGCGCGCCCAGGTGCGCCGCCAGGTGGGCGGCTTCCGGCGGCGCTTCGGATACGTCCCGGTGCTGGCCGCCGTCATCATCGGGCGCGAGCGCGCCTCGCGCGTCTACGTCGAGCAGATCCTGCGCGCGTCCCGCCTCGTCGGCGTCGACAGCCGCGTCGTCGAGCTGCCGCGCAGCGCCAGCGCGGACGAGCTGCGCCAGGAGCTGGAGCTGCTCAACGCAGATGCACAGGTGGCGGGCATCATCGTCCAGCAGCCGCTGCCGCGCCAAATCCCGCTCAGCACGCTGACCGACACGATCCTGCCGGCCAAGGACATCGACGGCATCCACCCGCTCAACACCGGGCTGATGACGCTTGGATACGAGGGGTTCTTGCCGGCCTGTGCCGAAGCGGCAGTCGAGATCCTCAAGTTCCACGGCTACTCCCTCGAGGGCCGGCGGGCAGTGGTCATCGGCCGCAGCAACGTCGTCGGCAAGCCTGTCCAACTGCTGCTCGTGCGCGAGCACTGCACGGTCACCGTGTGCCACCGTCGCACGCGCAACCTGGCCGACGAGGTGCGCCGGGCCGAGGTCGTGGTCAGCGCCGCCGGATCGGCCGGCCTGGTGACCGCCGACATGCTCCAGCCTGGCGCCCTGGTAGTCGACGTCGGTATCAACGTCGTTCGCGGCGGCATCGTCGGCGACGTCGACTTCGACAGCGCGCGCGGCGTGGCCGAGGCGATCACGCCTGTTCCCGGCGGTGTCGGCCCGGTCACCAATGCGATCCTGCTCGAGCATCTCATCCGTGCCGCGCGCTGGCAGAAGACCGGCCATCCGATCACTGCCGGCCACGGGCGTAAGCGCCGCGTAGCCTGAGGACGAGCAGTTCGATGGCCATTAAATCGAGCTTGGAGATCGCCCGCGCGGCGCGGCTGCGGCCGGTCGCCGACATTGCCCACGAGCTGGGCCTTCAGGACGACGAGTTTGAGCTGTACGGTCCACACAAAGCCAAGGTGCGCCCGAGTGCGCTCGAGCGGCTGGCCAATGAGCCGGACGGGCGCGAGATCGTCGTTACGGCGATTACTCCGACGCCGCTGGGTGAGGGGAAGACGACGACGACCATCGGCCTGGCCCAGGGCCTCAATCGGATCGGCGTGCGCACTGCAGCGACCATCCGTCAGCCATCGCTGGGTCCCGTCTTCGGCCTGAAGGGTGGCGCGGCGGGCGGCGGCTACAGCCAGGTGCTGCCGATGGAGGAGATCAACATCCACTTCACGGGCGACCTGCACGCGGTCGCCGCGGCGCACAACCTGGGCGCCGCCTTCCTCGACAACCACATCTTTCGTGGCAATGCGCTGGGCATCGATCCGGCGACGATCCGCTGGCCGCGCGTCATCGACGTCAACGACCGCGCGCTGCGGCGAACGATGATTGGTCTCGGCGAGCGGGTCGACGTGCGCGAATCGGAGTGGCACATCACCGCTGCGTCCGAGGTCATGGCAATCCTGGCTCTGGCCAGCGACATCGCCGACCTGCGCCAGCGCCTGGGCCGGGCGGTCGTGGCCGAGACCTACTCCGGCGAGACGGTGACACTCGATCGGCTCAAGGTCGCCGGCGCGATGACGGTCCTGCTGCGCGAGGCGATGAAGCCCAACCTCGTCCAGACGCTCGAGGGCGGGCCGGCCTTCGTCCACGCCGGGCCGTTCGCCAACATCGCGCACGGCAACTCATCGGTCGTCGCCGACCGCGTCGCGCTGAAGCTGGTCGATGCGGTTTGCACCGAGGCAGGCTTCGGATCGGACATGGGCTTCCAGAAGTTCATCGACATCAAGTGCCGCCTGTCCGGCCTGCGCCCGGCGGCGGCGGTCATCGTGGCCACCATCCGCGCGCTCAAGATGCACGGCGGCGTGGGGCGGGTGGTGGCGGGCAAGCCGCTCGACCCGGCGCTCGAGGAGGAGAACCCCGAGGGCGTGCGGCGCGGCTGCGCCAACTTGGTACGCCACATCGAGATAGTCAGCCAGTACGGCGTCCCGGCGGTGGTGGCCATCAACGCCTTTCCGAGCGATCGGCCCTCGGAGGTGGAGGTCATACGCGAGGTGGCGCTTGCGGCCGGTGCCCGCGCCGCGGTCGTTAGCGAGCACTTCGCGCACGGCGGCGCCGGCGCGGAGGATCTCGCCCGGGCCGTCTGGCAGGCCGCCAGCGAGGGCGCGCCGCAGTTCCGATTCCTGACCCCTGATGACGCCACCCTCGTGCAGCGCATCGAGGCAATCGCCACGCTCGTATACGGCGCCGATGGCATCGATCTGGCCGGGGAGGCGGCCAAGCAGCTGAACGAGTTCGAGCGCCTGGGCTACGGGCAGCTGCCTGTGTGCATGGCCAAGACGCAGCTGTCGCTCAGCCACGACCCCGACCTGAAGGGCCGTCCGACCGGCTTCACGGTGCCCATCCGCGACGCGCGGCTGTTCGCCGGTGCCGGCTTTGTTACCGCCTACTGCGGCGACATGCTGATGATGCCCGGGCTGCCGTCGCGACCGTCCGGCGAGGACGTCGATATCAACGACGCGGGCGAGACCGTCGGGCTCTTCTAGGCCAGCGCGACAGCGAACGCGGCGACGACCACCAACCCTGCGAGGACGCCGACCAGCGCGTATCCCCAGGCGGCCCAGTCCACCGGTCCGAGAGCCTGCTCGGTGTGCCCGTGATCGTCATCGCTCAGCACCGCGTGGCTGTCCACGTGCGTGGCGTCGTCATGATCCGCGATCTCATCGGTCAAGGGAGCACCTCCGTGGTCACCAGCTGCTCGACCGTCAGTGTTGCCGGAATATTCGAGTCAGGCAGGCCGCGCATGAACTCGAGCGACTCCCGCCAGGCCTCGGCATCTATCGCGCCAAGGCCGTTCGCCTCAGTGTACGGAGCACGCCACATCTCGATCGTGGCTTCGAGGATTGCCAGCTGCGTGGCGCGGTTGATACCCAGGTCGGGCACGACGGCGATCGCGTCGTTCAACCCGGACTCGGGATCGGCGGCGATCTCGTCCATGGCGCGCAGGGTGGCGGCCACGAAGGCCTGCACGGCGTCGCGCTTGCTGGCCAGGGTCGCCGTGCCGACGGTTAGCCCCGGACCGGGCAGCGGCGTGACGGCATCGACGTCAAGGACGGTGGTCGGAAAGCCCTGTAACGCGAGCTGGACCGGCTCGTTGTTGCGAAAGCCGGTCGCCGCGTCGATCTGGCCCAGGCGCAGCGCGGCCGACTGCCCGAAGTCGGGGAAGGCCCGGATGTCGAGATCGTCAGGCGTGAGGCCGGCCGAATGGAGCAGCGCCTGAAGCATGATCCAGCTCGATCCGAAAAGACCCGGGATGCCCAGCGAGCGACCGCGCAGGTCAGCCGCACTGCTGATGCCGCTGTCAGCGCCGGTCATGACGATGCTCGGGAAGCGAGCATAGATCGTTGCCGCGTAGCGAATCGGTATCTCCTGGCCAGCCGCCGGGATGACGCTCGTACCGTCGGCCATGCCGATGTCCACCGCGCCCTGGCCGAGCAGGGTGATCAGGTTCGGATCGATCTCGTGCTGGAACGTGACATCCAGCCCGGCAGCCCGGTAGTAGCCCTGTTGCTGGGCGCGGTAGAACTGCGCGAACTGGACGCTTGGCAGATAGCCCAGGCCGACCGTCAAGGTTGTCAGCGGCGCGGTCGGCGCCGGACTTGGCTGGCACCCCGCGGCGAGCGCGACGATCACCAGGGCGACGAGACTGCGGAGCACGATCACCTCCAGGCGCCGACGAGGGCGCGCTCGACAAGGACCACGGTCAGATAGAGCACGATGGCGATGCCGGCGATGGTCAGAAGCGTGGCGAACATGAGCGGGAAGTCGAACAGGCTGCCGCGCGCCAGGTTGATCAGCACGCCCAGGCCGCGGTCGGCTCCGGCCCACTCGCCGACGATGGCGCCGATCACCGCCAGCGTCACGCCGACGCGCATGCCGCCCAGGATCTGCGGCAGAGCTGCGGGCAGCTCCAGGTGGCGGAAGACCTGCCAGCGCGTCGCGCGCAGGCTGTGGCCCAGCTCGAGCAGCCGCGCGTCGACGGAGCGGATCCCGACCATCGTCGCCACGGCCACCGGGAAAAAGACGATCAGCGTGCAGATGACGACCTTGGCCGCGAGGCCGGTGCCCAGCCACAGCACGAGCAGCGGTGCGAGGGCAAGGATTGGGGTCGCCTGGGCAGCGACGAGGTAGGGCGACAGCAGCTTCTCGGCGAGTGGCGAGCGGGCGAGGAGGTAGCCGACCACGACGGCCAGCCCGGCACCGATCGAAAAGCCCAGCCCGATCTCCGACAGGGTCGCCCAGGCGTGTGGGGTCATGGTGCCCTCCAGCCACGCTTCCACCAGCCGCGCCCCGACCACCTCGGGCGCGGGCAGGATGAAGGGCGGGTAGTTGCCGACCACGACGATGGCCTTCCAGCCGAGAACGAACACGACGGCCGCGGCGAGCACGGGCAGGAGCAGCGAACGCCAGCGCGTGGCAGTGGCGGTCATGTCAGCCGCCGCCGAACGGGTCGAACCAGGCGGGCGAGCCGGCCCGCTCGAGAACATCGTGAATCGGGGCGGCGGCGGCTTCCTGGGCAGCCAGGTCATCGGGCGTGCCACCAAGGTGGGCCCGGATCGCTGCCGCGGCACGTGCGAACCCGGCACTGTCCATCGCCGTGACCGGGCGCGGCCGGCCCAGCGGCACCGGCACGCGCGCGACCACCCTGCCCGGCCGTGCGGAGAGCACCACCACCTCGTCGGCCAGAAAGACGGCCTCGGCGATGCTGTGCGTGACGATGACGATCGTCGTCCCTGTGCGCTGCCAGAGCTCGAGCAGCTCGGCGTTGAAGCGCTCGCGCGTCAGCGCGTCGAGTGCCGAGAAGGGCTCGTCGAGCAGCAGTATCGAGGGGTCGCGCGCCAGGGCGCGGGCGATGGCCAGGCGCTGGCGCATGCCGCCCGAGAGCTGATGGGGGTAGGCCCGGGCGAATGTGTCGAGACCGACAAGGTCGAGCAATCGACGAGCCCGCTCTGACCGCTCGACACGGCCGACGCCGGCCAGCTCGAGCGGAAACGCGACGTTGTCGATGGCCCTGCGCCAGGGAAGCAGCCGCGGCTCCTGAAAGACGAGCCCGACGCGCTGGTCGGCGTCGGCCACCGGCAAACCGTCGATCAGGATCGAGCCGTGGTCGGCCACGATCAGCCCCGCGACCAGGCGCAGCAGCGTGCTCTTGCCCGAGCCATTCGGTCCCAGCACGGCCGTGACGCCATGGCCCGGCACTTCGAAGCTGATCTGCTCGAGCACGGGCAGCGGCCGGCCATCGACCGTGAAGCTGCGTGATACGCCTGCCAGGCTGATCGCGGCCAGGGCACGTTCCTCCGTTGCGGGCCTCGACAACGGGGAGATGGGCAACCGGGACGTGCCACGCGATCAGCCGCGCGAGCGCGCCTCCCTTCTCCCATCCGGACTCTGACCGTCGGCTGCCTGCCAGGGCATCCACCGTCGCCGCGTGCGGCGCCGGGTCGTGGGCTGGCGAGTTGGACTCTCGTCCGCGTCGCCGACCACCGGTCGGGAATTTCACCCAACCCCGAAGGAGAGGCGATATTTGAACTTGCAGCGCAGCATAGCGCAGCGTTTCGAGCGAGCAACCCGGCCCGCTATCGTGGACAGGTGCTGACGATCCTGCTCACGCGCCACGGCCACACCGATCGATCCGAGCCCGAGCAGTATCTTGGCCAGCGCATCACGGCGACGCTGACTGAGCGTGGCCGGCGGGACGCCCGCGCGCTCGCCGATCGACTGAGCGACGTGCCCATCCAGAGGATCGTCTCGAGCCCGCTCGCACGGGCGCTCGAGACGGCGCACATCCTAAGCGATGCACGCGTGCAGAGCGTCGAGGCGGATGGGCGTCTGGCAGAGCTCGACTACGGCGCGTGGGAGGGCCTGACGCTCGACCAGATCGAGCAGCGTTTTCCGGGCGAGTACGAGCTCTACGACCGCGACCCCTCTGCCCATCGGGTGGGCGGCGGCGAAAGCGGCGCCAGTGTTGCTCGGCGCATCCAGCCGCTGATCCACGAGTTGGTCGACTGGGGCACGCAGGCAGAGGCGGAGCAGATCTGCGTTCTGGTTGGGCATTCGTCGGTCAATCGGGTCCTGCTGGCACTCGTGCTGGGCGTGCCGCTGGTCGACTACCGGCGCCGATTCGAGCAGGACTGGGCCAACCTGACGGTGCTGCGCTGGCCGGATGGGCGATCGGGTCCGACTCTGCTGCTGGCCAATGACGTGGCCCACGTTCGTGGCGTCAAAGGCGTCACCTGGGGCTGATCGCGGGCATATCCTCCAAGGCGATGGAATCGGTCGCGATCAACGGCTTCGACCTGACGATCGAGGATGTCGCACGCGTCGCCCGCGCGAATGCCACGGTCGTGCTCGATCCGGCAGCACGCGCCCGGATGGCCATGAGCCGGCAGACGATCGAGGAGCTCGTCCGCACCGGCCAGACCGTGTACGGCGTCACGACCGGGTTCGGCGATCTGGCCACGCGCCTGATCGAGCCGGCCGACGCCGAACGGCTGCAGGAGAACCTGATCGTCAGCCATGCCGCCGGCGTCGGCCGGGCTCACGACCGCCAGACCGTGCGGGCCATGCTTTTACTGCGCGCCAACACCCTCGCCCGCGGCCAGAGCGGTTGCCGGCCGCTTCTCGTGGAGCGACTGCTCGACCTGCTGCGCCTGGGCATCCATCCGGTGGTCCCCGAACAAGGGTCGGTCGGTGCGTCGGGTGACCTGGCTCCGCTCGCCCATCTCGCATTGCCGTTGCTGGGCCGCGGGCGCGTCGAGCTCGACGGCGAGGTCGTCGACAGCGCCCAGGCGCTGCAGAGGCACGGTCTGGAGACAATCCGGCTGAGCGCCAAGGAAGGCTTGGCGTTGCTCAACGGGACCCAGCAGATGACCGCTGTCGGTGCGCTCGCTCTGCTTGACGCGGAGCGGCTGCTGGCGACCGCGAGCGTGGCCGCGGCGATGAGCACCGAGGCGTTGCTTGGCACCGATGTCGCCTTCTCGGCCGACTATCAGGAGGCGCGACCGCATCCAGGCCAATCGCGCATCGCCGCCCAGCTACGCCACCTGCTGCGCGAATCACAGTTGATGCGCTCGCATCATGCCCAGCCGCACAAGGTCCAGGACCCATACTCGATCCGCTGCGTGCCCCAGGTGCACGGCGCGCTGGCCGACGCCCTGGGCTACGTCCGCGGCGTGCTGCAGATCGAGATCAACTCGGCCACCGACAATCCGCTCGTGTTTCCAGACGGCGCCGACGTCGACATCGGGGCACTGGCAACGGGCGGCGGCCACGTAATCTCGGGCGGCAACTTCCATGGCCAGCCGGTGGCCCTGGCGATGGACCTGCTGGCGATGGCGATGGCCGAGCTAGGCTCGATCAGCGAACGGCGCATCGCCCAGCTGATCGACGGCCGCTCGTCGGGCCTGCCGTCCTTTCTGGCTCCTGACGCCGGGCTGAACAGCGGCATGATGCTCTTCCAATACACGGCGGCGGCGTTGGTATCAGAGAACAAGGTCCTCGCCCATCCGGCTTCGGTGGATTCGATCCCCACCAGCGCCAACCAGGAGGACCACGTCTCGATGGGTCCCATCGCCGCCCGCCAGGCGCGCGACATAGTCGCCAACGTCGAGCATGTGGTCGCGCTGGAGCTGCTGTGCGCGGCGCAGGGTCTCGACTTTCGGCTGAGCGGCGGATTGCGTCCCGGTGTCGGCGTGGCCGAGGCGCATCGACTCGTTCGCGCCGGGGTTGATCACCTGGACACGGATCGCGACCCACAGCCCGACATCGCCGCGGCGCTCGACCTTGTCCGCGACGGCAGATTGGCCGGGCTGGTCGCCTAGACTTGGCGCCACGATGGCCAAGGTTCACATCGTGGACGTCACTGACCGGGGCAGCTTCGACCTGCTGCCGCCGTGCGCCGACCCTCGTTTCGACCACCGCACGTGTGACTACTGGGAGGACGCCGAGCGGGGCACGAAGGCCAGCCGGCCGGCGTGGCTCGAGGTCCGCGCTAGGGAGCTGCAGCCTGCTCCCGCCCAATCCGGCAATCCCTTCGCGCCACCGCCAAGGCCGGCGCTGGAGAACCCGTTCGCGCCCCCGGCCGACGAAGAGGCGGCCAATCCGTTCGCGCCGGTCGTGATCCGTGAGCGGCCGTTACGCGAGGGAGTGCCGCGCAAGCTGGCGCTGCTCGATCGGGGCCGTGGCATCTTCGGCTCGTACGCCAAGGTGCTTCTCGCCGACGATCTGCCCGTCGCCTACTGCCAGTTCGGGCCCCTGTCCGCCTACCCGCGCGCAGGCAGGCTGCGCGAGCTGTATCCGCAGCTGCCCGATTCACCGCTCCCAGCGGTCATCAGCTGCATCGCCACCACCGCCGACGCGCGCCGCCAAGGCCACGCACGACGCCTGGTCGAGGACGTGTGCGGCGACCTGGCCGAGCGCGGGTTCGCGGCCGTCGAGGCCTATCCTGACCTCACCCTGGCCGAGAACGAGACGAGCGGCGCTCGACCAGGCTTTTGGCACAGCCTAGGTTTCATCACCGCCGTCGATGACGAGCGCTTCCCGGTCATGCGCTTGGAGCTCTAGGGCGCCGGCCACTCGACGATCGCGAAGTCAGCTTCTTCGCCGATCGAGACAGCGGCCGCGCTCATCATCGCCTTGCTGACGCTGATCGCCAGACGGCCGCCGCCGGCGGGCATCGTGCTCGATGTGAACTCGCGGCCGTTGATCGTGCCCCGCACGCGCATCTGCTTCAGGCCGCCCAGTGCGGCAGCGTGGTCGGGCGGAACGTCCGCGACGGCGAGGCCTGATGCCTTCTCCGGACGGAAGTAGCGCACTGTGGAGCGGAACGTCAGACTCACGGCCTGATCCTGACGTCGGCCGGAGTGGGAGTTAACGGGACTCAGGAAAGAGA
>Ga0299913_10001653_pt1 | contig 16767 bp, 12 predicted proteins | sample RVTome_9_FD_201360 | JGI IMG/M metagenome (GOLD analysis project Ga0299913, IMG submission 201360) | Soil microbial communities from uranium-contaminated site in the Upper Colorado River Basin, Wyoming, United States - RVT155D38 (version 2) ... | reverse complement strand
GCGATGTCCAGGTGCACGCGGTTCGCCCGCGCGTTCTCACGCGTCGCGGCAACCGCGGACTCGTCGGAGTCGACCGCGGTGACCGGGGCGAACCCGAGCCGGGCGGCCGCCACGGCGAGGACACCGGAGCCGCAGCCGATGTCCAGCAGACTCGCCGGCTCCACCTCGAGCAGGAGCTCGAGGCAAAGCCGCGTCGTGGGATGCGAACCCGTGCCGAACGCCTGCCCGGGATCGACGACGACCGGCAGCGAGCCGGCGTCGGGCGCCTCCCACGGCGGGCCGACCCAGAGCGGCCCGATCCGGACGGGCCGGTGGAATCGGCGCCAGGCGTGCTCCCAACCGGGCTCGACCGGCGTGCTCGCGGCGTCGGCGAACTCGGCCCGCACGCCCGCTTCGCCCTGAGCGTCGAGATACGCGGCGAGCTCGAGCTCGTCGCCCGCGGAAGACTCTTCGAACCCGCCCGGCGCGAGCTCGAGGAACCGGGCGCGAGCCTCTTCCGCGCGCGCGAGCGACACGCGGACGGCGACCCGGCGCAGGTCGCCGCTCAGCGGAACGCGGCGCGGAGCTTGTCGAGGAAGCCCTCGTCCGGCCGGTACGTGTCCTCGCCGGCGAGCCGCTCGAACTCCTCGAGGACGCGACGCTGCTCGTCGGTGAGCCGGCTCGGGACGACGACGTTCACCACGACCTTGTGGTCGCCGCGCCCGAACCCCTGCAGAACCGGCATCCCCTTCCCACGCAGCAGCCGCAGCTCGCCCGGCTGCGTGCCCGGCGCGACCTCGACCTCGACGTCGCCGTCCAGCGTCGGGGCGGAGAGCCGCGCGCCGAGCGCCGCCTGCGTCATGGTCACGTCGAGGGTCGAGAGGACGTCGTTGCCGTCCCGGACGAAGCGCGGGTCCGGTCGTACGTGGACGAGGACGTAGAGGTCGCCCGCGCGTCCGCCGAGCGCGCCCGCGTGGCCCTCCTCCGTCAGCCGGATCCGCTGGCCGTCGTGGATCCCGGGCGGAATCTCGACGTCGACCGTACGCTCCTCGCTCACCCGCCCGGCGCCGTCGCACATCGAGCACGGCGAGGGGATGACCCGGCCGGTGCCGCCGCACCCCGGGCACGTCTGCGCGCGGACGATCTGGCCGAGGAGGGACGACGACACGCTCTGCAGCCGCCCGGCGCCGCCGCACGTCGGGCACGTCTCCGGCTGCGTGCCCGGCTCGGCGCCGCTCCCATCGCACGTCCCGCACGTCACGGCGACCGGGAAGGCGACCTCCCGGGACACCCCCTCTGCGGCCTCGACGAGGTCGATCTCGACCTCGGTGAGCAAATCGCGGCCGCGGCCCCGGCCGGCACGGCGCGACGATGTCCCGGCGCCGAAGATGTCCTCGCCGAAGAAGACCGAGAAGATGTCGCCGAGGTTCGTGAAGTCGAAGTCGGTCGGCCGGAAGCCACCTGTGCGAAGGCCGTCGTGGCCGTACCGGTCGTAGAGGTCTCGGGTCTCGCGCTTCGAGAGCACCTCGTACGCCTCGGCCGCCTCGCGGAAGCGCTCCTCGGCATCTGGGTGGTCAGAGACGTCCGGATGCAGCTCGCGCGCGAGCCGGCGGAATGCCTTCTTGATCTCCCCGTCGCCCGCCGAGCGCGCGACGCCGAGCACCTCGTAGTAGTCGCGCCGTGTCGTCGCCACGGGCTAAGGGTACTTCGCGCCGAGGCCGTTCCCGGGTCGCGAAGACGTCACGAATTCGGCACATCCCGTGCGGATTCCGTGCGGAAGCGCTCGATAACGTTCGTCCTGGGAGCCTCGGCCCCTTGGGGGTTACCCATGCGCGTGATCTTGCGGCGGCGCTTCAGTCCTCGTAGAGCTCCTCGACGAAGAGCGAGAGCTCGTGGGCCGCGGAGCGGACGGCGCCGATCGCCTTCACGTAGTCCATCCGCATCGGACCGAGCAGGCTGACCGTCCCGAGGTTGCGGTGCCTCAGCCCGTACGGGGCGGCGACGAGCGAGATCGAGTGCAGCTCCGGATCGCCGAACTCCGAGCCGACGCGGACGAACGGGTCCTTCGAGACGAGGTTCGCCCGGACGAGCTCCAGCAGCTCAGCGCGCTCCTCCAGCACCTCGAGCAGGCGGCGGTAGCCGCGCAGATCGTCGGCGTGGAACTCGTCCAGGAGCCCGGCAGTCCCGCCGACGTAGAGGCTCCGGTCTCCCGCCTCGACGAGCTCGGTGAACGCAGGCGCGATCTCGGCGAGGAACGCGCGCTCGCGGGTCGAGAGGCCGGGATCCTCGAAGCGGGCGCGCAGAAGGCGCGCGCCGAGCTGGAGCCCCGCTACCCGCTCGTTCAGGAACTCACGCGCCCACTCCGTGAGCCCCGGATCGACGGGGTCGGAGAAGGCGAAGACGCGCTTGGTGACACCGCCGGTGGCGGTGATGACCACAACCATCACGAGCTGCGGCTGCAGGAGCAGGACCTCGACGTGCTTCACGATCGTTGTCTCGAGCGGCGGCGCGGAGACGAGCGCGAGCAGGCGCGTCACCTGCGAGAGCGCCTCGGTCGTCTGGCGGAGCGCCTCGTCCACCTCGTTCTGCGCGCCCGTGAGGTCGAGCGCGAACCCGGACGGCCGCGGGTCGAGCCGCTCGAGGACGCGGTCGACGTAGTACCGGTAGCCGGCGTCCGTCGGGACGCGGCCCGCCGACGTGTGCGGATGCGACAGGAAGCCGAGCTCCTCGAGCAGGGCGAGCTCGTTGCGAACGGTCGAGGACGACGCACCGATCCCGGCGCGCTCGACGAGCGTCTTCGATCCGACCGGCGAGCCGGTTGCGACGTAGCTCTCGACGACGCGCGCGAGGATGTCCTCCTGACGCGCCGTGAGCTCTCGGGAGGCGATGTCCATGTCCTCTAAGGGTAGTTCGGCCAGGGACCGACCGGCGGTCGCGCCCGGGCGTATGTGAGATGCATGCCGTTGGAGGGCACTCGCGCTTCCGGCGGCGACCGGGCGGCAATCGTCGTCGCCGCGCTCGGGATGCTCGGCGTGGCGCTCACGCAGGCGTTCACGACCCTCGCGTTCGCAGCCGAAACCTGGCGCGTCGCGCTCTACGTGGTGAGCCTCGCAGGCTTTGTCGCCGCCGTCTCGGCGGCGCTCGCAGTCCTCGTGCCGCGAGACGTCCTGCCGTTCTCGTTGCCGGACCAGCGAGCGTCGCGTCTTGTCGGGATCGCGGCGGGGCTCTTCCCGCTCGGTCTTATCCTGAGCGCCGCGCTCCTCGCGGGAGCAGCGATCGACGCCGCCGGGCGGCCCGATCCCTGGGACTCCTACATGGACGAGCTGGGCGGATCTACGCCATGAGCTCGGCCGTGACCGCGTCGCCGAGGAAGCGGCCGCGGTCCGAGAGCACGAGCCCGTCGCCGCGGCGCTCCGCGAGTCCGAGCCGCTCGACGCGCGAGAGCGCGGCCGGCTCGACCGCGCTGCCGACCGCGGCGAGCGGCAGCGGCCGGTCGAGCCGTAGCCCAAGCATCAGCCGCTCCCGGCGCTTCGTTTCCTCGTCGAGCGTCTCGATCTCGCGCGGAGGCGCCAGCCCGCGCGCGAGCGCGGCCACGTAGCCCGCGAGCTTCGGCGCGTTCCGGCGCCGCTCAAGCCCGAGCGTCGACACCGCTCCGATCCCGACGCCGAGGTAGTCCCGTCCGAGCCAGTAGCCCAGGTTGTGGCGCGCCTCCCGCCCCGGCAGGCAGAAGTTCGCCGTCTCGTACCAGCGGTAGCCGGCGCCGACGAGCGCCTCGACGACGCGCTCGAAGTAGCCCTCCATCGCGTCCGCCTGGCGGGCGAGCTCCTCCCCGTGCGCATGCGTGAACCGCGTCCCCGGCTTCGCCTCGAGCTCGTAGTACGAGACGTGCTCCGGCGCGAGCGCGAGCGCGCTCTCGACGTCGGCCTCGAGCTCGGCGGTGCTCTGGCCGGGGATCCCGTAGAGGAGGTCGAGCGAGATGTTGTCGAAACCGGCATCGCGGAGATCGTGCACGGCGCGACGGACGTCCTCGGGCCTGCACCGCCGCTCCAGCACGGCCAGAAGGGACGTGTTGAAGGATTGTGCGCCGAGCGACACGCGGTTGACACGATTTCGTGACAGAAGGCGGGCGAGCGAAGGGGTCACGGTCTCCGGGTTCGCCTCCACCGTCACCTCGTCCGCGTCGGGCAGCGAGGCCAGCAGCCCCTCGAGCGCCCCCGCCTCCGTGAACGTCGGGGTCCCGCCGCCGAGGAAGATCGTCTCGAGTCGCGGCGCAAGTATGCCGCCCTCCAGCCGAAGCTCGCGCATGACCGCGTCGACGTACGCGCCGTGCTCCCCGTGGCGCCCGACAAGCGTGACGAAGTCGCAGTACCCGCACCGGTGCGCGCAGAACGGCAGATGCACGTAGAGGTGCCGGACTTGCCCGCCCACCGCGCTCACCGCCGCTCCCCGTTCAAATCGAGCACGGCGAGGAAGGCCTCCTGGGGCACCTCGACCGTGCCGACCTGCTTCATCCGCTTCTTGCCCTTCTTCTGGCGCTCGATCAGCTTCCGCTTCCGCGTGATGTCTCCGCCGTAGCACTTGGCGAGCACGTCTTTCCGCTTCGCCTTGATCGTCTCGCGGGCGATGATCCGCGAGCCGATCGCCGCCTGCACCGGCACGTCGAACATCTGCCGCGGGATCTCCTCGCGCAGCCGGTCGACGAGAGCGCGCCCGCGCCCGTACGCCGAGTCGCGGTGGACGATGATCGAGAGCGCGTCCACCGGGTCGCCCGCGAGCATCACGTCCACGCGCACGAGCTCGCCCGGCCGGAACCCGACCACGTCGTAGTCGAAGCTCGCGTAGCCCTTGGTCCGCGACTTCAGCTGGTCGTAGTAGTCGTAGACGATCTCCCCGAGCGGCAGGTCGTACGTGAGGAGGACGCGCTCCTCGCTCAGGTACTCCATGTGGTCGAACCGCCCCCGGCGCTCGTTGTTCAGCTCCATCACCGCCCCGACGTGCTCCTTCGGGACGATCGTGGTGGCGCGGATGTACGGCTCCGCGACCGTCTCGACCTCGCGCGGGAAGTCGGACGGGTTGTGCACCTCGACCTCCTCCCCGGCCTTCGTCGTCACGCGATACGCCACGTTGGGCGCGGTGACGAGCAGGTCGAGGTCGAACTCCCGCTCGAGTCGCTCCCGGACGATCTCCATGTGCAGGAGCCCGAGGAACCCGCAGCGGAAGCCGAACCCGAGCGCCTGCGAGGTCTCCGGCTCGTAGAAGAGCGACGCGTCGTTCAGCTTGAGCTTCTCGAGGGCGTCGCGGAGCTCCGGATACTCGTCGGAGTCGGTCGGGAAGAGCCCGGCGAAGACGGTCGGCTTGACGTCCTTGTACCCGGGGAGCGGCTCGGCGGCGCGGCGCGCGTCCTGCGTCAGCGTGTCCCCGACGCGCAGCCGGCTCACGTCCTTGAGCCCGGTGATCACGTAGCCGACCTCGCCGGCCGAGAGCGTCGGCATGGGCGTCCGCTCGGGCGAGAAGAAGCCGAGCTCCTCCGTCTCGAAGGTCGTGCCCTGCGCCATCGCGAGCAGCCGCTCGCGCGGCCGGAACTCGCCGTCGACGACGCGGACGAACGCGACGACGCCGCGGTACTGGTCGTACGCCGAGTCGAAGACGAGAGCGCGGCCCGGCGCCTCCGGGTCGCCGGCCGGGGCCGGGATCCGCTCGACGATCGCGTCGAGGACGTCCTCGACGCCCGCGCCCGTCTTGGCGGAGATGCGGACGACGCGCTCGGGTTCCTCGCCGATCAGGTCGGCGACCTCCGCCGCGGCGGCGTCCGGGTCGGCCGACGGAAGGTCGATCTTGTTCACGACCGGGACGATCTCGAGGTCGTTCTCGATCGCGAGGTACGCGTTCGCGAGCGTCTGGGCCTGGATTCCCTGCGCCGCGTCGACGACGAGGAGCGCGCCCTCGCAGGCCTGCAGCGCCCGCGAGACCTCGTATGTGAAGTCCACGTGCCCCGGCGTGTCGATCAGGTTCAGCTGATGGCCCTTCCACTCGACGCGCACGGCCTGCGCCTTGATCGTGATCCCGCGCTCGCGCTCGAGCTCCATCGAGTCGAGCACCTGCTCGCGCATCTCGCGCTTCGTGAGCGTGCTCGTCACCTCGAGGATGCGGTCGGCGAGCGTCGACTTGCCGTGGTCGATGTGCGCGACGATGGAGAAGTTGCGGATGCGGTCGAGGCTCATGGCGTGCGGGAGCGCCGGACGAGCGAGAGAAGTGCGTCGAGCTCCCTGATCCCAAGGATACGGGCGGCCGCGAGATAGACACCCGCAGAGACGGCGAGCGCGGAGCCCACCGAGACGATCTGCGCGGCGCCCGAGCGGCCGAGCGCCTGGTCGAGCCCGTACCAGACCGCGAACGCGGCGCCGGCGGCGAGCACGGCGGCAGCGAGCGAGCGGGCGTAGGCATCGAGCGTGCGCCGGCCGTCCACGCGCCCGATCCTCCGCCGGAAGACGACGACGAGCACGGCGGTTCCCGCAAGGTTCACGAGCGAGGTCGCGAGCGGGATCCCCCAGACCCCCACGCGGTAGAGCGCGATGTTCAGGACGACCTGGAAGCCGAGGTTCCCCAGCGCGACCCAGGTCGGGATCCACGGCGACTGGAGGCTGAAGAACGCCCTGTTCAGCATGAGCATCGTCCCGTTGAACGTGAGACCGGCCGCGAACGCGGCGAGCGAGGCCGCGACCACCTCGGTCTGCTCCGGCCCGAAGGCGCCCCGCTCGTAGAGGAGCCGCACGATGGGGACAGCGAGCGCCGCGGAGACCGCGCTCGCGGGGATGAGGAGGAAGCCGATCTGCCGCAGCCCGAGCGATACGGTCGAGCGGAAGGCATCCGTGTCGCCGCGCGCGGCGAGCCGGGAGAGCGAGGGGAAGAGGATCGTCGCGATCGCGACGGAGAAGATCCCCTGCGGGAGCATGTAGAGCCGAAAGGCCGCTTCGATCGAGGCCGGCGCGAGATTCGGGTCGATGAAGCGCGCCGCGAAGAAGGTGTTCACGACCTGGTTGAAGTTGATGAGGCCGAGGCCGAGCGTGACCGGGAGCATGAGGACGAGGACGCGGCGGAGCGCCGGGTCGTGCCGGTCGATCGCCACGCGCAGGCGGTCGTCGCGCCCGCGCAGCCACGGCATCGGCAGGAGGAGCTGGACGACCGTTGCGAGGAGGACGGAGCCCGCGTAGACGTAGAGCGCAGCGTCTTCTCCGTCCGCGCGCGGGACCCCGAGAACGAGGCCGACGATGATCACGAGGTTCCAGGCGACCGGCGCGAGCGCGGGAACGGTGAACTCGCCGTAGCTGTTCAGGATCGCAACCACGATCCCGGAAAGGCCGAGCAGGACGACCGTCGGGAAGAGGATGCGGGAGAGGTTGACGACGAGCTCGTGCTCGGCGCCCTCGTAACCGAACGGGCGCATGATCCACGGAGCGGTGAGGATGAAGAGCGCCGTAACGCCGCCGAGCGCGAGGAGCGTGAGCCAGAAGAGCGAGGATGCAACGCGCCAGGCGCGCAGCGTGTCGCGCTTCTCGAGCAGCTCGCTGAAGACGGGGACGAACGCCGCCCCGAGCGCGGCGTCGGCGACAAGCGACCGGACGAGGTTCGGGATCTGGAACGCGACGGTGAAGGTGTTGATCGGCCCCTCGACGCCGAAGTAGCGGCGGACGACGATCTCGCGGACGAGCCCGAGGACTCTCGAGAGCCCGGTGGCGATCGAGAAGATCGCGGTCGAGCGCGCCAGGCGGCGGGTGCGCCGGGCCTCGCCTGGCTCGTCGTCACGCGGCGGCATGCGCGGATCGTAGGGAAGCGACCGCCCGGAGCCGTGGACATCGGGGCAAGGTTCGGAGGCGACCTCGCGGTCGGTCGCCGAGGCCCGCGAGCGCCTCGGGACGGCCGGCGCGGCCCTCCCGCCGAGGCGTGCTGCCGCGCTGCTAGGATCGTCGCGCGCGGCATGAGCCGCGCTCCTTGCGTCTATGCCGAACATCAAGCAACAGGAACGCCGTGTGCGTAGCGCGGCCCGCGAGCGGATGCAGAACCTCCGGTGGCGGTCGACTGCGAAGACGCTCTACCGGCGCCTCGAGACGGCCGTCGCCGACGGCGACGCCTCGCAGATCGAGGCCGCTCACGGCGAGCTCGTCCGCTGGCTCGACCGGGCCGCCGCCCGGCGCGTCGTCCACCCGAACAAGGTGGCGCGCAAGAAGTCGCAGGCGGCGCGGCTCGTCGCGCAGGCCAAGAGCTAGCCCCGCGGCGCTACGTGGCGGGGACTGGCTCGCGCTTCGTGGACACGTCGACGAGCGCGCGCTCGAGCTCGAGCTCGGCCGTGAGGCGGCTTGCGCCCTTGAGGGCGGCGTCGAGCCCGGCCAAACGGATGACGGCGGCGTCCAGCTCGTCGGGGCTGAAGTTCCGCGCGTGCCCGAGCGCTTTCTTCGCCGGGTAGTCCTTGATCTTGAGGCGCCTGGCGACCTCGGCGGCGTTCGCGCCGTCGGCGGCGAGCCGCTGCGCCGCGCGGACGCGGCCGACGTAGCCGGCGAGCGCGGCGGCGATCGCGAAGGGCTCCTTCGTCCGGCGCTCGAGCAGGGATTCGCACGCTCCGAGCACGCGCGCGCAGTCCCGGTCGCCCCACGCGTCGGTGAGCGCCCAGACGAACGTGTCGCTCGCGCTCACGGCGAGCGCCTCGACCTCGCGGCGTCCGATCTCCTCGCCGGCCGCCCAGGTGGCGAGCTTGTCCACCTCGCTCGCGAGCTCCATCACGTCGTCGCCGACGAGATCGACGAGCGCACGGGCGGCCTCCGCGTCGGCGCGGGCGCCGACGCGCTCGAACTCGGCACGCACCCAGCCGGACGGGTCGCGCGGCTTCGGCACGTCGAAGCGGAGCACCTGGCCCGCCTTCTCGATCGTCTGTACGAGCGCCGCCTGCCGGACCGCCCCCTCGGCGACGAGCGCGAGGACGCTCGCCCCGGAGGGGCTCTCGAGGTACGCGGCGATCGCCTCGACGTCGTCCGCGCGCCAGCGCTCCACGCCTTCGACGACCACGAGCCGGGCGCCCTCGTCGCCGAAGAGCCCGAGCGCGTTGCAGCCGGCCACCGCTTCGGCCGCCGTGGTCGTGTCCGCGGAGAGGAGATCGACGGACTCGACCGTGAAGCGGGCCCGCAGGCGGGCGAGCGCCCGGCGGATCTTCGGGCGGTCGCTTCCGAGGAGGAGGTACGCGGGGCGAAGGTCGTCGGCGGCCACGGCGCGAGCATAGTCACCCTCCCGCCCGAACGGTCAGCCGGGCCCCGTCCGACTCGACGACCACGGCGCCGTCGCGGTCGGTGCGGTACACGGAGAGGCCCGGCGACGCGCCCAGAGCCGCGAGCGTCGCCGGGGCCGGGTGCCCGTAGGCGTTCTCGTGACCGACGGAGATGACCGCGACCCGCGGCCGCGTGTCGTCGAGCAGATCCGGGAGCCGCTCGTCGGCCGACCCGTGGTGTGACAGCTTGAGCACCTCGACCCTCGGCGGGCGCAACGGGACCAGGACGTGCGACTCCGCGTCGGCCGTCAGGAGCACGTCGGTCGTGCCGTACGTCGCCACGAGGACGATCGCTCGGTCGTTCGGATCCGTGCCCGGCGGCCCGGGCCCGTCGGGCCAGAGCACCCGGAGCTCCAGACGCCCGAGCCGGTACCGCTGGCCCACGCGGGCCGTCACGACGGGGACGTCACGCTCACGCGCCTCGGCGAGCGCCGCCTGCTGCTCGGGGCTCGTGACCGGAAGGCCCGGGTCGAGGACGAAGCCGACTCGGACGCGCTCGAGAACCTCGTCGGCCCCGCCGACGTGATCGCGCTGCGGGTGCGTCAGTACGAGCGCGGCGAGCTGCCCCACACCGAGCTCCGCGAGCTGATCCGCGACCTCGGCCTCCGGCGTCCCCTGGTCGACCAGGACCGCCCCCTCCGGAACCTCCAGGAGCACTGCGTCGCCCTGGCCGACGTCCAGGAAGGTCACGCGCAGCCCGTCCGGCGGCGGCGCTGCGCGGCTCCCCGACAGGATCGGCGCCCGCCACCCGAGGAGAACCACGGTCACGACGAGCCCGAGCGCGACGACCCGTGGGGCACGCGGCGGGCGGATCCTGGCCGCGGCCCACGCGAGCGCGACGCCGGCGACGATGACGAGCAGCGCCCGGAGCGACGTCGCCTCGGCGTGCGGAAGGCCGCCGACGAGCCTCGCGCACCAGGCGAGATACGCCGCGAGCCACCCGTTCGCCCAGGCGAGGACGGCCGCGGCGGTCGGAAACACGGGGTCGAGGCCCGCGCACATGAGGGCGAGCCCGAGGAGCGGCGCCACGACCGGGAACGCGAGCGCGTTGGCCAGGATCGAGTACACCGGGATCGACCCGAACTGGAGCCAGAGGATCGGCGCGGTGACGAGCCCGCAGGCGAGCGACACGGAGACGACCTCGCGCAGGACGCGCGGGAGCGGCGTTCCCTCCAGCCGCCGCCCGATCCTGGGTACGAGCACGAAGATCCCGGCCACGGCCGCGAACGACAGCTGGAAGCCCGGCTCGAGCAGGCTGTACGGATTCACTGCGAGCAGGACCGCCGCTCCGGCGAGCCAGAAGTACCAGCGGTCGGCCGGGCGCGCCGCGAGCCAGGCGAGCGACGCGAGCGAGCCGGCGACGCCCGCCCTGACGACCGAGGGCTGCCACCCGACGGCGCAGGTGTATCCGAGCACACCTGCGAGCGCGGCGACATGTCCTGCCCAGCGCGGCAGGCCGGCCAGCCAGGCGAAGAGCAGCACGCCGAACACGACGTACGCCACGTTCTGTCCGGACACGGCCAGCAGGTGGTAGAGCCCGGACGCGCGGAAGTCGTCGCGGAGCGGCTCGCTCAGCTTCTCGTCTTCGCCCAGGACCACTCCGGCGACGAGCGCGCCCCGCTCTCCCTCGAGCCCAGGTGCGATCGACCCCGCGAGCCGGTGCCTGAGCCGGTCGATCGCGCCGGGCAAGCCGCCGCGGCGGCCGAGCTCGCGGTACCACCCCGCCCGAAGGATGACGTGGATCCCCTGGCGGCCGAGGTACGCGGCCTCGTCGAAGTCGCCCTCCTCCTCGGCGTCGCGGGGTCGCTCGACCGTCGCGACGATCTGGAGGATCGCTCCCTGGGGAGGCGCGCGCTCGAGCGGAAGCTCGAGACGCGCGGGCTCGTCCAGGCGGAGCCGGTCGAACTGGAGCACTCGCACGGGGACCCGCAGCGCGAACAGCCCGTGACGCGCCGGCCCGGTGACTTCCACGCGCGCAAGAGCGCTCTCGTCGACGCGGTTCGCGAGCAGGCTCGCGTCGAGCGATGCCAGCCTCGCGTCGCCCCACCAGGCGCCCGCCAGCGCCAGGGCCGCGGCAACCGCGAGCAGCCTGCGCCGACCCGCTAGCAACGGCGCGAGCGCGGCGAGAACGCCCGCGAGCACGGCCGTCCGCGCGCCTCCGACCGGGAGGGCGAGCGGCAGCGCGAGCCCGGCGCAGAGCGCCCCGACGACCAGGTGGGGCGCCCGGAGGCGCTCAAGCGTCACAGGTCGACGAGCTCCCGGAGCTCCTCGAGCCGGGCCGGGCCGATCCCGGGCACGGCGTCGAGCTCGTCGACGGACTGGAACGCGCCTCGTTCCTCGCGGTAGTCGAGGATCTTCTGCGCGGTGACGGGCCCGACGCCGGGGAGGGCGTCGAGCTGTTCGAGCGTTGCCGTGTTCAGGTGCACGCGGCCGCCGGTCGCCGGGCCCTCGGCCGCGGGCTGCCCTCCGGAACCACCTCGTGCGGGGACGACCACCTGCTGCCCGTCCGCGACCGGTGCGGCGAGGTTGACGGCGTCCAGCACGGCCTTGCCGGTCGGCCCGCCCGCTCGGGCGATCGCGTCGTCGATCCGGCTTCCTTCCTCGAGCGTGTAGAGGCCCGGCTGCCGGACGGCACCCGCGACGTGGACGATCACCTCCGCCGCGTCGGCGGGCTCGGCCTCCACGAGCTCGAGTCCGCCCGCGCCGGGCGTTCCGCCCTGGTGCGCGTCAGGCGCCGACGTGAGGAAGCGCCCGCCGGCGACGAGCAGCACGAGGACGACGGCCGCGTAGGCGAGCGCGCGGGGGCGCGAGACGGATGGCATCTCCACGCCTCCGACGATGCCGTGCGAAACCGCACGGAACCGTCACGTTCGTACCGACTTCGTGCCGAGCCCGTGCCGAAAGCCGCGCGTGCTCAGCCCACGCAGGGGCCCGGGTCGACGGGCGTCAATGGGCTCTCGAGCCCGCGGAGCACGAGGTCGACGGGCACGGCGAAGCCGCCGTCGCCTCCGCGCGACCCGCCGAAGACCATCGCCACCACCCGGCCGTTGCGCGCGACGACCGGCCCGCCGCTCTGGCCCCGCTGCACGTTCCCCCGCAGCGGCACAACCGAGCGCGGCCCGGCGTCCCGCTCGTACGCGTTGGGCGCGATCACGATGCGCGGCTCTCCAGCCGTCCCGGGCCGCGCGACGAGCGGCCCGCCGCGCGGATACCCGAGCAGCACGACCTTGCGCGGATATGGGCCACCCGTGGCCGGGGGCAGCGGCGCCGCGGCGAGCCCGGGCACCCGCAGGAGCGCGACGTCGTTCCGGCCGTCCAGGTACACGATCGTCGCCTCACGCGTCCCCTCGTCGAGCACGAGCACCCGCGTGTCGCGCTGCCCGGACACCACGTGGGCGTTCGTCGCGACGATCCCGTTCGCGGCGACCCAGCCGGAGCCGCGGATGCCGAGACCGCAGGACGAGCCCTCGATCCGGACGACGCTCCCCTGTGCTGCCGTGGCGGCGGGACTCTGAAGGACGCTCGGGTCGGGATCCGGCAGCTGTCCGGGGCCGAGCTGGAGGATCGGCAGCGGGTCGAAGCGCTCGAGCGTCCGCAGGAGCGGCTCCGGCGGAACCGCGCGGACGAGCGCCGGGAGGATCGCCGACCGCTGCACGGCCTGGCGCAGCCCGAGCCCGGGCTGGTGGAGGAAGAGGACGGCGAGCGCCCAGGCGAGCGCGAGTCCCACGACGGCTCCGGCCGCCGCCCCACCCGCCCGGTCGACGGCGTTCGAGACGGGGTTCGCCGCGAGTGTCGCGTGGGCGCGGGCGGCAACCCTTCCCGTCACGAGCCCGGCCGCGAAGGCGCCGACGGCCGCGCCCACGAGGCTCGCCAGCGGCACCCAGGCCGCGTTGACGCCGTCCGACAGCACGTGCGGCGCGAGCCAGGCCCCGACAACGATCCCTACGCCGACGCCGACGAGGGAGACGACCTGGGCCGCGAGACCGCGGAAGAACCCGGAGAGCCCGAAGACGAGCACCCATGCGACCAGCAGGAGATCGAACGGGCTCACGCGCGGTGCTCCCGCGGAGGCGGGCCGAGACGGTTCGGCCCGGCATGGAGCGGCACCGCCTCATGGTACGTGCGGGTGCCGCGGGCCCAGGCGCCCGTCGGCGCGCCGGCGGCCCGCCGGCGTTCGAGCGGCCGATTGCGCGTCCGGTCCGGTCCACGCCCCCCAACGGGGGGACGAGGCGCCCCAGGCGTCACGCTAGCGAGGATGTTCGCGCGGGTGTGTGACGCGATGTGCCGAAACCGTCACGAAGCCGTGCCGAAAACGCGCGTCACGAACGGTGGAAGGACGCCGTCCGCCGTCCGCCCTCTCATGCCTCCGGCGCTGCCGCGCCCTTTTCCGCCCGGGCATCGCGCGCGGCACAGCGCACCGCAGCGCCCGCCGTGTCAGACGACGAGGTTCACGAGCTTGCCCGGAACGACGATCGTCTTCCGCACGTCGTTGCCGTCCAGGAGCTCCTGGACGCGCGGCAGTGCTCGCGCCCGCTCGGCGAGCTCGTCCTCGGACAGTCCCGCGGGCACCTCGAGCCGCGCACGCACCTTCCCGTTCACCTGCACGACGAGCTCGAACGTCTCCCGCTCGAGCAGCGCCGGATCGGCCTCCGGCCACGGCGCCTCCCAAAGGCGCTCGTGCCCGAGCCGCTCCCACAGCTCCTCGGCAATGTGCGCCGCGTACGGCTGAACGAGCGAGACGGCCGTCTCCGCCGCGAACCGGGCCGCCGGGTCGCCCGGCCGGCGACCGATCTCGTTCACGAGCTCCATGACCGCCGCGATCGGCGTATTCAGTGCGAAGCGCCGGCCGATGTCGTCGGTCACCTTCGCGATCGTCGCGTGCGCCTTGCGCGCGAGCGGCCCGTCCACAGGCCCGTCCACCGGCGGCTTCTCGGCCTGCTCGAGCGCGACCCGCCACAGCTTGTGGAGGAAGCGGACGATCCCCTCGAACCCCGAGTCCTGCCACTCCGCGTCCTGCTCGACCGGTCCGATGAAGAGGAGGTACATCCGCGCCGCGTCCGCCCCGTACCGGTCGACGTACTCGTCCGGCGTGATCACGTTCCCCTTCGACTTCGACATCTTCGCGCCGTTCCGGTGCAGCATCCCCTGCGTGAAGAGCCGCGCGAACGGCTCGCGGAAGCCGACGAGGCCGAGCTCCTCCATCACCTTCGTGAAGAAGCGCGCGTACATCAGGTGGAGGATCGCGTGCTCGATCCCGCCGATGTACTGGTTCACCGGGAGCCAGTAGTCCGCAATCTCGCGCGCGAACGGCAGCTCGTCGTTCCGCGGGTCGGTATAGCGGATGAAGTACCAGGAGGAGTCGACGAACGTGTCCATCGTGTCCGTCTCGCGTCGCGCCTCGCCGCCGCATTGCGGGCACCTAGTCCGCACCCAGTCCTCCGCCGCGGCGAGCGGGGAGCGGCCCCTCGGCAGGTACTCCTCCACCTCGGGGAGAAGCACGGGGAGCTCCACGTCCGGCACCGCGACGACGCCGCAGCGGTCGCAGTGGACGATCGGAATCGGACAGCCCCAGTAGCGCTGGCGCGAGAGGAGCCAGTCGCGCAGCCGGTAACCGACCTTGAATTCCGCCGAGCCCTCGGCGGCGAGCCACCCGACGATCCGCTTCTTCGCCTCGGGCGCGGGCAAGCCGGAGAACTCGCCGGAGTTCACGAGGATCTCGTCCTCGGAGTGCTCGACGAACGCGCCCTCCTGCGCGACCGGCCCCTCGGCGCCGTCCGCCGGAGCGACGACCGTGCGGATCGGCAGCTCGTAGCGCCCCGCGAACGCGAAGTCGCGCTCGTCGTGCGCCGGGACGCCCATGATCGCGCCCGTCCCGTATTCCATGAGGACGTAGTCCGCGACCCAGATCGGGATCGGCTCGCCCGTCGCCGGGTTCACGACGTAGCGCCCGGTGAAGACCCCGTCCTTCTCCTTCTCCTCGCGCTCGACGGCCGAGCGGGCGGCCGAGCGGCGCACGTACTCGAGCACCTCGGCCTCCTGCTCGCCACCCGCGACGAGCTCCGGCACGAGCGGGTGCTCGGGCGCAAGGACGAAGAACGTCGCGCCGAAGAGCGTGTCCGGGCGGGTCGTGAAGACGGGAATCTCGGTGCCGGGCGAGCCGTCCACGCGGAACCGGATCTCGGCGCCCTCCGAGCGCCCGATCCAGTTCCGCTGCATCGTGAGCACGCGCTCGGGCCAGTCCTCGAGCAGCTCCATCTCGTCCAGGAGGACGTCGGCGTAGTCCGTGATCCGGAAGAACCACTGCGCGAGGCTCTTCGCCTCGACCTCGGCGCCGCAGCGCTCGCAGCGGCCGTCGATCACCTGCTCGTTCGCGAGGACGGTCTGGTCGTTCGGGCACCACTTCACCGGCGCCTCCTTGCGGTACGCGAGCCCGCGCTCGAAGAAGCGGAGGAACAGCCACTGCGTCCAGCGGTAGTACGCCGGCTCGTGCGTGCCGAAGGAGCGGTCCCAGTCGATCGCCCAGCCCATCCGCTCCATCTGGCGGCGGATCGACGCGATGTTCCGCTCGGTCACCTCACGCGGGTGGCCGCCCTCGCGGATGGCGGCGTTCTCCGCCGGGAGCCCGAACGCGTCGAAGCCCATCGGGCGCAGCACCGCCATGCCGTTGCGGCGGCGGAAGTGCGTGACGATCTCCCCGAGCATGTAGTTCCGGACATGGCCCATGTGGAGCTCGCCCGACGGGTACGGGAGCATCTCGAGGACGTAGGAGTGCTCGCGCTCCGGGTCGGCGCCCGGCTCGCCGGGGTTCGGCACGTAGAAGGCGCGCTCGCGGCGCCACACGTCCTGCCACTTCCGCTCGATCGCCTGGGGGTCGTACCGTTCCATGTCGTGTCCTCGTTGTTCGCCTCCGGAGACGAAAAAGCCTCTCGTGAGAGAGGCTTCGAGGGTTCGCGTGACCGCTGCCGTCCGGCCGGTCGCTACCCCTGTCCGTCGATAAGGAGGATGTGCTCCATCGCCAGCAGCCTAGCCGATTCCCGTGCCGGTCGGCTCGACGACGCCGAGCTCCTCGACGAGCGTGAAGAACGCGCGCGCGTACGGCGAGCCGTCGGTGCGGCGGCGGACCTCGTCCCAGTCGATCTGCTCGCGAACCGGGCGAGCGATCTCGAGCGGGCCCGACAGGTCGAGGTGCGTCTCGCCGAGGGCGAGCAGCTTCGTGACCATCACGTCTTCGAGGGCCATGACCCGCATCGGCGTAGCGAGCACCTCGCGCTCCTCGCCGCGCTCGAGCAGCTCCTCGGTGACCGGGCCGGTCGTGGGCTCGAAGATGAGGTCGACGAGGACGTCGCCGTCGTAGGCCTTGACGAGCCAGCCCTCCGGGGGCCGCTCGATGCGGAAGCCGGCCGCGGCGAGTGTCTCCGCCGCCGCCTCGACGTCGTCGGGGCGGACGAGGAAGTCGACGTCGTGGTCGGACGAGG
>Ga0299913_10001652_pt1 | contig 16769 bp, 12 predicted proteins | sample RVTome_9_FD_201360 | JGI IMG/M metagenome (GOLD analysis project Ga0299913, IMG submission 201360) | Soil microbial communities from uranium-contaminated site in the Upper Colorado River Basin, Wyoming, United States - RVT155D38 (version 2) ... | reverse complement strand
CGGCCGCTTGGCTGTCGTCGTTCGGGGCGAAGAGGATGTGGCGGACCTTGACGCCCGCCTCGGTCCCCAGCGTCGACTCGTTCGGCTCCGGCAGGTAGATCTCCAGGACGTGGCGCTGCGGGCCGGGCTGCGACATCTCGGCGACGACCGCCTCGGCCAGCTTCTCGCGGACGAGGTCGCCGCGTGCGACGGCGCGGTAGTCGTCCAACGTGATGTTGTCGTTCTCGAGCCTCGCCTCGAAGGCCGTGTCGACCTCGGCCGCCGCCATCTCAGTGGCCCGGCCGATCCGGAACACGCCGTCCTCGCCCTCGATCACCTCGGTCGGGGTGTTGAGCGCGGCGTCGAAGACCGCGGTCATCAACGCCTCGTCGTAGCCGCTCTGCTCCTGCAGCCAGCCGAGGTCGCCCGCGAGCGGAGCGATCCCCGAATCGGACACGGTCCGGGCGACGTCCTCCCAGGACTCGCCGTTCCGGAGACGGGCGAGGGCGCTCTGGGCCTCGCCCAGGGCGGCGCGTCGAAGGTCGGGGGTGACGTCACCGGTTGCGGGGTCGACCTCCGGCTCGATCTCGATCACCCAGACGTGGCGCTGCTCGGGGTTCGTCGCGTCCTCGACGACTTTCGCGGTGATCTCGTCCTCGGTCACCTCGATCGACCGGTCCGCGGCGAGCGTCCCCATGACCGAGATGTCAACGAGCCGATCGAGCGCGATCGCCGCGAGCTGGCTGCGCTGCTGGTCGACGAACTGGAGCTGACCCTGGTACTCGGCCTCGGTCAGGCGGCCGTTCGCCAGGAGCGTCGCGATGCGGCTCTTGAAGTAGTCCAGCCGGAAGCTCTCCACCCGGAGCCGGCTGCGCAGCTGGTCGTTGGTGATCGTCTGGCCGTTGACCGTGGCGGCCGCGCCGAAGTGGTCGTTGTACCAGCTGTACGCCGCGTAGCCGACGAGCAGGAGGACGGAGAAGCCGATCGCCAGGAAGAAGCCGAGGTTGATGAGGCTGTTCCGGCGGTCGCCGGGATCCCACCCGGCGCGGCCGCGGCGGCGCGCCACCGGTCTGGCACGGAGCGTCATTCGAAACGGGTGTCCATTCGGTGAAGGGGCGCGCCGATCACGCCTGGCGCGTTGGCGGGGCCGAATGGTACCGCACGGTCAGCCGAGGGCCGGCAGCACGATCCGGTCAACGAACCGCTCCGTGGCGTGACCATCGGCAATCTCGAAGGACTCGTCGCGGAAGCGGGCCACGCGCTCAAGGTCGAACTCGCCCGCGCGGAGCCAGCCCGCCAGCTCCCCCGTGGTCTCGAAGATCGGCCCCGGGACGCCGGTCCGGAAGTCGAAGTAGAACCCGCGCTCGTCGTCGTAGTCCGCGTGGTCCGGCGCGAAGAAGGCCATCGGCCGGCCGAGGAGCGAGAACTCGAAGATCGCGCTCGAGTAGTCGGTCACGAGGACATCGCTGACGTGCATCAGCTCGTGGATGTCCGGGTGGTCGGAGACGTCGATCGCGAAGCCCTCGAGGCCAGCGGGGATCGGCGCGCTTTCGCGAACGAAGGGATGGAGCCGCATGAGCAGCACGTGGTCCGCGCCGAGCTCGCGATGGAGCTGCGCGATGTCGAGGTTCTTCGGCGACGTGGCGCGATGGACGGACGCGCCGCGGAAGGTCGGCGCGTAGAGGATCACGCGCTTGCCCGCCGGTAGCCGGTACTTCTCGCGCAGGCCGGCGCTGATCCGGGCGATCTGCTCGTCGCCGAACAGGACGTCCGTGCGGGGCATGCCGATGTCGGTCCGGAACCGCTCCAGCGGCTGGTGGAACGCATCCGCGTAGTGGACGGCCGCCGACTTCGAGGCCATCAGGCAGACGTCGTAGTTCGAGTGGATCGCGACGCGATCGACGAGCTCGTCGTCCGCCCCGAACGTCTTGTCGAGGACGCTCCAGCCGATCCTCTTGAACGCGCCCGACGCGTGCCAGGTCTGGACGACGGTGCTGCCCTTGCGTGGCCTGATGACGTACAGCGGGAAGAAGTAGTCGTCGACGATGAACACTCGCGACGTCGCGAGGTGGTAGCCGGCCTTCATGCCCTGGATGGCAACCTTCCAGCGATTGGTCCGCGCCTTCGGCTGGCGGTACGCGAGGACCGTGTATGGGATCGGCGGATCGCGCCGGTCCAGCTCGTCGCGGATGAACTCGAGATTGCCGCTGATCCCTGGGGCGTGGGACGTCGCGAGGACGACCCGCCGCCGCTGCGGCAGCAGGCGCCCAAGCGCGAAGGCGATGCGCACGGAGTTGATCCGGAGCCAGAGCACCATGCGCCATCGACGGGGATTGCGCTTCGGCCCGGCGGCGGCGCCACGGGTCAGGAGCTCGGCGTCCTCGGTCGTGGTCGTCGGGGGGATGCTGGACCTCCGCGATGCTCGCCTCGGCGCGCAGGAGAGGACGGGCGAGGCTCGGCTGGCGATGATACCGGCTGCGGCCGCGTACGCTTTACGGACCGCGCTTTGAGTGACCGTCGAGGAGGGCGCATGACGTTCGGCATGGTGGTTCTCGCGGGCGGCATCGGTCGCCGGATCGGCCGCCCGTTCCCGAAGCAGTTCCTCCTTCTCGGCGGCAAGCCGCTGATCATCCACGTGCTGGAGAAAGCGCGCGCGCTGAAGGAGCTCGAGCGGATCGTCATCACCTGCCCGGAGGCGCATCTCGACGAGACCGTCCAGCTCCTCCGGAACCACCGCATGGACGACAGGTTCACGTGCATCGTCGGCGGCGCGACCCGGCAGGAGTCGGTCATGAAGGGGCTGGCGGAGCTCGACGGCGTCGACTCGGTCATCCTGCACGAGGCCGTCCGCCCGCTCGTGACGCTCGAGGAGTTCCGGGCCCTGATCGAGAGCCCGGACGAGAACGCGATGTACGGCAGCGCGCTGTCGTTCACGGTCGTCCGCGGCCACGAATACGTCGAGGGCCTGCTCGACCGCGAGGAGCTGGTCAACGTCCAGCTGCCCATGAAGTTCGATCGCGCGAAGCTCGTCGCCGCCCACGAGGCGGCGCGCGACGCCGGGGCGAACTTCACCGACGACGCGAGCCTGTTCGTCGCCCATTCCTCGGATCGTGTCCGGATCCTCCCGGGCAACGACCGGAACGTGAAGATCACCGTCCCGACGGACATCGTCATGGCCGAGGCGCTGTACGCCGACTTCATCGGTCGCGGGTCGTGACCGACGCGAAGATCTGCCTGATCACCGGCGCCAGCCAGGGCATCGGGCGAGCGACGGCGGTCCGCCTCAGCCGGGAGCCCTGGGTGTCCAGGGTGGTCCTCGTCGCCCGCAGCGCCTCCGGCCTCGAGGAGACCGCCGCGGCCGCGGCCGGCGGGACCGCCGAGGTCACGACGATCGCGACCGACCTGTCCGACCTCGACGCGATTCCCGACCTCGTGACGAGGATCCACGACGAGCACGGCGCCATCGACGTCCTGTGCAACATCGCGGGCTACGCCGAGCCGAAGTCGCTTCTCGACACGACCGCCGACAACCTTGTGACGACCTTCACCGTGAACGTCTTCTCGATGCTCATCCTGACCCGCGAGGTCGTCCGCGCGATGCAGGGCCGGCCCGCCAAGATCCTCAACATCGCCTCGACCGCTGGCATCACGGCGCGGCCCGGCTGGGTCGCCTACGCCGCCTCGAAGGCCGCGGTCGTGTCGCTGTCCCAGACGCTGTCCGAGGAGCTCGCGGGCACGGGCATCAAGGTGTACTCGATCTCCCCGGGCCGAACCGCGACGGAGCTGCGTCGAAAGCTGGCGCCCGAGGAGGACCCGACGACGATCATGCAGCCCGACGCGGTCGCCGACGTCATCGCCATGCTCGTCGGCGAAGGCGAGCGGACGCTCGACGGGCAGAACATCATCGTCCGCCAGCAGATCTGACGAGGCTCCATCGAGGCCGATGAATCGGGTCGAGCACGCCCTCTCCTCGCTCGTCCTCCGGGTCCTCGGCCTGCTGTTCGATCTGTTCCCCGTCCGCCGTCGCGCGGTCCTCGCGACGGCTCGCGTGTCCCACCTCGAGGGCAACCTTGCCCACCTCCACGCGGCGATTCGCCGGGCGCGCCCGGAGCTGCCCCTCGTCACGCTGCTCGAGCCGTATAGCTACGGGCTCCTGGGCAAGGTCGGCTACCTGCTGCGGCTCGTGCGCGGGACGTTCCTCCTGCGGACGTCGAGCCTGTTCGTCCTCGACAACGCGTACCTGCCGGTGCACGTCGCGCCGCATCGGCCGGCGACCACCGTCGTGCAGGTGTGGCATGCGGTCGGGGCACTGAAGCGGTTCGGGGCGGACACCGCGACCGGGCTGCACGGCCCGGAGCGGCTGTTCCTCCATCACCACTACGACTACGTGGTCTGCGCCGGCGAGGCGTCGCGGGGACCGTACGCGGCGGCGCTGCGCACGCCCGTCGAGCGCGTCCTGCCGCTCGGCGTGCCGCGGACGGACTTCTTCTTCGACGGCGAGGCCGTCGCGGCCGCGCGGGAGCGCGTGCTGGCCCGCTACCCGCGGCTGCGCGAGGGCCGCGTGGTCCTCTATGCGCCGACTTTTCGGGGCCGCGGCCGCGCGAAGCGCCCCGCGCCGGCGTTCGATGCGGTGGCGCTCCGGGCGGCCCTCCCGCCGGGTGATGTCCTCGCGCTCAAGAGCCACCCCAACCTCGACCCGACCCGCGTCTCGACGGCGGGCTACGACGTCGTGATCGACCGCGCGCTCGAGCTCAACGAGGCGTTTGCCGCGGCGGACGTCCTCGTCACGGACTACTCGTCGGCGATCTACGAGTGGGCGCTCCTGCGGCGGCCGCTCGTGCTCCTCACCGCGGACCTGGCGGCCTACGAGCGCGACCCGGGCCTGTACGTCGACCCACGGACGGACCTCGTTGGCGAGCGGGTCGAGCGGCCGGTGGACCTGCCCGCCGCGATCGCCGGCGCGTCGGTCGACGAGGCGGCCTGGAGCGCGTTCATCGCGGCGCGGCTGGACGCGTGCGACGGTCACGCGAGCACGCGCTTCGTCGAGCGCTTCCTGCCGGCATGACGCGAGCGCCCGGCGTGAGCCCGCCGGCCGCCGGCGCCGCCGGCCGGCGTTCCGGCCGGCCGCGCTTCTCGATCGTCACGGCGGTGTACAACGTGGAGCCGTACCTCCCGGAGTACATCGAGTCGATCGAGCGGCAACGCTTCGACCCGTCGAGGATCGAGGTCATCGCCGTCGACGACGGCTCGACGGATGATTCGCTCGACATCCTGACCGACTGGGCACGCCGGTCGCGAATCAAGGTCAAGGTGTTCACGAAGCCGAACGGCGGGCAGGGATCCGCGCGCAACCTCGGGCTGGACCACGCGACCGGTGAGTGGGTCACGTTCACTGACCCGGACGACATGCTCGACCCGGACTTCCTGCGCGTCGCCGACCGGTTCGCGAGCCGCCATCGCGAGGTCCAGGTCATGGGTGGCAAGCCGTTCGTGCTGCGCGAGGACGTCGGCCGCGTCTCGGACAGCCATCCCCGGCGCGCGCAGTACCGGGCGGGCAATCGCGTCGTCAACCTCCTCGACGAGCCGAACGTCTTCTCCGGCAGCGCGACGGTCAGCCTGTTCCGGACGGACCGGATCGCCGAGACGGGCCTCCGGTTCGACACGCGGATCCGGCCGAACTTCGAAGATGGACACTTCGCGGTCTACTACCTGCTCGCGTTCGAGCAGCCCATCGTCGGCGTGCTCCGTGACGCCCGGTATATCTACCGCCGGCGCGCAGCGGGGACGTCGACGCTCCAGGGGAGCCTCGCCCATCCGGGGCGGTTCACCGACGTCCTCGAGCACGGCTACCTCGACGTCATCCGCGAGGCCCGGGAGCGCTACGGGGCCGTACCGGACTGGGTCCAGCACGTCCTGATCTACGAGCTGTCCTGGTACCTCTCGGCGGACGAGAAGATCTCCTCGGACATCGTCCTGCCGGACGAGCTCGTGCCGCGCTACCACGAGCTCCTCGGGCGGATCGTCCGGTTGCTGGACCCGGAGGTCGTCCGGCGTCACCGGGTGCGACCGCTGCGAGGCGTCTGGGCGGACATCTTCGCGCACGGCTATCGCGGCGAGCGGTGGCACATGCCCTTTGTCGTCCGGGGCAAGGTCGACCGCGACATGCGGCTCCAGCGCATCGGCTACCGCTTCACCGGCCGAGCGCCGAAGGAGCGGTTCGTCGTCGACGGGGTGCCGGTCAGGCCGGCCTTTGCCAAGACCCGAGCCCACCGCTACTACGGCCGAGTCCTGATGGACGAGCGGATCGTCTGGCTGCCCGCGGGCGTGCGGGTTCAGGTATTCCTCGACGGCGAGGAGGTGCCGGTTCGTGGGCGTTGGACGTCGCGGCGGCGACGGCCGCGGAAGCGCTCGCTCCGCAGGCGCCTCGCGGCCTGGCGGCGGCTGCCGAGGCGCTTCGTCCGCGCGCTGTGGCGCGGACGCGGGCGCCGGTACGTCGCCAGGAAGGCGCGGCCGCTCCAGCGCCGGCTCGCGCGGACGTCCTTCTTCCGGAACCGGTATCGCGACGCGTGGGTGGTCATGGACCGCGTCCATGACGCTGACGACAACGGCGAGCGGCTGTTCGAGCACCTGCGCGCGAACCGTCCGGAGATCAACGCGTGGTTTGTCCTCGCGCGCGGCTCGCGCGACTGGGATCGGCTCAAGGCCGCGGGCGAGCGCCGCCTCGTCGCGTGGGGCTCGTTGCAGTGGCGGATGCTCATGCTCAACGCCCACTGGCTGCTGTCGTCGCACGCGGATCGCGGGCTCGTGGAACCGACCGCCGTCACGCGGCTGGCCCGCGGGCGGCCCTGGAAGTTCGGCTTCCTCCAGCACGGCGTGATCAAGGACGACCTGTCACTGTGGCTCAACCAGCGCGACATCGACCTGTTCGTCGTGAGCACGCCGGCCGAGCTCGCATCGGTGGCGGGCGACGGGACCTCGTACATCGTCACGAGCAAGGAGACGCGGAACACCGGGCTGCCGCGCTTCGACCGGCTCCTCGAGAAGGGCCGGGCGGTCAAGCCGAAGGCGCGCGACCTCGTCATCGTCGCGCCCACGTGGCGGACGTGGCTGACCCTGCCGATCGATCCACGGGCTCAGCGCCGGATGGTCGACCAGCGCTTCGCCGATTCCGAGTTCCACCGCATGTGGCTTGGGCTGGTCCGGTCGGAACGGATCCGCGATGCCGTCGCGAAGCGCGGCTGGCGGCTCGGCTTCATGCCCCACCCGAACCTGCAGGAGGTTCTCGCCCAGCTCGACCTGCCAGCGTGGGTCGAGCCGCTCAGCTTTGCCGGTACGGACGTCCAGGGCCTGTACGCCCGCTGCGCCCTGCTCGTCACCGACTACTCCTCGGTCGCGTTCAACGTCGCGTACATCGACCGGCCTGCCGTCTACTTCCAGTTCGACCGGGCGGAATACGCTCGGGGCGCCCACATGGGCCGGCAGGGCTACTTCGACTACGAGCGCGACGGGTTCGGGCCGGTCGTCGAGGACCTGGCGAGCGCCGAGAAGGCGGTCGTCGCCGCGATCCGCCACGGCCCGCGGCCGGCCCGCGACTTCCAGGCCCGGATCGATGCGACGTTCCCCGTCCGGGACGGTGGGGCCTGCGCGCGCGTCGTGGCCGCGATCGAGGAGCTGAGCCGCCCGTACGAGCCGGTTGCGGCTGCCCCGCGGCGCAGGCGCACCAAGAGCGGGGAGGGCGTCCAGGACCGACCATAAGGTCCATGCGACCCCTCGTCAGCGTGGTCATCCCGGCGCACAACCCAGGCCCGTACATCGAGCCGTGCATCCGCTCGATCCTCCGGCAGACGATGCGCCGCGAGCGCTTCGAGGTGATCTTCGTCGACGACGGCTCCACCGACGGCACGGCCGAGCGGCTGAACCGCCTGGCCGGCGAGCATCGGCACATCCGGGTGATCCACATCCCGGCGTCGGGTGCGCCCGGACGGCCGCGGAACATCGGGCTGGAGGCGGCCCGCGGCGACTACGTCCAGTTCCTCGACGCGGACGACGAGCTCGCGCCCCGAGCGCTGGAGCGCCTGTATCGGATGGGGCGCCGGAACGGCTCGGACGTCGTGCTCGGGAAGTTCGCGAGCGAGACGATGGCCCGTCGCCAGGACCTGTTCACGCGCAACCGCCCCGCGACGACCCTCGAGGAGACGCCCGCCCTGGTCGACGCGAGCATGGGCCCGACGAAGCTCTTCCGGACCGCCCTCCTGCGCGACCACGACATCACGTTTCCCGAGGGCTGGCGGCAGATGGAGGACCAGCTCTTCACGCTCCGGGCGTACCTCGCCGCGCGCGTGATCTCTGTCCTGGGCGACGAGCCCTGCTACTTCTTCAACAAGCGCGAGGACGAGGGCCACATCAGCGCCGAGCTGATCGAGCCGGCGTCCCACGTCGAGCACCTCGCCCGGATCCTCGATGCGATCGACGCCGGCGTCGCGGACGCCTCGCTCCGGCGGCGGCTCACCGCGCGCTTCTACCGGACGGAGGTCCTCGCCCGACTCGCCGGCGAGCGGTTCATGGCCGCGCCGGCCGCCTACCAGGCCGAGCTGTTCGAGGCGCTCCGTGGCATCGCCCGTGATCGGATCCGCGAGGGCGTCCACGCGGGGCTCGGCGCGATCGCTCGGATCCGGTCACGGCTCCTGCTCGACGGCGACCTGACCGGCCTGCTCGCGTTCGCACGCCGCGTCGACCGGTTCGCGCTCGACGCCCGGGTGGGCAGCGCGACCTGGACGAACGGGCGCCTCCTCATCGAGTACCGGGCCGCCCTGTCGCGCGGCCCGGACGGCCGCCCGCTCAGGCTCGTCGTGCGCGACGACGCCACGTACCTCGACCCGGCGGTCGCCGACGACCTCGTCGGGCCGATCGACGTGACCGACGAGCTCGGCTCGATCCGGGCGCAGCTGTCGCTCGTCGATCCCGCGACGTCGCTCGAGTGGATCGTGCCCGGCACCGCGTCCCTCACGCTCCGCGCCCTGGACGAGGCGCGGCCCGGCGTTCGGCAGCCGCGACTGCAGGGATTCGTGGAGCTGGACCCGCAGGCGGTGGGCCCTGGCGAGCGCCCGCTGGACGACGGCACCTGGGACGTCGTCGTTCGGATCCTCGGGCTCGGCGTCCGGGCGGTCGGTCCACTGCGGGTCTCCGTGCGCGATCGCGAGGCCGGGCGCCCGTTGGTGCGGCCGGCGCTCCTCGGCCAGCCGCCGCGGTGGGTCGTGCCGCGGGCCGACGGCGACGGTGCGATTCGGATCGGGATCGGCGGGCCGGACCGGCTGCCCTCGACCATCGACAAGCCCGGGCGGCGCGTCCTCCGCGACGGCGACGCGGTGGTCATCGCGCTGCCGGTGGTCACGGACCGCAACGGCACGCTCGCGAGCGGCCGCCTCGGGCTGACTGGGCGGAACGGGACGTTCTCGCTCCCGGCGACGTTCCGCGGCGAGATGGCGGAGCTCGTCGTGGCAGCCCAGTCCGTAGCGCGGGAGCAGGGCATCCCGCGGGGCCGGTACGAGCTCACGGCCCACCTCGGCTCGGAGCATTCGCCGGGCCTTTCCGTGGGCGCCGCGCACGTCCGCGACGACGGTCGGTTCGTCGTGATCGGCATCGCGCGCGAGCCCGTGCTGAAGCGGCTCGCCGGCTGGGCCGGTTGGTACGCTGTGATCCTCCGCGAGGAGACCGCGGGCCTGCGAGCCGGCCTCCGGGCCCGCATCGTGCAGCCCCTGCGAAACGCCATCCGGTTCGCGCTGGGACGAGCCCGTCGCTGATCGGCGAAAGGCCCGCCGGGAGGCGTCCGGCCGATCGGGCGGCCGGAAGGCCCGTGCTACCCTCGCCCCGATGTCCCAGGGGCCTGCTGCCGTCCCGCTCCGGCATGCGTCGGACGGGGATTCGCCCCTGACCCTGCTTCGCCAGGGCATCTCGGACATCCTCTCCCGCCGGCGCCTCGTCCGGTATCTGGTCCAGGCCGACATGAAGAAGCGCGGCTCGGACACGATCCTCGGCAACGTCTGGTGGATCCTGGACCCGCTCCTCCAGATGACCGTCTACGTGATCTTCGTGTCGGTCATCGCACGCCGCCCGGCGCCTGACTACCCCCTCTTCATCTTCGCGGCGATCCTGCCCTGGAAGTGGTACTCGGCCGTCATCAACGACGCGACGAACGCGGTCGTCAACAAGGACAAGCTGATTCGCCAGATCGCGTTCCCGAAGCTCGTGCTGCCGGTCTCGACGGCGACCGCAGGGGTCGTCGGGTTCGCGTGGGGCATGATCCCGCTCGGCCTGCTGATGCTGTTCTTCCTCGACCGCGTCGACCCGACCATGCTCATCTGGATCCCGCTGATCGCAGTCGTCCAGTACGCGTTCACCCTGGCCTCGGCGATCCTCGTCTCCGCGGCGAACGTGTTCTTCCGCGACCTCGGCAACGCGATCGGGCACGGCCTGCGGCTGTGGTGGTTCCTGTCGCCCGGCCTGTACAGCCTTCAGGCGGTGCGTGAGATCGCGGTCGCGCAGGACTTCGCGATCATCGGGACCCTCGCCGGGTTCAACCCGTTCGCGGTCCTGTTCGAGGCGTACCGGGCAGTCATCTACGGCGGCGCCGACGGGGTCTCGCCGCCCCATCCCCCGGATGTCGTCTCGCTGCTCATCCTGCTGACCGCCAGCCTCGTCCTCCTCGCCGTCGCGGTCGTCCTGTTCAAGCGCGTCGAGCCCGAGTTCGCCAAGGTCCTGTGAGCCCAGACGACTACGCCATCGCCGTCGACGACCTCGGCGTCCGGTACAACCTCCGGTTCACCCGGAAGTCGACGGTTCGCGGGTCGTTCGCGAGCCTGCTCCAGCGCCGGAAGCCGGAGCGTTTCTGGGCGCTGCGTCACGTCAGCGTCCGGGTCAACCAGGGCGAGTCGCTCGCGGTCATCGGCCCGAACGGCGCCGGCAAGAGCACCTTCCTCCAGGTCCTCGCCGGGATCATGCGGCCGACGGAGGGCACGGTCGACGTCCGCGGCCAGGTGTCGGGCCTCCTCGGGCTGGGTGTCGGCTTCGATACCGAGCTGTCGGGCGTCGAGAACATCCTGCTCGGCGGCGCGTTCCTGGGCCTCGACGGCCCCCGGATCCGCGAGCTCCTCCCGGAGATCATCGACTTCGCCGACCTCGGCCAGTTCATCGACGCGCCGCTCAAGACGTACTCGTCCGGCATGCGCGCCCGGCTGGGCTTCTCGATCGCGACCGCGGTCGACCCGGACATCCTCCTGCTCGACGAGGTGCTCGCGACCGGCGACGCGAGCTTCCGCGCGAAGTCGAAGGCGCGCGTCATCGAGCTCGTCCGATCCGCCAAGGCGGTCGTCCTCGTGACCCACGACATGGACTGGGTCCGCGAGTACTGCAACCGGGCGATGCTGATCGAGAAGGGCAAGGTCGTCATGCAGGGCTCTCCCGACGAGGTCACGAAGCTCCACCTGGCGCGGACGCGCGAGGCCATCGCGCGGCGCAAGGAGGAGCTCAAGGCGAAGGGCCTTGACCTCGCGATCCGCCCGAAGAAGCGCCGTGACCGGATCAAGCCCCCGGCCGCACCGCCGGCGCAGCCGGGCGCCGCGACCTAACGGCGGCGCGCCCTCGAGATGAGGCCGAAGACGACACCGGCCAGCGCACCAAAGGCGATCGCCCCGCGCCAGTCGAACAGGACCCGGACGTCGCCTGAGACGCGTCGCGCAAGCAGGAACACCACCGCGGTCCGTTCCGCCCGCACATCCGCGGCGATGACCATCCGTGCCGCACCGCGGTCGATCTGCACCTGGCGCGCGAGGATCGACCGGGCGTAGCCGCGGCTGACCTCGACGTTGCCGGCCATCGCCGCGCCCAGGGCGCCCCGGTCCACGGAGACGCGATCCGCCCGCGCCGCCCCGATCGCGCCGGCCGTGACCGTGACCTCGCCGGCCTCCACGCGACCCACCGCGCCCGCCCGGACGTCAACCCGGTCGGCCGAGAGCGATGTGCCGTCCTCCTCCGTGGCCGGCTCGCTCGGCGGAGCCATGACCGGCTCGGTCGGCGGGGCCATGGCCGGCGTCGGTCCGCCGTTCACAGGGACGGGCCGGGCCGCCGCGCGCGTCGCCGCGGCCGCCTGCTCGGCGGCCATCTGGTCGGCCGGTGGATAGACGTGCTTGCGCCGCCTCGGGGTGGTTCCTGGCTGGCTCGGCGCGCGCGAAGCCGCGGCCGCAGCCTGCTCGGCAGCCATCTGGTCGGCCGGCGGGTAGATGTGCTTGCGCCGTCGCGGCGCCGTTGCCGGCCCGTCGCCGCGCGCACCCGGCGCAGCGCTGCGCGTCGCGTCGTAGTCCGTCATGGCCCTGTCCTCCGTGGCCCCTCAGCCTAGCGTGCGCGCCGTTCCGTGAACGGCCGGTGTACGAACTGTTACAGGCGTCGAGTATCCTGCCCGGCGCAAGAGGAAGGACACCAGGGAGGCTACGTGGCCGAGACAATGTCGGCGGGCAGGCCGATCCGCCGCTATCTCATCGGGCTCATCGCCGTCGCGATCATCGCGCTGGCGATCCTCGTCGCTGCGCAGATCGGGACGCTGTTCCCGGGCGGCGCTGCCGCCGCGACCGGGACGCCCGGCCCTGCAAGTGAGCCGTCGCCCTCGAACGTCGCGGTCCAGCCATCGACGGCGCCGCCGACCACGCCCGCGCCGACCCCGGAGCCGACACCCGTCCTCGTGCCGGCGCCGCTGACCGGCGTCCTCGTCTCGCCGGAGGCCGCCGCCCAGCACCCGATCGCGGTCATGATCGACGACCAGTTCGACGCCCGGCCGCAGTCAGGCTTCAACGCCGCTTCCGTCGTGTGGCACGCCCCGGCCGAGGGCGGCATCCCGCGCTACATGCTCATCTTCCAGGAACAGATCGCGACGGACATCGGCCCGGTGCGGAGCGCGCGGCAGTACTACATCGAGTGGGCGGCCGAGTGGAACGCGCTGTACGCCCACGCGGGCGGCTCGCCCCAGGCGATCGCCACGCTGTACGCAAAGGGCAGCGGCCAGTGGGTCTACAACGCGGACGAGTTCCGCTGGGGCGGCCGCTACCTGTGGCGGACGACGGATCGCTTTCCGCCGCACAACGTGTACACGGACGGCAAGCACCTCCGGCGGCTCGCGAATCGGCTCGGCGCGGTGGACGAGCCCATGGATTCGGCGTGGAGGTTCGGGCCTGACAAGGCGGCGGAGCTCCGGCCGGACGGTGGGGTGATCAAGGTCTACTACCCATACGAGCTCATCACCTACCGCTACGACGCCGCGACGAACAGCTACCGCCGCTACATCGACGGCAGCAAGAAGGCGCAGGTGGACCGCGCCGACGGCGAGATCGTCGCACCGAAGAACGTCGTGATCCTGCGCATGGTCTTCGGCGCGCTGAACGACGGTCACCCGGACAAGCATCGGCTCGAGGCGCAGAACATCGGCAAGGGCGAGGCCTGGATCTCGACGGGCGGCGTGACCGTCAAGGGCACGTGGAGGAAGAAGTCGGCGACTGCGCCGACCCGTCTGTTCGGGCCCGACGGCGAGCCGATCACCCTCACCGTGGGCCAGACGTTCGTCCAAGTCATCCCGACCTCGTACACGTTCAAGGTCAACGACGCCCCCACCGCCTCCATCGCCCCGAGGCTCCTCGGGCTGCTCGGGCCTTAGGCCTCCCGGGCGCCGACGTCCGCGTAGATCTGCCGCGTCTCGTGGGCGACGTCCGCCCACGTCCGGCGCGCGTTCGGGTGCTCGAGGGCGGCCTCGACGAGCTGCCCGCGAAGGCGGTCGTCGGCCCACGCGGTGCTGATGGCCTCGGCCAGTCGCTCGGGATCGCGGGGCTCGACGAGGATCCCGGCCCGCCCGATCGCTTCCGGGAGAGCCCCGACGGACCCGGCGACGACGGGCACCCCAGCGGCGATCGCGTCGAGCGCCGGGAGGCCCGCCGAGTCGGTGAGCGCGGGCATGACCACGGCACGGGCGCCGCGAACCAGGCTCGCCAGCCGCTCCGGCGCCATCGCGGGAGCGTAGACCAGCGCGTCGCCCGCGCCGAGCCTGCCGGCTGCACGCGCGAGCGCCGCGCGGTCATCGGGCGAGGCGCCGACGATCAGGACCCGGGGCGGCCATGCCATCGCCGGCACGCCGCGTGGGCGCGGTCGCGCGGCCAGGTTCGCGAGGGCGCGCAGGAACGTGCCGACGTCGTGGCGCGCGTCGAACCGGCCGAAGTACACGAGATAGCGCTCGGGCAACCCGAGCCGGGCCGTCTCGTCGACGCCGTCGCCTGAGGCGGTCGCCCCCGGAACCTCATCCCAGGGGGTCGCGCCGGCGGCCTGGAATGCGGGGTGTGGCGCGAGCGGCACGACCCGGACCCGGCCCGCGCGGAGGCGCAGCAGGCGCCGCGCCGCCCTGGCGACCGCTTCGCTCCCGACGATGACGGCGGCGGCATCGCGGACGAGGCGGCCGCGCAGTCGCTGGCCGAAGCGTGACGCGGGTGAGCGCTGGAAGGCCTGCGGGAGCTCCCACGGCGCGAGGTCGAGGAGCGTCACGACGATCGGGATGCGCGAGAACATCGGCGGTGAGCCGGCGACCGCGTGGTACACGGCGCCGGCGGCGCCGCTCCGGTCCGCGCGCCAGGCCGCCCCGAGCGACGCGCCACGGAGGAGGAACGGATCCACCGTCAGCGCGCCGCTCCGGAGGAGCCGGGTCGGCGGGAGGAGCCGCCGGCCGACCACGTCGAGCCGCGAGAACGCCTCCGTGGGGTCGTCGAGGTCGGCCTGGAGCAGGAACGCGAAGGACTCGCCCGGGAGCAGGTCGGCGTCGAACCCGCCGAGCAGACCGTCCAGGTAGCGCGCCGTTGCAGGCGCCCGGGCGGGGTCCTGGAGGGGCCGCGCGTCGAGGACGACCCGGATGCCCGGTGGGCGGTCCCCGGCCCGCCCGTTCCCCCGGGCGTCGCTCATCGGCGCCGGCGCAGCCTGCGGCGCCGGAGCTCGTCCCATCGCAGCCGCAGGACGACCACGAGCGCCTCGATGATGATCTTGCGGGACATCTTCGATCGCCCGACACGCCGGTCCTGGAACGTGATCGGGACCTCCGTCACGCGCGCCCCGGCGCGGCTCGCGCGGTGGGTCATCTCGATCTGGAAGACATACCCGCCGGCGTGCACGCCGTCGAACGGGATCCCGCCGAGCGTCGCTGCGCGCCAGGCCTTGAACCCGCCCGTGAGGTCGTGCGGTTCGAGCGCAAGCACGGTCCGCGCGAAGATGCTGCCGCCGCGGGACACGAAGCGCCGGACGATGCCCCAGTCGAGCACGCCGCCGCCCTTGACGTAGCGGCTGCCGATGACCAGGTCGGCGTCGCCGTCGGTGATCGGGGCGAGGAGCGATGGCAGCACGGCGGGGTCGTGCGACCAGTCGGCGTCCATCTGGATGACCGACGTCGCGCCCCCGTCCAGCGCGACCCGGAAGCCATCGAGGTACGCGCGCCCGAGGCCGGCCTTGCCGGGGCGATGCCGGACCCGGATCCGCGGGTCGTCGGCGGCCATGCCGTCGGCGAGCTGGCCGGTTCCGTCGGGCGACCCGTCGTCCACGACGAGGAGCGTCGCCCCGGGCAGCTGCTGGAGGATCGCGGAGGCGATGCCGGGCAGGTTCTCCGCCTCGTCGTACGTCGGAAGGACGACCCAGGTACCCGCGCCGGGGCCGGTCGGCGGCGTCACGGCGGCCGAGGGTGCGGGGCAGCGGCGTGGCGCGCGCGGGGTGCGCGGCACGCGCGGCGGGCGCGGGGCTGAGGTGGCTATCGCACGATCTCCAGCGCGTCGAGGCCGACACGCGCATGGCCGGCCGTCCCGACGACGACGATCCGAAGCGTATGCGTCCCGACGGCCGACCATGTTCGGGCGAAGACGATGCGCCGGTGGAGCGTCGCCTTCGAGTAGGTGTTGACCGTCGCGACGAGCACGCCGTCGACGTACACGCGCGCCGCGCCATGGCTCGAGCCGAGCGTCGAGACCCAGGCGATGCCCCGGCCGGTGAACGTCGCCCGGAAGCTCGCCCCGGCGTCCGTCGAGTACCGCTCCGAGCCGCCCGAGAAGGCGGCCCACGTGGGGCCCTTCCACGTGCCGCGCCAGCGAAGGGCATCCCAACCTTCCTGGCGGAGCTGCGCGACGAGCGTCGGCCCGGCGACCCAGGGGCCGACGTTCCAGGCGCGATCGCGGGCGCGGACCTGGAAGCGATGGCTGTGGCCTGGCAGCAGCGCCACCTCGCGCGAGGTCCCGGTGATTCCGGTTGCGACCGTCGTCCAGGGGCCGCCGTCGGTGCTTCGGCGCAGGTCGAAGCTCCTGATCCCGGCGCCGCCCGGGTCTGCGCCAAACCACGAGACCACGGCGAGCAGGCCGGTGGAAGGGGAGCTGCTGACGAGCGCGTCGCGGCGTCGGAGCGTGACCCTCGGCGCGCTCGTGACTGGGTCGCTCCGGTCGATGAGCAGACTGGGCGCCGAGACGGTGGTCGCAGGGCCCCAGTTTCGGACGGCGTCGACCACGGATCGCGGCTTGAGCGCCAGCTGGACCGTGCCGGCCGAGCAGCCCCACACGGTGACGGACCACGACGAGCCGGAGCCAGTCGGCGTGCCGATGCGGCAGCCGGTCGCGGTGCCGGACCGGGTGAAGTCGCCGGGAGAGAGCGCGCCGATCGGTCCGCCGAAGCGGAGGCGCCACGTGAGCGAGTGGGCACGGTTCGGGTTGATCGGCGCGTCGAAATCGAGGACGGTCGTC
>Ga0299913_10001651_pt1 | contig 16777 bp, 12 predicted proteins | sample RVTome_9_FD_201360 | JGI IMG/M metagenome (GOLD analysis project Ga0299913, IMG submission 201360) | Soil microbial communities from uranium-contaminated site in the Upper Colorado River Basin, Wyoming, United States - RVT155D38 (version 2) ... | reverse complement strand
GAGGTCGGTGAGCACCCGGGCTGTGATCCCGACCGAGGTGGCGCACAGGGTGGCGCCGATGAACAGGTGGACGAGGAGCTCCTCGTCCGGCAGCAGCCACGCCGACACCCCCCAGCCGAGGAAGAACGGCGCGACGACCCCGAGCAGCGCGACGAACAGGCTCGAAGCGCCGACCGAGAGCATCTCGTGGACGTTCGACTCGAGGCCGACGTCGAAGAGCAGCAGGATCACCCCGATCTGGGCGAGGATCTCGATCCCCTCGGTGGTGCCGAGGAACTCGAAGCCGCCGAAGCCGACCAGGGTCAGGTTGCCGAGGATCACCCCGAACACCAGCTCGCCGAGCACCGCCGGCTGGTGGATGCGCTCGAACAGCTCGCCCCCGAGCTTCGCCGCCGCGAGGATGATCGCCAGCCCGAGCAGCACCGGCACGACCGGGCCGCCGTGCCCCTCGCCCTCCTCGTGGCCGCCGGCGCCGCGGCCGGCCCCCTCGATGCCCTCGCCCTCCTCGCTCGCCTCGCCGGCCTCCTGCGCCTCGATCAGATCGGCGGTCTCCGCCGGCACCTCCACGGTCACGCTCTCGGTGCCGCTCGGCGGCTCCTCGGCCGGGGCCTCGCCGGTCGGCCCGGCGGGCTGCGCGGCCTGACCGCCCTCGGCCGGCGGCGCTTCCTGGCGGGCGCCGAGCAGGTCGGGCTGGAGGAAGACGACGGCGGCGAGGACGGCGAGGGCGAGGAGCGAGCGTCGCATCGGGTGGGGATCACTCCTGGAAGGCCGGCAGCCGTTCCGGGGGCGGGCGCCTTCCCGCGGGGCGCCGCCGCCCGCTGGGCCGGGCTCGGATTTCTCGGTCCGGCTCCCCGAGGCCGAGTCGCAAAAGCCGCGCTATCGTACCACCGGGCCGGGCGCCCGACGGCCGCCTCCCCGGCGACGATGGACGAGCCGAACGACCAGCCGACCCGACCCGCCGCACCGGAGCCCGGAGGGCCCTTTCCGGCCTCGCCGACCGCGATCCGCCCGTCGGCCACCCGCGGTTCGCCGGGCGCCGCGACCTCGCCGGGCCGGATGCGCCGCGCCCTCGCCGGGCCGGCCGGCGTGGCACTCGCCACGCTCGGGCTCTTCGCCGCCCTCGCCCTCTTCGGCGCCCGGGTCCACTGGGTCGAGGAGGTCGGCACCGCCGAGCGCGACGGCTACGTGCTCGAGGCCGAGATCCTGCTCGACGGCCGGCTGCCCCACGACCCGTTCCGGCCGCTCCTCTACCCGCTCGCCGCCGCCGGGCTCGGCGCGCTCCTCGGCGACCCCTTCGCGGCCGCCCGCCTGCTGTCGAACGCCGCCGCGGCGGCGCTCGCCGCCCTCGCCTTCGCCTTCGGCCGCCGGCTCGCCGACAGCCGCGCCGTCGGCTGGTGGGCCTTCGGCGCCACCGCGCTGAACCCGAACCTGTGGATCATCGGCCAGCACGTGACGACCGACATGTCGTTCGCGGCGCTCGCGGCGGCCTCGCTGCTCGCCGCCTTCGCCTACCTCGAGCGGCCGGACGGAAGGACGGCCGCCGCCGGCGGCGCCGCCCTCGGCCTCGCGGCCTTCACCCGGGCCAACGCCGCCTTCCTCGTCCCCGCCTGGCTCCTCGCCTGGTGGCTCGCCCCGCGTGGGGCCCGCCGGCTCAAGCACCTCCTCGTCCTCGCCCTGGTGACGCTGGCCGCCCTCGCCCCCCACTTCGCGCTCCGCCAGGCGGAGTTCGGCGACCCGTTCCACGACGAGAACTGGAAGAACCTCGCCTACAAGCTCTACGGCTGGCCCGACTGGTCGTACCTCGAGCGCGTGCCGTTCGACGGCCCCTGGGAGGTGGTCGCCGCGAACCCGGTGCGGGTGCTCGGCGGCGGCTGGCTCGAGACCTACCGCTTCCTGCGCACCGGCTTCTGGCAGCTCGTCGGCACCCGGCTCCACGCGCTCCTCTTCCTCGCCGGGGCCGCCGCGGCGCTCGCCGCCCGCCGCCGCCGCGCCGGCTGGCTGCTCTTCGCCGGCGCCACGTACACGGCGCTCGTCGCGCTCTCCTTCTTCACCTGGGGACGGCTGCTCCTGGTGCTGCTGCCGCCGACCGCGGCGCTCTCCTACGCCCCGTTCGCCGGGCCGGTCCGCGAGCGGGCGGTCGCCGCGCTGGCGCCGCGCTTCGCCCGGCGGCGGCCCGCGGCCCTGCGGCGGCTCGGCCGTCCGGAGACGCTCCGGCGCGCCCTCACACTCGTCGCCGCCCTGGCCCTGGCCGGGCTCGCGCTCAAGACCTTCGCCTTCCGCCTGCCGGTCTTCGTCGACCGCCATCCGTACGCCCAGGTCGCCGCGCTCCGCAGCCTGGCGGCCGAGGTCCCCGAGGGCACGGTGATCGCCGGCGTCACCCCGTTTCTCGGCCGCTACGTCGACCGCGATTACGCCTACGTCCACGACGCCTTCGGCCCGGAGACCCGCGACCCGGAGCTCTACTACGCCGCGCTCCGCGAGCGGCTCACCGAGACCGGCGCCGACTACCTCCTCGTCGGGGAGATCGACCTCCGCGACCGCCCGGCGGCGCTGCTCGGCGAAGCGCCGCCCGTCCCCTGGCTCGCGCCCGCCGGCGGCGACGCCGAGGTGCGGGTGTGGAGGGTGCAGGGTCTAGACTGAGCCGGTGAGTCAGCCGAGCCTCTGGGGGGAGCTCTCCCGGAAGCTGCGCACCGGTGCGCCCTACCGTGCCCTCCTCGAGGGCCTGGGGAGAGGCTCGCGCGCGCCCGACGGCCCGGTGGACGCCGTGCGGCTGCCGGTGCCCGCGGCGGCCTGGGTGGTCGATCTGCTCGCCGCGGACCTCGGCCGGCCGGTGCTGGTGATCGTGCCGCGGGAGGCGGACGCCCAGGCGTGGATCGAGGCGGCCGAGCTGTTCGCCTCCGACGCGGAGGCGCCGCCGCCGGTGTACTTCCCCGGGCCGTCGCTCTCCCCGTACCAGGAGACCGACACCTCGCTCCTCGTCCGCGCCCAGGAAGCGGTGGCGCTCGACCGGCTGCTCGCCCCGCGTGGGCGGCGGCCGGTCCTGGTGTCGACCCCGCGCGCGCTCTTCCGGCGCCTGCCCCGGCCGCGCGACTTCCTCGCCTCGGTCGTCGAGGTGCGGGAGGGCGACGAGGTGCCGCTCGACGACCTCGCCGGCCAGCTCGCCGAGTTCGGCTACCGGCGGAGCGACCTGGTGACCGAGGTCGGAGACTTCGCCGTGCGCGGCGGGATCTTCGACGTCTTCCCGCCCGGCGCCGACGACCCGCTGCGGATCGAGCTCTTCGGCGACACGGTCGAGACGATCCGCCGCTTCGACCCGCAGAGCCAGCGCTCCGAAGAGCGGCTCGCCGGGGAGGGCGCCCGGCTGCTGCCGCTCTCGCTCTTCCCGTCGGGCCCGGCCGCGGCCGCCCGGCTCGCCGCCGTCCTCGCCGAGATCGCCGGCGAGCGGATCGGCCCCGAGGCCGCGGCCCACCTCGAGGGGCTGCGCGCGTCGGGGGAGTTCCCGGGCTGGCAGAACTACCTGCCGCTCCTGACCGGCGACCCGGACGACGGCACCGCCTCGCTCGACGAGCTGGCGGCCGGCGCCTCGGACGCCGAGCCGCTCCTCGTCGCGGTCGACCCCGAGACCCTCGCCGCCGAGGCCGAGCACCACGCCGCCACCCTCGAGGCCGACGCCGCCGCCCGCCGCGACCACCACAAGCTGACCGCCCCGCCCGAGGCGCTGGAGCAGCCGCTGACACGGGTCGAGGAAGCGCTCGGCCGGGCGCGGCTGCGGGTCGTCGGGCTCGAGCTCGGCGCGCGGCCGTCCGCCGCCGGGGCCGGGCCGGGGACCGCCGCCGGACCGCGGGCCGCGGACGCGGCCGGGGGCCCCGGCCCGGCCCCGCCCGCCGCCGTCGACTTCGCGGCGACGACGACCGACCTCTTCGAGGGCCAGCTCCCGCGCTTCCCGCAGGAGGTGGCGACCGCCCGCGACCGCGGCGACCGGTGCGTCGTCGTCGTCGCCCCCGGCCACCGGCGGCGGATGGAGGAGCTGCTCGAAGGGCGGGAGATCGCCGTCGGCCCCGGCGGCTGCGAGATCGTCGAGGGCGAGCTCGCGCGCGGCTTCCGGCTGCCGGCGGCCGGCGTCTCGGTGTACGGCGAGCTCCAGCTCCTCCCCCGCGCCAAGCCCCAGGCGGTGCGCGCCGCCCGCCGCCGGCCGCGCTACGGGCCGTTCGTATCCAGCCTGCGGGACTTGAAGGTCGGCGACTACGTCGTCCACGCCGACCACGGGATCGGCCAGTACGTCGCCCTGCGCAAGGTCGGCCGCGAGGGGGGCGACGGCCACCTGCCGCCGGTCCTCGCCGGCCACGTCGGCCCCGAGGCCGCGGTCGAGACCGAGGTGATGGAGATCGCCTACGCCTCGGGCAAGCGGCTGCTCGTGCCGCTCTCCCGGCTCGACCTGGTGCAGAAGTTCTCGGGGATCGAGGGCGTCGCCCCGCGGCTCGACACCCTGGGCGGTACCTCGTGGAACAAGACGAAGGCGCGGGTCAAAAAAAGCCTGCGCGACATGGCCGGGGAGCTCCTCGAGCTCTACGCCGAGCGGCAGATCGCCGAGGCGCCCGCGATGCCGGAGGACTCCGACCTCCAGCGGCAGTTCGAGGCCGCCTTCGCCTACGAGGAGAGCCCCGACCAGCTCGACGCGATCGAGGCGATCAAGGAGGACCTATGCCGCACCCGCCCGATGGACCGCCTGCTGTGCGGCGACGTCGGCTACGGCAAGACCGAGGTCGCGATGCGCGCCGCCTTCAAGGCGGTCGACGGCGGCTACCAGACCGCCGTGCTCGCCCCGACGACCATCCTCGCCGACCAGCACCTCGAGACCTTCCGCCGCCGCTTCTCGGGATTCCCGGTCGAGATCGAGATGATCTCCCGCTTCCGCTCGCCGGCCGAGATCCGCGAGATCGCGAAGAAGGTCGCCGCCGGCAAGATCGACGTCCTGATCGGCACCCACCGCCTGCTGTCGAGAGACGTACGCTTCGCCCGCCTCGGCCTCGTCGTCGTCGACGAGGAGCAGCGCTTCGGGGTCGCCCAGAAGGAGCGGCTCAAGCAGCTCAAGAAGGACGTCCACGTGCTCGCCATGTCGGCGACGCCGGTGCCGCGAACGCTCCAGCTCTCGCTCGCCGGCGTGCGGGACCTGTCGATCATCGAGACCCCGCCGAAGGACCGGATGGCGGTCGAGACCGCGATCCTCCCCTTCGACCCGCAGCTCGTCCGCGAGGCGGTCGAGTACGAGCTCGAGCGCGGCGGGCAGGTCTACTACGTCTACAACCGGGTCGAGACGATCGAGCGGATGCTCGGCTACCTGCGCGAGATCGTCCCCGGCGTGCGGGTGACCGTCGGCCACGGCCAGCTCGACGAGGGCGAGCTCGCCCGCCGCATGCACGCCTTCACCGCCGGCGAGCACGACGTGCTCCTGGCGACGACGATCATCGAGAACGGGATCGACATCCCGAACGTCAACACGATGATCGTCCACCGCGCCGACCGCTTCGGTCTGTCCCAGCTCTACCAGCTCCGCGGCCGGGTCGGCCGCTCGAGCCAGCTCGCCTACTGCTACCTGCTGGTCCCAGGCGACCGCATCCTCTCCGAGGCGGCGAGAAAGCGGCTCGCCGCCCTGCGCGAGTTCACCGACCTCGGCGCCGGCTTCCGGATCGCCGCCCGCGACCTCGAGATCCGCGGCGCCGGCAACCTGCTCGGCGCCGAGCAGAGCGGCCACATCGCGGCGGTCGGCATCGAGACCTACCTCAAGATGCTCGAGGAGACCGTCGCCGAGCTGCGCGGCGAGGCGGTGTCCGAGGCGCCCTCGACCGCCATCGACCTGCCGGTCCCGATGTCGATCCCCGAGGACTACATCGCCGACGCGAACCTCCGGATGGAGACCTACCGCGCGATCGTCGCCGGCGACCGCGCGGACGAGGAGATCCTCGCCGAGCTCGCCGACCGCTTCGGCCCGCCGCCCCCCGCCGTCCGCAGCCTCCTCGACGTCGCGGCTCTGAAGCGCGCCGCCGAGGCCCTGCGGGTCCAGTCGATCGGCAGCCAGCGCGGCGAGCTCGTCATCCGCCTGCGTCAGGACGCCCGGGTCGACGTCGACAAGCTCGTCGAGATCGTCGGCTCCCGCGAGGGCGTCGTCTTCACGCCGAACGGGGTGCTCACCGTCGCCCCGGGGGGCGAAGGGCTGGTCACCGTCGCCCGCCGCACCCTCGAGGAGATCGCGGCGTGAGACGCGGTCGCTTCGGCCCGGTCGGCCTCGTCGGCACGGCCCTGCTCACCCTCGCCGCCGCCTGCGACCGTCCCCCACCCCCGCCCCCGGACGTCGTCGCCGAGATCGACGGAGAGCCCGTCCGCTACGGCGAGCTCGAGGCCTACCTCACCCGCCAGCTCGGCGAGACCGGCGCGAGCCTCGGCAGCGACGTCCTCTCCGAGCTCTTCGACCAGTTCGTCGACGAGCGCCTGCTCGCCCGGCTGGCGGTCGACGAGGGCCTCGCCGGCGCCTCGTCGGTCGACCGCCCCGCCGGCCGCCGCCGCGCCGTCGACCGCCTTCTCACCGCCGGCGACGACCCCGCCCCGACCGAAGCGGAGATCGCCGCCTGGCACGACCGCCACCGCGACGACCTCCGCCGCCCCGAGCGTGTCCGCCTGCGCCAGCTCCTCGTCGAAGACCGCGCCACCGCCGAGCGCGCCCTCGCCGAGATCCGCGCCGGCGCCGACTTCGCCGCCGTCGCCGCCCGCGTCTCCGGCGACCCGAGCGTCGCGGCGATGGCCGGGCACGAGGACGAGCTGAGCCGCGACGAGCTCCCCCCCGCCTTCGCCGACACCGTCTTCGAGCTCGGCGCGGGCGAGGTCTCCGAACCGGTCGAGGCCGACTACGGCGTCCACCTCTTCCAGGTCACCGCCCGGCTGCCCGAAGAGGTCGTCCCCCTCGCCGAGGCCCGCGCCGAGATCGAGCGGACCCTCCGGCGCGACGCCGCCGACCGCCGCCTCGCCGCCCTGGTCGAGCAAGCCCGCGGCCGCTATGATGTGAGGGTCCACGAAAGGAATCTGCCGTTCGACTACCGCGGTTCCTACCTCCATGGATCTTGACGTGATCGAAACCCGCACGCCCCGACTCCGCCCGGCCGCGGCCCTCGCCGCCCTCGCGGCCGTCCTCTGGGCCGCCGCCGCCCCCCCGGCCGAGGCCGCCGTCGTCAACCGGATCGTCCTCCGGGTCAACGACCGGATCGCGACCCTGCTCGACTACGAGGAGCGCAAGCAGCGCCTGCTCGAGGACATGGTCCGTGCCGACCTGCCGCTCGACCGCCGCCGCGAGCTCGCTGCCCAGCTCCCCGAACGCGTCTTCCAGGACCTCTACCAGGAGCTCCTGCTCCTCTCCCGCGCCGATCAGCTCGGCGTCGCCTTCACCGACCAGGAGATCGAGAACCAGCTCGCCCGGGTGCGCGAGAGCTACGACTTCGCCAGCGAGGAGGAGTTCAACCAGGCCCTCGCCCAGGGCGGGATGACCCCGAACGACTTCCGCGAGCAGACCGTCGTCCAGATGCGGATCAACGACGTCGTCACCCGCGAGGTGCGCTCCGAGCTCGCCGTCGGCGAGGAGCTCGCGCGCCGCTGGTACAACGAGCACCCCGAGCAGTTCCAGCGCCCCCAGCGCATGCGCCTCCGCGAGCTCGTCGTCCTCGGCGAGAACGAGGACGACTCCCCCCTCGACGCCTCGGCCCGCCGCGCCCTCGCCCACCAGCTCCGCCGCGAGATCGCCGCCGGCCGCGACCTCGCCGACGTCGCCGCCGAGCACGCCTCCAACCCCGCCGTCAACGGACCCATCGACCACGGCTGGGTCGGCCCCGGCGACCTCGCCGCCCCCCTCGAAGCCGCCGCCTGGGGCCTCGACGCCGGCCAGGTCACCGAGCCCGTCGAGAGCCGCGGCAGCCTCCACCTCGTCGAGGTCCTCGAGCGCCAGGCAGCCGGCCTCCGCCCCTTCAACGAGGTCGCCCAGGAAGCCGAAGGCCGCGCCCGCCAGGAAGTCTTCGCCGAAGCGATGACCGCCTTCCTCGACCGCCTCGAAGACCAGTCCTACATCGTCGCCCAGCCTCCCCCCGAAGCCGCCGACTTCCGCCGCCTCGGCGGCTCCGCCACCACCCTGGAAGCCGACGCCCCGGCCTCGACCGAGCCGGCCGAGGAGGCCGAGGCCGACGCCGAGGCCGAACCCCTCACCCCCGCCCCCGAGCCCGCCGACGAGCCCGAACCGACCGGCGAGACCGCCGCCGAAGCCGCCGCCGAAGAAGGCGCCGCGGCCGCCGAACGCGACCCCGACTTCCAACCCCTCCCCCCGGAGCTCCGCGAACCCGCCGACCCCGGCGCCCCGACGTCCCTGCCGGAGAGCCCCCCAGAGCCGCCGCCGTGGCACCATGCGCCGTCGCAACTCGCAGAACTGTTTCGCGTAGCTCCTTCCCTTAAGGCTCAGTCATAGCGATCTCTTCACGCTCATCAGGTTCGAGCGCGATACGCGTGTCTCAGAGCGGTGGACGCGGGCAGTGCGGTCTAGAGGGGTAGGTAACGAACCTGGCCCTCCCACTCGCTTGTCACGCTCGCGGCAGCAACGACGGCCAAGTCCTCGATCACCGTTCCGTAGGGGAGATGGATGTCGACCACGAAAACTCCGGGCATCGATAGCCCTTCTCTGACCTGGTCGTAGGCATGACGGGGCACAGTTTTCCTGTCGTGGGTGAGTAGCACGCGTTCCTCCTGTGCAGCCCAACTCAGGAGGACTTCGTCGCCGCCTCCGTGGATCTCGGGGACATCTTGAGCGCGCACCAGATCGAGATCGGGGACTCTCTTCAGGAGCCCCCGAACGATCCTCCCGTTGAAGTTCTCATCGGCGAGCAGGCGAATCACCGAGCTGAGCGGAGTCGGCCCTCGAGCCTCTCGCGGACTCCTTCTGGGGGGAAGCGCTCCTCGAGCTCTCTCTGCAGCTCGTCTCCGAGACGACGCTGACGCTCGAGGTACTCCTCGACCTCACTGCGGTGACGGAGAAAGTAGGCGATCGCGGCATAGACGTCAGCCGGTTGAAGCGCCGAGTAGTCCTGGGCGATCTGCTCGGGAGTCGAGCCCTTCTGGTACTCCGCGATCACGGAGTCCAACGTGACGCGCGTTGCACCGACGCGGATCACGCCCTGCTGATCCAATCGGAGAGGGACAGGCTCGGTTTCGGCTAGAACGGCCATCGTGTTTCTCCAGTTGCCAGTATAGCGCTTTCGTACGTCCGGTCCGTGCTCACGACTCGCCTGCACGTCTCGTCCGGAGCGGCGGACGCCCCCTCCCGGGCAGCGCCAGGGAGCGGCGGACGCCCCGCCCGGGGATGTCTGAGCCGGCGCTCGTGCACCGCCCGCCGGAGTCGTAGACAGGTCCGGCGCCGGGGAAGCCAAGCCGAGGCTCCCCGCCGAAGTCTCCGCAAGCCGAGGCGGTCCCCGGGCGGGGCGTCCGCCGCGCCCCCAGCCACCACCCGTACCGGGCGGGGCGTTCGCCGCGGCCCCTCGCGCCGGCCCGCTCCGCCACCGACCCGTTCCCGTAACACGAGCTTCACCCGAGCGCCACAGTGATCGACGGTGGAGTCATGTGGACGAGGGTGGAGGATTGTGGTACCGTCGCATGTCAAAGACGCGTGATGGAGGCCAGGGTAGTCCATGTTCCGGGGAAGTGCGCAAGCGAAGATCGACGACAAGGGGCGCCTCAAGGTGCCCACGGCCTTCCAGCGCCACATCGAGGAGCGCTGGGGGCCCGAGGTCTTCGTCACCAGCGTCGTCGGCGAGTCCGCCTTCCTCTTCCCCCTCCCCGTCTGGGAAGAGATCGAGAACCGCCTCGCCGCCCTCCCCTCGACCCACCCCGCGAAGACCAAGTACATCGAGCGGACCAGCTACTTCGGCCAGGAAGGCAAGCTCGACGCACAGGGACGGATCGTCCTGCCGCCCCTCCTCCGCGAGAGCGCCGGGATGGAGGGCGAGGTCGTGGTGATGGCGCAGATCGACCGCCTCGAGGTCTGGAACCGCGAGCGCTTCGAGAAGCGCAGGCTCGCCGAGCCGATGAGCCCCGACGACTGGCAGGCGCTGAGCGAGGCGGGGATCTAGATGCCCCGCGACCCCGACGAGCGATGGAACGCGACCCGCCCGCACCGCCGGCCCACGTCCCGGTCCTCGTCGAGGAGACTCTCGAGCTCCTCGCCCCCGGGCGCGGCGGCCTCTACGCCGATTGCACCGTCGGCCTGGGCGGCCACGCCGAGGCGCTCCTCGACCGCTACCCCGAGGCACGGCTCCTCGGCATCGACCGCGACCCCGAGGCGCTCGCCCGCTCCGCCGAGCGGCTCGCCCGCTTCGGCGAGCGCGCCCGCCTCGCGCGCGGGGAGTTCAGCCGTCTCGACGAGGTCCTGGACCGCGAGCTCGGCCCGCCGCCCCCCGGCGGCCGCCGCCTCGCCGGCGTCCTCGCCGATCTCGGCGTCTCGTCGATGCAGCTCGACACGCCCGAGCGCGGCTTCAGCTTCCGCTTCGCCGCACCGCTGGACATGCGCATGGGAGGCGGCGAGCTGACCGCCGCGGAGATCGTCAACCGCTACCCGGAGGACGCATTGGAACGGATCTTCAGAGAGTACGGCGAGGAGCGGCAGGCGAAGCGTCTCGCCCGGGCGGTGGTCGAGGCGCGGCGCGCCACGCCGGTCTCGACGACCGCGGAGCTCAAGGAGCTGATCGACCGGGCCAAGCGGGTCGAGCACCGCCGGCGGGGGCGGGAGGGGCGGGTCGACCCGGCGACACGGGTGTTCCAGGCGCTGCGGATCGAGGTGAACCAGGAGCTCGAGGGGCTGGGAGGCTTCCTCGACCAGGCGGTGCGCTCGCTCGAGACGGAGGGGAGGCTGGTGGTCATCTCGTACCACAGCCTCGAAGACCGGATCGTCAAGCACCGCCTGCGGGAGATGGACCGCGGCGAGGTCGACCGGGTGACCGGCCGGCCGCTCGCCGAAACGCGGTTGATCGAGGTGCTCACCAAGAAGCCGGTGCGCCCCTCGGAGGAGGAGGTCGCCTTCAACCCGCGGTCGCGCTCGGCGCGGCTGCGGGCGGCGCGGCGCGTGTGAGCCGGGCCGGGCGATCGATCTGAGCTCGAGGCTGGCGGGCGGGCGCAGGAACTCGTCGCGACAGGGCGCGGCGGGCAGAGACGGACCAGGGGAGCAGGAGCGAGCCGGAGTGCGCAGCGCTTACGCCTACCACCGCGAGGTGGAGAACAGCTTTCTCGTGCGCGAGCGGGATCGCCGCCGCTGGCGCGAGCTGTGGCGGATCGTCGCCGTCGCGCTGCCGGTCGCGCTCGCTCTCGTCGTCTACATCTGGCTCCACCTCGTCGTCCTCGACACCGCGTATGCCATCGGCGGGCTCGAGGCCACCCTCGCCGAGCTCGAGCGGACCGCCGACCAGCTCGACCTCGAGGCGGACCGCCTCTCCGCCCTGCCCGAGGTCGAGCGGCGGGCGCGCGAGGAGCTCGGGATGGTCGGCCCCGAGGTCGCGGCGACCGAGTTCTGGGACGGGACGGGGTTCTTCGGCGAGGGGGCGCGGTGAGCCGGCGGCTGGCGCTGGCCGTCGCGGCCGCCGCCCTGTGGACGGCCGGCATCGGCGTCCGCCTCTACGGCCTGCAGGTCGTCGAGCACGACCGCTACCGGGCGGAGGCGGCCAAGCGCCACCTGCTCCACGTCGAGCTCGAGCCGCCGCGGGGCACGATCTACGACGCCCGCGGCCGGGAGCTCGCGGTGTCGATCGAGGTCGACTCCGCCTGGGCCGACCCGGGCGAGGTCGACGACCCGGCGGCCGCCGCCCGGCTCCTCGCCGCCGCGTCCGGCGAGGACGCCGCCCTCCTCGAGCGCCGCCTGGCGGACCGCTCGAAGAGCTTCGTCTGGATCGCCCGCCAGCTCGACCCGGCGGTGGCGAAGCGGGTGCGCGAGCTCGGGATCGAAGGGGTCGACTTCCTCCGCGAGTACAAGCGCTACTACCCGATGGGGCAGCTCGCGGCCCAGGTCATCGGCTACGCCGGCATCGACCAGCGGGGGCTCGCCGGGCTCGAGCACCTCTACGACGACGCGATCGTCGGCGAGACCGGGCGCAAGGTGCTGCTGCGCGACGCCCGCCAGGTGACCGCCGCCTCCCCCCGCTTCGCCGGCGACGCCGCCCGCCCCGGCGCCGGCCTGCGGCTGACGCTCGACGCGGCGATCCAGCACGTCGCCGAGCGCGAGCTCGCCCGGGCGGTCGAGGCCTCGCGCGCGACCGCCGGGAGCGTCGTGATCCTCGACCCGTCGACCGGCGCGGTGCTCGCGCTGGCCTCCTACCCCACCCTCGACCTCAACCGCTTCCCCGACGCCGACGAGGCCCACTGGCGCAACCGCCCGGTGATGGACGCCTACGAGCCCGGCTCGACCTACAAGATGGTCACCATCGCCGCCGCCCTGGCCGACAACCTGCTCGATCCCTCGGACGTGCTCGACTGCGAGATGGGGGGGATCACGCTGGCCGGCGTGCGCATCCGCGACCACCATCCGTTCGGGCTCCTCACCCTGCGCGAGGTGATGGCCCGCTCGTCGAACGTGGGCGCGATCAAGACCGGCCTCGCGGTCGGCGAGCAGCGGCTCCACGCGATGAGCCGCGCCTTCGGCTTCGGCGCGCCGACCGGCGTCGACCTGCCGGCCGAGAGCCCCGGCGACCTGCGCCCGGTCGAGCGCTGGTGGCCGCTGACCAAGGCGTACGTCTCGTTCGGCCAGGGGCTCGCCGTGACGCCGCTCCAGCTCGCCGCGGCGTTCGGCGCGGTGGCCGACGGCGGCACCCTGCGCCGCCCCCACGTCGTAGCCGAGGTCGTCGCCGGAGGCTCCGCCGCGGGCCTCGGCGGAGCCGGGCTCCGGACGCCGGCGGCGAAGAGCGGCCCCGCGGTCGCCGGCCGGCCCGTCAGCGAGGCGACCGCCCGCGAGCTCGAACGGATGCTGGAGATGGTCGTACGCAGTGGCACCGGCAAGCGCGCGGCGATCCCCGGCTACCCTGTCGCCGGCAAGACCGGCACGGCACAGAAGGCGGTGCGCGGCGCCGGCTACTCGCCGACCCGCTTCGTCGCCAGCTTCGTCGGCTTCGCCCCGGCGCGGCGGCCGGCGCTGGTCGCCGCGGTGGTCGTCGACGAGCCGTGGCCGCGCTACCACGGCGGCGACGTCGCCGCGCCCGTCTTCGCCAAGATCGTCGAGCCGGCGCTGCTCTACCTCGGCGTGCCCCCCGAGCCGGAGCCGGCCGACGACCTGGTCCCCGAGCCCACGGGCCCGCGCACCCCCGCCGTCGTCCTCACCAGCCTGTCCCCGGACGGTCCGGACGTCCCGATCGCGCCCCTCGTCCCGTCCACCCCCGACGGCGAGCCGGCGGCACCGGCCCCGCTCTCGACGGCACAGAACGCCCTTCCGGAGGCCGGCTCGTGAGGCTCGCCGAGCTCGTCGAGGGGCTGCCGATCGCCCGGCCGGAGCCGGCGCCGGGGGCGGCCGACGCCCCCCGGGACCCGTCGCTGCCGGGCGGGGGCAACCCGGCGGTGACCGGGGTGACCCACGACTCGCGGCAGGTCGTCCCGGGCGACCTCTTCGTCGGCTGGAAGGGCGAGCGCCACGACGGGGCGGACCACGCCCGCGGCGCGGTCGCCACCGGGGCGGTCGCGGTGCTGGTGACGACCGGCGGCCCGCGCCCCGAGGAGATCGAGGTCCCCTGGCTCACCGCCGACGACCCGCACGCGCTCCTCGCCCCGCTCGCCGCCCGCGCCTACGGCCACCCCGAGCGCGAGCTGCTCCTCGCCGGGGTCACCGGCACGAACGGCAAGTCGACCGTCGCGACGCTCCTCGCCCGGCTCCTCGACACCGCCGGGCGCACCTGCGGCCTGTTCGGCTCGCTCGGCTACTTCCTCGGCGAGCAGCGCTACATGAAGGGGCGTACCACCCCCGAGGGCTCCGACTTCTTCCGCCTGCTCCGGCGGATGCGCCGCGACGGCGCCGACGCGGTGGCGATGGAGGTCTCCTCGCACGCGCTCTCGCTCGGGCGGATCGAAGGGGTCGAGTTCGACGTCGCGGCGTTCACCAACCTCTCCCGCGACCACTTCGACTTCTACGACGGGTTCGAGGACTACTTCCAGGCCAAGCGCCGGCTGTTCCACAGGCTCGGCGACGACGCGCGGGCTTCGATCAACGCCGAGGACCCCTACGGCGTGCGGCTGATCGAAGAGCTTGGCGACCGGGCGGTCACCTGGGGCGAGCGCGAGGGCGACGTCACGCCGGCCTCGGTCGTGCTCGACGAGCGCGGCATCCGCGGCACCCTCGCCACACCGCGCGGCGAGCTCGCCTTCGAGTCGCCGCTTCTCGGCCGCTTCAACCTGCTCAACCTGCTCGCCGCGGTCGCCGCCGCCGAGGCGCTCGAGCTGCCCCACGACGCGGTCGCGCTGGGGATCGCGCGGCAGAAGCCGCTGCTCGGCCGGATGGAGCCGGTCGAGCGCGGCCAGCCGTTCCCGGTGTACGTCGACTACTCGCACACCGACCAGGCGCTCGAGGCCGCCCTGCGCTCGCTCCGCGAGCTGTCGGACCGGCGGATCGTCGTCGTCTTCGGCTGCGGCGGCGACAAGGACCCGGGCAAGCGGCCGCTGATGGGGCGGATCGCGGGCGAGCTGGCCGACGTCCCGATCGTCACCTCGGACAACCCGCGGACCGAGGACCCGATGCGGATCATCGCCGCGGTCGAGGAGGGGCTGAAGCTGTCGGGCAACGCGGCGTACCGGGTGATCCCCGACCGCCGCGAGGCGATCGAGGCGGCGGTCGCCCTGGCCGACGAGAAGACGATGGTGCTCGTCGCCGGCAAGGGGGACGAGCCGATCCAGGTGATCGGCCGGACCGAGCACCCGTTCTACGACTTCGACGAGGTGGTCAAAGCCCTGGAGGCACGGTCCGGTGCGGCGGCGGGTTGACGAGGCGGCGGAGGCGATGCGGGGCCGGGTGACCGCCGGCGACCCGGCCGCCGCGTGGGACGGCGCCGCCTTCGACTCGCGCAAGGTCGCGGGCGGCGAGCTCTTCTTCGCTCTGCCCGGCGAGGCGACCGACGGCCACCGGTTCGTCGCCGCGGCGGCCGACGCGGGCGCGGCGGCGGCGGTCGTCCACCGCGACGTCGAGCCGCCGCCGCGCGGCGCGGGGCTGATCCGGGTCGGCGACACCTACGAGGCGCTCCACGCCCTGACCCGCGCCTGCCGCCGCCAGGCCCCCGAGCACCTGGTCGCGATCACCGGCTCGGCCGGCAAGACGACCACCAAGGAGCTCCTCGCCGCGGTCCTCGGCCGCCGCTTCCGGGTGGCGAAGAACGAGGGGAACCTCAACAACCTCTACGGCTTCCCGCTGTCGCTCCTCGGCATCCCGGACGACACCGAGTGGATGGTCGCCGAAATGGGGATGTCCTCCGCCGGCGAGCTGTCGCAGCTCTCGCGGCTCGGCCGGCCCGACGCGGTGGTGTTCACCAACGTGCGGCCGGTCCACCTCGAGTTCTTCGGCTCGCTCCGGGCGATCGCCGAGGCGAAGGCGGAGCTGCTCGAGGGGCTCGAGCCGGACGGGCTGGTGATCGCCAACGCGGACGACCCGGAGGTCGCGCGCTTCGTGCGCCGGTACGCCGAGGCGGCGGGCGGCGGGGCGGGCGCGCCGCGGGTGGTCTGGTACGGGCGGGAGACGGCGGACGCCCAGATCACGGCCGAGGACGTCCGGTCCTCGACCGTGAGGGCCGAGGACGTCCCGGTGGACGAAGCGGCGGGCGGCTGGGGGAGCCGGTTCCGGCTCCGCGTCGACCTTCCGCCCGAGCTCGGGCCGCACGGCGCCCCGCTCCGCGGCGAGGCCGAGGCGCGGCTGCCGGTCCAGGGCGCCTACAACGTCGGCAACGCGCTCGCCGCGGCCGCCTGCGGGCTGGCCCTCGGCGTGCCGCTCGACGAGGTGGTCGACGCGCTGGCCGGCGCGCGGCCGGCGAAGGGGCGCGGCGAGGTCCACCGCCTGCCCGGCGGCCCGGTGGTGATCGACGACTCGTACAACTCGAACCCCGACGCCGTGGCCCTCGCCCTGGCGAGCGCGGCGGAGCTCGCCGGCGAGCGGCGCCGGACGGCCGTCCTCGGCGACATGCTCGAGCTCGGGCCCGAGGGGCCGCGCTTCCACCGAGAGGCGGGCGGCCGGGCGGCGGAGCTCGGGTTCTCGCCGCTCGCGGGCGTCGGCGAGCTGTCGCGCGAGCTCGTCGCCGGGGCGGATGGCGGGGGCGCCGACGCACACTGGTTCGCCACCGCCGCCGAGGCCGCGGACTGGGCGGCGGACGAGCTCGGCCCGGGCGACCTGGTGCTGGTCAAGGGATCGCGCGGGGTGGGGCTCGAGGCGGTCGTCACCCGGCTGCGAGCGGAGCACGGGGAGGAGGGCGGCTGATGCTCTACCACTTCCTCTACCCGCTGTCCGACACCCTGGCGGCGCTCAACGTCTTCCGCTACATCACCTTCCGGGCGGTCGGCGCGATCGTCACCGCGCTCCTCGTCTCGCTGCTGCTCGGCCCCTGGTTCATCCGGCTGCTGCGCCGGCTCTCGGTGGGCCAGAACATCCGCGACGTCGGCCCGCAGGCACACTTCATCAAGGCGGGCACGCCGACGATGGGGGGGCTCCTGATCCTCTTCGCGGTCGTCGTCTCGACGCTCCTGTGGTCGAGCC